>ENA-OQDC01000031-OQDC01000031.1-human-gut-metagenome-genome-assembly--contig:-NODE-31-length-98247-cov-6.001519_pt1 | contig 98247 bp, 78 predicted proteins | sample MGYA00242770_ERZ504601 | MGnify/ENA primary metagenome ERZ504601 (study PRJEB26092, sample SAMD00036305) | human gut metagenome | host: Homo sapiens | study: EMG produced TPA metagenomics assembly of...
AGCATTCCCGTTTATCATTATCAACTCATTCCTATTTATTTCTGTCCTCCTACAGAAGCATTTTGCTTCATGCGCTTCTGCTCTTCAATCAGCTGCATGTTCTCCTTCGCCTTTGTAAGGAAATCTTTCACCAAAGTATTCTCTTTAAAAGACAAGGGAGCAGTTCTCATGATGTCCTCAATCTGCGGAGTCATCACCGGATAGGGCAGTGTGCTGCACATCATCATGAATACACTGGGACCCAGCACGTTCTCAAAGTTATCTACAATGAACTGACGGACGTAGTCGTTCATCTCCTTCACAAGTGTTTCGCCTTCCTTTGCCAACTGTCCATGCACATCATCCAGATTGGCACCGTCCAGCACCATACGCGCCTCTTTTGCGTTCCAGCTCCTCTATCTTTACCTCTAGGGAATTGCGTTTGTCTATAAACTCGTACAACTTGTCATTCAAAGAGGTTCCTTTGGCAATCAACTGGGTATTGGAGATGGAAACTACGATTTTACCATCTTCCAGCACCAAAGGCATAATACCCTCTTGATCCATATAAAGAGTCACCATCATCACGGAATCGGTCCGGCCTTTCATCTTGAAATGCCCATGGATAACCTCTGCCGAGTCAACATTCACCCATTGCCCGTTCCGAAGCGTCTTGAGAAACAACATCTTTCCGTCAAGGCTGGTTACCGAAGAACTGCCCTCTATCTTATACTTGCGGTTGCAAGAAGTAAAGAGCACAAGCAGGAGCAAAAAGGGTAAAATGCGGTTCACACTCATTCTAATCATGCAAGAAACGATTTTTGAATTACACCCAGCAAAGGTATTAATATTCCTTATAAACCGGATAGAAAGAAAGGATTTTTCATTCGGTTTACGTATTTTTGCACAATTATAAATGATAAAAATAGAGAAAATATACATGTCAACCTATGCACCTTTTGCCAAACCGCTCTATGTAATGCTGAAACCGGTAGGTGCGGTATGCAATCTGGCATGCGATTATTGCTATTATCTGGAGAAATCCAAACTATATAGAGACAACCCCAAGCATGTAATGAGTGATGAACTTCTGGAAAAGTTTATCGAGGAGTACATCAACTCACAGACCATGCCCCAGGTTCTGTTCACCTGGCATGGCGGAGAGACACTGATGCGTCCGCTGTCTTTCTACAAACGGGCCATGGAGCTGCAAAGGAAATATGCCAACGGACGCACCATCGACAACTGCATACAGACCAACGGCACGTTGCTCACCGATGAATGGTGCCGGTTTTTCAAAGAAAACAACTGGTTGGTGGGCGTCTCCATAGACGGACCGCAAGAGTTCCATGACGAATACCGGAAGAACAAGCAGGGCAAGCCCTCTTTTGTCAAGGTGATGCAGGGCATCAACCTGCTGAAAAAGCACGGTGTGGAATGGAACGGAATGGCAGTGGTCAATGACTACAACGCCGACTATCCGCTGGACTTCTATAATTTTTTCAAGGAGATAGGATGCCATTACATCCAGTTTGCCCCCATCGTGGAGCGCATTGCCCCTCATGGGGACGGACGCCATCTTGCCTCCCTGGCAGACAAAGAAAAGAGCACGCAGCTGGCAGACTTCTCCGTCACGCCGGAACAATGGGGAGACTTCCTATGCGCCTTGTTCGACGAATGGGTAAAGCAGGACGTGGGGACTTACTACATACAGCTGTTCGACTCTACCCTTGCCAACTGGATAGGCGAACAGCCGGGTGTATGTTCCATGGCAAAGACGTGCGGCCATGCAGGTGTTATGGAGTTCAACGGAGACGTATATACCTGCGACCATTTTGTTTTCCCCGAATATAAACTGGGCAACATCCATCAGAATACACTGGTGGAGATGATGTACGGCGAACGGCAACAAGCCTTCGGACTGATGAAGCAACAATCGCTCCCCACCCAATGCAGGGAGTGTGAATGGCTGTTTGCCTGCAACGGCGAATGCCCAAAGAACCGTTTTGTATGTACAGCCGACGGGGAGCCGGGACTGAATTACCTTTGTGCAGGATATCATAAGTTCTTCAGTCACGCAGCCCCATACATGGACTTTATGAAGAACGAACTGATGAACCAGCGTCCGCCTGCAAACATTATGGAAGCAATAAGAAACAATGCCATCAAGCCATAAGCCCACAAGCGATAACAATGAAATTCAAAGACATTACTTAATAATTGATTATATGAAGATTACATTTAAGAAAGGTTTGCTTGCGGCCATTGCCGCACTGACAGTCTGCTCTGCGCGTGCAGACGAAGGAATGTGGTTACTGCAACTGATGAAACAGCAGAACTCCATCGACATGATGAAGAAACAAGGACTGAAGCTGGAGGCTGACGACCTCTACAATCCCAACGGCGTATCACTGAAAGATGCCGTAGGTATCTTTGGCGGCGGCTGTACCGGCGAAATCATCTCTCCGGAAGGACTGATTCTGACCAATCACCATTGCGGATACGGTGCCATACAGCAGCACAGCAGCGTGGAACACGATTATCTGACAGATGGTTTCTGGGCCATGAACCGTAGTGAAGAACTGCCCACCCCGGGATTGAAATTCCGTTTCGTGCACCGCATTGTAGACATCACCGACCTTGTCAACGCTAAAATAAAGGCAGGCGAAGTGACGGAAATCGATGCACTGACTTCCCCGTTCCTCAGCAAACTGGCAAAGGAAGAACTGGAAAAGAGCGATTTGAAGGGTAAACCGGGCATTGAAGTGCGCGCACTCCCCTTCTATGCAGGAAACAAATTCTATATGTTCTATTATAAGGTATACAGCGACGTGCGTATGGTTGCCGCTCCTCCCTCCTCGGTAGGTAAGTTTGGCGGTGAAACCGACAACTGGATGTGGCCGCGCCACACGGGCGACTTCTCCATGTTCCGCATCTATGCCGATGCCAACGGAGAGCCTGCAGAATACAGTGAAAGCAATGTACCCCTGAAAACGCCGAAGTTCTTGCCCATCTCCATCAAAGGCCTGAACGAGGGTGACTACGCCATGATTATGGGCTTTCCCGGCAGCACAGAACGTTACCTCACCCAGAGCGAAGTGAAGCAACGCATGAACGCCGTGAACCAGGCAATGATTGACATGCGCGGCGTACGCCTCGAAGTGCTGCGCAAGTATATGGATGCCAGTGACAAGACCCGCATCCAGTATGCCAGCAAGTTTGCCGGAAGCAGTAACTACTGGAAAAACTCCATTGGTATGAACAAGGCAATCATCGACAATGACGTGTTGAGCGCCAAAGCCGAAATCGAGAAAAAGTATGCCGCCTTTGCCCAAGGAAAAACCCGAATACGAGGGTGTGGTAGAGAAAATTGATGCCATCATCGAGAAAAGCACCCCACGCTGCGCCAGCTCTACTATACCAACGAAGCATTGCGCGGTGCTATCGAATTCGGCAGTACCTACCTTATTATGGATAACATAAAGAAAGCGCTCGAAGAGAAGAACGACTCATTGCTGCAAGCTTCGAAGAAGCAGTTGGAAAATGCCTACGATGGCATCCACAATAAAGACTACGACCACGAAGTGGACCGCGCCGTAGCCAAAGCCATCCTGCCCGCCCTTGCCAAGGCACTGAAACGCCAACGAGCTGCCCTCCTTCTACCAAACCATCAACGGAGAGTTCAAGGGCGACTACGACGCATACGTAGACAACATTTACGACAACTCCATCCTCTCCAACCGCAAGAACCTGGATAAATTCCTGGCAAAGCCCACCGTGAAAGCCATCGAGAAAGACCCTGCTACGGCTTACTCGCGCTCCAAGAACGAAAAGCTGCAGGAACTCGGAAAGCAATACATGGAACTGGAAAGCAGAATGGAACTGCTCCACAAGGCCTACATCCGTGGCTTGGGTGAAATGAAACAGCCCATCCCCTCCTATCCGGATGCCAACTTCACCATGCGTCTGACCTATGGTAATGTAAAATCATACAGCCCGCGCGATGCCGTACACTACGACTACTATACCACTACCGACGGTATCCTTGAAAAAGAGAATCCCGAAGACCGTGAATTCGTAGTACCCGCCAAGCTGAAAGAACTGATTCAGAAGAAAGACTTCGGACGCTACGCCATGGCAGACGGCACCATGCCGGTTTGCTTCCTCACGACGAACGACATCACCGGCGGCAACTCCGGCAGCCCCGTCATCAATGGCGAAGGACAGCTCATCGGTACTGCTTTCGACGGCAACTGGGAGTCTCTGAGCGGTGACATCAACTTCAACAATGACCTGCAGCGTTGCATTGCACTGGACATCCGCTACGTGCTCTTCATCCTCGACAAGCTGGGCAACTGCGGACATTTGATAAACGAAATGCACATCGTAGAATAAATAAAAGCCTCTGAGAGATTACCTCCCATACTGAATGGCATTCACTATACGACTGAATGCCATTCAGTCGCATACTTAACCCTATTCAGTCGTATACTGAATAGCCCCCCTCTCAGATGCTCTTCTAACGCACATCACCATGAAAAGAATCCTATTATCATTATTCATTACATCTTCTGTCCTTGCCGCACACGCCGACGAAGGTATGTGGATGCTCACCGACCTACAAAAGCAGAACGAAGTAGCCATGACGGAACTCGGCCTGCTCATCCCCGCCAACCAAATCTACAATCCCGACGGCATTGCCCTGAAGGATGCCGTGGTACATTTTGGCGGCGGCTGTACCGGCGAAGTCATCTCTGCCGAAGGCCTGGTACTGACCAACCACCACTGCGGCTATAGCGCCATACAGCAACATAGCTCGGTGGAACATGACTACCTGACCGACGGTTTCTGGGCCATGTCCCGCGAAGAGGAGCTTCCCTGCAAGGGACTCACCGTCACCTACATCGACCGGATACTGGACGTGACAGACTACGTAAACGAACAACTGAAAATCGACGACGACCCGAACGGCACCAATTATCTGTCTCCCAAATACCTGAAAACAGTAGCCGACCGCTTCGCCAAGTCCGAAGGCATCACCCTGACACCCGGCCGCAAACTGGAACTGAAAGCCTTCTACGGTGGCAACAGATACTATCTATTCGTAAAAACCACTTATAGCGACATCCGCATGGTAGGCGCTCCCCCCCTCCTCCATCGGCAAGTTCGGTGCAGACACCGACAACTGGATGTGGCCCCGCCACACGGGAGATTTCTCCATCTTCCGCATCTATGCCGACAAAGACGGGAAACCCGCCGCTTACAGCAAAGACAACGTCCCCCTGAAAGTGAAGCAAACACCTCACCATCAGCCTCGACGGCTATCGCGAGGGCGACTTTACCTTCGTCATGGGCTTCCCCGGACGCAACTGCGCTACATGATTTCCGACGAAGTAGAGGAACGCATGCAAACCACCAACTTCATGCGCCACCACGTGCGTGACGTACGCCAGAAAGCTCTGATGAAGCAGATGCTGCAAGACGATGCCGTACGCATCCACTATGCCAGCAAGTATGCATCTTCTGCCAACTACTGGAAAAATGCCATCGGTATGAACGAAGGCCTCGTCCGTCTGAAAGTATTGGACACCAAACGTGCACAGCAAGAGGCACTCCTGGCACGCGGACGCTCGCTGAACGACAATAGCTATCAGCAGGCATTCGACCAGATACGCGCCATCGTAAAGCAACGCCGTCCAGCCCTCTACCACCAGCAAGCCATTCAGGAAGCACTGGTGACGGGACTCGATTTCATGCGTATCCCCAGTACCGCAAGACTGGTGTCTGCCTTGAAGAACAAGGACAAGAAACAGATTGCAGCAGCTAAAGACAGCCTTCAGAAGGCAGCCGACCGCTACTTCGCCTCTGTCCCCTTCCCCGAAGTGGAACGTATCGTTGGCAAGGAAATGCTGAAAACCTACATGAAGTATATCCCTGCCGAACAACGCATCGGTATTTTCCAAATCATAGACAAGCGTTTCAAGGGCAACAGCGACGCTTTCATCGACGCCTGCTTTGAACATTCCATCTTCGGCAACAAGGAGAACTTTGCCAAGTTCATCCGCAAGCCCAGCCTCTACAAGATTAATACAGACTGGATGGTCTTGCTGAAATATTCCATCACGGACGGCCTGCTTCAGACCTCCATTGCCATGATGGATGCCAATAAAAACTACAATGCCGCCCACAAGGTATGGGTAAAGGGCATGATGGACATGAAACTTGCCAATGGTCAGCCCATCTATCCGGATGCCAACTCCACCTTGCGCCTGACCTACGGCCAAGTGCTCCCCTACGCTCCGGCAGACGGTGTGAAATATGATTACTACACCACTCTGAAAGGAGCCATGGAGAAGGAAGACCCCGACAATTGGGAGTTTGTAGTCCCCGCCAAACTGAAACAGCTGTACCAGGCAAAGGATTTCGGACGTTATGCCATGCCGAACGGCGAAATGCCCATCTGCTTCATTGTCAACACAGACAATACCGGTGGAAACTCCGGCAGCCCCGTGTTCAATGCCAAAGGAGAACTGATAGGTACCGGCTTTGACCGCAATTACGAAGGTCTGACTGGCGACATTGCCTTCCGTCCGTCCTCCCAACGAGCAGCATGTGTAGACATCCGCTACACCTTGTTCATCATCGACAAATACGCGGGAGCTTCGCATCTCATTGAAGAGATGACGATTAAATAATGATTTAGCGAACAAATCCTCCTCCTATTTTGTTATCATTACAAATAAATAAAAACAGAAAGGAAAAAATTATGGAAAAGTTTGAAGAATTGATACAATCAGAAAAGCCCATTTTAGTTGATTTCTTTGCAACCTGGTGTGGCCCGTGCAAGGCCATGCATCCGGTACTGGAAGAACTCAAAAACGAAATAGGAGATGCTGCCCGTATCGCCAAAATAGATGTAGACCAGCACGAAGAACTTGCTGCCCGCTACCGCATACAAGCAGTACCGACATTTATCGTATTTAAGAAAGGCGAAGCCGTATGGCGCCACTCGGGTGTCATCAGCGGTAAGGATTTGAAAGCCGTTATAGAACAAAACTCTTAACAAGAAGAAATGAAGAAGATTATAACAATAGTTGTCCTTGTGTTTTCCAGCATGCTGGCCTACGCTCAAACAAGCGGAGAGGTTGTCGTCATGAACAAAGCCATGTTCATCAAGGATGTGTTCGACTATGAGAAATCCCAGGACTGGAAATACAAGGGAAGCAAGCCTGCCATCATAGACTTATATGCCGACTGGTGCGGACCTTGCCGCATGGTGGCTCCCATTATGAAGGAACTGGCCAAAGAGTATGCCGATAAAATCGTTGTCTACAAAGTCAATGTGGATAAGGAAAAGGAACTGGCAGCGTTGTTCAATGCAACAAGCATCCCTCTTTTTGTATTCATCCCTATGAATGGAGAGCCTCAGCTCTTCCGCGGAGCAGCCGATAAGGCTACCTACAAAAAGGCGATTGACGACTTTTTACTGAAAACAGAATAGTTCATAATAGAAAGAAAAAACTCCTGACTACCTTTACAAAAAGGCAAGTCAGGAGTTTTTGTATCCTATTCATTCAAAACACGATAGGCATCTCTTTCCATTCTCCTCCGTGTAGTTCCATCACCGATTCATATCCAGCTTTCCTCAAGGCACGCAAAGCTTCGGGACGTCCGTTGCTTATCCGTTCCGGATAGTGTGAATCACTGTTCACCTGCACACGTACACCCAAATCATGCAGGTAGGAGAAATACCGCTCATTGGGATAGAAAGTGCCCAAGTCATGATAGGCTTTGGTATTGACCTCTACCTGATAGCCGCGACGGGCAATATCTGCGAAATACGCCCTAACCAGCTCATCATACCAAGGCTCGTCCAGCAATCCCGGGCGATAGCATGCTGCATTGTAGTGCATCTTATCGGCATGGCCCACAATATCGAAACCTCCCAGCTCGAGCATCCTCGTCAACCGGCCGTAATAGAGACGGACCACATGCTCCAAATCACCGCAAAAATGTCCGTCTACAATGGTCTTAAAGGTATCCGCAGATACATCTACATCCACCACTTCCCCTTTGTCATTGTAGAGAAGATGTACAGAACCGATACGGTAGTCCAACGGCAACTCCCTGAAACGGGCGATGGACGGATTGCTCGCTTCATTCAGATAATCAATCTCCAAACCGATATACAGTTCGATACGTCCGGCATACTTCTCCTTCAGACGGTGGAATTCAGACAGATAATCGTCCATCCTGTCCCACTCCATAGTCCATGCCGTAGAAAAAGGCAATGGAGCATGCGATGAAAAGCCATAAGATGTAAAACCTTCACTCAATGCAAAACGCACAAAGTCCTCCATGCCGGCACGTCCGTCACAAAAAAGGCTATGGCTATGATAGTTCGTCAGATTTCCCACTTTCCTAATTCTATAATTTCAATTCTTAATTTTTAATTCCGGACTTCAGTTCGATTCTATCTCGCTCAACTCCAGCCAGCGCAATGTCTTTTCGTCAATCAAGTCCGACAGTTCCGGCAAACGCTTCGACTTCTCCGTCAGTTCGTCCACAGACAAGGTGCCGCTGCACAGAGCTTCTTCAATCACTTTCTTTTCAGTTTCCAGATCGGCTATCTCCTGTTCCAATTGCTCAAACTCGCGCTTTTCCTTGAAAGACATACGACGCTTATCGTTCAGACGCACCTTCGCCGTCTTATCCTCCTGAGCCTTGGTAACTTCCTTCTCTTTCTCCTTCTCCTGATGAGCTTTCGCATCTTTCCAGTCGCGGTATTGTGTATAGTTGCCAGGGAAGTCCCGGATGTCTCCTTGTCCGTTGAACACCAACAGATGGTCTACCACTTTATCCATGAAATAGCGGTCGTGGCTCACCACCATCACACACCCTTTGAAGTTCTGCAAATACTCCTCCAGCACATTCAGTGTCACAATATCAAGGTCATTGGTCGGCTCATCCAGCACCAGGAAGTTAGGATTACGCATCAGGACCGTACACAGATAGAGGCGACGGCGTTCTCCCCCACTCAACTTGTAGACATAGCTGTGCTGTGTCTCGGGAGTAAATAGGAAATGTTGCAAGAATTGCGATGCCGTCAGCTTCTTGCCGTTACCCAGTTCTATGACTTCGGCAATGTCCTGCACTACATCAATCACTTTCATCTGTTCGTCAAACTGCAAGCCGTCCTGCGAGTAGTAACCGAAACGGACTGTCTCGCCAATATCCAGCGTGCCGCTGTCTGCCTGCTCCAACCCCATCAGTATCTTGATGAAGGTCGACTTGCCCGTACCATTGTTCCCAACGATACCCATTTTTTCGTAACGGGAGAAGATGTAGGAGAAATCATCCAGAATCTTCAAGTCACCAAAGGATTTGTACAGATGGTCTGCTTCGAATATCTTGCTGCCTATGTAAGAAGCCTTGACATCCAGTTTGACGTTGTCGTTGTTGAAACGCTGCTTAGCCACCTTCTCCAACTCGTAAAAGGCATCCTCCCGATAACGCGCCTTGTGTCCGCGGGCTTGCGGCATGCGGCGCATCCATTCCAACTCTGTGCGGTAGAGGTTGTTGGCACGCTCTATCTCCACAGTCTTTGCCTCGATACGCTCTTGGCGCTTCTCCAGATAATAGCTGTAATTGCCTTTATACTGATAAATCTGCCGGTTGTCTATCTCTACGATTTCGGAACATACACGGTCGAGGAAATAACGGTCATGCGTTACCATCAGCAAGCTGAGGTTGTTCCGGCGGAGATATTCCTCCAACCACTCCGTCATATCGAGGTCGAGGTGGTTGGTAGGCTCGTCCAATATCAACAAATCGGGTTCAGTGATAAGAGTATTGGCAAGTGCCACACGCTTCAACTGCCCACCGGACAGGTATTTTACGTGCTGACTGAAATCACGTATCTTGAGTTGGGATAGAATCTGCTTTGCCTTCTGTTCGTACTCCCAAGCCTTTTCATGGTCCATACGCACCAGAATTTCGTCCAAACCGGGATGCCCCTCCGTCTCCATGCAACGTTCATACTCCTTGATTAACTCGACAGTACTGTTGCCATGATGAAAGCACGCTTCGAGCACGGTCAGCTCTTCGGGGTAGTGCGGGTCTTGTTCCAGATAACCCACACGCAAGTCACGACGGAAAGAAATGGTGCCACCGTCATACCCTTCCTTGCCGGAAAGGATATTGAGCAACGTTGTCTTGCCACTGCCGTTCTTGGCTATCAGTCCGACACGCTGTCCCTCGGACAAGCCCAAAGAGATATTTTCGAATAGTACCAAGTCACCGAACGACTTGGTCAGGTTTTCCACCTGAAGAATTGAATTTACTGCTGCCAATGCTTTAATAGTTGATAAATGAAAATTGAAAGTTGAAACTCACAGTACCAAGATGACCGGACCTTAGAACAAGGAGCTGTATACCTCCGGCAGATTCACTTTACCTCCTGCCTTTACTTTGCTCCAAACCAGCTTCATGGGGTCTATCCATTCACCGGTAGACGTATTCAGCAATATGGGCGCTTCCCGGTTTCCATCCACCAAGGTACGCCATTCCATACCATCCACTTCATTGGCGAAAATAACACAAAGCACAATGCCAAAAGCCAGCCACGCATCTTTCTTTTTAGGGCTGATGTTGCTTTCTTCCATCATCTGCTGCATCTTGGCAATGTCTTCCTCCGCTCCTTGAAAATCCTTCTTCAGTAACTCCTTTACAGTAGTATCCACCCACTCGTATGCTTCGTTAATCTGATAGATTTCCGAAAGCCGCACCGGAATTATCTCCGCCGGATACTTCATCCCATCCTTACGCGTTTCCAGCGAAGCGATAATCTTCTCCGCTTCTGCAACCGACTCTCCCTTCTTCACCGTAAACGAACATTCAAAGGCAACTTCATCCGCACCCGTTATCCATAAATGAGAAGTATAGTACGCACCTTCTTCCTCGAACATCTCCTTACTATATGCACATTCCATCCGGCCTATCCTGACCGGAGTGGCAGCGGAGTTTTCCCGCAACTCTTGCTTCACGGAGTCCTTGCCATATGTAGCATTCCCCTTTGAAAGCCGAAATGCGAAATTACCGGTCCACTCATTGGGATTATAGAAAGGAAAGAACCTTCCCCATCTTCGAATTCATTCCAGTCTGCCGGGTAAGTCATGGAAAACCATGCTCCCGGAGAGATAAATTTCTTGCTTTGTTCCATATATAGACTAATCTTTGCAAGACAGTTCATACCATCTTAGCTATTTTTCGCAAAGATAGTGTAAACCGAATGCTAAAATAAAATGAACTTGTTCATTTTTTTATGCTGAGGTGCAAGCCTATCTTCGCTTTTAGAGCAAAAGTAACATTAACCGCCGTTGATATGCAAACAAACGAAACAAAAAACAGCCGATTCTCACGAACCGGCTGTTCCAATCATCATCTATGAATGAAGACCATTAGAGCCTTCAATATCTTTATTCAATTAAACTAAAGTCAAAATGAAATCCATTAAATTTCTAATTCGGATGCAAAGATAATCAATGGAATACATACAATCCTAAGATTTTAAGAATATTAAATTAACATTCTATAAATAGATGGCTGAATAGGTTTGCCATCCCGATAATGCCAACCGTAATTGAACTTTCTTTTTATTCCTGATTTGAATCCCACCACACAGGCAATGTACAAATAAGATTATTATTATACCATCCTTCACCAAGCTCAGCAGCTCCTGGAACTTGGGCACCAATGGCTGCTAGATTAGTGGTATTATATGTCAGCTCATAAGAAGCTTGCTTCCAACGACGAGGCGACTTATCTTCCGGGCAGTAAGTAAATCCTGCTGGAGTATTCCTATAATAATACGATTTATCCCAATTCATGAATATATTCGTATCATAATCACAACGACGCATATCATTCCAATTCTCATTAGAATATGGCATTGCCAACATCTTCTGAGTCAAAATTTTACCGAGAGTAATATCTGAAGAATTTCCTAGTGCATTATTCAAGAAATTATCAATATCAGTTTGTTCAATATGAGTAAACGAGGGGCAAGACTCCAATTTTCCATCCTCTGAAGTCCACACGCCAATCTGATCATTAACAAAATCAATACTTGCTTTAACACCTTCTTTATAGGCAATAAATGCTCCCGATTTATCGCCTTGACGGAAAAGCGTCTCTGCTTTGATAAAACAAGCTTCGGAATACGATGCCATAAGGGATGGACTTGTTGGACGGGCATAAAACACTCCGCTCAGCGCAGAAGTGTCATAAGATTTATTACGACGATAAAGGATATCTACACCGCCTGCGTATCCCGTACCACCACAAGTTGTCCACACATAAATAGTATCTCCTTTACGAGTTGGGCTATCACAATACCAACTCTGGGTAGTTACATCAAATGACAAAGCATATGGACCTGATTGACTTAAAATATCAGTTTGCATATCAACCCCCATAGAACGACGCCACAAACCGTCCTCTGACCATTTTATATCAATAGGGGTTGCAGGACCTTTCATAGAACGAGTCCAAGGGATAAACTTATCAGCACGTGGATCTTCTATTCCCTTTCCATCAAAGTTAGTCAAATTATCATAATAGCATTTAGTTATATAAATATTACTATTCATACCAATACAAGAATAGAGAGCAGAATAATCTATCGGCTCATTCCAGCCCAATACATCATGAGAAGGTGTATTAGTATCCGTATGTTTTATAACAGTATTATCAGCATTACTTTGTTGAGCTTTAGCTAAACAATTCAGAATTTCCGGAGCATCATATTTGCCATCTTTATAATTTCCAGCCTCTTTCTTGACTAAATGATTCAGCCAGCGTGCTTTAAGAAGATAACACATTTTCAGCCATTTATCTGCATCACCACCATTCCAAGAATCGCCTTCTACCAAATCCACTGGTGTAACATTATTTATTGCCTCTTGTTGTCTAGAAAACAACTCAATAGCTTCATCAATATCAGTTATACAACCAAGGAATATTGTTTTACCATTATCATAAACAGGAGAAGGATTTTCTCCAAATGCATCATTATAAGGGATTTCTCCAAATAAATCAGTAAGCATCATAAAACCATAAGCACGAAAAAATTTGGCTGCACCTGCATAGTGATAAGCACCAGCCTCCATTGCCTGATTATATAAATCATTACAATTCACACCTACCTGAGTAAAAAACCACTGTTGCGCATTAGCAGCACGAGTTGAAGAATCAAGTTGCCATTTAGCCGCCCCTCCTTCGCGTGCATTGTTACGATAGAAATGACCACAATAAAAACTAGTATTCGAGGCTACAATATGGTAAATATGTTCCATATAAAATTGCATCCAAGGTAAACGCTGATGGAACTCAGCATCAGTAGATATAGGAGTATTTGGATTGGTGTTGACATCCAACCAGTCATCACATGCGGAGAGCGCGACACAAGCTGCAACTCCGAGAATTATTTTCTTGTATAGTTTCATATTATTCAATTTTCATACAGTTAAACAATATTTAGAAAGTCAGATTAACACCAAAAGCAAAACTTGCTGTCGCAGGAACTCCACAATAATCAATACCTACTGAGGATGAGCCTACTGCACCCGATCCAGCTGCTGCAACTTCCGGATCACCGTTATAATTAGTGAAAAGAAGAAGATTATTAGCCGTTGCCGTAATTGAGGCACGTTTTATAACTTTTGTTTTGGCAAGTAACGTTTTTGGCAAATTATATGAGAGTGAAATAGTACGAAGACGAAGTGCATTCACCTTTGTCATGAAGTTTGCTGTTTCATTAGGATAAATATCCTGATAATAATTAGCTATAATTGTTTTACCGCTGGTTTCTTTACCATTATAAGTATATGTTTTATTAGCTTCGAAAGTATTCGTTACAAATTCACCATTTGTATTTACACCTGAAACCTCTATTTTTTCCCGGTTGGCAGAAAACTCACTCACACCCGCAAGCGTCATAGCATATTCCGTTCCATTATAAACATGCCCACCTACACGAAAATCCCACAACATATTCAATGACACCCCTTTATAAGTAATAGTATTATTCCATCCACCAGAGAATGTAGGTTCACGATTACCTATTTCAAGATTGGCATTAGTTCCTTTAGTCGGAAGCCCATTCTTGTCTAATACAACTCGACCTTGGTCATCACGTTTCCATTCACTACCGGAAATTGCCATAAAATTACCATTAGGGAAAGAAGCCGCTTTAGCATTACCAACTTGTACATCGGTCACATAAAGAATTTCTACACCTTCAAGCAGATTTTTCACTGTACCACGATTACCACTGACATTAATAGTTGATTCCCATGTCCAATCCTTAGTTTGAATAGGTGTACCGCCAATACTTAACTCCATGCCTTTATTATAAACGTCACCTGCATTAACAGAACGGAGAATATAACCAGTTGCATTTGACAGACGAGGTGACATAATCTGATTATACGAATTATTGGTATAGTAGGCGTAATCCAACTTCAGACGATTATTAAAAAAGCGCAATTCAATACCCAATTCAGTAGATTCCGTAATCTCGGGTTTTAATGCAGCATTACCAGCAGTCCAATAATTACTTACCCCAGTAAGGCCACCAAGGAATGACTGACTGGGCCACAATGCTGTTTCCAACGAATACGGACTCGTATCTTTGCCTACACGCGCCCAGCTCGCACGTACTTTGCCGAATGATAACCAATCTATTTTAGGAAGAAATTCTGTAAACACAATACTGCCACTTACCGAAGGATAAAAATAAGAACGATTCTCAATTGGTAATGTAGAAGACCAATCGTTACGTCCTGATACTGTCAAAAACACTGTATTCTTCCAATCAGCACGGAATTCACCAAATGTACCAATAAGGCGTTTTTGAGAACGTGAACTTGAAAAATCCCGGTTATCATTCGTTGCATTGTCAAATGCGTAAAAATCAGGAATTTCAAAGTTCCAAGCCATTCTATAGTTAGTCCAAGTCCGAGTATCGTCAGTAGATGTACCAAGCATCAAGTTAAAGTTAAAGTCTCCAAACTGTTTATTGAAATTCATCATTAAATTCGTAGAAAGATATTTATACCGATAAGAATTTTCGCTATACATACCTTTTTGCCATGCCAATTTATATACTCCACCAGCAGCAAGAGTCTTTGAATCATCTGTAGTGTAAGAGTCAATGCCCATACGATAACTAATCCACCACCAATCTGCAATATCAGCCTTGATACTAAAATTACCCGTGAAACGCTCAGTATTATCTTTCAACTTATTCTTATTAAGAATCCAGTATGGATTATCGCGTTCATCAACAACATCAAGACGATCTCCAAACATACGATAGCGAGTACCGTCTTCATTCAAGTAGTGTTTCATATCATCAGTAGGAGACCAACGGTATACCCCCGTCATGGTACCAGAACCACTTGAACCATATAACCCAGCAGAGGTCAATGTTTTATCAGTGTTTGCTTGAGAATATGCTACATTTGCACCGAATGTGAGCATTCTCCACTTTTGTTCACCATTAAAACGGAACGTTGCTTTCTCATAACCAGTATTAGGAATTATACCATCTTGATTATAATAAGAGCCTGAAAGATAAAAATTACTATTTTTAGAACCACCAGCCACGCTTATATTGGTATCCCATGCACCACCTTGTTGAAAAAAGTCATCTATATTATCATAGGTTGCTGCCCCATTGTCAATAGGTGCTCCCCATGAATTATAACTAAAATCATTATAAGTCGTTCCAGTATATTTTCCATCGGTGTACTGATCTTCAGCAAACCCTCTTCCATATTTCCGTTGTGTTTTAGGAAGAGAAGTAGCCCATTGCGTGATATACTTAGTGGAGAAATTCACCTCAACGGCTCCCTCCTTTCCTTTTTTGGTTGTAATAATTACAACACCTGCAGCAGCACGTGAACCGTAAAGAGCAGCAGCAGCCGGACCTTTAAGAACTGACATGTTTTCAATATCCTCAGGGTTTATATCCATTACACGATTAGAATTGGTAGAAGCTGTCGATAAACTACCATCAAAAGCAGAGTTACCAACTACTGTAGTAGAGTTATCATAGATTACACCATCAACAACAAATACTGGTTGATTGTCACGTTCAAGCGAAGTCCCACCACGAAGAATGATTTGAGAACCGGCACCGGCAGCACCACCTCCTTGCGTAATATTAACACCAGCAATTTTACCAGCCAAAGAGTTAATCGGATTCACACTTTTATTTTTCATAAGCTCTTCCGCATCTACATCATCAATGGCATATCCCAAAGATTTCCGGTCTTTCTTAATACCCATAGCTGTCACTACCACTTCATCCAATGTTTGCGAATCATCTTGCAAAGTCACTGAATACGAAGAAGCATTTGTCACTTTAAGCATAGCAGTTTTATATCCAATAAAGGATATCTCCAATGTGCTACCCGCCGGCGCTTCTACAGAGAATTTTCCGTCAACGTCCGTCACCGCACCGGTACCAGAACCTTTTACCAGCACGCTGGCACCGATGATTGGTTCGCCCGCTGCATCTAAAACTTTACCTGTGATTTTCTTGGCTTGCTGAGTACTTTGGGAACTAAGTACACTTTCAACAGCTGCGTTGGCTGCAAAAGGCATAGCTGTCCCAAACAATGCAAGCAACACTAATGATAAGCAATAATTTCTTTTCATAAGCTCTATTATTTGGATTTATTTGCAAACATATGAATTAATTTAGGAATTCTACTATCAATCAAATTAAAAATTATTAAATTAATATTAAAACGCTTGCATTTATAGTTTTGCAAAGTTTTAAGTATTTATTTGATATTTATTAATTGTATTAACTTTAAATCATATTGATGCTATATTTACAAATAATACAACTTAACAATATTAAAATAAAGAATATAGTGTACGAATTAATAATATATACTAATATTATAAGATATTTGATTTACACATTAAAGTATATGTGTAATTATTTTCACTAAAAAAAACTTGATTATGTGGAAATACCAACATGAACAAAGATTTCAAAAGCAAAAAAGGTAAAATGATTCATAAGTTCATCAAAAAATAGTGTTAGACTATTAATAGCAGCAAGTTTTACTTGTAAGTTATATTAACATTTTTCTTTTTAGCATAATGCTAATATATATAAATTGTAAATAGCGAAAGTTGCTGTTGGTCAGTATTCATTTGAAAGAGTAGCTTGAAACAATGTTTTGGAAAATAGCCATTCGACATAAGCTTTATTATGTGCAAGTTATATGTAAAAAGGTTGTGTACATATTTATCATTCTTATTTTCAACAATTTATAATTAGCAAGAAAGGTAATTTACTAGTGAGAGATAGTAATATTAAGTATAAAACTTAGTTCCCAAAGTACTCAGCAAGCCAAGAAAATCACAGGTAAAGTTTTAGATGCAGCGGGCGAACCAATCATCGGTGCCAGTGTGCTGGTAAAAGGTACCAGTACTGTGACAGACATAATCCAAAAGTTCCCTGGTGCATCAAAAACGAGCGAGCACTATTGGTGGCGTCGCATGGCCCATCGTTAGCATGAGGTAAATTTCAACGCTAAGAATCTGGAAGCTTCAAATCCCAAGGCAATGTTTGATGATATATGGCCTCTGTACCGGTATGGTGGGACATCGAAGAAGAAGAAGAACTTAAGGCACATCGAAGACTCTTAACGGTCTTCATTCATAGACGATGATTGGAACAGCCGGTTCGTGAGAATCAGCTGTTTGTATTCTACTCTACGCCTCATTTCCCTATCGGTTGTATTCTCCTCCTCACCTCTTTGGATATTTCCAGAAACATATAGTTCAGTTTACCGGAATGAATACCTTCTTTATTTTGGGTATACTTCTTATTGGCATACTCCTTGGACTTATCAAAGGTAATGCGCGACATCTGGTTCTGCGACTTTCCCACCATTGTCGAATCCAACTGTTCGTCCGGAAAGAAATCATCCAAATTCACATCACCAATCATGGTCGTTTCAAGGAAATTCATGTCTTTATGACTAGAATCTGTGTAGTATCCTACAAACATATGTCCTGGAGTGCGTACCAATATAGGTTCTATATTTATGGCACGGAGTAAAGAAGCAAAAAGGACACTCCCATCCACACAGTTGATTTGCGAGGACTCCAAAGCATCATCGAACGTGCGCACACGCTGTGAAAAAACCACGTTGCTGGAAAGGCTCGTATTGGACACCGAACTATAACGGAACTTGCGCTTTTGCAACACATTCCACAAGGCATAAACCTGCTTGTCCACCACTTCGGCACCTCCCTGATAACCCAAAAACCGGTTGACGATACGCGTATCCAGCGCTTCACGCAACAGCTTGTCAATCATAGGATTCTCCTCATTCACATAAGCTGCAAAAAAGATGCCGGTATCATGGAACTTTGTACCATTCGTGACATACCCCAACAGACATTCATTAATGCTGCGAACGGAAAAAGTACGCACCCTCTGCCCCAAATCCTTGCCGTTCATCTCTACCATAACGGCCACACTGATGGGTTCCGCTTGGTTGTTATTCTTCAGAGCCTCGTAATTCCATATGATATCAGGATAGATAATATACTCCGTACGCGGTTTTGCCAGCACAAACTCCGACACGGAACGGGAAAAGAACGGAGTCTCTGCAACCTCTACCCGCACCCGGCTATAAGCATTCCTCGAACGGACACGGACAGCGATGCAGGACTTCGGATTACCTACATACATGGAGTCTACCGGCACTATGACCTGAGCATCGGTAGTAGCCACCGAAAGGATACTGGAAGGGAATATATTACCGCCCAGTTCATCCGTAATCTCAAATCCCGAGCGGAAAGGAGCCGTATTCAGCCAGACAGAGCCGATTATCACTAAAAGTAGAGTTCCCATAATAACCGACAAATGTCTCTTAGAGAAACTCCTGATATACATAAGTTCTTTCATACAATTCAGTATTTACGAAGCAAAGATAATATTTTAATGTGACGGGGCTTTTAGATAAACGGGAATTTAATGTAACCCAAATGTAACACTTGTTTCATCATTCCGTAACAAATTAGCCTCACTTTTGTACCCAGAAAGCAGAAATGGCCTGCATCTCGGCACAACTTTTCATGTAAACATGAAAATTCTGCATTCGGTTTGCACTATTTTTGCCGATAAAAAGAAATAAAGTTTAACTTTGTGACAAGAAAATTGTTTTATTCCTGTCATACATAAACAACAAAGCAATGAACAATTACCGGATTTTAGTAGTGGACGATGAAGAAGACTTATGTGAAATTCTGAAGTTCAACCTCGAAAACGAAGGCTACGAAGTGGACACGGCGAACTCTGCCGAAGAAGCTCTGAGAATGGACATTGGCAGCTACAACCTACTACTGCTGGACGTGATGATGGGAGAAATTTCCGGCTTCAAAATGGCAAGTATGCTGAAGAAGGACAAGAAGACGGCCCAGATACCCATCATCTTCATTACCGCCAAAGATACGGAAAATGACACCGTGACTGGCTTCAACCTGGGAGCGGACGACTATATATCCAAACCCTTCTCGCTGCGCGAAGTAGCGGCACGTGTCAAAGCCGTACTGAGACGCACCCAGCAAGGAGAGACAGAGCATGCACCGGAACAGATTGTCTACAAGACGCTGGTGCTGAACGTCATCAAGAAGAAAGTCTGCATTGACGGTGAAGAGGCACCGCTCACCAAAAAAGAGTTTGAAATCTTATTGCTGCTTTTGCAGAATAAAGGACGCGTATTCTCGCGCGAGGATATACTGAACCGCATCTGGAGTGATGAAGTATATGTGCTGGACCGTACCATCGACGTAAACATCACACGCCTACGCAAGAAAATCGGAGTTTATGGCAAATGCATCGTAACACGCTTGGGATATGGATATTGTTTCGAAGCCGAATAACGACAGACACTTTCTGTCCTTCAGCCGGAAGCTTTTCCTTTCGGTCATTTCACTGTTCCTCATATTCGCCGCATGCTTCATCGCCTACCAGTATCAGCGGGAAAAGGAATATAAAGTGGAGCTACTGGACACGCAGCTGCAAGACTATAATGACAGACTACACCAGGAACTTCGTTATCTCCCCGACAGCCTATGGACTTCCATGCTGGACAGCTATATCTCCAAGCATGTAAACAAGGAACTGCGCGTCACCGTGGTAGACCTTCAAGGTAACGTATTGTTCGACAGTTCCCAGAACGGCAGCCATGAACTGGACAACCACATCAAGCGCCCCGAAGTGCAGAAGGCACTGAAAGCCGGCAAAGGCTACGACCTGCGGCGCATCTCCGAAACCACCGGCAGAACCTATTTCTATTCTGCCACCGTCTACAAAGACTGCATCATCCGCTCAGCTCTCCCCTACAACGTCAACCTGATGAACAATCTGGCTGCCGACCCACATTACATCTGGTTCACGGTCATTGTATCACTGCTGCTGATATTCATCTTTTATAAATTCACCTCCAAACTTGGCAGTGCCATCAACCACCTGCGTGAGTTTGCCAAAAGAGCCGACAAGAACGAACCCATAGACATGGACATACAAACCGCCTTCCCGCACAATGAACTTGGAGAGATTTCGCAGCACATCATACAAATATATAAGCGCCTGCGCGAAACCAAAGAGGCGCTTTACATTGAGCGCGAAAAACTCATCACCCATTTGCAGACCTCCCGCGAAGGACTGGGCGTATTCAACAGAGACAAAAAGGAGATACTGGTAAACAATCTGTTCACCCAATACGGCAATCTGATTTCAGACTCCAACCTGCAGACTACCGAAGAAATATTCTCCATCTGCGAATTCCAGAAGATAACAGATTTCATCAACAAGGCACAGAAACGCCCTTCCTATAACGAAGAACGAAGAATGTCCGTTCACATCAACAAGAACGGACGCATCTTCATCGTGGAGTGCATCATCTTCCAAGACCTCAGCTTTGAGATTTCCATCAACGACATCACCCAGGAAGAGGAGCAGATACAGCTAAAACGGCAATTGACCCAAAACATCGCCCATGAGCTGAAAACCCCCGTAAGCAGCATACAAGGCTATCTGGAAACCATCGTGAACAACGAGAACATCGCGCCCGAAAAGATGCAAATCTTCATGGAACGCTGCTACGCGCAAAGCAACCGCCTGAGCCGCCTGCTGCGCGACATATCCGTACTGACCCGCATGGACGAAGCCGCCAACATGATCGATATGGAAAAGGTGGACATCAGCATGCTGGTTTCAAACATCGTCAACGAAGTGTCCCTGGAACTGGAACAGAAGCAAATCACCGTTGTCAATTCCCTAAAATCGAAGATACAGTTGCGGGGCAACTACTCTCTACTCTACTCCATCTTCCGCAATCTCATGGACAACGCCATCGCTTATGCCGGCACCAACATACACATCAACATCAGTTGTTTCCGCGAAGACGAGAATTACTACTATTTCAGTTTTGCCGATACCGGCATCGGCGTTTCTCCCGAACATCTGAACCGTTTGTTCGAACGCTTCTACCGTGTAGACAAAGGACGCTCGCGCAAGTTGGGCGGCACCGGCTTGGGGCTCGCCATAGTGAAGAATGCAGTCCTTATTCACGGAGGCACCATCTCTGCCAAAAACAACCAAGGCGGAGGGCTGGAGTTTGTATTCACACTGGCAAAAAGAGAGATAACAGCCCGTTTTACCACACCAAACAAAATGCTTTGCATACCTCTGGAGAAGGTTCTTGTGGCAAGTGTGGCTTGTATTGGTATCTTTTCACCTTACCGACATGACGGATTGCTTAAATCGCCTTAAGTCACTATCAATCAGAGAGTAATTTTGCCAACCTATTGCCATGCTTTTGGCAAACTTTGCCATGCCTATGGCAAAGTTTTGCCAACGCGGTGACAAAGTCTTGCCAAGAGGATGGCAAAACCTTGCCAATTTGTCGGCAAAAAGAAAGAGAGCGGGGAAGAAAAATTTATCACTCATAGAATTGTTTTCTCAAAAAGAATCCGTATCTTTGTCATGCATTGGTTCGCTCCCCCCTCTTCTGGGAAAGCGATTAAAAGGGAATCAGGTGTAAATCCTGGACAGTCCCGCTGCTGTAAGTTTCGTGCAACGTTGCAGACAATTACTCTATGCCACTGGAATATTCTTCCGGGAAGGCGCCTGCAACAGAAACAAGTCAGAAGACCTGCCATGCATACTTTATCATTGCTTTCGAGGAAAAAGCGTTGAGTCTAATGAGCCGGACAAACCGTCCATCATTTCATTCATCAAACCTAATTCAGAGAAAGTAAAGAAGGTAATAAACTCTGCCAAGTTTATTTGATGATGTCCGGCCGAAGTGATTTCGTCCGGACATTTACATTACAAAAAGTCATATTTAAATTGATTATTACATAGATTTTACCTAAATTCGGCATATTAAACCGAAATAATCGGTTTATCCGTTAACCTATTGTCAAATTATTAAAGATACAGAGTCTATGGAATTACCATTTGCCGAAGCATGGAAAATAAAAATGGTGGAACCTATCCGTAAAAGTACCCGCCAGGAACGCGAACAATGGCTGAAAGAAGCCCACTACAACGTATTCCAACTCAAATCGGAACAAGTTTATATCGACCTCATCACCGACTCGGGCACCGGCGCCATGAGCGACCGCCAATGGGCAGGCATGATGCTGGGCGACGAAAGCTATGCCGGAGCCACCTCATTCTTCAGACTGAAGGAAGTCATCACCCGCCTCACCGGATTTGGATACATTATCCCCACCCACCAGGGACGCGCTGCCGAAAATGTACTCTTCTCCTACCTGGTGCACGAGGGCGACATTGTGCCGGGAAACTCCCATTTCGACACCACCAAAGGACATATCGAGGGACGCCGGGCACTGGCTCTGGACTGCACCATAGACGAAGCCAAACAGACACAGCTGGAAATTCCCTTCAAAGGCAATGTAGACCCTAAAAAACTGGAAAAAGCATTACAGGAACATAGCGAACGGATACCGTTCGTCATCGTCACCATAACCAACAACACCGCAGGCGGCCAGCCGGTTTCCATGCAGAACCTGCGCGAAGTCCGCGCCATTGCCGACAAGTACGGCAAGCCCGTTCTCTTTGACTCGGCACGCTTTGCGGAAAATGCCTACTTCATCAAAATGAGAGAAGAAGGTTACCGCAACAAGAGCATAAAGGAAATTACCCGCGAGATGTTTGACCTTGCCGACGGCATGACGATGAGTGCCAAAAAAGACGGTATTGTCAACATGGGCGGATTCATAGCCACCCGCCGGAAAGACTGGTATGAAGGTGCCAAAGGCTTCTGCGTGCAATTCGAAGGCTACCTCACTTACGGCGGCATGAACGGACGTGACATGAACGCCCTTGCCATCGGCCTGGATGAAAATACTGAATTTGACAATCTGGAAACCCGCATTCACCAGGTGGGCTATCTAGCCATGAAACTGGATGAGTACGGGATACCTTACCAACGTCCCGCAGGCGGCCATGCCATATTTGTGGATGCCCCCAAAGTGCTGACACACGTGCCCAAAGAAGAGTTTCCGGCACAGACACTGACCGCCGAACTCTATCTAGAAGCAGGCATACGCGGTTGTGAAATCGGCTATCTGCTGGCAGACCGCGACCCGGTGACCCGCGAAAACCGCTTCAACGGCTTGGATTTGCTCCGGCTTGCCATCCCTCGCCGCGTGTACACCGACAACCACATGGATGTGGTAGCAGCCGCTTTAAAAAATGTATATGACAAGCGGGAAAGTATTACCCGCGGAGTTCGCATCACTTGGGAAGCTCCGTTGATGAGACATTTTACGGTACAACTGGAAAGGCTGTAAGAAATTTACAGACTCAATGTCAAGACAAAATCCGGAAACAAATAATAATGAATAGTGAACCGGCGTTTCTCCACCGTACGATACTCTTCGGCGGAGAATACGCCGCTTTCATTTACAGCAAAAGGCAGAATGCGCATGTGCCCACGAAAATCAACCTCGGAAGCATTCAGGCATTTAAACATGGTCTCCTTGGCCGACCAGTGCAGCAACAGTGACCAAGTGTCGGTTCCGCGAAACACGGATGGCTGTTCATCTTCGCGCATGAATTTATGCGCCACCTTCCTTACCCGTTCACCATACTGCTCAATGTCAATGCCCACTTCCCGACCCGGCAATCCCAAAACAACAGCCACATAACCTTTCGTATGCGAAATACTGAGAGAGGCGGAAGCATCTGCCAAATAAGGTTTCCCACTGGGATGATAGGCAATCTCTTTCTCTTCTCCCGACAGCGTGTAAAGCAATACACGGACAGCCAGCCACTCCAGACGGCGGTGTGCTGCGGTGAAACGCCGCATACCTTCCCGGTATACTTCCTGATGAGGAAGCATGGCCAGCAATTCCTCCGGAGATTCCTCCGTTTTCCAAATTCCCCATCGGCAGGGAAGAGCGGTATGTTGTAAGAAGAGGGGCATGAGGCAAGGATTAAGGATTAGGGATTAGAGGAGTTGAGGCATTTACTGTAAACTTCACTTTCAGGATACGGCGGTTGTCCATCTCCAGCACCTCAAACTCATAACGGCCGTAGGTCACCTTTTCATGGAGAGCAGGAAATTCCCCCTTCAGCTCCAGCAGAAGTCCGGCAAGCGTATCGGCATCCCCTGCCACCTCATCGAACGTTTCCTCGTCTATCTTCGTTATTTTATAGAAATCGGTCAGCTGGGTCTTGGCTTCAAATACCCAAGTGTGGTCATTCAGTACGGCATATGTACGTTCTTCATCATCGTATTCGTCATGAATTTCGCCCACAATCTCCTCAATAATGTCCTCCATGGTGACAATGCCCGACGTACCGCCGAACTCATCGACCACAATGGCTATATGAATCTTGTTTGCCTGAAAATCGCGCAGCAAATCATCAATCATCTTGGTTTCGGGCACAAAATAGGCGGGCCGGATAAGCGACTGCCAGCGGAAATTATCCCCTTTGTTCAGATGGGGAAGCAAATCCTTGATATAAAGCACCCCCTTGATATTGTCACGGTTATCCGCATAGATGGGAATACGGGAGTAGACATTCTCTACAATGCACTTCACCACATCCTTGAAAGGGGTACGAATATCCAGATCCACCACATCGAGGCGGGAAGTCATAACCTCCTTGGCTGTCTCTCCACCAAAGCGGATGATACCTTCCAGAATATTGTTCTCCTCCGAAAGTTCCGCCTTATCGGTCAATTCTAGTGCATGTGAAAGTTCATCGACCGATATATTATGGTTCTTGCGGACCACATGCTTGTTCAGGAAAGAAGTGGAACGTACCAGCATAGATGCCATCGGATAGAATACGGAACGGCAAAACGTGATGCCGGGAGCAGCAAAACGGCAGAAAACCAGCGTTTTCTGAGCCGAATATATCTTAGGCATGATTTCACCGAAAAGCAACAGCAAAAACGTAAGGACTACTGTCAGAATGAGGAACTCTGCAATGGGAGAATGAAATTGGAACACATTCATAAAAAAGAAGTTACAGAGCATGATTATGGTTACATTCACGAAGTTGTTTGTAATCAGAATCGTCGCCAACAAACGTTCACTGTTATCCAGCAAATTACTGATTTTCTCATCCGAAGGATGCTTTCTCTCCGCTATTACATTTAAGTCTGACGGAGAAAGAGAAAAAAAAGGCTATTTCGGAAGCTGATGCAAAGCCGGAAACGAGCAAAAGCAAACCTGCCAACACAATGGCTACAATGGCCGAAATAGAAGGAGTCTGTACGGATATACCGTTAAAAACATCTGCCAACTGGCATAAATAAGCGTCTGGGTCCAAAGATTTTGGTTTTAGTTAAACAATCAGAACGGTAGATCGTCCGTCGGGTTATCTTGTGCAGGGGCAGCCTGCGGTTGTACCGGTAGTTGCGGCTGGGCTGTCGCTCCGGCTTGCGGCGCAAACGGCGCATTGCCCGATGCCGATGCACTTTTAGGTGTCAACATTTCCATTGTATCTGCAAAAACTTCAGTCACATAGCGCTTAGCTCCTGTCTGGTCATCATACGAGCGAGTGCGAATTTTGCCTTCAATGTAAAGTTTATCTCCTTTATGCACATATTTTTCGGCAGTTTCTGCCAGTCCACGCCAAAGCACAATATTATGCCACTCAGTGCGGTCGGGAACCTGGGTTCCATTCTGCAAAGTGTATCCTCTTTCTGTAGTAGCCAAAGAAAAAGTAGCTACCGCCACCCCACTGTCAAGGTATCTCACTTCCGGGTCTCTGCCCACATTTCCTAACAATATCACCTTGTTTACTGACATAAGCTTCTATTTTATTAATTTGCTGCCAAAATTAACGAGAATATCCACACCATGCAAGAATACAGACAACTTTTATATATATTTCTCCAAGAAAGCATGTATCAGCCGAGGCACCGCATAACGGTCCAAATCTTCGACCGCAACCTGCTGGTAACCTGAAAAAGAACCCGAATTATCGGGTAGAGTGACCTCATAGAAATTGGTATAAATCACTCTGTGGGACAATACATGCTTCACTCCCCGAAGTAGTGTACGGACCATCCGCACCTCTCCCTCTGCAAACAGTGCATGAAACTGCGGACATGCCAGGAACTCCTCTTCGGATAAATCTTTTTCCGTTTCGATTAGAGGCAATTCAAAGAGATTTTTCCAGATATCGTTCTCCGTCCTCTTATGTATCAAAGTATGCGCACCCATACGTACATATATATAATTAAAATAGCGGTTGGTAGTCTTTGTTCTGTGCTGCTTCACGGGCAGTTGCTGCACTTTGCCTTCCAACAAGGCTCTGCAGCTACCAGACAAAGGACAGAACAGACAGTTGGGCGACTGCGGCATACACTGCACGGCTCCGAAGTCCATAATCGCTTGGTTATAATCTGCCGGTCGGGATTTATCGAGCATCTCTCTCGCCAAAGCAGTAAAAGTTTTTTTCCCTTCGGTAGAATCAATGGGAATATCAATGCCGAAATAACGGGAAAGCACCCGATATACATTCCCGTCTACTACCGCATAAGGCATGTCATAGGCAAAAGAACAGATGGCCGCTGCCGTATAATCCCCTACCCCCTTCAAAGCACGCACCTCTGCATAGTTTTTTGGAAATGTACCCTTCATGCTTTTGGCTGCGGCATGCAGGTTGCGGGCACGAGAATAGTACCCCAGGCCCTGCCAATATTTCATCACTTCGTCCTCGGACGCAGCAGCCAGCGACGCCACATCCGGGAAGCGTTTTATGAAACGCAAAAAGTACTCATAACCCTGCGCCACTCTTGTCTGTTGTAAGATGATTTCAGAAATCCATATCAGATAAGGGTCCGTGGTATTTCGCCACGGAAGGTCGCGTTTGTTCTCCGCATACCAATCCAACAATGTTCCGCTAAAAATATTCATGCTGCAAAAATACTTCATTTTCAGCCTAACAAAGCTTAATGCCAAGACTTTTTTAGAAAATTGTCCGAAATATATTTTTTAGAGCCACGGAAAAGCTATATATTTGCAGTCCAAAAAATTAGGAAAACTATAGTAATAATATTTTTTTAAAGAAAAATGACTAAAGCTGATATTGTAAACGAAATTACAAAGAACACCGGAATTGATAAGACAACCGTACTTACAACCGTTGAAGCATTCATGGACGCAGTAAAGGCATCTTTATCCAAAGATGAAAATGTTTACCTCCGCGGGTTTGGTAGTTTTGTAGTGAAGAAAAGAGCTCAGAAAACTGCACGCAACATCTCCAAGAACACTACAATAATCATTCCGGAACATAACATTCCGGCATTTAAGCCTGCAAAAACGTTCACCCTCTCAGTGAAGAAATAATAAACAATAGTATTAACCCATAAAAATTTTGAAGCTATGCCAAGCGGAAAGAAGAAAAAAAGACATAAAATGTCTACGCACAAGCGTAAAAAAAGACTAAGAAAGAACAGACATAAAAGCAAAAAGTAATTTTTAGTCTGAAGGACAAAATAAAGAACAAACTTGTGAAGCAAAATGTCTCGCGGGTTTGTTCTTTGTTTAAGTAGTAAATAGAATCATTTAAAAGCCAATTATTGTGACAAGCGAACTCGTTGTAGACGTACAGCCCAAAGAGGTATCCATTGCACTGCTTGAAGACAAGCAGCTGGTGGAACTTCAGAGCGAAGGAAGAAACATCTCCTTCTCGGTGGGCAACATGTATTTGGGACGCGTCAAAAAATTGATGCCCGGCCTGAATGCCTGCTTCGTGGACGTGGGTTACGAGAAAGACGCTTTTCTTCATTATCTGGACCTAGGTCCTCAATTTAACTCGTTAGAGAAGTACGTAAAGCAAACTTTAAGCGACAAGAAGAAGCTGAATCCCATTACCAAAGCAACCATACTTCCCGACCTTGAAAAGGACGGAACGGTTTCCAACACACTCAAGGTGGGACAAGAAGTAGTGGTGCAAATTGTCAAGGAACCTATCTCTACCAAAGGGCCGCGACTGACTTCCGAACTTTCCTTTGCCGGAAGATACCTCGTGCTGATTCCCTTCAATGACAAGGTTTCCGTATCACAAAAAATTAAATCGAGCGAAGAGCGCGCACGCCTCAAGCAACTGCTGATGAGTATCAAGCCGAAAAACTTCGGCGTCATCGTCCGCACCGTAGCCGAAGGAAAACGTGTTGCCGAACTCGACGGAGAGCTTAAAGTATTACTGAAACATTGGGAAGATGCCATTACAAAAGTACAGAAGGCCACCAAATTTCCGACACTGATTTACGAAGAAACCAGCCGTGCCGTAGGACTGTTGCGCGACTTGTTCAATCCTTCCTTCGAAAACATCCACGTGAACAACGAGGCTGTGTACCACGAAATCAAGGATTACGTAACCCTCATCGCCCCTGAACGGGCAGGAATCGTGAAGCTGTACAAAGGTCAACTCCCCATTTACGACAATTTTGGTATCACCAAACAAATCAAGTCATCATTCGGCAAGACCATTTCATACAAAAGTGGTGCCTACCTGATTATTGAGCATACTGAGGCGCTTCACGTAGTAGACGTGAACAGCGGTAACCGCACCAAGAATGCCAACGGGCAGGAGGCCAACGCACTGGAAGTGAATCTGGGCGCAGCCGACGAACTGGCACGCCAGCTCAGACTAAGGGATATGGGTGGTATCATCGTGGTGGACTTCATCGACATGAATGAAGCCGAAAACCGACAGAAGCTTTACGAACGTATGTGTGCCAACATGCAGAAAGACAGAGCACGTCACAACATCCTGCCGCTCAGTAAATTCGGACTGATGCAGATTACACGCCAGCGTGTACGCCCGGCTATGGATGTAAATACGACGGAAACCTGCCCCACCTGCTTCGGTAAAGGCACCATCAAATCGTCCATCCTCTTTACGGACACCTTAGAGAGTAAGATTGACTACCTGGTCAACAAATTGAAGATAAAGAAATTCTCGTTACACATCCACCCGTACATCGCAGCCTACGTCAATCAGGGACTCGTCTCCCTGAAACGGAAGTGGCAGATGAAGTACGGATTCGGTATCAAGATTATTCCAAACCAGAAATTAGCATTCCTGGAATATGTATTCTACGACCTGCAAGGGGAAGAGATAGACATGAAGGAAGAAATCGAAATCAAATAAAAAAGACGGCGAAGGGTATTTATCTTCGCCGTCTTTTTTAGCTCTTGCTTTTGGGGAGCTCTCCCCAAACATGCCTTTCGTTATAAAGCCAAACGATAGATTTCCCTGCAATCAGTCATGGTCAGCTTCACGTAGTTGCCAAGCAGTTCGCCTTTATTGCGCCGCAGACTGACGAGCATACGGTCTATATCGGGATGCTCGATACCCAACTCCTTAAAGCCAACCGGCAAGCCCATGTAACGGAAAAAGTGTTTCAGTCGGGCAGCACCTGCCAAAGCCATCTCTTCCAAATCTTCGGACTTGGGTATATCAAAAACACGATGGGCAAACTGGGCTATCTTTGCCGGATTATGTTCTGCCATAAAAGCCATCCAGGCAGGGAAGATTACAGCTAAGCCGGCACCGTGGGCTACATTATAGATAGCACTGATTTCATGTTCCAGTGCATGGGATGCCCAGTCTTCCTCACGCCCTACCCCACAAGTTCCGTTATGCGCCACAGTGCCACACCACATAATGTTGGCACGCGCGGCATAGTTGTCCGGTTGCTGTTTCACCCGGTAAGCTTCTTTAATGATAGCTGTCAAGGTGCCTTCGCAAAGCCGGTCGCTGATTTCCACATCCGGTGTATTTGTGAAATAACGCTCCATGATGTGAGCCATCATGTCGGCAATACCACAAGCCGTCTGATAAGCTGGGAGAGTGTAGGTCAGTTCAGGATTCATGATGGAAAATACGGGACGCAAATGCTCGGGGGCACAGAGCCCCAGTTTTTGGAGTGTCTCTGTCTTGGTAATTACCGTATTGCCCGAACCTTCGCTTCCGGCAGCCGGGATAGTCAGCACCACGGCTACTTTCAACGCTTTCTCCACCTTGGCACGACCGATAAAGAAATCCCAAAAGTCACCATCATAGAGGACTCCGGCAGCAATGGCCTTTGCCGTATCTATGACCGAACCACCTCCCACAGGAAGCATCATATCCACCTGCTCACGACGGCAAAGCTGAATACCTTCGTATACCTTCCCGTCAATGGGATTGGGCTGGACACCTCCCATTTCGCAATAAGCCACACCGGCTTCCTGCAAGGATTGCTTCACTCTATCCAGCAGACCACTCCGTACAACAGAACCGCCTCCATATACTATCATCACTTTTTGTGCACCATACTTACGCGCCAATGCACCGACTTGCACTTCAGTATTCTTGCCAAAGACAAACTCTGTAGGACTATAAAAAACAAAATTATTCATTGTATACCTTATTTAATGTATCGACTGTATCTTTCAAAGAAGCGTCCGAACGCTCCCCACTTCATCAGTCCTTTCTCAAAAACAAAAATACCCAGCAATGCACAAGAGATGCCCAGCATCACATCAATCAGATAATGGTGTCCCGAATAGACAGCCGTCCACCAGATACCGACCATAATCACCGCAAACAACGCTATCAGCCACTTTTTGCTGCGGTCCATAACCGCGTAGGCCAAAGCCACCACCATATAGGCGGCATGGAGCGAGGGCACTGCTGCAAATACATTGGCATTCCTTCCGTAAATGGAGTTGAAGATGGAGCATCCCAGCAATTCGTCAAAACGTCCTAAGCCTGCCACATTGCCCGGAGTGTCGAGTATCGGCTCGAAACCATAATTCATGGCATACCAGGGCGGAGCAGCGGGATGGATATAATAGCCGGCAAAACCGATGAGATTAACCAGCAGGAACACCATCGCAAAACGAAGATATACCTTACGGTCACCCTTCAGATAGAGCCACAACCCGAATGCAATGGGAACCGGTACCCAACAGAGATAGAATATCCCGGCAAAGAAATCGGCAACAGGACAATGGTTCAAAGCAAAATACTCACAAGGGATGAGGACAGCACCGTCTACAGACAAGCCAAAAAGGGATTTTCTGTCTCATAAAGTCCTTTTACATCAATGGGATTCACCTGGTAAATTGGGATATACGCGCATCCAGTCATACGAAATGCCGAATATGAAAAACGGCAACAGCGCCACTGCCAACTTACGGGTTGTCTGTCCAGCAAAGAACAATACCAAAAATACACCCGCCATCAGGAAATGTTCCGGACGAAGCCCGATACAGACCGCTGTCAGAATCAGGAAAAACGCTGTGATGACAATCACCAGCACCGCCTCTCTCACAGAGGGAAACAAACTATTTTTCATTCCTTGTCTTTCAGTAGTTTATAGCAATGCGCCAAGCGAGCAAATGCCGTCAAATTCGCCAATATTGCAATCACTGCCATAGGCACAATTAGTATCAGCATCGGGTCGAACAAGGTACAATCACCAAAGATACCGCAGAACATGGCACCGAGGGCAGTCAGCACAACGCGTTCGGGACGCTGCATGAAACCGACTTTACACTCCAGCCCCAAACCTTCGGCACGGGCACGCACGTAACTCACCATCAGCGAACCTATCAGCGCAATGAATGTAATGATGGAGCCCCACAAATAGCCTTGCAGCATCAGGTAATAGAAGATGCCGAACAATGTCACGAGCTCGCTGTAACGGTCGAGTACGGAGTCGTACAGCGCACCGAAAGTAGAACTCATTTTACCCACGCGTGCCACGCGTCCGTCCATCATATCAAACAACCCGGCAAAGAGCACAATACCGCCTCCCCAGCCCACATAGGCCAGTTCACCACTTTTGTACACCCCGGCATACACAAACAAGGCAGCCGCCACGATATTCAGTACCAGCCCCGTAGTCGTAATAAAGTTAGGCGTAATGCCAATTCTAATCATACCATGCACCACAGGGTTGATAATCTTGTATATCACCTGCTGCAACCAATCTCTATAATTCATATTCGTCTTTTTTGTTCTCTAAATAATGTTTCAGAAAGCCTTTTATATTGTGATTACGATAAACGAAAAAACGTTGCAGATGGTAGTTCCAAAAAAAAGCTACCAGCACTGCTACAATTATCTTTGACAGAATAAATACATTGTCTATATAATATCCCAACAATCCATTGACCCATGTCATGCGGGTAAGCCACTCGGTCAGTGCAAAAGTACCCCAAGTATTCAGTATAATGCTGCCTCCCCAGACAAAGAGGTACTTGACGGCAACATGCGTTTTCTTGCAGTCTTCGGCATGGAACACCCATCCGTAATTAATGGCACAGTTTACAATGCCTCCTACTACGGAACCCGTGAATGTGGCATAAAGATAAAAAATCAGCAAAAGCCTTCACCAGAAGGATAGTCACCAGAAAATCGACAAAGCTTGCGAATTGCGCAGAAATCTGGGCCTTGAAGAAGATCCAGACAGAATGGCGCCACGACACACCTTTGCCATTTGATTTCAACAGATTATCCATCTTGCCACAATCAAAATTATAAATCCGTAGACTCCGGACAGAATATCGTCCATCATTACCCCTATTCCACCCGGCAGACTTTCCATACGGCGGATGCCCAAGGGCTTGAATATATCAAACAAACGGAACAAGACAAATGCTCCCAATGTATACCATACATGTCCGGCGGGCGCCGCAAGCAAGGCAATCCACACGCCGACCATTTCATCGACCACCACGCGCGAAGGGTCTTCGCCCCAAGATGCCTCCAGGCGGTTGGCAGCCCAGATACCGGCAAGCGTAAATACCAAAATCAATGCTACTGTCAGCCACAAAAGGCAGACACTTGAAACCAGATAAGACAACCCGAACCAGATAAGCGTAGCCAGCAAAGCTCCCGCAGTGCCGGGTGCAAAAGGAGAAAAGCCCGAGCCAAAGCCCGTACCGATAATAACTGGGAGGAGGGAGGGTTTCTTCATCAAAAAAGTAATGAGGTGATAAATGCGATAAAAACGGTAAAATGATAAATGCAATAAAGTAATAAAAGTGATAAAGTGGTAAAGTGCTATCACTCTATCACCTTACCACCTTATTTTTATCACCTTATCACTGTTTTTTTTAGTCCAGATAACTCGGTGCTGTCTCACCCACCATATTGCGGAGAGTCTCTTTCACCATGCGCCATTGCTGGAACAAATCGTGTACCGGCTCATGCTCGAAATCGTGCATCGGGCTCTTGCAGAAGAAGGACAGCCACGTCTGAATGCCGCACATGCCTGCACGCAATGCCAAATCACTGAAAATAACCAAGTCGAGCGCGATGGGAGCAGCAAGAATGGAGTCACGGCACAAGAAGTTGACCTTGATTTCCATCGGATAGCCCATCCAGCCGAAAATATCAATGTTGTCCCATGCTTCCTTGTTATCCTTACGGGGAGGATAGTAGTTGATGCGTACCTTATGATAAACATCACCGTACAAGTCAGGATATTTCTCCGGCTCGAAGATATTGTCGATAACAGACAGCTTGCTGACCTCTTTTGTCTTGAAGTTCTCCGGTTGGTCGAGTACCTCGCCGTCACGGTTACCCAGAATATTCGTAGAGAACCAGCCACTTACACCCAACATACGGGTCTTGAACATCGGAGCAAGCACCGTCTTCATCAAAGTCTGGCCACTCTTGAAGTCCTTACCGGAAATGGGCACATTCATTTTCTTGGAGAATTCCCACATAGCCGGAGTATCCACACACAGATTAGGAGCACCCATAATAAACGGAGCGCCTTCTGCAATGGCAGCGTATGCATAGCACATACTCGGAGAGATTACTTCAGTATTGTTTTCCTTCATTGCCTGTTCCAAAGCAGCGAGAGATTCGTGCTCCTTGGACAGCGGAATATATATTTCGGTACTTGCAGCCCACAGCACAACAATACGCTCGCAGTTATTGGCTGCCTTGAAGTTACGGATATCCTCGCGCAACTGCTCTGTCATTTCCCAGCGGGTAGCTGCCTTCTTAATGTGCGTACCGTTCAAACGTTTTGCGAAATTGTGGTCGAATGCAGCAGGCATCGGCTTGATGGCTTGCAGTTCATCTTTTACCAGATTCAAGTCCTTCTCTTTCAAAACCTCAGCATACATAGCAGCTTCGTAGGCGTTGTCCGGGAAAATATCCCAACCTCCGAAAACGATATCATTCAAATCAGCCAAAGGCACTATGTCTTTGATAAGTTTTTCTTTGCCATCCTGCATGCGCATAGCAGCCATTTGTGTGATTGAGCCTATAGCTTTTGCCAAGCCCTTGCGAGCAGCTAATGTACCGGTAATCATGGTGGTTGCAACCGCACCACCTACTCCGACTACCAGCACGCCCAGGCGTCCGGTTGCCGGCTTAATGTTTTCTTTCATTGCCATTGTATTATTTAGAGTTTAAAAAATTGCTCAAATTTAGGGTATTTTACTCAATTGGGATTAGTCATTTTATCCGATTTAATGTCCTATTAGTAAGATTTAAGTTAAAATGTCATGTGCAGACTGATTCTGAGCCCGGATTTGTCTATATCCGGTAAATTTCGGTAAGTCAGACGCCATACATAATCGACACGCAACACCTTGAAAATATTTTCAATGCCTACGCCTGCCTCTACGTAGGGCGTATGCCCCATGGTGGTACTCCCGGCAGGAAAACGGAACAAATCCTGCTGAAAAGCCGGATTATTCTTATCGCTCAAATTCCCATACAAACCGCGGCAGGAAAGCACTTCACGCCATTTCAACTTTTTCAACAAAGGAATACGGTTGAAGAGCCAGCCGTTCAAGTAATAGGTCACATCCCAGGAAGCGTATTCATCGTTCATGAATTCCATGGCATTCATCAGTGAATAGGACTCGGGCTGTATGGTATAGGACAAGTTCGCGTTGGGAATGACGAGCAAAGGGAAAGGAACCTTGTTCCATACTTTCCCGGCCTTCAGGATAACGTCCGTATAACCGAATGCCGAGAACCAGAACGCTTTTGAAAACCCGCTTCCGTATAGTGATAGGTATAGTCTCCTCCCAGTACCCCTTTGGCAGCCATGGTATGTGTAAGCGAAAAGACCGGAGCATCCAGCGAAACGGGGAAACGGTTCCATTGGGTCTGGAAGAATTTCTCGTTGGGAGCATAGCGCAGCTTCAATTCCAGTTCACTGGTCGAAATACTTTTTACATACGTATTATGGTCGTCCTGCTTGACGAAAGGAATCAGATGGGATGATTCATCTTTACGCAAACGCGTCGTCATCTGTACGGAAAAACCGGAATGGAACTCATTGGTATAGGTCAGTTCCGCCTTCCGCTGATAACCGATACGGTCATCCTTCTGACGTTTCAAAGCAAGAAAAACATTGTCCTGACTGGTATAAAGATAGTGTTGTCCATATTGATTGACATCTGACAAGTAACGGAGCTTCAACGAATGTATAGGAAATTCATTGGCATATTCCTTCTTCCTATGAAAAGAATACTCCAGTTCGGCGAGTCCCTTTACACGATGGTCGCGAAAACCGTATGCCATATAGCCCCTGCCGAACAAATGCGGATTGAGCCATGCCGTCGTCATACCGCCGGCACGCAAGCGCACCCCTTCCAATGTATTTCCGCTGATAGTGGTATTCATCATACCGATATAGAACAAAGGTTCTTTTTCCTTCGGAGCGGGAATATACCCCGTGAACAGCACCTTCAACACTTTCTCCGTCCAGAAATAAACGGGATAGCTGCGCAACTGGGCCATCATCTTGTCCACCGAAGTCTCTTTCTTGCTGACCTCCACCTGGCGGTTGGCATCCCAATATGCTTCCGAATAGCCGGAAGCCGATGTCTCTTCAATCACCTTTTCCGGTTTTCGGAAAGCCTGCAGAGCCTTGTCATCCGGTTCATACTGATAATTTCTGTAATACACATCCCGCTTGGCATAAATACCGTCACTATTGTCCACCAACTTGAACTCCGTAGTGATACTCTCATTGAGCAACTGCCTCGTACCGTCCTCCGCGCGGTCAAAATTCTGTTCAATCTTCATGTAGTCCACAAAGTTCAGATTTATTTTCTGAGGAAAGTTCATGACGGCACGCTTTACAAAATAGGTACTGTCCAGCATGACGTACAAATGTCCCGTAAAACCGAACGACTCGGAGTTGAAAGGGACAAATGTCAAGTCAACACAAGGCTTTCCGGCAACGGTAAGCGTATCCATCAGATAATATTTGTAGAAAGACGGCCCAAGGGAGGATAGCGGACTGACAAACTTATTGGTGAACAAGGTGATGTTGTTCTCATAAAGGTCTACATCGGTCATGGTGACACTGATAGCCTGCTCCATACCCTGCTGGGAAAGCATCTCGTCCACTCCTGCCTGCCTGCGGGCGGTGACCCACTGTTTCCGGCTATGCGGAGACTTGCGGTAATAGTCTGTGGCAAGCAACTCACGGTTGGAGATGGCCAGTACCGGCCTGCCGGTAACGGCAGAGGTATCGACATAATCCGTCAGGAACTTGAACTTACGGTAAAGCCACTTCTGTTGCTTCAAGCTGTCGAAGTTATTGATAGCAAAAGTCATCTTTTCATAGCGGTCACGTTTCCAGAAGTCGCGTTCGTCGGGCGAGTAGTCATCCCGATGCTCTATCATCTTGCGTACAAACTCCACTGCGGGATTATCCTTTTTCTTATACCGTTCACGCTTCGGCTTCACCACCACCTCATCCAGTGCATAAGTGGCTGGCGAAAGGGCTATATTGAACTTAGAAGACTTTGCAGGATGAATCAGCCGGACATATTCATTATATCCCACGGCCGAAATGACCAGCGTGGCCTCCGGGCGATAGGTCTTGAAGGAAAAACGGCCGTTATTGTCCGTCATCCCTCCCTCCGTAGTTCCTTTCAGATAAACTGACGTATAAGGCAATGGCTCCTTCGTCAACGAATCGGTGACAACGCCTTGCACCATATATTGTGCTCTCAATGGAAGAGTAACCAGCTGGATAAGCAGAAATACCCTAAAAAACAACTTCATACCTTGTTTTACCTAATTTGGATGGCAAAGGTACGGAAGAAAACTTTTTCTTAAAGTTCGGTTTTACGGAATAAATGTTCTAAAAAACTCCTTTTGTATAAAACACTTCCCGTTAAAAGCCGTTGTATAGCGAAACGACGCTCCAGAAAGCATCGGAACAACCAATATATAACCTAAACAACTTGATTATGGAATGGATTTTCAACCAGCTCAGGGAACGCCCCGAACTTGCCATTTTCCTCACTATATTCCTGGGATTCTGGCTGGGGAAACTGCGTATCGGTAAGTTTACGCTGGGCACAGTGACCAGTGTACTGCTTGTAGGCGTACTGGTAGGGCAACTGAACATAGCCGTACCGGGTCCGATAAAGTCGGTATTTTTTCTGCTTTTCCTTTTTGCCGTGGGCTATAAAGTGGGTCCCCAGTTCTTCCGCGGACTGAAAAAGGACGGATTGCCCCAAGTGGGCTTTGCCGTACTGATGTGTGTATCCGTACTGTTAGTGACCTGGCTGCTGGCCCTGATGATGGGCTACAATGCCGGTGAAGCTGCCGGACTGCTGGCCGGTTCGCAAACCATCTCCGCCGTCATCGGAGTGGCAGAAGACACCATGGCCAATATGGGACTGGACGAGGCCCAACGACAAAGTTACGTCAACATCATTCCCGTATCCTACGCCGTCACCTACATTTTCGGTACGGCAGGCTCGGCATGGGTCCTATCATCCATCGGTCCCAAGATGCTGGGCGGGCTGGAAAAGGTGAAAGCCGCCTGCAAGGAGCTGGAGGCGAAGATGGGCAGCTCTCTGGCTGACGAACCGGGATTCATGCCGGCGGCACGCCCCGTCACTTTCCGTGCCTACCGGGTCGAAAACGAGTGGTTCAAGAATGGAAAGCGGGTGATTGACCTGGAAGTCTACTTCCGGCAGCACGACAAACGTCTATTTGTGGAACGCCTCCGCAAATCCGGAGTTGTGGTGGAAGTCAGCATGAACATACAGATAGAGCCGGGAGACGAAGTAGTGCTAAGCGGACGCCGCGAATACATCATAGGCGAAGAAAGCTGGATAGGGCCGGAAGTACAAGATGCCCAGCTCCTGGATTTTCCTGCCGAAAAGTTACCGGTTACAATCACACGCAAGACGGTTGCCGGCAAGACGGTTGCAGCTATCCGAAGGGAAAAGTTCATGCACGGTGTCAGTATCCGGAGCATCAAGCGCGCCGGAATATCCATTCCCGTGCTGGCACAAACGGTAGTAGATGCCGGCGACGTCATCGAAGTGGTAGGTACCAGGCAGGAAGTGGAAGCAGCAGCCAAACGTCTAGGGTATATAGACCGTCCTACCAACCAGACGGATATGATATTCGTAGGCCTGGGTATCCTTGTCGGAGGTTTGTTCGGAGCACTTTCCGTCCATATCGGCGGCATCCCCATCAGCTTGAGCACAAGCGGCGGCGCATTGATTGCGGGCTTGTTCTTCGGCTGGCTCCGCAGTAAGCACCCCACCTTCGGGCGCATTCCCGAACCTTCACAATGGGTGTTGAACAATGTCGGTCTGAACATGTTCATCGCGGTAGTGGGCATTTCGGCAGGTCCCAGTTTCGTGCAGGGCTTCCACGACGTAGGTATCAGCCTGTTTCTGGTGGGAGCAGCAGCCACCACCCTGCCGCTGATTATCGGCTTGCTGCTGGCAAGGTATGTTTTCAAGTTCCATCCGGCACTGGCTTTGGGCGTCTGCGCAGGGGCACGTACCACTACGGCCGCTTTAGGCGCGGTGCAGGATGCCGTTGAGAGCGAAACGCCTGCTCTGGGATACACCGTGACCTATGCCGTGGGCAATACCTTATTAATAATATGGGGTGTAGTCATCGTTTTGCTAATATAAGACGATTCTGTACCAATGCTTACTAATCCAGAGCATTCAAAGAATTATTGCCGGAAATGCAAGCGACTATATACCCATTCACTAATAGCTATTCGTCCGACAGCTGTCGGACGATAATTCAACAGTTGTCGGACGATGATTCAACAACTGTCGGACGAAAAGGAAACATATATCGGACGATTAATTTCAAGCAAGGAAAGAAATAGTATGCCACATGAACAAAGATTATTCACCGAATGACTGAAAACAATAAATAACGAACCTAAACTTGAGCTTATGGATACAAAACTTTTAGAAAAGAAAATGGAATCTATCAGTCCTTTCGAACTGAAGAACCGCCTGATAGACATGGCAGACGAAAGTCTGAAGAAAACCGCCCGTACCATGCTGAACGCAGGGCGCGGCAACCCCAACTGGATTGCAACCGCTCCACGCGAGGCCTTTTTCCTATTGGGAAGCTTCGGCTTGGAAGAGTGCCGTCGCATCATGGATTTGCCCGAGGGCATTGCAGGCATCCCCGAAAAAAAAGGCATTGCCTCCCACTTCGAAGCCTTCCTGAAAAAGAACAATAACGTACCGGGCGCCAAATTGCTGGAACAAACCTACAACTACCTGCTGATGCAGCATGCCGCCGACCCCGACAGCCTTGTACACGAATGGGCCGAAAGCATTGTAGGCGATCAGTATCCCGTGCCCGACCGCATCCTTCATTTTACGGAAATCCTTGTGCAAGATTACCTTTCGCAAGAGATGTGCGACAACCGTCCTCCCCGGGGTGCCTATGACCTGTTTGCCACCGAAGGTGGAACAGCCGCCATGTGCTACATCTTCGACTCCCTGCAGGAAAACTTCCTGCTGAACAAAGGGGACGGCATCGTCCTCATGGTTCCTGCCTTTACCCCCTATATTGAAATCCCACAACTCAGCCGCTACCAGTTTCGAGTGACCAAAATACATGCCAACCGCATGAATAGCGAAGGGATGCACCTCTGGCAGTACAGCGACGAAGACATAGACCGCTTGAAAAGCCCTAAAATCAAGGCCCTCTTTGTCACCAATCCCAGTAATCCGCCCAGCTACACACTCAGTCCGGATACAATGGCGCGCATCGTGAGCATCGTCAGAAATGACAACCCTAATCTGATGATTATTACAGACGACGTATACGGTACATTCAGTTCGCACTTCCGTTCGTTCATGGCAGAAATTCCCTACAATACGCTTTGCGTCTATTCATTCTCCAAATACTTCGGTGCCACCGGATGGCGCAATGCGGTCATTGCCCTGCACGAATTCAACCTGTTCGACAAGCTGATAGCCAAACTGCCGAAAGAGAAACGGGAGATTCTGCACCACCGCTACTCCACCCTCACTCTGGAACCTGAAAGACTGAAGTTTATCGACCGTATGGTTGCCGACAGCCGTCAGGTGGCACTGAACCATACCGCCGGACTGTCATTGCCACAACAGATGCAGATGGGCCTTTTCGCCGCCTTTGCCCTGCTGGACAAGGAAAACAAATACAAGCAAAAGATGCAGGAGATTATCCGCCGCCGATTGCATGCCCTTTGGGAGAATACCGGTTTCACGCTGACGGAAGACCCGTTGCGCGTAGGTTATTATACAGAAATCGACATGCTGGTTTGGGCAAAGAAGTTCTATGGGGACGACTTTGTAGAATATCTGAAACGTACCTACAGCCCGCTGAACGTAGTCTTCCGCCTTGCCAAAGAAACCTCTCTGGTGCTGCTGAACGGCGGTGGTTTTGACGGCCCCGAATGGAGCGTACGCGCCTCACTCGCCAATCTGGACGAGAAAGACTATGCAACCATCGGCCAAGGCATTAAAAAGATACTGGAGGAGTATGCAAAAGAATTCTTTAAAAATGGAAAGACGAAAGGTAAAAATTGAAAATTGAAAGGTGAAAGGTAAAACCTTCAAATTTCAATTAAATAGTATACGGAAGCGGGTCAATCCATCGTTGTAGGTACGTAGGGAGAACGTGCAACCATGACGGCTCAAAACTTCCCGGATAAACACCAGGCCAATTCCCTGCCCGTTCGGCTTGGTGGAAAAGAAGGGGCTGAAGAGTTTAGCTTCGGTCTCTTTACTTATCCCCGGACCATTGTCAACGACTTCGACAGAAGCGGGGGCAGTGGTCCTTACTATTATCTCACCTTGCTGTCCGTTTTCTCCGGCATCCCCCTCTATACTTTCGGCAGCATTCTTGATGATATTCACAAGCACCTGCTCAAAAAGAGAAGCATCCATACGCACCATTCCCACCTCCGGGTCGCATTCCAGACGTAGCCCTATATTGCGGTCATTGCACATTCCTTCCATGAAACGCTTGCACATGGACACCAACTCATTCAGTTGGACGGGTGCCAGGGTAGGTTCGGGTATCTTTACCACATCTGCAAAACGGGTAATGAAACGGCTCATCGAGAAACAACGCTCCGTACAGACGCGCATCACGTCGCAGATGTCCTCCATATCATCTTCTGTAGAAAGTGCCTGCTCCACTGTATCGAGTGTGGAAGTGATGCCCGCAGTGGTATTGTTCACTTCATGAGCTATCATGCGGATTACCTTTTCATAGGCACGCTTCTCGGCACGCATCACTTCTTCCGTCATACGCTCTATCAAGAAAAAAGGATGTTTGAACCCTCTGTCAATAAAAGAAGAATGGGTGCATTTATAAATATTCGCATCATTGAGACGGACCACTGCCGTCTCGTCTTTGGGAATGGACGAAAGTTCGGCAGCCAACGGGGAGTCCATCTGGTCCAGCCGCTTTGCCATCGCCTCCTCCATACGGACACCGAGCATCTTTACCGCCATCGGATTCAGTTGCGACACTTCATCGTCCATTGTCAGGATAATAACCCCCATTGGAGATGCCTGAATCAGCAAATCCAAGAAGTGATTCTGCTCGCGCATGCGCAACCGTTCATTCTTGAGCTGCTCCATCATTCGGTTAAAGATATTCACAATGCGGTCTGCCTCGTACTGCCCTACCCGGCTGAGACGACTACTGAAATCCTGCTCGCGCAGCAACTCCATACCGCTGCCTATGGTGTTCATCGGCTTCACTATCTTATTATAGAATACTATCAGATAGATAAGGATAAACCCGATGAGCCCCTCCAATACGTACAGATACAAAAGCGGCTTCCCACTCAGCAAATATACCAGCATTCCACCCAGACCGAGCAGAAAAAGGACAAGTATGAAGAAAAAGAATTTTATGCGCACGGGACTTGAATATTATATTTTTCCAAACGTCTGTAAAGCGCAGCGCGGCTGATGCCTAATGACACTGCCACCTGACTGAGATTCCCTTTATGCTGTTCCAACGCCTGCAAGATAGTCTGCCGCTCTATTTCATCCAAGGTCATACCTGCAAAAGAAGTACCTTCGGCAGCTTTGGCCGGTTCGTCGTGACGCAGATATTGGGCATCGAAATCCGTGGCATCCAGCACCGGCTTGCCACTGACCAGAATGGTACGCTCCACTAGATTCTTCAACTCACGAATGTTGCCCGGATAAGGCAGGCGGGAAAGGAAATTCAGAGCGTCGGCCGAGAAATCCGTACGCGGCAAGCCGTTCACCTCTGCCTGACGGTCGGCAAAGTGACGTGCCAGCAAAGGAATATCTTCACGGCGCTCCCGCAAGGAGGGCAGTTTTACGGTAATCAGGTTGATACGGTAAAAAAGGTCTTCACGGAAAGTACGTTCGGACACCATCTTGCGGAGGTCTGCATTAGTGGCGGACACAACGCGCACATCGACTTTGCGGGGACGGCTATCGCCCAGCACTTCGAATGTCTGGTCTTGAAGCACGCGCAGCAGTTTCACCTGGCAGGAAGAGTCGAGGTCACCAATCTCGTCGAGGAAGATAGTACCTTTATTTGCCATTTCAAAACGCCCTATACGGTCGGCGCTGGCATCGGTAAACGCCCCTTTCTTATGGCCGAACATCTCGCTCTCGAACAAGCTCTGCGAGATGCCACCAAGGTTCACCTTGACAAAGGGCTGCTTCACGCGTTGGCTGTTGATATGGATGGCTTCGGCAATCAGCTCCTTGCCCGTTCCGCTTTCGCCCGTAATCAGCACCGAAGCATTGGTACGGGCTATGCGAGCCACTGTGTTCAGCACTTCCATCAGCCCTTTGGACTTACCTATAATATGGCTGCGATTCAATGCGGTAGTCTGCTCTTCCGGCACCTCTTTCGGGGCGGCCGTAAGCTCAAGGGCCGTCTCGATGCGCTGCAAAAGAGCAGCATTGTTCCAAGGCTTGGTTATGAAATCGAATGCGCCGGCCTGCATACCCTGCACGGCAAGCTGGATACTTCCCCATGCCGTCATCAAAATAACGGGCACATCGGGACGGAACACCTTTACCTGCTTCAATAAGGTAAGTCCCTCTTCTCCGGTAGTGGAAAGAGTGAAGTTCATATCCATCAAAATCAAAGCGGGAGCTTCGGCCCTCACTATGTCCATAGCTTCGCGAGGACTTGGAGACGTTTTCACCTCATATCCGGCACGCTTCAGCATAAAGCTGAGGGAAGAGCGCACAGCACTATCGTCGTCTATTATCAGTATCATAAAATTGCAGTTTATTTTCCACAAAAATAAGTAAAAAAGCAGAGTTATGAATGATAAGTTATAAGTTATTTACCAATAATATCGCATATACGGCACTTTTACCGGCGAATAACTCATAACTTATCACTTGCAACCCGTCGGCTTATCCTCTTACCACCTCTTCAAAATCAGCTTCCAATTCCGTATCGCGTTCAAAATCCCAAAGGGTCAAGCTGCGAAGCTGATAGAAGTAATACCAATAGTAATACAGCTCTGAAATATGCTTTTGACGGGCTTCGTCTTTAGAGTTCTGTGCATCATTCAGGTCCAGTGTGCTGATTTTACCTATCATAAAGGTCTCTACACTGGTCTTGTAACGCTTCTCAGCAATGACATCCGCCTCTTCGGCTATGTCCAGCTGTTGCGCCTGATTGTTGAAGTTAGCCACCAGCAAAAAGATGTCCTGGTTAAAGTCCATCTGTTCCTGACGGATTCTGGACAAGACCACTTCACGGTTGCTCTTTGCCACCCTTACCTTGCCGCGGCGCTTGCCCCAGTCAAGGATAGGAATCTTGACGCCTACCTGCACAATCTGATTGTCAAGCAAGTCCCGGTAGGCTGAAGAGAATTCATGGTTCTGCCCCGTATAGCCCACACTGGCAAAGAGGTCGATGCTGCGCAAGTTTCCGCGTGCCGTTGCCACTTCATAATCAGCTTCGAGCTGGCGGCGGCGAATGTTCTGTGCAAAGGAGTTGCGTTCCAGTGCCTTGTTCAGCACGCGGTCATAGTCCATCTTTATATCAGGAACAGTGGCGGGCAACACCGGGTTCAAGCTTTCCTGCTCGGACACCCCGAGGAAAGAACGGAGCTGGAACATTTTTGCATTCAGGTTGCTCTCTGCCTCAGTCACGTCCGCCTTGCCCTGCAATGAATTCAGTTTAAGCTGCAGCAAATCATTCTCGGATATCTGTCCCATCTTACGTTTGGCTATGGCCACTTCATAAAGGCGGTCGGCATTCGTCTTGTTCTGCATGGCGGTAGCGAGCGATTCTTTGGCCAGCAGCAACTCAAAGAAATAAGTGATGGTTTTCATCGTCACCTCTTCCGTAGCTGAAATGAACTCGGCCTTTGCCTCGGCATAGCGTACGGGCTCTATACGGCGGTTCCACTTCAAGGTATTCACTCCGAAGACCGGTTGCGTCAACTCCAGACTCACGGGGACTGACATGAACTGCTTCGCTCCTCCGGAACCCAGTTGTTTGAGATAATCCAGCGAAGAAGTCAGTGACAGCTTACCCCCCGTAAACCAAATGTTCTGGTCTACCGAAAGCTGGCCGGACAGCCCCAGTGTATTGTTGCGGACAAAGCTATAGGAGCCGTCGGAATTCTGGTAGGTACTGTAGGACTTGTTATAGTTGGGTAGTGTACCGGTGAAATTCACTTCCGGCAACAAGTCCGCACGGAATGTACGGTATTCCCAATACGCGGTTTTCAATTCATTCAATGCCACAGCAGCATCCACAGACTGCGTACGGGCCAGTACAATGGCCTCCGACAGCGTAATATTGCGTTCATGTCCCAAAGTATCATTCTGCGCCATGGTTGCCAACGGCATCAAAAAACAAACTGCAAGTAAAATATTCTTTTTCATGTTCAATCTTTAAAATTGTCGCAAACAGAAAAGCAAAGAGTGTGCCAAGTGGCCGGGAAGGTTTCATAGAGGGGTAAGTGTTCATTTTCGGACAGTGGGGATGTCCGTTAGCGGACGATATTAGGAAAACAACCGGTCTCTATCTAAAGTCTGAAAAAATCCTTCTAAAGTTCAATTATCCATGAATTAATTGATGAAAAATTTCTTTATTAAGGAAGAATTCTCTTTCTTTGTGCTGCTTTATACCTTTATTAAAAAGGATACAATACTAACATTAATTTATATAGTTATGAAGATTTCACACATTGAGCATCTGGGCATTGCCGTTAAGAGCATTGAAGAAGCCCTTCCGTACTACGAAAACGTTTTAGGTTTGAAATGCTACAACATCGAAACCGTGGAAGATCAGAAAGTTAGAACCGCTTTCCTGAAAGTGGGCGATGTAAAGATCGAATTGTTGGAACCTACTTCTCCCGAAAGCACAATTGCCAAGTTCATCGAAAAGAACAACGGTAACGGTGGCATGCATCATCTGGCATTTGCCGTTGAAGACGGAGTGGCCGGTGCGCTTGCAGAAGTCGAAGAAAAAGGTATCCGCCTTATAGACAAAGCTCCCCGCAAAGGTGCAGAAGGTCTGAACATTGCATTCCTGCATCCGAAGTCAACTCTCGGTGTCCTGACCGAGCTTTGCGAGAAACCGGAATAAGCAAGACTGTAAAATCATCAAATCATAAATTGTATAAACACTTAAAGAATATAAATTCATGAGTAATCAACTTGAAAAGATTAAAGAGCTTATAGACCGCCGCGCTGCAGCACGTCTCGGTGGTGGTGAAAAAGCGATTGCAAAGCAACACGAGAAGGGTAAATATACAGCTCGTGAGCGTATAGCCATGCTTCTTGACGAAGGCAGTTTCGAAGAAATGGACATGTTCGTAGAACATAGATGCACGAACTTCGGCATGGAAAAGAAACACTACCCCGGTGACGGTGTGGTAACCGGTTGCGGTACAATCGAGGGCCGTCTGGTTTATGTCTTCGCACAGGACTTCACAGTTTCTGCCGGTTCACTGTCCGAAACCATGTCTCTGAAAATCTGTAAGATTATGGACCAAGCCATGAAAATGGGTGCTCCGTGTATCGGTATCAACGACTCGGGCGGTGCACGTATTCAGGAAGGTATTAATGCCTTGGCTGGCTACGCTGAAATCTTCCAACGTAACATCCTTGCTTCGGGTGTCATTCCGCAGATTTCCGGTATTTTCGGTCCTTGTGCCGGTGGTGCCGTTTACTCTCCTGCATTGACTGACTTTACGCTGATGATGGAAGGTACATCCTACATGTTCCTTACCGGTCCGAAGGTAGTAAAGACTGTAACCGGAGAAGACGTAAGCCAGGAAAACCTGGGTGGCGCGAGCGTTCACTCCACCAAATCAGGTGTTACTCATTTCACTGCACAGACTGAAGAAGAAGGCTTGGCTCTTATCCGCAAACTGTTGAGCTACATTCCACAGAACAATCTGGAAGAAGCTCCTTATGTAGACTGCACAGACCCTATCGACCGTCTGGAAGATTCCCTGAACGACATCATTCCTGATAACCCGAACAAACCGTACGATATGTACGAGGTAATTGGCGCTATCATAGATAATGGTGAGTTCCTCGAAATCCAAAAAGATTATTCAAAGAATATCATTATCGGTTTCGCACGTTTCAACGGACAGTCCGTAGGTATCGTTGCCAACCAGCCGAAGTATCTGGCAGGTGTGCTCGACAGCAACGCATCCCGCAAGGGCGCACGCTTCGTCCGTTTCTGCGACGCCTTCAATATTCCTATCGTGTCATTGGTAGACGTACCGGGATTCCTTCCGGGAACCGGCCAGGAGTACAACGGCGTCATCCTGCACGGTGCCAAACTGCTGTATGCATACGGTGAAGCTACTGTACCCAAGGTTACCATCACACTGCGTAAATCCTACGGTGGTTCGCACATCGTGATGAGCTGTAAGCAGCTGCGTGGCGACATGAATTATGCTTGGCCTACTGCTGAAATCGCTGTAATGGGTGGTGCAGGTGCTGTAGAAGTATTATATGCCCGCGAAGCCAAAGAGCAGGAAAATCCGGCTCAATTCCTGGCTGAAAAAGAGGCTGAATACACCAAGTTGTTTGCCAATCCTTATAATGCAGCTAAATATGGCTACATTGATGATGTTATCGAACCGCGTAACACACGTTTCCGCATCATTCGTGCCCTGCAACAGTTGCAAACCAAGAAATTGACTAACCCGGCTAAGAAGCATGGTAATATTCCCTTGTAATCAAGCTTTTCACACTAAAACAAGAACGATTATGAATAAAACAAAAATCGGAATATTCCTTTCATTGATGCTGGTGTTAGGCTTTTGCTCTTCTTGCAAAGAACAGAAATCGAACAACAAACTGCTGCTGAATGAAGTGCTGGTCAACAACGAAAGCAACTATCAGGATGACTACGGTGTGCACAGCGCATGGATTGAAATATTCAACAGATCATACGGCAGCGCCGACCTTGCAGGTTGCTATCTGAAATTCAGCAGCCAGCCGGGTGATACTGCCAGTTATTTCATTCCCAAAGGTGACGTTCTGACACTCATAAAACCACGTCAGCATGCACTTTTCTGGGCTGATGGAGAACCAAGACGCGGTACATTTCATACGAACTTCAAACTGGATGCCACAAATGCCAACTGGATTGGGTTGTATGATTCCGGCAAGAAATTGCTTGATCAAGTCATAGTGCCTGCCGGTACTTTAAAAGCCAACCAATCCTATGCCCGTGTCAGTGATGCAGCCGACCAATGGGAAGTAAAGGGTGGAAGCGAAGATAAATATGTCACTCCGAGTACCAACAACAAGACTATCGACAGCAATGCCAAAATGGAAAAATTCGAAGAGCATGACAGCGTAGGTATCGGTATGGCTATTTCTGCCATGAGCGTTGTATTCTGCGGGCTGATATTACTCTACATCTCCTTCAAGATTATAGGTAAAATATCAGTTAACCTCAGCAAACGCAATGCCATGAAAGCTAAAGGTATTACTGATAAACAAGAAGCAAAAGAGAAACAACTGGGGCAGGCTCCGGGAGAAGTTTTTGCTGCCATTTCAATGGCCATGCACGAATTCCAAAGCGATGTACACGATGTGGAAGACACGATACTTACCATTACCCGTGTAAAACGCAGTTACTCACCGTGGAGTTCAAAGATTTATACGTTGCGTGAGACTCCTCACAAAAAGTAAGTCACCCATAATAAAATAAAACGATGAAAGAATATAAATATAAAATTAACGGTAACGTATATAAAGTTGCCATTGGAGATATTGAAGACAACATCGCTCACGTAGAAGTGAACGGTACTCCCTACAAAGTTGAAATGGAAAAAGCACCGAAGGTAGTCGTTAAACCGGTAGCACGTCCGGCAGCCACATCCGCCCCTGCTGCTCCTGCTACTCCGGTAGTAAAACCGGCCGCTGCTTCTACCGGCAAGTCAGGTGTAAAATCTCCGCTTCCCGGTGTAATCCTCGATATCAAAGTAAATGTCGGCGATACAGTAAAGAAGGGACAAGTTATCATCATTTTGGAAGCCATGAAGATGGAAAACAATATCAATGCTGATAAAGACGGTAAGATTACAGCCATCAATGTAAACAAAGGGGACTCTGTTCTCGAAGGTACTGACCTCGTAATTATTGAATAATATGGGAGAATTTATCACATTTTTAGGAAACAACCTTGCCGACTTCTGGACTTATACAGGTTTTGCCAATGCAACGGTAGGACATGTGGTAATGCTTCTGGTAGGTTTGTTTTTCATATACTTGGCTGTAGCCAAGGAATTTGAGCCGATGCTATTAATTCCTATCGGTTTCGGTATGCTGATTGGTAATATACCTTTCAATATGGAAGCCGGATTGAAAGTCGGTATCTATGAAGAAGGTTCCGTACTTAATATTCTGTACCAGGGAGTAACCTCCGGTTGGTACCCGCCACTCATATTCCTGGGTATCGGTGCCATGACGGATTTCTCCGCTTTGATATCGAACCCCAAATTAATGTTGGTTGGTGCAGCAGCCCAATTCGGTATATTCGGTGCTTATATGATTGCCCTTGCCATAGGATTTGACCCGATGCAGGCTGGTGCAATCGGTATCATTGGTGGTGCCGATGGTCCGACTGCCATCTTCCTCTCTTCCAAACTGGCTCCTAACTTAATGGGTGCCATTGCGGTATCAGCCTATTCATATATGGCATTAGTACCGGTGATACAGCCGCCTATTATGCGTTGGCTGACCAGTAAAAATGAACGTCTTATCCGTATGAAACCTCCCCGTGTGGTTTCACATACGGAAAAAGTAATGTTCCCGATTATCGGTTTGTTACTGACCACATTCCTTGTACCATCCGGTCTGCCTTTGCTGGGTATGCTGTTCTTCGGTAATTTACTGAAAGAAAGTGGAGTTACACGTCGTCTGGCAAACACAGCCAGTGGTCCGCTGATTGATACCATTACTATTCTGCTTGGTTTGACAGTAGGTGCTTCTACGCAAGCATCCGAGTTCTTAACCCTTGATTCAATCAAGATATTCGGTCTGGGCGCCTTATCATTTGTCATTGCCACAGCATCCGGCGTCATCTTCGTGAAGATTTTCAACCTCTTCCTGAAGAAGGGCAACAAGATTAATCCGTTGATCGGTAATGCCGGTGTATCTGCCGTACCCGACTCTGCACGTATCTCCCAAGTAGTAGGTCTGGAATACGATCCTACCAACTATCTGCTGATGCATGCCATGGGCCCGAACGTTGCCGGTGTAATCGGTTCCGCTGTAGCAGCAGGTATCCTGCTGGGATTCTTAATGTAATACATTTATTCATTCCGTTATCCGGATTGAATTCCGAACTATTTTAAAGCCCCTCCATCATTTTTGGAGGGGCTTTTTCGTTAATCTATCTAAAACAGATTACGATTATTTCGTAAATACATTCTTTTTAGTAACTTGCAGTCAGTTTAACCTCATATAAATGATATACTGTATGCGAAAGCTTTTTATCTCCTTATGTTTCAGTGCATGCTGTTCACTTCTGGCGGCACAGACCACAAATCCCATTCAAGAGGCGATGGCCAACTACGATTATGAAACAGCCTTGATGCTGATCGATCAAGAAACCCCGACCGTCCCCCTACTCTACCAAAAAGGGAAAGCGCTGAAAGGGCTGGGCAATAACCTTGAAGCCCTGAGCGTATTTCAGGAAGTCGTAGCTCAGGATTCTCTCAATCCCCGGGCATACATTGAAGCTGCCGAATGCTGCAAATCACTTGCCAAATATAGCGAGGCACTGGATTACTACCAAAATGCGCTCCACATAAATCCGGACAATAAATACGCACGCATCCAGTATATCAGTCTGCTGATGAACATGAAGAGATACCGTGAGTCTCTAAAGGAAAGTAACCTGCTGGCAGAAAGGGACAGTTCCGCCTATGTACTACACCTTAGAGCCGAAAGTATGGGGCAAGTCTATGACAACACAGAAATCATGCATGTGATAGATGCCTATCTGGACATACAGAAAAGATATCCCAATGATTACCTGTCTGCTGCCAAACTCGGCAACATCTATGTAGCAGGCCACCAGTATGAAGACGCCATAAACATAACGGAGAAATACCGTTCCATAGACTCCACCAACGTCCTTGTGAACCGCATCAATGCCCAAGCCTATTGCCTGAACAAAGATTACCCCAAAGCAATAGAAAGATATGAACAACTGTTACAGGAAAAAGACAGTTCTTTCCAAACCTGCTTCTACGCCGGAATCAGTTATTATGCCCTCGAAGACTTCTACCCAGCACACGACCTGCTGGAAAGGGCTCTTAAAGATGACAATACCAACATCAACGTTCTCTATTATCTGGGACGCGCCTGCTCCAAGACATCATGGAAAGAGGATGGAGTGACTTATCTGGAAACTGCCGTAAGCCTCGCCATGCCCAGCGACAGTGTCATGTCCCGCCTATATGTGGGGCTTGCGGACTGCTACAAGATGGCATTTCAATACACCGACCAGGCGAATACCCTTCTGACGCAATACGAAAAATACGACCGGCAGAAACACAGACTGCTCTACGACGCAGCCTTTATCTATTATTACTATCTGAAAGATGCGTCCAAAGCAGAGAGATACCTAACGGCCTACCTGAAAACCCGTCCGAAAAACAGCAAGGACAAAGTGCAGGAAGTAGATGCGGACGGAGTTCCCATCATCGGAGAAGACAACCGATACAATGCCGCCGAAAACTGGCTGAAGGACATCAGAGAAAAGCGCAAGAAAGAGGACTTCTTCAAGGGAAAGGTCGATACCGCCAGCGTAACCCCCATCAAATAGCCCCAATGAAAACGTTTGCATAATATAATAAGGTACAGTAACGGAGAAAGATTAACTTTCTCCGTTATTTGTTTTAAATTAGCGCAAAAATTAACCGTAAAGTTACTATCATGAAAAAAGTATTCTTAATCTTGGGAACACTCTTACTCTCCCTCAGTACGTATGCAGCTATGAATGTGAACAAAATCGACCCTCCTTTTTGGTACACCGGCATGCAGAACCCGGAACTCCAGCTGATGGTCTATGGCGAAGGCATCGGCAACGCGGCAGTATCCGTCAATTATCCCGGCGTCTCATTGAGCAGCACCGTCAAGCTGGAAAGCAACAACTACCTCCTGGTCTATCTGAAACTGGACAAGGATGTAAAACCCGGCAAATTCAACCTCACCTTCACTGAAGGAAAAAAGAAACTCGTAAAGGAATATGAACTGAAGGCACGCAACAAGAAAGGTTGCGAACATAAAGGTTTCGACGCCTCCGACGCACTGTACCTGCTGATGCCCGACCGCTTTGCCAATGGCAATCCGGACAATGACCAGATTGCGGGCATGGCCGAGTACAAGATAGACCGCAATGACCCCAATGCACGCCACGGCGGTGACCTTGCCGGCATCGAACAACACCTGGACTACTTCTCCGACCTCGGCGTCACAGCCCTCTGGTTTACTCCGGTACTGGAAAACAACATGACCGGCGGTTCCTATCACGGCTATGCCACCACAGACTACTACAAGGTGGACCCGCGCTTCGGTACCAACGAAGAATACAAGCAACTGATTGAAAAAGCCCATGCACGCGGCATCAAAATCGTAATGGACATGATTTTCAACCACTGCGGCGTAGAGCATGTATGGATTAAGGACATGCCCTCCAAAGACTGGTTCAACAACCCCGACCACGAAAACAACTTCGTGCAGACCTCCTTCAAACTGACCCCGCACGTAGACCCTTATACTTCCCAGTACGATGCCGACCAGATGAACGACGGCTGGTTTGTACCTTCCATGCCCGACCTCAACCAGAAGAATCCTCACGTTTACCGCTACCTGGTACAGAACAGTTTCTGGTGGATTGAATTCGCCAACATCGACGGCATCCGCATGGACACTTACCCGTATGCCGACTATGATGCCATGAGCAACTGGATGAAAGAGCTAAACGAAGAATATCCCAACTACAACACCGTGGGCGAGACCTGGGTTACCGAACCCGCCTACACCGCCTGGTGGCAGAAGGATTCCAAGCTATCAGCCCCCAAGAACAGTAACCTCAAGACCGTCATGGACTTCAGCTTCTTTGACAAGATAAACACCGCCAAGAATGAACAGACCGAGACTTGGTTCAAGGGACTGGACCGCATATACAATAACTTCGTATACGACTTCCTCTACCCCAACCCCGCTTCCGTACTGGCATTCATCGAAAACCACGACACCGACCGCTTCCTGGGCGAAGGCAACAACCTTCCGATGCTGAAGCAAGCCTCTACCCTGCTGCTTACCACCCGCCGCATTCCGCAACTCTACTACGGAACGGAAGTCATGATGAATGGCGTGAAGAGCAAGAGCGACGGCTATGTCCGCAAGGACTTCCCCGGCGGATGGACCGGTGACGCAACAAACGCACTGACCCCAGCCGGACGTACCAAAATACAGAACGAGTGCTACGACTTCTACAAGACCATCCTGAACTGGCGCAAAGGAAACGATGTAATTGCCAAAGGCAGCATGGTGCAGTTCATGGTACAGAATGGTGTTTATGCCTACGCACGCCAGTACGAAGGCAAGACGGTATTCGTGATGCTGAACGGTACAGATGCAGAGACCACCGTTCCTTTGAAATTCTACAAGGAAATCCTGAAAGACAGCAAGCAGGGAAAAGATATTCTTAGCGGCAAAGCCATCACCTTCGGTGAAGAGCTGAAGATGGGCCCCAGAGAATCATTAGTGATAGAATTATAACGCGTACTCCACACAGAGAGCTCATTCTTGCAAATCTCCCTTGCAGATAGCTGGCAGACACTTCTCCTGCCAGCCATCTGCAAGGGATTTTTAGTATGGAATAGGTGTCACGGGGATATGCTTTTCACCGGTCTCAAATATAGCTAATCTGTTAGTTCATAACGGTGAACACCTTGTTCCAGTATAGAGAAACAAAGTGTTCGGATATGTAGAAACAAAGTGTTCTTACGTATTGGAACGAAGTGTTTTTGCATATTGGAACAAAGTGTTCTCTTTATTGAAACAAACTGTTCAGTTAAGGGAAACAGACTGTTTTGTTAAAGGAAACAGACTGTTGTACACGTTGAAACATCCGCTTCTGAAATAACCGGTGAACTTAACCATCCCACAACACCGGCCTATATATAAATCAGCCCTTGCAACATCAATATTGCAAGGGCTGACACTATATTCGGATTATCTTTCGATTAGTCCAGTTGAGCCAATTTGTTCTCTGAACCAAGCACGTTGATGATTTTATGCTTGTACAGTTTTTCCATATTGTCACGAGCCGGGCCCAGATACTTACGCGGGTCGAATTCTGCCGGTTTTTCAGCAAATGTCTTGCGGATAGCAGCTGTCATAGCCAGACGTGAGTCAGAGTCGATGTTGATTTTGCAAACTGCAGACTTGGCAGCCTTACGCAACTGCTCTTCGGGGATACCGATAGCAGCTTCCAATTTGCCACCATACTTGTTGATAGTATCAACTTCTTCCTGAGGAACTGAAGAAGAACCGTGAAGAACGATGGGGAATCCCGGGAGTTTCTCCATTACAGCATCCAGAACGGCAAATTCCAGAGGAGGAGGAACCAGACGACCGGTAGCAGGGTCAACGTGGCATTGTTCGGGTTTGAACTTGTATGCACCATGAGAAGTACCGATTGAGATAGCCAGTGAATCGCAACCTGTACGGGTAGCGAAGTCAATAACTTCTTCAGGATTAGTATATGTATGGTGTTCTGCAGAAACTTCATCTTCTACACCGGCCAATACACCGAGTTCGCCTTCTACAGTTACGTCGAACTGATGAGCATAATCAACTACCTTCTTAGTCAGTGCAACGTTTTCTTCGTACGGAAGGTGTGAACCGTCAATCATTACTGAAGAGAAACCGGAGTCGATACAGCTCTTGCAAGTTTCGAATGTATCTCCATGGTCGAGGTGAAGAACAATTTCAGGATGTTTGCAACCCAATTCCTTAGCGTACTCAACAGCACCCTGAGCCATGTAACGCAACAGCGTAGCGTTGGCATACTGACGGGCACCCTTAGATACCTGAAGAATAACCGGAGACTTTGTTTCAACTGCAGCCTTGATGATAGCCTGCATCTGTTCCATATTGTTGAAGTTGAATGCCGGAATAGCATATCCACCTTTGATAGCCTTAGCAAACATCTCTCTTGTGTTTACCAGTCCTAAATCTTTGTAATTAACCATTTTGTTTAAATTTTATTGTTAGTGAATTAAAATTCTACGCAAAAGTAATCATTATCCTTTAAAGTAAAGAACTTGAGAGGAATAAAATATCCGGCTCATCCTACCAAATCCATTCTATTTTAAAGCTATTGGCTTCATTTAACAGATTATTGTAATCTCTATATTACAAACTCTTTGCATTTATCTCTGCCAGCCATACTTTTGCCATCTATACTTCTATCAACAAAAAAGCCGGAGAACATGTTTGCTCTCCGGCATCTGTTTACACATTATTATGTAATACTAATTTTTCAGATAGATGATGGTCGGCAAATGGTCACTGTAGCCGTTCAGCCAAGTCCTGCCTCCATGCGTACGCAAGGGGGAACCTTTGTATTTGCCATCCTGCTGAATTAGATAATCGCGGATGAAAACTTCATTGTGGTCATAGCGCAACCCTTTCTTAGCCTTCAGCAACGGTTTCGAAATGACAATCTGGTCAAACAAGTTCCACTTGCCCCGATAGAGCAATGTCCCCACTCCCTTGTCTTCCAGTGTCTCCCACCAGGGATTGTAGAATTCGCCTTTCTTCACCTGCTTCGGATATTTGCGTGCACCCAGCACCTCCATGCTTTCATCCATCGGGTCGTCATTCATATCCCCCATCACGATGAGCTTCAGCTTCTTGTCGCTACGCATCAGAGAGTCCTTCAAGGCCTTTACTTGCCTGGCTGCATGCACACGCACCGGTGACTTCGCCCCACGGGAGGGCCAGTGGTTCACTATCACGCAGACACGCTCTCCCGCCAGTTGTCCGTCCACAATCAGGAAGCCGCGCGTCAAGTGCACCGTATCCCCCTCAAAAGGAGTAGAAAGCACCAACTTCGAGTGGGTAACGCTGAACTGCTTCGGGTCGTACAGCAAGGCACAGTCTATACCCCGTCTGTCCGGTCCTTCATAATGCACGAACTCATAATTGGAAATGGCCGGCTGCTTCACGAGGTCTTCCAGCACCCGGCTGTTCTCTGCCTCTGCCACACCGATGAATGCCGGACCTTCCGGCACTAAATCACGCGAAAGGGACCCCAACACTTTGGAAAGGTTCTGCAGCTTGGACTCATACTTCTTTGCCGTCCACTGGTAACTGCCTTCAAGCAGGAACTCATAGTCATTCTTACCTGCATCATGAATCGTATCAAATAAGTTCTCAAGATTGTAGAACGCAACACTATACAGTTTCCGTTCCGCATTTTGTGCCCCCAGCGTTGCCACGCACAGCCAGAAAGAGCATAAGACAAGTAGTTTCCTCATAAATTCACAAGATTAAGTCCTGCAAAAATCAGAAATAAAATGCGATAAACCTACTAAATAAAAATAAATCTGAATTTATTTTGTAGAGTCTCCAACTTGCACTATCTTTGCGCTCTGAAAAGAAGACCATTACACTATTTATTACCAAAATAGTAACAGAATATAAATTTTTAAAAGAAAATATCAAAATGAAAAAAGGTATTCATCCTGAAAATTACCGTCCGGTAGTATTTAAAGATATGTCAAATGGTGATGTATTCTTGTCTCGTTCCACTTGCAACACGAAAGAGACTATCGAATTCGAAGGTGAAACTTATCCGCTGGTAAAGCTGGAAATCTCCAGCACCTCTCACCCGTTCTACACAGGTAAGTCTAAGCTGGTTGACACCGCCGGTCGTGTTGATAAGTTCATGAGCCGCTACGGTAACCGTAAGAAATAATCAGTTTTCAAGCAAACTGAAAAAAGGGAGTCTTTCACTGAAAGGTTCCCTTTTTTGTTTCTGCCTCCCGCTGAGCGATAAATAGGGAATCTCCTATCACAGAATAGGGGAAAAAACAAGAAAGGGGAAAAACACTTTCCTATTTTTGTATCATCGAAACCGAAAACATACCATAATCATGAAACGACTCACCACCCTATTCATCCTGACAATCCTTGTCACAACGGCAGGATTTGCCAAACCCAAGCACAAGGACTTAAGCGGAAACATCGCCATCAAAGGAGAATTGACAAAAGAGTACCAGCAATCTCCCGCCGGTACCCCGGTCATTATCCGCCGGGTTGTCAAAATGAACAATCCCGGTGAAAACAGCGACAACATTTACTATGCCGTCGAAGTGAACGGCATACAAGAGACCATTCCTTCGGATGAGATGGGTATCATTGCCATATCCGCTCCGGAAACGGACCGGGAATTCTGGCAGCAAATATACCTGAAGAATCATCTTTACGAATATTTCAACGACCGCGGTTACAAGCACAAACTGCGCCAGGAAATCGACGAAGAATGCCTGGACTATCTCGATAAACTGAACGAGATAGCCTATCAGGACGACTACATAACCTCGTACGTACAAGGAATATTCTCCAAACTGAATGCCACCACCATTGACAGCAATCGTGGAGAGAGCCTGAACATACGTATCATCCAGTCGCCCGAACCAGATGCCTTCATGCTTCCCAACGGCTCCATGGTTATCAGTACGGGCCTCCTCTGCACTCTTGATTCCGAAGACGAACTGGCTGCCGTCATCGCATGTGAGCTGGGGCATTTCGTCCTCGACCATCAGGTAAACAACATTTACCGTGCCGAACGGCGTGCCAAGCGTGCGGCTTTCTGGGCAGATGTCTTTGCCACTACCGCCAGCGCAGCCCTCGATGTGGCCTACTGGGACGATAATGAAGATGCTTATGCCGTCAGTCTGGTGGCAGATATCGGAGCCATCGCTTCCCTTTTGAGCATTCCGGCAACGGACCGGTTGGGAATGAAATACAAAACTTCCCAGGAAATCTCTTCAGACCGCCTTGCGCACCAACTTCTGGCATTCAAGGGATATAATCCCGACGGAATCGCATCGGCCCTCGGTAAAATTATAGGGTATTACAACCTGCACCAACGCAGCAAGGACATTCCTCGCTACGGCAGCATCGGCGACCTGCAAAAGCGTATAGAAAAGGCCGGTGAATCCCATAGCTTGAGTGCCCGCCCCTACCTACGGACTACCAGCGATGTCGTTTCTTTCAACGCAAGTATGAACTACGCCAACAAGCGCTATAAGGAAACTGCCCGGCTGATACGCAAGAACATTGACAACAGACTAGCCACGGACAATGACTACATCATCCTGGTAAAAGCGGAAATGGCACTGTCTAATACGGAAGAAGTGAACAACCGCTGCCTCGCCATGCTTGATAAAGCCCAGGAGATGGCAGGAACAAGCCCCAATCTGGACATATATAAACAAAAAATACTATTATTGATGCGCATGAACAAACAAGCCCAAGCCACCGATATACTGAAAGAATACATCATCTTGCTTTCGGCCTACGAAGGCCAGGGCATAGAAGGAACCGAAAAGGAATGGACCAATAAAGAGATAGGTTGGGCAAACCAAATGCTGGATAGGATAAGCAGAATATAGAGAAAGGAATAACTAAGAATAAAGAATGAAGAATTTGTCATGCGGCATCATTGCGCAGCCAAATTCTTCATTCTCAGTCATTTATTCAAACTACTGTTTGCGGAACGGCGGCTTCACAACCACAGCTTTCAGCTTACGTCCCCGCATGTCAATGCAGATTTCCGTACCGACCTTGCTGTATTCGGGTCTGATATACCCCATTCCGATACCAATCTTACGGGTAGGCGACATAGTTCCGGAGGTAACCACACCGATGGCAATACCGTCTGTACTATACAGCTCGTAACCATGACGGGGGATACCGCGGTCTATCATCTCAAATCCCACCAACTTACGGGTAGTGCCTTCCGCTTTCTGTTTTTCCAGCATCGGGCGATTGGTGAAGTTCTTTCCCTCCACAAACTTGGTAATCCACCCTAAACCCGCTTCAATGGGCGAGGTGGTGTCATCCAAATCATTGCCATACAAACAGAATCCCATTTCCAGACGAAGCGTATCGCGCGCACCCAGACCAACTGGCTTAATGCCGAACTCCGCGCCTGCCTCGAACACGGCATCCCAAATCTTCATGGCAGCCTCCGGATAGAAGTAAAGCTCAAAACCACCCGCACCGGTATATCCGGTATTGGAGATAATGACATCCTTTTCTCCGGCAAACTCACCGTGGGTAAAAGTATAGTAAGGAAGGTCGGAAAGATTAATGGAAGTCAGCTTCTGCAAAGCCTGAATAGCCTTCGGTCCTTGCACAGCAAGCTGTGTCATGTGCTCGGAAGCATTTTCCAATTCTGCGCCTTCCGTGTTATGAGACACACACCAGTTCCAGTCTTTCTCAATGTTCGACGCATTCACGACAAGCAGGTATTTCTCCGGCTCATAATGATAGACCAGAAGGTCGTCCACAATACCTCCATTTTCATTTGGGAAGCAGGTATACTGTACTTTCCCCGGTGTGAGGGCAGCTACGTTATTGGAAGTCACTTTCTGCAGAAAGTCCAAAGCATGGGGACCTTTCACCCAGAATTCTCCCATGTGTGAGACGTCGAATACACCGACACCCTGACATACTGTAAGATGCTCGTCAATGATGCCGGAATACTCGATAGGCATATTATATCCCGCAAACTCGTGCATCTTGGCACCCAGCGAGATGTGTTTTTCGGTAAACGGAGTAGTTTTCATGGAACTATTAGAGTTATGAGTTATGAATTATTTATTTGCTGGCTACGAGCTCGGCAATCTTGACGATGACGTTCATGGCTTTCTCCATGTTCCGGATAGGCACGAACTCATAGCGGCCGTGGAAGTTCAAGCCACCGGCAAAGATATTGGGACAAGGCAAACCCTTGAAAGAGAGCTGGGCTCCGTCCGTACCTCCGCGAATGGCTTTTACACGAGGCTCTACACCTACTGCCTTCATGGCGGCAAAAGCGGTGTCGATGATATGCATCACCGGTTCAATCTGCTCGCGCATATTATAGTATTGGTCGCGAAGTTCCAGAGTGGCGGTATTCGGACCGTATTCTTCATTGATTTTTGCCACAAGACGTTCCATCTCCTTCTTGCGCTCTTCGAAGCGGGCGCGGTCGTGGTCACGGATAATGTAAGAGACTGTTGTCTGCTCCACCTCGCCGGTAATGCCTATCAGATGATAGAAACCTTCGTAACCTTCGGTATGCTCCGGAGCCTCGTCAGCCGGAAGCATGGACATGAAACGGTTGGCAACGCGAATAGAGTTAATCATCTTATTCTTGGCATAGCCCGGATGCACATTCCGTCCCTTGAAACTTATCTTGGCAGAGGCAGCATTGAAGTTCTCGAATTCAAGTTCACCCACTTCTCCGCCATCCATGGTATAGGCCCATTCGCAACCGAACTGCGCTACATTGAACTTATGGGCGCCCAAACCGATTTCCTCATCCGGATTAAAGCCGATACGAATTTTACCGTGCTTGATTTCGGGGTGCTCCTTCAGATATACCACCGCCGATACAATTTCGGCAATACCGGCTTTATCATCGGCACCAAGCAAGGTCTTGCCGTCGGTCACAATCAAATCTTCCCCTTGATGGTCGAGCAGTTCGGGGAACTGGGCAGGAGAAAGAACCACATTCTCTTCGGCGCAAAGAACAATGTCCTTACCGTCATAATTCTGCACGATACGCGGAAAAACATTCTTGCCACTCATATCGGGGCTTGTATCCATGTGGGCAATAAAGCCGATGACGGGTAACGGCTTGTCTGTATTGGCAGGAAGAGTGGCGAACAGATAACCATTTTCGTCCAACGTGATTTCTTCCAGACCCAAAGTTTCCAATTCTTCTTTCAGATACCGGGCAAACACCATTTGTCCCGGAGTACTCGGAGTAACCTCAGTCTCTTCACTGGACTGAGTATCGAAGCTTACGTACTTTAAAAAACGTTCTACTAAAGTCATGATGAATAATGATTAGTGATTAATGGTTAGTGATTAATGGTCAGTGATTAGTAATTGGCGAAAAGCATTATCCGAATGGCATTAATCATTAATCACTAATCATTAATCACTATTTTGTGCTGTAAAGATAAAAAAAGGGGCGTGAACTGCCAAGCAATTCACGCCCCTTTTTTATTCCTTAAGGACAAAATGTCAATCAAAAATGGCTGCTACCATCAAAACAATGCGTACATATCTTACACTTAGGCAATCCGATAGCCTCAACCAGAGTTTCCAACGTATTGAACTTCAAGGATGAAAGTCCGAAACGCTCGCGGATAACGTCCACCATCTTTTCGTATTCGGGTGAGCCGGTAGTGGCATACTTATCGAGATTCTTATTCTCGTCACCCTCCAGTTCCTTGATGACACGACGGGTAATCAGCTCCATGTCGCTTTTGGAAGCCGTGAATCCTACAAACGGGCAGCTATATATCAATGGAGGACAAGCAATCCGGATATGCACCTCCTTGGCGCCATACTCATACAGCACTTTCACATTGTCATGCAACTGGGTCCCCCGGACAATAGAGTCATCACAGAACAGCAGACGCTTACCCTCGAGCATGGCACGATTGGGAATCAGCTTCATCTTTGCCACCAGCGAACGCAACTCCTGCTTGCTGGGAGTAAAACTACGAGGCCAAGTCGGAGTATATTTGGAAATGGCACGATGATAAGGAACTCCTTTACCTTCGGCATACCCAAGCGCCATACCTACACCCGAATCAGGAATGCCGCAGGCACAATCCACCTCTGACTTATCTGTCTGTGCCATCTTGAAACCGGAGGCAAAACGCACTTCCTCCACATTCTTACCTTCGTAGCAGGAAGTGGGGAAACCGTAATATACCCATAGGAAGGAACAAATCTGCATTCCCTCATCAGGCTTGCGCATCTGTTCCACCCCATCGGCACGCAGGCGAACAATTTCTCCGGGTCCCAAATAACGGTCTATCTCATAACCGAGATTCGGGAAGCTGCTCGACTCGCTTGTCGCTGCATACGCCCCATCCTTTTTTCCGATAACAATCGGAGTACGTCCCCACCGGTCACGAGCAGCGATGATACCATCCTCTGTAAGAAGCAGCATGGAGCAGGAACCTTTGATATGCTTATACACATTTTCAATTCCTTCGACAAATGTCTTTCCTTGTATAATAAGGAGGGCGATAAGTTCCGTCTGATTGGTCTTGCCCGAACTAAGTTCGGCGAAGTGCATGTTCTGAGCCAACAGTTCTGCTTCCAGTTCTTGCAGATTCACGATTTTGGCTACCGTTACAAGGGCAAAGCGGCCAAGGTGGGAGTTGAGGATAAGGGGTTGAGGGTCTGTGTCGCTGATGATTCCTATTCCGGAATTTCCCTTGAACTTGTCCAATTCATCTTCAAACTTCGTGCGGAAATAGGTGCTTTCCAGATTGTGGATGGAACGGGTAAACTGCGCCGTTTCTGCATCGTATGTAGCCAACCCACCACGTTTTGTCCCTAAATGTGAATTATAATCCGTGCCGTAAAACAAATCCGCCACACAACTTGTTGCCTTGGCGACTGTTCCGAAAAAAACCTCCCATAAGTTCTGTTTTATTATTGGTTTCTAAAATTAATGGATGCAAAGGTATGAAGAATTTGCGAAATTCAGGCAGATTTGAAATGAATAAAACTTGCCCCATATAGAAGTTTATATTATTGGAAACATATACTTTTGTGATTGAAACCAAACAACTGTATAATGGGAGAAACCGCAAATATTATAATAGCCGATACTATTCAAGGTCTGGGGACAGACGCATACAGTGGCTATCTTGCACATGCCCTCTGTCTGTCAGGAATCTGCCGGTTGAAGTACAATGGAGAGGAGCGCGAGTTACGTGCCGGCGATCTGATGATTGTCCGCAAAGGAAAACTGGTAGAGAAAATTCAACCTTCAGAAGATTTTCGTGTAAAGGTCATCTATATCGCATCGGGCTTTGTGGTGCTGAGTACACCGCAGAACAACTACGGCATGAAAGGGCAACTTTCCCTATTTCTCAATCCTATCATGTCCCTGACTACCGAACAGCAAGAGCTATGTCTCCGGGATTTTGAACAAGTGGAATACAGACTCCGGAATACAGACCATCATTTCCATCGCGATATGCTTATCGCCTCCACACAGATGTTGATACTCGACTTCTTCGATTTCCACTCCCATCTATATGGCGAGAACAATATCTCTGTACAAAATGCTTCCATCATGAACCGTTTCCTCAACATGCTGGAAAACGGAACTTTCCGCGAGCATCGTGAAGTGACCTATTATGCCGACTGCCTATGTGTCACTTCCAAATATCTTTCGGAAGTTTCCAAGAAAGTAAGCGGTTATACAGCAAACTACTGGATAAACCGCTATACCACACTCGACATCTCGCGTTTGCTGCGCGACAAATCACTAACGTTCGTCCGTATTTCCGATATGTTCGGTTTTTCCTCTCCTGCTTATTTTAGCCGTTACGTACAACAACATCTGGGTGTAAATCCGACAGAATACAGAAGTTAATGATTATAGTTTTGATTGTTTGCCCGTTTCAGATCTATTAGCGAAATATGCTCATTACGATAGCGGGCATTGGGGTTCTTCTCCGTTCCGTCAGGAAAAGAGCCATCTTCCTGCTTTATGAACTGAATAGCCTTCTGCGGACAATTCTGTATGCAAGCAAAACAAAACTCGCAGTCACCGGACGTCTTCACTCCTCTCGACGTCAACTCATAGTTACCACGCGGACAAACGTAGGTGCAGATGCCACAGTCAATACAAGCATCGGTCACGGTAAAGAACTTCTCGCTTTTCATCAGGAAGCCCACCTCGGGGTCGAGTCCACTCCGCTGCATAAAACCTTGGTGCTGTTGCCGTTCCTCCTCCGTCACCGGTTCGTGCCAATGCTGCCGACTGTTGATATCTGCCGTTATCTTCTGTAAGTTCTCAGGAATGTGCTTGTCTATCTTGAGTTGCTCGTTCATGTCGAAGTTGGGTAGCCAGTTATCCACCATGATGATAGTGTTGATATAGTCAAACGCATTGTCGGCTTTACAGGATATACGGTCCCAAATCTCTACCGCATTGCACTTCCTTGCACCATAGGTGAGGACAGCAAACTTGTATTCTGCCTTCAGTTTTGCTTTCTGAATGAACTGCCGTACCATATAGGGAGGCATATGACCGTAGATGGGATAAACGATGCCGATTTCATCTGCCTCAAATTCATATTTCCCCCGTTTCACCATCTGAGGGATACTCAACAATTCTGCGTTCTCTCCAGCTAATTGACGGGCGATGTAAAGACTGTTACCCGTTCCGGTAAAATAAAAGATGATACGCTTACTCCTCTTTGTTTCGCAGGATGCCAACGAGAGTAGGCCGGAAGATGTGATAGCACCGCTCATCACGGCAAATCCCATACGCTTTAAAGCCTCCCGACGACTGATTTTCTTATCCGTATTCATATCTCTGATTTTTAATGATTATGCAATCTGTTATCTGAGTGCAAAAATAAAGGTTTCCCCAAAGAACGGACTTACCAAAAACTCGGGTCTTGATGCTATTTTTACGGTATAAGAATGAGCTTACCCTAACACAAAAAAAGCCCCGCAAAGATTGGACTTCTGCGGGGCCTCACTAATGCCTAATAAAAACTCTTTCTACCCTAAATTATCTCCACTTCTTCACAGCTTTTTTGTCAGCCGGAGTCGCTTCAATCAAGCTCAATGCAAAACCACCGCTACGCGCTTCCTTCACGGACATTTTGGTCTTGCTGGTTACGATACCCTTCTTTATCTGATAAGAAGTAGGGTTCTCCTTGTAATCAGCATCTTTACCGTCGGCATAGAGAGTGGCTACGTATTGCTTGCCCGGTTCAAGGAAGTCGAGCGTAAAGTTGGCTGTACGTGCATTCTCGTCTGTAATACCTCCAACAAACCAGTTGCCGGTTCCTTTTGCCTTACGGGCCACGGTAATGTAATCACCCGGTTCTGCTTCAATGTACTTGCTGTCGTCCCAGTCTACTGCCACATCCTTGATGAATTGGAAAGCATCCATGTACTTTTCGTAGTTCTCAACCAAGTCTGCCGCCATCTGCAACGGGCTGTATAAAGTTACATACAGAGCGAGTTGCTTAGCAAGTGTAGTCTGCACTTGTCCGTGGGGCAAATCGCCCATAAAGTCAAGTTTGGTATCGAAGATACCCGGTGTATAATCCATCGGACCGCCAATCAAACGGTTGAATGGAAGCAATGTGGTATGGAACGGTTTGCTACCGCCGAATGCCTCATATTCAGTTCCTCGTGCAGATTCGTTGCCAATCAAGTTAGGATAAGTACGGCACAAACCGGTAGGGCGTACAGCTTCGTGCGCATTCACGCAAATTTTGTAGTCGGCTGCCTTCTTCACGGCATAGAGGTAGTGGTTGTTCAGCCATTGCCCATAATGATGTTCACCACGGGGAATCATATTACCTACATATCCGCTCTTCACGGCATTGTAGCCATTATCCACCATAAACTGATAGGCCTTGTCCATGTGACGTTCGTAGTTGCGCACCGAACCGGATGTCTCATGATGCATCATCAGCTTCACGCCTTTGCTCTTGGCATATTCATTCAGCATCTTCACGTCGAAATCGGGATAAGGGGTCACAAAATCGAATACATAATCCTTGGATTTGCCAAACCAGTCTTCCCAGCCTTCATTCCAGCCTTCTACCAATACTTGGTCCAGACCGTGCTCGGCTGCGAAGTCGATGTACTTTTTTACATTTTCGTTAGTGGCACCGTGACGGCCGTTGGGCTTCATTTTGGAGTAGTCCACTTCACCCAGTTTGATGGAGGGAAGGTCGTCTGTATATGCCCAGGTGCTCTTACCTGCAATCATTTCCCACCATACACCTACGTATTTCACGGGCTTAATCCAGGAAACGTCCTCGTAAGCACAAGGTTCGTTCAAGTTCAGCGTGATTTTAGAGGCAAGGATGTCACGAGCATCGTCGCTTACGATAACCGTACGCCACGGTGACGTGCAGGGAGCTTGCAGATAACCTTTATCGCCTACTGCATCGGGAGTAAGCCAAGATTCAAAAACGAAATTCTTATCATCCAGGTTCAAGTGCATGCAAGAGTAATCCACCAAAGCAGCTTCGTGCAAGTTGATGTACAAACCATCAGCAGTCTTCATCTGCAAAGAAGTCTGAACACCGGTGGGCGAAAACGGGGTTTGTGAAGAGTTAGGCGTAATGGCCCCTTTCATCAACCCGCGAATTTCAGAAAGTTTGGATTCTGTGTAATCATATTCCTGCGTATCGTAGTCGCCCGGAATCCAGAAGGCTGTGTGGTCGCTAGTCATGGCAAACTGAGTACGCTCCTCCTTAATCACGAAATAGTTCAGATTCTTCTGCAAAGGGAATTCATAGCGGAAGCCCATACCATCGTCGAACAAACGGAAGCGGATAATGATGTTCCTATCCTGCGCCTTTTGGTTGAGCGTCACAGCCAGCTCATTGTAGTGGTTACGGATTTGCTTTACTTCCCCCCATACCGGTTCCCAAGTCTCGTCGAAAGTGGAAGTCTTTGCATCCGCCATCGTGAAGCCATTCATCAGACCGGGGTCGTTCTTCAGTTCGAGTCCTAATTTAGAAGAGTTAATCACCGGCTTTCCTTTGTAAGAAAGTTCGTAAACGGGTTCGCCTTGCGCATTTACCGAAAAATTCAATTGAAGTTGTCCGTTGGGAGAGGTAATACTCTCTGCCATTGCTACGCCGCTCACCAACAAAACGAGCAGGAAGCAGGCTAATTTTGTACAGATTGCTTTCATGTTTCTCATGCTATATTTATAAAATTATGTTCCAAATGCAAATATAAGCAGGAAAGAAATACGCTCTGACGCAATTAAATTAAAATTATGATGATTTGTCGGCAAACGTTTGCATGAAAGCCAGTTTCCCTTGAACAAAAACATTAGCCGTAAGCGCTACAACCGAAATAACACCATTGAACTCCTGAATTTTCCGGGTTGCCTCCAGCCCACCCATATTTCAAGATGCAAGATATAGAACGCGAACAACAAATTTCGGTGCCATAGATACAAAAGACAGACTTTACCATATAGCCTGGCATACAAAAAGTGATTACCTTTGCAATCAAAAACCATACCTATACATCCTATGGACAAAATACTGATAGCTATATTCCTTGGCGGCGGTACCGGCAGCGTACTGCGCTACTGCGTACAGATGATGCTCCACGAGCGCATCGTCCCCTACTCTTTCCCATGGGCTACGTTCACAGTCAATATCCTCGGAAGTTTCCTCATCGGGCTATTTTATACCTTATCTGCCCGTTTCAACCTTTCTACCGAAATACGGCTGTTGCTGACTACAGGTCTGTGCGGAGGATTCACCACCTTCTCCACTTTCAGCAATGACGGACTGATTCTGATAAAGCAAGGATTCTACGGAATGTTTGCCTTATATACCTTGTTAAGTATCACATTAGGAGTCCTTGCTGCTTTCGCCGGCGGTACCTTCGGACGCTGTATATAACTCCAAACACCCCCTATGAAACCCAGTAAACCTTTTGTCATGCCTCCCGTACGCATCATTCCTCCTACCTTAGAGGGACAAAAGCCCCCTAAGAGGTATCGACCTAAGCGACTCTCACATAAGAGGTATACGCCTTAATCTACTTGACATACGGGGAACCATCGCCAATACTTCCCAAACCATGGACCTGACTGCACTTCTCAGCATTACAATAAAGGATTAAAAACGAAAAACAATTCCCTATTTTCAATTGTTAGTAAGATAGTTTATAATTAAAATTGACTGAATATGAAAATAGAGAAGATTATCGGACGTGAAATCCTCGATTCAAGAGGTAACCCAACTGTAGAAGTAGACGTAACCTTGGAATCCGGCTTCATAGGCCGTGCATCTGTCCCGTCAGGAGCATCCACGGGAGAACACGAAGCATTGGAACTGCGTGACGGTGACAAAAAACGTTACGGAGGCAAAGGTGTCCTGAAAGCCGTGAACAATATCAATAATATCATTGCTCCCAAGCTCATCGGTATGTCCGCCCTCGACCAGATGGGTATCGACCATGCCATGCTTGCACTGGACGGAACCAAAACGAAAGCCAATCTGGGTGCCAATGCCATCCTCGGCGTATCTCTTGCCGTGGCCAAGGCTGCCGCCGCTTACCTCGACATCCCACTCTACCGATATATCGGTGGTACAAATACCTATGTGATGCCCGTACCGATGATGAACATCATCAACGGCGGTTCGCACAGTGACGCTCCCATTGCTTTCCAGGAATTCATGATACGCCCCGTAGGTGCCACTTCCTTCCGCGAAGGTCTGCGTATGGGTGCCGAAGTGTTCCATGCACTGAAGAAAGTCCTGAAAGACCGTGGCCTCAGCACAGCAGTAGGCGATGAAGGAGGTTTTGCTCCTAATCTGGAGGGTACAGAAGATGCCTTGAACTCCATCATTGCCGCCATCAAGGCTGCCGGATACGAACCGGGCAAAGATGTAATGATTGCCATGGACTGCGCTTCTTCCGAGTTCTACCATGACGGCATCTACGATTATACTAAATTCGAAGGCGAAAAAGGAAAGAAGCGTACAGCCGACGAACAGATTGACTATCTGGAAGAGTTAATCAACAAGTATCCCATCGACTCTATCGAAGACGGCATGAGCGAAAACGACTGGGACGGCTGGAAAAAACTGACCGACCGTATCGGTAACCGTTGCCAGTTGGTAGGAGACGATTTGTTCGTCACCAATGTGGACTTCCTTGCAATGGGTATCGAAAAAGGTTGCGCCAACTCCATATTGATTAAAGTAAACCAGATAGGTTCGTTGACCGAAACACTGAACGCCATCGAAATGGCACACCGCCACGGATATACTACCGTAACTTCCCATCGTTCCGGTGAAACGGAAGATTCGGCTATCGCAGACATAGCCGTAGCTACCAACAGTGGACAAATCAAGACCGGTTCACTGAGCCGTTCAGACCGTATGGCAAAATACAACCAACTTCTTCGTATCGAAGAAGAGCTGGGAAGCAATGCGGTGTATGGATATAAGAAAGTGATAGGTGATGAGTGATTTGCCGGTGTCTTTCTTTACCGGAAGACAGAGCTTATAAAGAAAAAAGCATTTATTAAATGTAAGAAGGGGCGAACCGTCACAGTCCGCCCCTTCTCTTTTTAACCTTAAATCAACAATCAATCTACTACCTTAAAGAAAACTGCTTCTCCACTTTGGCTATCCGGTGCCACCCAAAGAGCAAAGTCTCCGACTTCCACCGTCTTCACCATATCTATATTCCAGAAAGCAAGTTCACTTATCGGAAGTTCAAACGATACATTTTTCTTCTCGCCCGGCTTCAATGTGATGCGAGCAAAGCGTTTCAGCTCCCTCACCGGACGGGTCACCGAAGCGAACTTGTCCTGCACGTAAAGCTGGGCTACCTCAGTACCTTCATACTTTCCGGTATTCTCAAGGTCGAAAGTCACAGTCAGCACATCTTCCTTCTTCAGATTGGCTGACGAGAGTTTCACATTATCATATTTGAACGTCGTATACGACAGACCGTAGCCAAAAGGATACAGCGGATCGAAACCAGCATCCATATAGAAAGAGGTACATCCCAACGAAGTCTGCCCCGCTTCCAACGGAATGTCATTCAGCAAAACCTCATTCCGCGTAGCCGGACGTCCGGAACTGTTATGAGCATAATAAACCGGTATTTGTCCTACCATCTTCGGGAACGTCACCGGAGTCTTGCCACTTGGCACAGCCTTGCCCCACAACAAGTCGGCCAATGCCGGTCCTCCCATAGTTCCGGGATGGAACGAATAAAGTACAGCAGACGAGAGTTCGACTTCCTTTCCTATGGTCAACGGACGCCCTGCCATTACGACAGTAACCACCGGTTTTCCTGTTTTCGCCAAAGCGGCAATCAGTTCGCTTTGCGCACCTTGCAGGTTCAAGTCGGCCAGACAATGCGCCTCTCCTGAAAGAATAGCCTCTTCGCCTACAAACGCCAAAATAACATCAGCACGTGCAGCGGCAGCAGCGGCTTTGGCAACACCTGCCATATTCTTGTCACGGCTATAAGTCAGACCGGGCTCGTATATCACCTGCACTTTGTCCCCCACCAGTTCCTTGATAGCCTTCAACGGTGTCACGGTTTTTGTCTTGTCACCATCAAATATCCAGGTACCCAATTGGTCATAAGGTGCATTTGCCATCGGACCTACCACAGCAACCGTCTTTACCGAAGATTGCAGAGGCAATGTCTCCTTTTCGTTCTTCAGCAAGATGGCCGATTCCACAGCAGCTTTCTTGGCAGCCTCCAGATGAGAAGGAGCATAAAGTTCCTCTATACGTTTCTCATCTACATAAGGGTTATCAAACAATCCTAAACGGTACTTGACGCGCAGAATATTCCGCACTGCATCATCTATAGCAGATTCCTTGACTTTTCCTTCTTTTATCAACTCCGGCAGTTCCTTGACAAACGTATAGCTGACCATCTCCATATCCACACCGGCATTCACCGCCTTCATTGCTGCCTCTTTAAAATCGGCAGCAAAGCCATGTGCCATCATTTCGGCTACCGAAGCCCAGTCTGACACTACTATTCCATCAAATCCCCATTCACCACGAAGCACATCTTTCAAAATAAAAGTGTTTCCGGTAGACGGTGCTCCATCATTGTCATTGAACGAAGTCATGAAAGTAGCTGCTCCTGCCTTGGCTACAGCTTCAAAAGGAGGAAGGTATACATCCCTCAAACGACGCTCCGGAATGAAAGTGGAATTATAATCACGCCCGCCCTCGGCAGCACCATAACCTACAAAATGTTTAGGACATGCGGCTATGGAAGTCGGACTGTTCAGCGAATCTCCCTGGAAACCTTCGACCATAGCAACACCCATCACTGAAGTCAAATAAGTATCTTCGCCACATCCTTCGGCCATACGCCCCCAACGGGGATCGCGAGCCACATCTATCATCGGTGCAAATGTCCAGCGGATACCCACGGCAGAAGCCTCCACAGCCGCTACCCGTGCACCATCCTTAGCCACCTGCGGGTTGAAAGATGCCGCTTGTCCCAAGGGAATAGGAAATATGGTCTTGAAACCATGGATCACATCACGCGCCATCAGCAAGGGGATGCCCAAGCGGGACTCCTCCATTGCCACACGCTGCAAGGCATTGACACGCACCGGATCTACTTCATTCAGGATAGACCCGACTTCACCTTTCTTTATCAATCCGCTCATATCCTCTATGTTACCATAAGAAGAAATCTGGTTCATCTGCCCAATTTTTTCTTCCAATGTCATACGGGACAACAGCGCTTCTATTTTCTGCTCGATGACTGCGTCATTTTTTGTATCCTGCACTTGAGTACAAGATATAAAAGGAAGCAGCAATAAACAAGCAGAGAGCATTTTCATTGTTTTCATCTTTAATCTATTACTTGAAATGGAACATTTGCTGTAGAGACAAAATCCCGTATTATCAAGTATATATACGTACAAACGATATTCCCCGGGAACTTTAATCATAGTCTCATACACATTTCTTGTCTGACACGGCCACGTCACCCATTCTTTCCGGACGTGGTTCATAAGAACCTCCAAAACCCAAGACTGTAGCCTCTTTCAGTACTTCCCACACATAAGTCAAAGAATCATTCTCCTTATCTGTGACGGAAACCTCCGCTTTAAATAAAGTACCTGCTTTGATACGGACATTATCAATGGCACTTTTACCATTGATAGTCATGCCCCGAACTATCGGAGCCGTTTCATCCAATTCCTTGCCGGTCCACACTCTTTGCATAGCCTCCACCATAGGAGTCTTTTCTCCTTTCAGAGGCAGCATATCCACCGTGTCTTCTACAAACATACTGAACCAAGTAGGCGTACGTTCTTCTTTTTGTCCCCACAAGAATACAAAAGAGCCCAAGCAACGGGTATTGGCAGAAATATATTGCGTATAACGCTCTTCGTATACCTGTCGTTTTTCTTCACTGGTCTGCTCTATGGGTGCCTTCCACTCGGTTGACGCTGTTTCCCACCAACCGGTCGGTCCCCACTCGGTAATCATAAATGCACCCTTGTAGTCCGACCGGTCAACAACAGCCTGCACCTCTCCCATCGGACCATATACATTGATGCCCACATAATCGAGAGACGGAGCATACTTTGCCACAGAGTCCAATGCCGACGGATTGTAGGAAATCACTGTCGAAACCAGATGACGCTTGTCTATCGACTTAATCAGCTGTGCCAGTTCTTCCACAAAATTCCATGCGGCAGCTATATTGGCATTTCCCAACTCAATTTCATTGCCAATACCCCAAGCCAGCAAACTCGTATCATTCTTGAACGTTTCTGCCAACAAGCGGACTTCTTCGCGCATCTTGTTCTTATATTCATCATCGTAATAGCGTATGGAGTCTTTGGTCATGCCTATTCCCTGCATTACGTACATGTTGTGCTCTGAAGCCAATGCCAGGTTTTTCTTTATCTCCTCCACATTACCTCCCCAGGTTCTGAAGGCATTGGCACCACTCTGGGCGGCAATGTCTAACCGATATGTGCCGCCTACGCCTTTAATATAGGTTTCTCTTCCGTCAATGGAAAGTTTATAACCGTCTGCCGCTTTCTCTATTACAATGCCGTCTAAAGAAGAAGAACAGGCAGACAACAAAACTAAACAGATAAAAATAAATACTTTTTTCATTTTTTCATTATCAATTGTTCTAAAGCATAAGGTATGCTATGTTATAAATAAAAAAAGCATTTAACCTTCATTTTCAAACTTCATAAAAAACAGTTCTACTTCTTCTGAAATACACGTACATAATCCACCTTCATCGTTACAGGAAGAGCAGACTCATCCACACCGTTCATTCCACCCCAATCACCGCCCCAAGCCAGATTCAGAATGGGATAGAAAGCATAATGGAAAGGCCATTGATTATGACCAGCTCCCAATTGTTGTTTGGTAACAGCCAACTGTACCTTGCCATCCACGTATGTAGTGATGGCATCTTCTGTCCACTCTAAAGCATAGAGATGAAATTCTCCTTCTGCCTGTTCTATAGTCATGGCATGTGTTTTCTGCGTACCTATAGTATGATTATAATCTTGCGTATGGATAGACGAAGAGACTTCGTTGGGCACGACTCCCACTTCCTCCATAATGTCTATTTCACCACACATGGGCCATGGATTAGTATTCCAGTCATTATCAACTGGCATCATCCAAAAAGCCGGCCACGTCCCCTTGCCTTCAGGCAACATGATACGTGCTTCAAAGTAACCGTATTTCCAACCAGTATTCACTTTAGCATACACACGACCAGAGTAAATTTTACCATCGGAGCCTTTGAAACAATTTATATTCAACTTACCGTCCACAAGTTCTGTCACACGCTTTCCGTCAGCGGAACCATTAACGTAATTCTGAAGTTCATTGTTTACCCACCCTGCTCCTTGAACTTCGTGTGTCCAGTCATTGCCGAGAGATATACCCTCATTAAATTCATCATGCCAAACCAACCGATACCCCTCAGGAATATTGATATCCAGATCTTCAGCCGATTCTTGAATAACTGTTACCGTTGCTTTCTCTGCACCAGCCACAACCTCAACTGTGCCCGTACGGGAAATCTTTGCATCATTAGCTAAAGTGGTCACAACAATCTCCTCACCGTTTTTTTTCTGCGCTAATCCAACTATCATTGGATTTCACATTCCATTCGCCAGAAGCAATAACAGATAAGACAAAATTTTCTCCTACAGAATTAGAATACAACTCAGTCTGTGACACTGATAAAGGAGCCGCTTGCGTAAGAGGAATAGATACACGAGTAGCACCAGATTTAACCACCACTGTACCAGTACGAGAAGTAGTACCCGTATGAGCACTGACTATAACTGTCGCTGTGCCTTGGCTAGAAGAAGAACCTATTACATTTACTTTGACCCATGAACTGCAATCATCAGAGGCAAAAGCTGTCCACTCTTTACCGGAACAAACCACATTCACCACATATTGGCTAGCTTGTGCAACAGCCTCTATCTTTTCAGGAGAACATTTAATGGTAACATCCTCGGATTGCGGTTCCTTGTCATCGTTACTGCCACAAGCAATCAACGAAAACAAAAGAATAGATAATAGACAATAGTATTTCATATATATTTCTTTATAACATAAGTAGAGAAAAAGGGAAAGGATGAAATTCCAGCAATTGCCAAGATAACACACATCCTTCCCCCCCTTTTATAATTCACTGTTTTTTAGTAGACCAATATCCTATCCAATACTAGTTTTCAATCTCTATGAGTCTGGAAAATAATATCCTTAATAGTCACTTTTGTGTCAGCAGGATTTCCACCAAAATCCAAGACTAAAGATATAGCATGCATATCTTTAGGCGCCTTTTTATTTGCAACCCAAAATTTATTATCTTCATTACCCAACAAATCCGTCTGTTCTGCAAAGAAGAAATTGTCATCATGTTTGACATCAGGTTCATCAGTCTGAACCAGTTTTACTGTCACTCCCTTCAAATCAGTACTAGGATTTAGAGTGACACAGAAATCATAGGCAGTTTCTGTATCGGCTGACAAATCTGTAACAAACGAGAACTGGTTCTGCCATTGTGCTTCAGTAGCATCAGGGAAAGTGAGTGTATAAGCATTTCCATCCACCACCAAATCAGGATTAGGTCTAGCACTCCAATCCGGGTTTGCATAGAAGAAAGTATTGGTAAAGGTTGCCCCGTTCCAAAGATTGTCTTCACTATCCACCTTTACCCAAGAAGGTTCAGGCTCTTGTACTTCAGGAATTTCCGTACCGTCATCATTAGCATGGTCTTTCAAGACAAAGCTTTCCAAAGTAATATCCGTATTAGCTTCATTACCACCAAAATCAAGTGCAAACTTCAAGTCGGTAATATTCACACCGGGTACGTTACTGAACCATATACATTTGGGCTCATTAGCATCTAAAGCCACACGCTGCATATTGATAAACGTATTGTCATCACCCTTCTGCTGTACTTTAACCGTCACGCCCGGATGTTTGGTAGTAGAAGTAATTATCACTGAAAAATCATAGGTTTTATCCACAGACAAAGCAATTGCCTTATCCAATTCCACATGCATCTGAGCTTGCCACTGATCGGTAGTAGCTTCCGGTAAGGAAACAACAAATGCACCATTCTGATAAGTATATTTTGGATCTGCAATCTGCCCCCATCCTGGAGCATAGTAGAAAGATGCCACATTGAAAGTTACTCCCTTAAACATGTTAAATTCACTATCTTCCACAAAACCACCAAAACCGTTCATAATAGTCTTCTCTATTTCAAAGGTTTTAGTTATCGAACCATCACTGATGCCATTTGCGTTCTTTACTTTACATTCTACTGTATATGAACCTTTTTTACGATAATATTTAGAAAAGCCATATGAGGCTTGATAAGCGCCGTCAATTATCCAAATCGGAGACACTCCAGGAGCAGAAGTAAATTCAAAGTTTGCATAATTGGTTGTCTGATCTACAGTAACTTTAAAGTTATCAGTATAATCCGATGCTTGTGGGATATTGCCATTGGCTCCCGTAAAATCTTCAGGCGAACATGAAGTCATTGCAAAACCAGCAACCAACACGCCTGCTATATATTTAAATATATTTTTCATATCAATTATTTGTTAATGGAGTTATGGTAAACTATTTATAAGCATTCTGAACCAAAGCAGGGTCAGAATCCAACTCACTTTGTGCAATAGGAATGTATTTCTTCTTGGCAGTCCAAGAATTGGTACGGTAGCCATATTCATCTGGGACAAGTGCAGTAGTAGCCTTGTTTTTAGATGATGCTCCACTAATTCCTTCAGCACGTACCAAATCAAAATAGCGTTTACCTTCGCCAACAAATTCCAAATGACGCTCTGTGAGGACATCGTCAACTGTGACACTCGCAAGTTCAGCCAAACCGGCACGGGTACGAACTTCGTTCAACCATGTCTTAGCCTCCCCAGTACTACTTCCACCTGTACGAAGAGAAAGTTCTGCAGCATTGAGCAATGTTTCAGCATAACGATAATAACGATAGTTGTTATTATAGTTCAAATTCTGGTCACCGGAAGACTGCTTGAAGTTCTTATCATACGGACGATATTTTTGCAACCAAATATGAGTATCTTGATAACGTTTCGTATATTCTACATCTTCGGCAATCACCCAGCAAGTTGCATCACGACGTTTGTCTTGTTCACTAAACATTTGATAAGTTTCAAGACGCATGGGCATAAATCCCCAACCATCATTACCCTTTGACCAACCATCATCACCAGGGAAAGAGTTAGGAGAAATCAAAGTAGGAAGCACTGTGCCACCAACAGCTAACGGACTTCCCCAGCCACGTTCGTTATTAGTTTGCTCATAATTAATTTCCCAGATAGATTCGTCACACCATTCACCTTCCGTTTCCCAGATGTTGGCAAAACTAGGATTCAATCTAAAGCTAGGACTATCAATAAGCTCCTTCATATAACCTAAAGCTTTTGAAAAACGACTTTCATCATTCTGATACATTACCATTTCAGCATATATCATATAAGCCATAGCTTGAGTGACACGTCCCAACTGACCTTCGTCATCAACTTCTTTACCATCTTTGATTGTTTTATAATATTTCAAAGGTAGCACCTTAGAGTCAATTACAGCTTCAAGTTCCACAATCAACTCAGCATAAACCTGATCGGCAGTATATTGCGGAGCCGTATAAGGAGGTTCGGAAAGATTCTCCAAATAGAAAGGTACATTACCAAAATAATGCCACAACATATTATAATAGAAAACACGTAGTAAACGGGCTTGCATCTCATAGAGTTTACGATTGGCCTCAGTAACATCAGTACCCCAATCAAGATATTTCAGTAAGTCATTACAACGTTTGATGCCAGAATAATCCACAGTCCAAAGAGAGCCAAGTGTATTATTTTCATTAGCTTCATAATTAAATAACATATGCCAATTCTGCATATCGGTCTTGGTTGCACCACCTACCCAAAAATTATCGCCCATAATTTCACCGTCAATATTCAAGGCATTGTACTGTCCCAATCCCCAATCTGGCCAATGGAGAGGGTCATAGGCGGCAATCAGAGCTTCCTGAATATGCTCGTCCGTAGTATAATAATCTTCCAATGGTTCACCTGTCGGATTTTCCACCTCAAGAAAACTGTCACTGCAACCGGTAGTCAACACTGTAGCGGCAGCAAGTAAGCCTATTGCTAATATTTTATTTGTTTTCATATAATTCTTATGTTTTTAAATTAGAAAGAAACATTTACACCTACTGTATATGTACGAGCCTGCGGATAAATACCACGGTCAACACCAAGAGAAGTTGCACCTGAAGAAATTTCAGGATCAAATCCCCAATATTTGGTCCAAGTCACAAGATTTTCAGCTTGTACATATACGCGCAGACGTTCAATAGTGAGTTTGCGAGTAAGAGTCTTAGGCAATGTATATCCCAAAGTAATATTCTTAAGACGAAGATATGAACCATCACAAACATAAAGATCAGATACCATCCAGTTCGTTGCATTACCGACAGCCAGACGAGGATACTTATTAGAAGTACCTTCACCAGTCCAACGTCCCAACATCCAAGAAGGATAGTTACCAGAAGCAACATCTGTACGATAAGTGCCATCAAACACATCAGCACCAGCCACACCTTGGAAGAAAATATTAAAATCAAAGCCTTTCCAATCAGCATTGAGATTCAAACCATAAGTCCAATCCGGAGTACCATTACCAATGTTAGTACGGTCATCTGCCGAGATGCTGCCATCACCATTTACATCCACAAAACGTGTATCACCAGGAACCGCATCCGGCATAATCATTTTACCATCTTTATTGACATAAGCACGAACTTCATCCATATTCTGGAAAACACCGTCAGTCTTGTAACCATAGAAATAGGGGAAAGGTTGTCCGTTAGAGCCGCGTGTACCGCCGCCAGAGAATCCTTGAATACCATCTAAATCCATATAGCCAGTATCATTACCCAAATTCTTCAATTCATTTTTAAGATAAGTAGCATTTCCCTTTACTGCAAATTTAGCATCAGCAATATTCCATTTATAGCCAAGTTCAAACTCAAAGCCACTATTTTCCATATCACCTACGTTACCAAGAGGTTTAGTTTCACCTACATAACTCGGGATAGGCATCGTAATAATCATACCATTGGTTTTCTTTATGTAATAGTCGGCACTGAACGTTAAAGCATTATTAAAGAATCCCAAATCAATACCTAAGTCAGTTTGCTCACTCTCTTCCCATTTCAAATCAGGATTTGCCAAACGTTGTGCTTTAGAACCATTCCATTTGATGGCATCTTTACCCAAAAGAACATTATTACCCATGGCTGTCAATGAAGTATAACCAAATTCGGCTATGTTATCATTACCATTCTTACCCCAACTAGCACGAACCTTTAAGTTAGACAACCATTCTCGCGTATCAGCCATAAATTCTTCATTTGTCACATTCCATCCCACAGATACTGAAGGGAATGTACCATATTTATTATTAATACCAAAACGACTTGAACCATCACGACGGATTGTAGCCTGAATCATATAGCGTTCATTATAGTTATAACTCAAACGAGCAAACATAGACGACATTCTATGTTCTGTATAAGGACCTCCATAAACGCCATACTGAACTGTAGCGCCAGTAATATTACCATTTTCATCCTTTGTATATTCAACATTCCCTGTAGCATAATCAATAGAAGGTTTATTAGGATTCACCAGATTCCAGCGGTTACCACCAAGTTGGTCTCCTTTATATTTAAGGGCAGACTGTCCCAATACAACACCAAATGTATGTTTGCCAATAGTTTTATCATAAGTCAATGTATTTTCAATCTGCCATGTCACATTCTGTGCCTTGAATGAAGATGCACTAGTATGTGTTGCCTTATTATTAGCAGAGAGATAATACTTACTCTTGGTAGCCCCTTCATTACCCCAAAATCCCATATCAGCACTATAATTGAAGTGATACTTCAAATTATCCCACAATTGGAGATCAATAGAAAACTTTGGAACAAACTTATGTGACCAATTCTTTGTAGGAGTCAACGTCATCATAGCCAGCGGATTATTCATTTCCTGATAAGCTCCTCCGTAGCCAGGTACTGTATAAGGATCACCATTTGCATCACGAGGCAAATCAAAATCTTTATAAGTTTCAATCATCTTTTCAGCTGCATCACCAGTCAATGTAGGGGTCAAAATAGGAGACAGATAAAGAGCCGAACCCAAAATTGAACCAAATTCAGAGTTAGTGCCAACACCTGTTGAATGCGTACGCATATAAGCCAAATTTACACCTAAATCCAATTTATTAAGGAAACCGCGTTCTTTAGATGCATCAATTAGATTATATTGAGTATTGGAACGAACAGTCAAACGGTCATAATTAGAATGTCCGTGATTACCACCAACAATACCATCTTGTGAATAATACCCCAAAGATAAATAATAATTTACTTTTTCTGATGCACCACTAACTGTCACATCATGATTCACTACCGGAGCATTGTCATAGAAAACAAGATCTTGCCAATCAGTGCCAAACCCTTTGATAGAATTTCCATTAGCATCAATCAAATTATAAGGATCTGCATAAATTGGAGCCTGACCACCATTCACATTGGCTTCATTCTGAAGGATAGCATAGTCTGTCGCACTAGTTACATCACGTTTCTTCCATGCGCTCTGCCAACCATAAGAAAAATTGTAATTAATCTGTGCCTTACCCATCTTACCTTTCTTGGTAGTTACTAGAATAACGCCATTAGCAGCACGCGCACCATAGATAGCACCAGAAGCAGCATCTTTCAAGACTTCGATAGACTCGATATCATTAGGATTTACAAAATCAAGACCACCACCAATAGGCATACCGTCTACAATGTAAAGGGGATCACTATTGTTAATAGTACCAATACCACGTACACGTACACGAGGAGAATCACCCGGCTGACCAGAAGCAGAAGTTACATCCACACCTGCAGCCAAACCTTTCAATGCATTATCCATACGCACCGGAGATTTGTTTTCCAAGTCCTCACTACTAACTTTGGCAATAGATGCTGTTACCACACTTTTTTTCTGAACACCATATCCCACCACTACTACTTCGTCCAGCGTTTCTGAATCTTCCTGAAGAACTATTTTCAAGGAAGTTTTTCCATTTATCGCAACTTCTTGCGATTTAAAACCAATATAAGTAACAGAAAGTGTTGCGTCGGCAGGAACCGACAATGTAAAATTACCGTCCAAATCAGTAATTCCACCATTGGTAGTACCTTTAACTACCACATTTACTCCAGGCAACGGTTCATTATCCGAACCGCTTACCACTGTACCTTTTACCTGTATATTTTGGGCATATACAGAAGCCAAGGTAAAGCTTAACAGAAATAAAACTGATAATAACTTTTTCATAAGTTTTACTAAATTAAAATTAACGTTTCTCGGTTTTGTCCTCAATCGAACAGTGCAAACATAGAGTAAAAGGCAATAAAACAAACAAGAAACAATCATTCTTAAATACGTCAAATACAAAATTCAAATACGTTATCAATACGTCATTAATAAATAACTTATTAATAATCAATAGTTAATATATACTTTCAAGTATTACGTCACAACATGTTATAGAACACAAAAGGGAGAAATTTAACATTCCTCCCTTCCATGCACTTCCTTCTTTTAAAGGAAGTTAATATCTAAAGGCTACAGTTTATTGCTTAAATAATCCGTCAAACTATCCTCTCTCTCTAAAGCGAACTTCTTACGAAGACGATAACGGATTGTTTCAACTCCACGAACCGAAATATTCAACAGAGGAGCTATTTCTTTCGTGGAAAGATTCATCTTTAGATAAGCGCACATCATGCGTTCGTTGTGGGAAAGTTCCGGATGCTTGGCATGAAGACGTTTCATAAAATTGTTATGTATCAAGTCAAACTGGTCTTCAATACGCTTCAAGACCTCATCACTCTGTATATTACCGTCTATTTTATTATTGATAAGTATAAGTTGCTGTTTCCCTTCACGAGCCCCCTCACCCTTCAGCAAGGCGGATACTTTAAGTATCTCCGACTTGATTTCAGTCAGCATTTCATTCTTACGGACAAAGTTTATCATCAGATTGGCCATTTCCTGGCTCTTATGTTGCAAATCGTATTCCAATTTTTCTTTCTCCAGCTGCATAATCTGCTTTTCCTGACGAGCCTTCTCCTCTTCGTACTCCCTTTCCATATCGTGCAACTCCTTGTCCTTCTCGACCACCGCCTGCTGTTTCTTCCGCTTCACACGGACATCATCCCAGCGATAGACATACCATAAGGCAAGCAAAGCCAAGATGATATAACAAACGTATGCAACAGCACTGCGATACCACGGTGGAAGTATACGGAAGGCGATTGTATCCGATGATGTCGTACCGTCAGGAAAGACCGCTTTAACTTCAAACGTATATTCCCCTTCCGACAAGCTGCTATACTCCTTGGTGCGTACCGTTGTGAAATCGGACCAGCCTCCCTTATTCAAACGATATTGAAAACGGATATCATCCCCTACCGAAAAAAAAGAAAGGGCATAGTCAAAACGAACGGAATTCATGGAATAAGCTATCACCGGAACCGGCTTCTCTCCTAAAAAGTTTGCGGTATATACCAATGAATCCTTGGGATAAGACAGATACATGTTCCTTATATATAAGGAGTGGCTACGATCTTGACGCTCTCTTACGGCCGGGATACTGAATAAAGCGAAACCTCCTTCATTAGGAACCACCATCAGCGAATCTGAAAGAGGAATAATCGTTTCAAAACCGGGTACCAGTTCAATCAGCGATTGCTGGATGGGATTAATGCTTGTATTCGCCCCCCGCTTATAGGTACCCAGATTGGCAATACAGATTTCGTGAGGGCTCAAACTAATCAACTTATCGTGATACTCCAAGATACGCGAATAGGCCGCGGTGCCATTCAAAAGGTTGTTCATATCCGGACAAGGCTCCATGACATCTTTATGAGGATTATGCTTATAGATTCCCCGGGGAGTGGCAAAATACACCCGGTCTTCTATCTTCGCTATATACATATCACGCCCTACCGGGAAACCATCCTTCGCGCTATATTCCTTTATACGGACAGCTTTTGTCAAATCATTATCCAAATCCACACGGGTAACATGATCTGTATTGTACACCCAAATCACCTTATCGCTTTCCTGCTCAAAAAGACGGCAAGAATCGTTCATACCCTCAATCTTGCCAACCACCTGCCATTCTCCATTCTTTTTCCCAACCAAATAAATACCGTTATATACCCCAACATACATAAGGTCCGTACGTCCTGCCACAAGTTGGCAACACCAGGCGCCGGCAATATCCGTCACGCGTTTTACGGAAGTGCCATTGATAAGGAAAATACCACGGTCGTGCAGACAGAAGAGTTCATCACCTATACGGCAAAGGTTCCAGACCTGTCCGCTGGATTGGGGCATCGGACGGATATCCGGCAAATCGCCATTCATCTGTACCGGATAAGAGGTGTAATACAAACCACGATTGGTACCTAAATAAAGATAGCCGCCTTCTACGGCCGCCGTATATCCCGTGCCGTAGGAATAGGGATAGGAATAGAGATTCGTAAAAGGAGAACTCAGACAGACGTAGTCAATGCCGCTATCCAGACCGGCCCAGAGGTTTCCGGTCGTATCGAAGGAGACAGAAAGCACCGTATTGTTACGCAAGCCGTTGTTCTCATTGAAATATTTCAGTTGCATGGTGCTGCAATCCACCAGTACCAATCCTTTATGAATGGTTCCCAAGGCAATCTTATCATCCTTTTTGGCCACGCAAAAGACTTCATTCTCACGCATAAACTCTTCGGCACCGGTGATGAACGGTTCCATCGTACGCCCGTCACAATAGTAAAGTCCGTTGTATGCAGTCACCACCAGAACACCTTTCTTATAAGGTATAATGCCACGAATACGTTTGGAAGCTAACGCATCGGCACCCTGAAGAGGGAAAAAAGTGTTTCCAACCAAAAGCCATACACCTCTGTCCGTACCGATGTAAAGAATACCATTGACCATATTGGAACAATCTATCTTGGCATTCATTTCAATGGCGGTATATTTTCCGTTCAGGTACTTCACCACACACCCGTCCCCTTGGAAATACAAAATATTGTCAGTCTCATGGATGCCCCACACGTTTCCAAGAAAACGAACGGAACTCTCCAAAGTATCGGACATGCAATGATAGGCCAAAGAACCGTCCGCATCCGGTTCATAATAGCCGAACTCATTGATGCCCCCCACATAAATTCTTTTTTGGGTAGCAGAAGCCAGAACGGAACGCACATCGGAAGCATTGTTCAATGGAAATACATTCCAGACATTGCCATCAAATTGCACCATACCGTTCTTGTTGGCGAAATATACCCACTTGTCATCATAGGGTGCTATCTGCCAAGTCTGGGTCCCCTTGCCATAAACACTTTTATCAAAATTGACGATAAAGCTATTCCAGCCGGCAATTGCTTCGACCAAAGGGAGAAAAAGAAAAAGGCAGAAAAAAAAGTAGAATGACAATATGTGTTTGTTCATGTGTATAATGACTATATAGTTAGTTGCACAAAAATAATGCTTATTTTCAAGGTAGCGCACAATAGCCTATCAGTTTTTTCGTCCCCGATTATTATTTTCTTCTCGAATGGCAATCTTTTGCATTACTATACTTTAGATTCCGGTATACTAAGAAGTATTCGTCCGACAGTTGTTGAATTATCGTCCGACAGCTGTCGGACGATAATTCAACAACTGTCGGACGATAAGGTTACACATGTCGGACGAATACTTTTTAGTAAAAGGAATATTTGTCCATCGTAATGCCGGAAAGAATCCGTACCTCCCCTCCAAAGTGTCTGTATAAGGAGCCGTGAAGAGGGATAGAATAGAGAATCTAAAAAAACTAAATAAAAAAATTCGCCGCAAGCTATTGCAGATTTCAAAATAATGCCTACCTTTGCAACCGCAAAACGAAAACGGGTAAGTCCTATACGGCCAGCTCCCTTCGAATCCTCCAGGGCTTGATCGCAGCAAAGGTAGTTGGTTGTAGCGGCGCGATATAGCAAGCTTACCCACCTGCCTCTTTAGCTCAGTTGGCCAGAGCACGTGATTTGTAATCTCGGGGTCGTTGGTTCGAATCCGACAAGAGGCTCGAAAGAAAAGCAGATGATACGAAAGTGTTACCTGCTTTTTTCTTTTTGCCCCGCAAAGAATCCTCTAATTTATTTAAAATCTACACATCGGCTTGCCCTTGAATCCAACTATATTTGTACCTTTGCACATTATTTCTAAGAAAGATGGCAGAAAATAGAGGTTACATGCAACGATACGCAATGCTGTTCGGTACCTATATGGGAGGTTTCTGGATATTGAAGTTCATACTCTTTCCTGTGGGGCTGTCGGTTCCTTTTTTACTTTTCCTTTTCATGGGACTCACGCTATGCGTACCTTTTATGGGATATTATTATGCACGGATGTATCGTAATCAGGTATGCGGAGGCGGCATCAGCTTCCTGCATGCATGGATATTCACCGTTTTCATGTATATGTTTGCCGCGCTGCTTGCCGCCGTGGCACACTACATCTACTTCAGGTTCATAGACCACGGATATGTGATAAACACGTGCGAAACGATGGTAGACACGCTTGCCCAAAGCAACATGCCGGGAATGGATTCGTACATCGCCACCTATCAGGAAGCTTTGGAGACAGCCCTACTACTCAGCCCTATCGACATTACGCTACAGATGATATCGTCCAATGTATTTTGGGGTTCGATACTGGCTTTCCCCACCGCCTTGTTCGTGATGAGACGCAAGAAAGACGACGCTCCGGCAGAGTGACGGAACAGCAAAAAGAATTGTTATTTCAATTGTAAAATAGAAAAATCATACATCAATGGATATTTCAGTTGTCGTACCACTATATAATGAAGAAGAATCACTCCCCGAATTGTTCGCATGGATTGAGCGGGTGATGAATGCCAACGGCTTTTCATACGAAGTGATTTTCGTTAACGACGGAAGTACCGACCTGTTCGTGGCAGGTTATCGAGCAATTGCAGGCACAAGCTCCGGACAAAGTACGGGGCATTAAGTTCCGCCGCAACTACGGGAAGTCGCCGGCATTGTTCTGTGGTTTCGAACAAGCACAAGGCGACGTCGTGATAACCATGGACGCCGACCTGCAGGACAGTCCCGACGAAATACCCGAACTCTACCGCATGATTACCCAGGAGGGCTACGACCTCGTATCGGGCTGGAAGCAGAAACGTTACGACCCGTTGTCGAAGACCCTCCCCACCAAATTGTTCAATGCCACCGCCCGCAAAGTATCGGGCATCAAAAACCTGCACGACTTTAATTGCGGACTGAAGGCATATCGCAAAGAGGTTGTCAAGAATATAGAGGTATACGGCGAAATGCACCGCTACATCCCCTACCTGGCCAAGAACGCCGGCTTCAAGAAAATCGGCGAGAAAGTGGTGCACCACCAGGCACGCAAATACGGAAAGACCAAGTTCGGGCTGAACCGATTTGTAAACGGGTATCTGGACTTGCTTTCCCTTTGGTTCCTTTCCCGGTTCGGCATCAAGCCCATGCATTTTTTCGGATTGCTGGGTTCATTGATGTTCATCTTCGGCTTCATAGCCGTGGTCATAGTAGGTGTCAGCAAGTTGTACTACATGCACCATGGCATGCCCTACCGTCTTGTAACGGACTCTCCCTACTTCTACCTCTCGTTGACCTCCATGATTATCGGCACACAACTATTCGTGGCAGGATTCCTCGGAGAGCTGATTTCACGTAATGCCCCGGAACGAAACAAATATCAAATAGAGAAAACCATTTAACGATGAAAAAATTAGTCAGACTTGTCATACTCGGAGCTATCCTTTGTCCGATAGTAAGCATAGCTATCTCCTGCTCGGAAGAGGCCGACTGTTCCATGACAGCACGCTCCATGGTGAATTGCATTCTTTATAGAGTAGACCCCGAAACCCAATACGTGGAGAACGACACGCTCGACTCGCTCACCGTGACAGCATACGGCACCGACTCCATCATCATCAACAACCAGAAGAAGGTACACGACATCTCCCTGCCACTGCGCTATACGGAGGATTCCACCAAGCTGATATTCAAGTACAGCCGGACCAAGAGTGACACGATGGTGATACGCCACACCAACACCCCCTATTTCCTATCGATGGATTGCGGCTATCAGATGAAGCAGGCCATCACAGACGTAACGTGCACCCGCATCTCTCTGGACTCGATATACATCAAAGACAATGAAGCAGGCATCTATGGAAAGGAAAATCTTAAGTTATTCTATTAGTCTGGCACTCTGCCTGCTGATGTTCCTCCCCCTACGGGCGCAGAACGGGAATCCTACCGCTCCCCCCCAGGGAGCACCTCCCAAGAAGGAGAAGAAGGACGCGAAAGAAGAAGTGCACTATCCGTTATACAACGGCATGTCCGTCGGCTTGGACTTGTGGGGAATCGGAAGCTCCGTATTTGGAGGAGATTTCTTGAGTTCCGAAGTGGCCGTGGACGTAAACCTCAAGAACCGCTTCTTCCCTATTGCCGAACTGGGATATGGCTCCACGGACACCTGGAGTGACAAAGGCATACACTACAAAAGCAATGCCCCCTACTTCCGCATAGGAATGGACTATAACACGCTATACAAGAAGCAGCACGGACACATGCTACTCGTAGGCTTGCGTTACGGTGTTAGTAGCTTCAAGTATGATGTAGACGCCTTGGGACTGGACGACCCGATATATGGTGGCATCGTAGGCAATCCGAATCTGGACGACGAGATATGGGGAGGCAGCCTGCCCTATAACCATAAAGGAATGAAAGGCTCCATGCAATGGGCGGAATTTTGTGTCGGTATCCGGGCGCACGTCTGGAAGGCATTGTACATGGGCTGGTCACTACGCTTCAAGTTCAAATTGTCTGCCTCGGCCGATGAATACGGTGACCCGTGGTATGTGCCCGGTTTTGGGAAATATGGCTCCAACACGATAGGAGTAACCTATACGATAACTTATAAACTACCTCTTTAAGCAACTTATGACAGGGTTAGAGATTTGGCTACTGGCCGTAGGACTTGCGATGGATTGTTTCGCCGTTTCTATAGCCAGCGGAATTATATTGAAACGCGTCCGGCTGCGCCCTATGCTGGTGATGGCCGTCAGCTTCGGCTTTTTCCAGGCTTTGATGCCTCTGCTGGGATGGATAGGTGCCAGTTTTTTCAGCCACCTGATAGAAAGTATCGACCATTGGATTGCATTCGGTATCCTTGCCTTCCTGGGTGGACGTATGATAATGGAATCCTTCAAGGACGAAGGTTGCAAGCACGAGTATGACCCTACCAGCCTGAAGGTGGTGCTCGCTCTGGCCGTGGCAACCAGCATCGATGCATTAGCGGTAGGTGTTTCGTTTGCATTCCTCGGCATCAAGCAATTCTCGGCTATTCTTTCCCCCATCGGGATTATCGGTTTTGTATCATTCGCCTTGTCGATGGTCGGCCTGATGTTCGGCATCCGTTTCGGATGTGGCATAGCCCGCAGACTGCGCGCCGAACTCTGGGGAGGGGTTATCCTCGTCATCATCGGTACCAAGATATTGATAGAGCATCTCTTCTTTTAATTAAAAAGTAAAAACTCAGATATAGGATATGGAAAAGAAAGTACAACGGAATTTTTTATGGATTGCCCTACTAGTACTGGGTACCATATGGATACTTGCCCGCCACAATCAAGTCACTCCTTATCAGACGGACAACGGACTGATATTCGGTACAGTATATAAAGTGACTTATCAATATGACCAGAATCTGAAAGAGGAAATAGAAGCGGAACTCAAACGTTTCGACGGTTCCTTGTCCCCTTTCAATGATACGGCAACCATTACGCGCATTAACCGCAACGAGGACATTGTGCCCGACTCTTTCTTTACCAATGTCTTCCACCGAAGTATGGAAATCTCCAAAGAGACCGATGGTGCCTTCGATATCACCATTGCCCCTCTTGCCAATGCCTGGGGATTTGGCTTCAAGAAAGGTAACTTCCCCGACTCTGCCATGATAGACAGTCTGCTGGAGATGACAGGATACGAAAAAGTAGAATTGTCCGATGAAGGGAAAGTGGTGAAAACAGACCCGCGTATAATGCTCTCATGCAGCGCTGTGGCAAAAGGATATGCAGTAGATGTCATAGCCCAACTTCTGAAGAAGAAAGGTATCCGCAACTTCATGGTCGATATAGGCGGAGAAGTAGTTGTTCACGGGCAAAACCCTCAAAATGGACTTTGGCGCATCGGTTTGAACAAGCCGATAGACGACTCACTGGCAGTGAACCAAGAATTGCAAGCAGTGCTGCAAGTCACAGATTTAGGCATGGCTACATCGGGCAATTATCGCAACTACTACTATAAAGACGGAAAGAAATATGCGCATACCATCGACCCGCGTACCGGCTATCCGGTACAGCACAGCATCTTGTCCGCCACCGTCATCGCCAAAGATTGCATGAGTGCAGACGCCTATGCCACGGCATTCATGGTGATGGGGCTGGAAGAAGCAGAACGCGTGGCGGATGCACATCCGGATATCGACGCCTGCTTCATTTATACGGATGAAGAAGGAAAGCTTCAAACGTTCTTAACAAAAGGGATGGAGAAGTATATGAAATAATGCGCAAATGCGATTAACCCATCATTTATAAAATACAAAATATACCGCCAGTACCAGACATACAAAAGCGGCAAAATGATTCCAATGCAGCGTTTCTCCCTTGAAAAGAACTGTTGTGAACACCGTAAAGATTATCAAAGTGATTACTTCCTGAATCACTTTGAGTTGCATCAATGAGAACGGGCCTCCATTGCCTAAAAAGCCTATCCGATTGGCCGGAACCTGACAAGAATACTCAGCCAGAGCTATTACCCAAGAAAACAGCACCACGGCATACAACGGCCAGTTGGAGATGACTTTTGTCTCTTGTAGCTTCAGATGCCCATACCAGGCAAACGTCATGAAAATATTAGATACAATCAATAGCAAAATGGTATAAAATGCTTTCATATATTTTTTAATAATTAATGGTTAATGTTTTATGATTGCAGGCAGCAATTCCTCCTGCACATTCGTCATACTCCCCCATAGACTATAGCGTGCCTCAGGATTCATTTCCTCCAATTGTTTCAGAATGCCTTTCATTGTACTACGGCTGGATTGTGACTCATACGGACAATTCTTCACCTGCTTACGATACCCCCTCACTTGCGCCAACTCCATCAAATCCGCCTCATGTACCAGACACATCGGACGGATAATCGTCATATCAAACTTCTTCATCACCAATCGGGGAGGCATGGAGCTGAACGCTCCCTGATAGGTGATATTCATCAGCAAAGTTTCCAGAATATCATCCATGTGATGGCCTAACGCAATTTTATTACATCCCTGCTCCTTGGCTACGGTAAACAATGCCTTCCGCCTATTCCAAGAGCAAAGAAAACAAGGAGACTTGCGGGTATCTGTCGTGGCATCAAACTCCGTTTCAAAGAGAACAAAAGGCACTCCCCACGACTCTACATACTCCCTCAGATAGTCTACATCGCTCTGATAAGGTATATTCTTCATCACTACATGTACGGCGACAATGGAAAAACGGGGTTTATAGATACGGGCACGCCGTGCCAACAACTCCACCAGCGCCAAAGAGTCCTTGCCTCCCGAAAGCCCGATAAGAATCTTATCGCCGTCCTCTATCAGTCCATATTCCACCACACCTTTGCTAAACCGCTTGTCTATGCGGCGCAACATCTTTTCTTCTTCAGTAAATTGTGCCATTGATACGAGTTATGAGTTATAAGTTATAGCTCTTCCGGCTGCAAAAGTAAGGCAAAAGAACGATTTAAAGAAGAATTAACAAAATAGAATTACGGAAACCAGCTTTATTCACGATAAATTTGTATTTTTGACCTTCTGAACAAATCAGCATGTATCAATATGAATAAAACATGTATCAATATGAATAAAAAATATATCCTTTTCTTTCTATTCAGCCTTTTAAGCATAACAATTTCTGCACAAAGCCTGGCAGAAGCCAAAGCCTTGTACGAGAAGGGAGAATACGAAGAGGCCAAGCCCGCCTTCAAAAAGTTCGTCAAGACACAACCTGGCAATGGAAATTACAACCTATGGTACGGTGTATGTTGCTTGGAAACCGGCGACCCCGCAGAAGCCTTGAAACACCTGGAAAACGCCGTCAAAAGACGTGTCCCCAGCGGGCAACTCTATTTGGCCCGGGCATACAATGATTTATATCGGTTCGAAGATGCCATCGAAACTTATGAGACCTACATTTCCGACCTGAGAAAGAGAAAACGCTCCACCGAAGAGGCCGAACAATTATTGGAAAAAAGCAAATCCAACTTGCGCATGCTGAAAGGTGTGGAAGAGGTTTGCTTCATCGACAGCTTTGTGGTAGACAAGGAAAATTTCCTGGATGCATACAAAATCAGCCCCGAATCGGGCAAGCTGTTCATGTACGACGCCTATTTCAAAGATTCCGGTAAGGAAGGCGGAACGGTATACGAAACGGAGCTGGGCAACAAGCTATATTATAGCGAAATGCAACCGGACAGCACCCTCAGTATCCTTTCGCGCAACAAGTTGCTGGACAAATGGAGCGATGGCAGCTTGTTGCCCGGAAGCATCAACGAGGCCATGAATGCAGACTATCCCTATGTACTTACAGACGGTATCACTATCTACTATGCTTCGGATGGCCCTGGCTCGATGGGAGAATATGACATTTTCGTCACCCGTTACAATACGAATACCGACTCCTATCTGATGCCGGAAAATGTGGGCATGCCGTTCAATTCGCCCTACAACGACTATATGTACGTCATCGACGAATTCAACGACTTGGGATGGTTTGCCTCCGACCGTTACCAGCCCGAAGGCAAAGTGTGCATCTATGTATTCATTCCCAACTCATCCAAACAAGTGTACAACTACGAAGGGATGGACCCGGACAAGATGATATCATTGGCGCAACTTCACTCTATCAAGGACACATGGACGGACACCGATGCGGTAGAGGCCGCCCGAGAAAGACTTCGGACCGCTGCCAACGCAAAGCCGCGGACTACCAAGAAGCACGATTTTCAATTCGTCATTGACGACCACTCCACCTACTACCAGCTGGACGATTTCCGCTCCCCGCAGGCCAAAGCCTCGTATGGCAAATACAATCAGCTGGAGCAGAGCTACAAACAACTGCAGGAGAAACTGGAAGATATGCGTTCGGAATACTCCCGAGCCAACAAGCAGGAAAAGGACAAGATGTCCGCCGCCATCCTCGACCTGGAGCAACGTGTACGGCAATTGTCCACTGAGATGGAGCAGACTGCCATTCAAGTGCGCAACCAGGAAAAGCAAGCCACCAAATAAAGACAACTATGGATATACTCATTATCGCCTCATTGATTATAGGAGCAATAATCTTGTTCTTAGTGGAATTATTCGTAATTCCGGGCATCAGTATTGCCGGTTTTCTGGCAGGAGGTTGCATCATCTTTGCCAACTACTATGCCTTTGCCTATATGGGCACCACGGCAGGTGTCATTACGCTTATCATATCTGCCCTGGCTTGTATCGGCTCGTTGGTATGGTTCATGCGCTCCAAGACACTCGACAAAATTGCATTGAAAAAAAAACATCACCTCCAAAGTAGACCGTAGTGCAGAGGAAAAAGTCAAGGTAGGCGATGTAGGCATCACCACTACCCGCCTGGCCCTCATCGGCTATGCCGAAATCAACGGAGACATCGTGGAAGTAAAGTCATCAGACGGCTTCCTAAACGAAAAGACTCCGATTATCGTAGACCGTATTGCGGACGGAGTCCTCTTAGTGGAGCGGCTCAAGCAGTGAAATTTCTGAAATCAACCTATTTATAACTAACAATTAATATTTAATCTCATGGATCCAAGCACAATGTATTTAACCGCCTTCCTCATTATAGGAGGCATTATCTTCCTGGTACTTTTCTTCCATTATGTACCGTTCTTCTTGTGGCTGTCCGCCAAAGTATCGGGAGTAAACATCTCGCTGGTACAACTTTTCCTGATGCGCATCCGTAATGTTCCTCCTTATATCATTGTGCCCGGCATGATTGAAGCTCACAAAGCAGGATTGCAAAACATCACACGTGACGAACTGGAAGCGCACTACCTTGCCGGAGGCCACGTAGAACGGGTGGTACACGCATTGGTATCTGCCTCTAAAGCCAATATCGAGTTGCCGTTCCAGATGGCAACCGCCATCGACCTTGCCGGTCGTGACGTATTCGAAGCCGTACAGATGTCCGTTAACCCCAAAGTAATCGACACCCCTCCTGTGACAGCTGTTGCCAAAGACGGTATCCAGCTGATTGCCAAAGCCCGTGTAACGGTGCGCGCCAATATCCGCCAATTGGTGGGAGGTGCCGGAGAAGACACGATTCTGGGCCCGTGTAGGCGAAGGCATTGTCTCCTCCATCGGTTCGTCAGAGAACCATAAGTCTGTATTAGAGAATCCGGATTCTATCTCCAAACTGGTATTACGCAAGGGGTTGGATGCCGGAACGGCATTCGAAATTCTGTCCATTGACATTGCTGATATTGACATAGGTAAGAATATCGGTGCTGCCCTGCAGATAGACCAAGCCAATGCCGACAAGAACATTGCTCAAGCCAAGGCAGAGGAACGCCGCGCCATGGCCGTAGCCACAGAGCAGGAAATGAAGGCAAAGGCCCAGGAAGCCCGTGCCAAAGTTATCGAGGCAGAAGCGGAAGTACCCAAAGCCATGGCCGAAGCATTCCGCAACGGCAATCTGGGTATCATGGACTATTACCGGATGAAGAATATAGAAGCTGACACTTCCATGCGCGAAAACATTGCCAAACCGACGACAGGCAATACCAGCCAGCCGTTGAGCAAATAACTCGAAAAGTAACTGACAGAAACGCCGAAACCGGTGAACAAGAATCGGCTCCCGGCGTTTCTATTTATAAACAAAAGATTAAAAACTCTATCAAATGAAAAAATATTTCGCCTCTTCCGAACTGATCATCAATGAAGACGGTTCTGTATTTCATCTTCACGTAAAGCCCGAATGGCTGGCAGACAAAGTCATCTTGGTAGGCGACCCCGGACGGGTGGCACTGGTTGCCTCCCATTTCGAGAACAAGGAATGTGAAGTGGAAAGCCGCGAGTTCAAGACTATCACCGGTATTTACCGAGGGAAACGTATTACGGTGGTTTCCACCGGTATCGGATGTGACAACATCGATATCGTGATGAATGAACTGGATGCCCTGGCAAACATCGACTTCGAGACGCGCGAAGAAAAGCCCTGCCTACGTAGCCTTGAGCTGGTACGTATCGGCACCTGCGGAGGCTTGCAACCCTACACTCCGGTGGGTACATTCGTATGTTCTGAAAAATCCATTGGTTTCGACGGTCTGCTCAACTTCTATGCAGGACGTAACTCCGTGTGCGACCTGCCCATGGAACGTGCCTTCCTCAACCATATGGGATGGTCCGGCAACATGTGTGCCCCTGCCCCCTACGTCATTGATGCAAGTGCTGAACTGATAGACCGCATCGCACAAGACGACATGGTACGTGGCGTAACGATTGCCGCCGGGGGCTTCTTCGGACCTCAAGGACGCGAGTTACGCGTGCCGCTTGCCGACCCGCATCAGAATGAAAAGATTGAAAAATTTGAATACAACGGCTACCGCATCACCAACTTCGAGATGGAAAGTTCTGCCCTGGCAGGCTTGAGCCGTCTGATGGGGCACAAGGCCATGACAGTATGCATGGTCATTGCCAACCGCCTGATAAAAGAAGCGAACACGGGATACAAGAATACGATAGATACTCTTATCAAAACAGTACTCGACCGTATCTAAGTTCACCCTCTCTTTCAGCCAGTCCAGGGAGTAAGGTTTAGCAAAGACTTCATCACATCCTGCTTGACGTGCCCGTTGCTGGTCTGTATAGCAGCAATGTTCTGCTATGACCACAATGGGCACAGAGACGGATTAGGCTTTATAAGCATCTATCCATTATCGATTTGTACAAAGTTACAATAAAAGCCCATAAGTTGAATCGTCATCTCTCTTTTTTGTAAAGAAACCATTATCTTTGCTGAATAAAAATAAGCCGGATAAAATGAACCAAGATACCATTTGTGCCATAGCCACCGCCCAAGGGGGAGCCATAGGATGCATCCGTGTCTCCGGACCGGATGCCATAGAGATAACATCCCGCATATTTACCCCTGCCCGGAAGGGGAAGAAGCTGAAGGATGCCAAGCCATATACACTTACCTTCGGTCATATCCATGAAGAAGAAAACATCATAGACGAAGTACTTGTCAGCTTATTCCGTGCCCCCCACTCGTATACAGGCGAGGATAGCACAGAAATCATGTGCCACGGTTCGAGCTATATTCTTCAGAAGGTGTTGCAACTGCTCATCGGCAATGGTTGCCGCCTGGCCGCTCCCGGTGAGTACACGCAACGAGCCTTCTTGGGTGGCAAAATGGACCTAAGCCAAGCCGAAGCCGTGGCCGACCTCATCGCCTCCACCTCTGCCGCCACTCACCGCCTCGCCATGAGCCAGATGCGCGGCGGGTTCAGTAAAGAGCTGACCTCACTACGCAACCAATTGTTGCACTTCACATCACTTATAGAACTGGAACTGGACTTCAGCGACCATGAAGAACTGGAATTTGCCGACCGCTCCGAGCTATGTCTCCTGGCAGACGGCATAGAGCAGGTAATTTCCCGTCTAGTGCAATCCTTCAGTGTAGGCAATGCCATCAAGAACGGTGTGCCCGTAGCCATCATCGGCGAAACGAATGCTGGTAAATCCACCCTGCTGAATGCACTACTAAACGAGGAACGAGCCATTGTAAGCGACATACACGGGACAACCCGAGATGTGATAGAAGACACAGTCAATCTTGGCGGGATAACTTTCCGGTTTATTGATACGGCAGGCATACGCGAAACGAGCGACACCATCGAGAGCCTAGGAATTGAGCGAACCTTCCAGAAATTGGAGCAGGCGGAAATCGTGCTCTGGGTAGTTGATGCCACGAATGCCGTCTCACGGATACCACAACTAACTGCCCAGATACTTCCCCGTTGCGAAGGGAAACGGCTCATTCTCGTATTCAACAAGGCCGATCTGGTGCAGGATGCCTCAACCATCCTCACCCCCAGTTTCACCCTGGCCGCTACTAATGTGCAATGCATCTCCATCTCTGCCAAAGGGCGTACCAACCTCGACAAGCTTCAGCAAATGCTAATCTCTGCCGCTAACCTGCCCACGGTTACCCAAAACGATGTCATTGTCACGAATATACGCCACTACGAGGCTTTGACCCATGCCTTGGAAGCCATCCACCGGGTCCAACAAGGGATAGCAGAAAATCTATCCGGAGATTTTGTTTCACAAGATATCCGCGAATGTATTTTCCATCTAAGCGATATTGCGGGGGAAGTTACGAACGACATGGTACTTGGGAATATTTTTGAACATTTTTGCATCGGAAAATGACAAGCAGTTAAAGACAAGTTACAATAAGTATCAACAAGCAGTAAAGGCGCTCATTTGAGTGCCTTTTATTGTATCCGGCCGTTCCCTTCCTCCTCGGTAGAACCCGTTTCTACCTGTTTTTTGCCCCTTTTTTGAACCACATTTGCTGCATCGTCCATCTTCTACGTCAAGTCACTCTGCGGAGGAAGTGGATGATGTTCATACTCCTTCATACGGATTCACGTCTGTTCAAACGGGTGTAACAAATCGGCGAAATGAGTGGCATTCATTAAAGTATTTCACAATGGCTACAACAACCATTAGAATCAAAAAAAGTGTGCGAGTGGTGCGGCAAAGAATTTGAAGCCCAACGATGCTCCACCCGCTTCTGCTCGAAAGCATGTACTGACCATGCCTACAAAAAGCAAAAACGTCAGGAGCTTAAGAAAGATACTGAGATCCAAAGTAAGGTATCAAATTACACAGACAAGACAGAAGGACTGAAACAACTGGAATTCCTCTCTGTAGCCGATGCCGCCCAACTCTTGAATGTTACGACACGGGCAGTGTATAACCTTATCTACCGGGGAACGCTCAAAGCCTATCGGTTATCCCAACAATGGACAGTCATTCGTAAGGAAGATCTGACAGCCATGATCGAAGCACGCCCTTACGAGCGCAAGCCACGGGCTACGACCTGCATCCAAGCAGCAGGACAGAAAGTGACCGAGTTCTACACCACCCAACGAGATTATGGAAAAGTTCGGAGTAAGCAACTCGTGGGTCTTTGCACAAGGAAAAGCGCACCACATTCCCAAGGTATTTCATCGAGGCAAAACGCTTTGGAGCAAGACTCACTGCGACCGGGTGTTTGCTGCCAAACAGGAAGTACCTCAGCACGAGGAATGGATTTCCTACACCGAGGCAAGAGCCATCTACCAACTGACGCACGACCAAATCTACAGTTATGTAAAGTACCACGGCCTCCGCAAGAAGAAGGTAGGGAAATACACCTATATCTTACGGTCGGAAATCAATGCTATTCTCCAACCTCCTACGCTGAAATGAGCCGGTAATCGGTTATCGGACAGTAATCGCGTTCCTTACTTGATTACTGAACCATTACCGCACATTTTTGCCTCACTGATTGTTGAACTTATTAAAAACAAAGACTATGCATGTATGCACCAAAGTAACCTTGCGCCAACGCTTGCTGAAATCGGGCAAGGTGACATTATACCTGGATTATTATCCCGCTATTCGCAATCCGCGTACCAATCGTTCCCAACGACACGAATATTTGGGTATCTACCTGTATGGCATGCCCAAGAATGCCGTAGAACGAAACTTCAACCAATCCATGCTGGAAAAAGCGGAACTCATCCGATGCCGCCGACAAGAGACGGTGATTAACCGCCAGTTCGGTTTCCTCGACCATCACCAGTTGCAGGAGAACTTCCTCAGCTACTTTGAAAAGATCACGCGCCGAAAGTACCAGAAATGGAGCATTGTCTATCAGCACTTCTTGGTATTCACGGGAGGGAAATGTACCTTCGGAGAAGTGACCGTGGACCTCTGCATGAAGTTCCGGGAATACCTCTTGCATGCGCATCAGCTGAAATGTACGAACAAGAAGCTCTCGCAGAATGCCGCAGCCGGCTACTTCTCTACGTTCCGGGCCCTCCTGAAGATGGCTTACAAGGAGAAGTTGCTGAGAGAAAACATCAACGAATACCTGGACTACATCGAATGGGAAGAGGTGAAACGCGAGTTCCTGACCCAAGAGGAACTGATTCAGCTGGCACAAACCCCTTGCGAAATTGAAGTATTGAAACGTGCCTCGCTCT
>ENA-OQDC01000033-OQDC01000033.1-human-gut-metagenome-genome-assembly--contig:-NODE-33-length-96487-cov-6.945289_pt1 | contig 96487 bp, 113 predicted proteins | sample MGYA00242770_ERZ504601 | MGnify/ENA primary metagenome ERZ504601 (study PRJEB26092, sample SAMD00036305) | human gut metagenome | host: Homo sapiens | study: EMG produced TPA metagenomics assembly of...
CTTGGAAAGAAGGGATGGATGATCATCGGTGGCGTGATTGCCGGTATCGTGCTGATTTATCTTGGCATTTCAGCTTATTTCATAGGGCATTTTTATGTGAATACGCAAATCAACGGAAAAGATTTTTCGGGAAAGAATGCTGAAGCTGTGAAAAAATACATCAAAGAGCAGGTGGACGGTTATGAACTTAAGATCATAGAGCAGAACCAGCAGACAGATGTGATTCGCGGAACGGATATTTCTTTGGAATATAAAGAGAATGGATCCATCCAGAAAGCACTGGACAGTCAGAATCCGCTGCTCTGGCCGAAAGCATTTTTCTCCAAGAGTTCAACGGATGTTACTGTGGAGGTAGGTTTTGACGAGAACGCTCTGGACAGTGAGATTCAGTCCATCCAGGCGGTGACGCAGGATCAGACCGAGCCACAGGCCGCCCATCCGCAGTTCGATGGTACTTCTTTTGTTGTAGAACCGGAAGTGTATGGTACGCAGGTAGATACAGAAGTGCTGGAAAAGAAAGTTGAGGAATACATAACAGAGTTTAAAGACGAACTGAATATGCTGGATGAAGGTTGTTATACACTGCCAAAGTATACTTCAGATTCACCGGAAGTCCAGGCGGCCTGTGATACGATGAATGAGTATCTGAAAGCCAGTATCACTTATAAGATGAAAGAAAATGTCGTAGTCGACAAGACTCTGATCTCAGAGTGGCTGTCTTATGATGAAAATATGAATGTTACCTTTGATGAGGATAAGGTAAAAGAGTGGATGCGGGAATTTGGCAAGACTTATGATACAGTCGGTTCGACAAGAACGATCACGACACCTACCGGCAAGACAGTGAATGTTTCCGGTGGAACTTACGGATGGTCGGTGGATGAGGCAACAGAAGCCACAGCATTGATCGAGAGCATAAAAAAGGGAGAAGTGATCGAGAAAGAACCAACTTATGTCCAGACGGCAGCTACCCATGATGCACAGGACTGGGGAAGTACTTATGCAGAAGTAGATGTTACAACCCAGCATATGTGGTATATTGTAAATGGAGCAGTTGTTCTTGAGACAGATGTGGTAACAGGAAAACCAACACCGGACAGAGTGACTCCGACGGGCGTATATTCCATTCTGGAACTTAAAAGAAATAAGACGCTGACCGGTACGATCAACCCGGCTACAGGTAAACCGATCTATGAGACACCGGTTTCTTACTGGATGCGTGTGACATGGACCGGAGTAGGTTTTCATGATGCAATCTGGCAGTCAGCTTTCGGTGGTACGATCTATCAGACGAACAAGGGATCGCATGGATGCATTAATATGCCGTTGAATATGGCAGCAAGTCTGTATGACCAACTGAGTGTCGGAACACCGGTCATCATTCATGAGTAATAGAATAAATGAGGTTTAATTATGTACGAACTAATAAAAAGAGACGGGATGGCAAAACGTGGACGTCTGACGACCGTGCATGGCACAATCGAGACTCCGGTATTTATGAATGTTGGTACTGCCGCTGCAATCAAAGGCGGAGTATCAACGGATGATCTGCGACAGATCAAGACGCAGGTAGAGCTTTCCAACACTTATCATCTTCATGTGAGACCGGGGGATGAGGTAGTAAAAAAATTGGGAGGACTTCATAAGTTTATGAACTGGGATAAGCCGATCCTTACGGACTCGGGCGGATTTCAGGTCTTTTCACTTGCATCATTAAGAAAAATCAAAGAGGAAGGCGTTCATTTTAATTCCCATATTGATGGAAGAAAGATCTTTATGGGACCGGAGGAGAGTATGCAGATCCAGTCCAATCTGGCTTCTACGATTGCCATGGCATTTGATGAGTGTCCATCCAGTGTGGCTGATAAGAAGTATATGGCAAATTCTGTGGCACGTACCACTCGCTGGCTGAAACGCTGTAAAGATGAGATGGCAAGACTGAATGCACTGCCGGATACGATCAACCCACATCAGATGTTGTTTGGCATCAACCAGGGAGGTGTTTACGAAGATATCCGTATTGAACATGCACAGCAGATTTCAGAACTGGATCTGGATGGTTATGCGGTCGGTGGTCTGGCAGTAGGAGAAAGCCATGAAGAAATGTACCGCATTCTGGATGAAGTTGTACCGCATCTTCCGACAAATAAGCCGACTTATCTGATGGGAGTTGGAACACCGGCGAATATTCTTGAAGCGGTTGACCGTGGAGTAGATTTCTTTGATTGTGTTTATCCATCAAGAAATGGAAGACATGGACATGTCTATACGAACCATGGAAAGATGAATCTTTTCAATGCAAAATATGAACTGGATGACCGTCCGATCGAAGAGGGGTGTGGCTGCCCTGCATGCAGAAGCTACAGCCGTGCTTATATCCGTCACTTGCTGAAAGCAAAAGAGATGCTGGGTATGAGATTATGTGTCTCCATAATCTGTATTTCTATAATACAATGATGGAAGAAATCCGGGATGCGATTGATGCCGGGGAATATAAGGCATATAAGAAACGGAAACTGGAAGGAATGGAGCAAAAATAGGAAAAAATTATAGAATCTTGTAAAAATGCTTGAAGAAATAAATTTTTTTTGTGTATAGTAGATTTATTGTCTATCAAAAGTAGTTAGGAGGAGCAAAAATGTCATCAATCGGATTGATTCTATTTTATGTTGTATTGATCGCAGGTATGTGGTTCTTACTGATGCGTCCACAGAAGAAAGAACAGAAGAGAGTGCAGGCGATGCTCGCAGATATGGCGATTGGCGATACAGCACTGACAACCAGCGGATTTTACGGAGTTATCATTGATATTACAGATGATGATGTGATCGTAGAGTTTGGTAATAATAAGAACTGCAGGATTCCGATGCAGAAATCAGCGATCGCTCAGATCGAAAAGCCGGGAGCAGAATAAGCAGATCGGATTAAGTCAGGTCAGAAAAGAATAGAGGCGTGTGAAAATGTAAATTCATTTTCACACGCCTTTTTGCGATACAATAAGCGAAAGGCAGAATGCGGAAAATATTAGAGCGTCCTCGGTTTTTTAAGCGAAAGACTTGAAAGACATACGAAAATGCGGTATGATTAGAACTAGTATTTTTACATTTGGAAGGATGAGTGAGATATGAATATGAATATCGGAGTAATCAAGGGTGATGGAATCGGACCGGAAATCGTAGATGAAGCGATGAAGGTGCTTGATCAGGTCGTAAAAGTGTACGGACATACTATTTCCTACACGCAGCTTCTGATGGGAGGAGCATCCATTGATGTGAACGGAGTACCATTGACAGAAGAGACACTTGCGGCAGCAAAGGCAAGTGATGCAGTACTGATGGGATCCATCGGTGGAGATGCAAAGACATCCCCGTGGTACCAGTTAGAGCCGTCCAGACGTCCGGAGGCAGGTCTTTTACAGTTGAGAAAGGGTCTGAACTTATTCGCCAACCTAAGACCAGCAGTTCTTTATGAAGAACTGAAAGGGGCATGCCCTCTGAAAGAGGAGATCGCAGACCGTGGATTTGATCTGATGATCATGAGAGAACTGACGGGAGGCCTGTATTTCGGAAAGAGAAGTACGGAAGAGATCGACGGAGTTGTGACAGCGAAGGATGAGCTGACTTATAATGAGAACGAGATCCGCAGAATTGCAAGACGCGGATTTGATATTGCGATGAAGAGAAGAAAAAAAGTGACCAGCGTAGACAAAGCGAATGTCCTTGACTCATCCAGATTATGGCGTAAGATCGTAGAGGAAGTTGCAGCAGATTATCCGGAGGTAGAGTTAGAACATATGCTGGTTGATAACTGTGCAATGCAGCTTGTAAAAGATCCGGCACAGTTTGACGTTGTCCTTACAGAAAATATGTTCGGAGATATTCTGTCGGATGAAGCGAGCATGGTAACCGGTTCGATCGGAATGCTGGCGAGTGCAAGTCTGAATGATACGAAGTTCGGTCTGTATGAGCCAAGTGGCGGCTCTGCACCGGATATTGCAGGCCAGGGTATTGCCAATCCGATCGCAACGATCCTGTCCGCAGCAATGATGCTGAGATTTTCTTTTGATCTTGACAAAGAGGCTGATTCAATTGAAGCAGCGGTGGCAGCAGTATTGAAAGATGGTTACCGCACGATCGATATCATGTCAGAGGGCAGGAAGCAGATCGGTACAGCAGAGATGGGTGACAGGATCTGCTCCTGTATTAAATGATAAATGGTGATTTCTATTATATAAAGAGAGGATAAGAAAATGAGAAGTGATACAGTAAAAAAAAGGCATTCAGCAGGCACCGCACCGTTCCCTTTTCAATGCACTGGGACTGACGGAAGAGGAACTTCAGAAGCCATTGATCGGAGTGGTAAGTTCTTATAATGAGATCGTTCCGGGGCATATGAACCTGGATAAGATCACAGAGGCGGTCAAGATGGGAGTGGCAATGGCAGGAGGAGTACCGATCATGGTTCCGGCGATCGCGGTTTGTGACGGAATCGCCATGGGACATATTGGTATGAAGTATTCTCTTGTAACAAGAGACCTTATCGCAGATTCTACAGAAGCTCTGGCAATGGCACATCAGTTTGACGGACTGGTTATGATCCCGAACTGTGACAAGAACGTTCCGGGTCTTCTGATGGCAGCAGCCCGTGTGAACATCCCGACAATCTTTGTCAGTGGCGGACCGATGCTTGCAGGACATGTAAAGGGAAGTAAGACCAGTCTTTCCAGTATGTTCGAGGCAGTAGGTTCTTATGCAGCAGGAAAGATGGATGATGCAGATATCTGTGAATTTGAAAATAAAGCATGTCCTACCTGTGGTTCCTGTTCAGGTATGTATACAGCCAACAGCATGAACTGCCTGACTGAGGCACTTGGTATGGGGCTGAAAGGAAATGGTACAATTCCTGCAGTATATTCCGCAAGGATTCAGCTTGCAAAGCATGCAGGTATGCAGGTGATGGAACTGGTAAGAAAGAATATCCGTCCGAGAGATATCATGACAGAAGATGCAATCCTGAATGCACTGACAGTAGATATGGCACTGGGATGTTCTACGAACAGTATGCTTCATCTTCCGGCGATCGCTCATGAGATCGGAATGGACTTTGAGATTGATTTTGCAAATGGAATCAGTGAGAAGACACCAAATCTGTGTCACCTTGCTCCGGCAGGACACACTTATATGGAAGACCTGAACGAGGCAGGTGGAGTTTACGCAGTTATGAATGAGTTGAACAAGAAAGGTCTCCTTCATACAGACTGCCTGACTGTAACAGGAAAGACAGTGGGTGAGAATATTGAAGGGTGCGTGAACAAGAATCCTGAAGTTATCAGACCGATCGACAATCCATATTCTCAGACTGGCGGGCTTGCAGTTCTCAAAGGAAATCTTGCACCGGACGGAAGTGTTGTAAAGCGTTCCGCAGTCTGCGATGAAATGCTGGTTCATGAGGGACCTGCAAGAATCTTTGAGAGTGATGAAGAAGCCACAGAGGCGATCAAGTCCGGAAAAATCAATCCGGGAGATGTCATCGTGATCCGTTATGAGGGACCAAAGGGTGGACCGGGAATGAGAGAAATGCTCAACCCTACTTCAGCCATTGCAGGATATGGACTGGGATCAACAGTTGCCCTGATCACAGACGGACGTTTCAGTGGGGCTTCCAGAGGTGCATCTATTGGTCATGTATCACCGGAGGCAGCTGTGGGCGGTCCGATCGCATTGGTAGAAGAAGGGGATATCATCAAAATCAATATTCCGGAACTGAAGCTGGAACTGGATGTATCAGATGAAGAGTTGGCAGCAAGAAAAGCAAAATGGCAGCCGAGAGAACCAAAAGTAAAGACCGGATATCTTGCAAGATATGCTTCTATGGTTACTTCAGGAAACCGTGGTGCAATTTTGGAAGTACCGAAAGCAAAATAAAGAAAGTACCAGGAGGAAAGCACCATGCAGTTAAATGGAGCAGAGATAGTAATAGAATGCCTGAAAGAACAGGGCGTGGATACTGTATTTGGATACCCGGGCGGAGCAATCCTGAATGTATATGATGAATTATACAAGCATCGTGATGAGATCAGACATATCCTGACCTCCCATGAACAGGGAGCAGCCCATGCAGCAGACGGATATGCGAGAGCAACAGGAAAAGTAGGCGTATGTCTGGCAACCAGCGGCCCGGGAGCAACTAACCTTGTGACGGGAATTGCCACAGCTTATATGGATTCGATTCCGGTTGTCGCAATCACCTGTAATGTAGGAGTGCCGCTTCTTGGAAAGGACAGCTTTCAGGAGATTGATATCGCCGGAGTGACAATGCCGATCACGAAGTACAGCTTTATCGTTAAAGATGTAAACCAGCTTGCAGATACGATCCGTAAGGCATTCCGTATTGCGAAGATGGGAAGACCGGGTCCGGTTCTGATCGATATTCCGAAGGATGTAACTGCGAAGAAGGCAGAATATGAAAAAGAAAATCCGGGAGTTTATAATCGTGAATTTACGCATATAGATGAAAAAGAGGTTGCTGCGGCAGCAGAAATGATCCAGGCATCTGAAAAGCCATTTATTTTTGTGGGTGGCGGAGCGATTCTCTCCGGAGCAAGTAAAGAACTGAAAGAGTTTGTTGAGAAGACGGATGCACCGGTTACGGATTCACTGATGGGAAAAGGAGCATTTCCGGGAACCGATCCAAGATATACAGGAATGCTGGGAATGCACGGAACGAAGGCATCCAATTATGGAGTCAGCGAGTGCGACCTGTTAGTGGTAGTAGGTGCAAGATTCAGTGATCGTGTCACCGGAAATACGGCGACATTTGCAAAGAATGCAAAAATTCTTCAGATTGATATCGATCCTGCGGAGATGAATAAAAATATTATCATTGACCAGGGTGTTGTCGGTGATATCAAGGCAGTTCTCAGGAAATTAAATGAAGTTCTGCCTCAGCAGGATCATGCAGAATGGATGAAAAAGATACAGGATTATAAGGAAAAGTATCCACTGAAATATCATGAAGGTGTCCTGACGGGACCATTTGTTGTAGAAGAAATCTACCGTCAGACCAAAGGAGATGCCATTATCACAACAGAGGTCGGACAGCATCAGATGTGGGCGGCACAGTATTTCAAATATACAAAGCCGAGAACACTTCTGACATCCGGCGGACTTGGAACGATGGGATATGGACTGGGAGCAGCCATCGGTGCAAAGACAGGATGCCCGGATAAGACGGTGATCAATGTGGCGGGAGACGGCTGTTTCCGCATGAATATGAATGAGCTTGCGACAGCGGTACGTCATGAAGTTCCGGTCATTGAAGTAGTGATCAATAACCATGTACTTGGTATGGTACGCCAGTGGCAGGATCTGTTCTACGATGAAAGATATTCCGCAACAGTCTTGAGAGATGCTGTAGATTATGTTAAACTGGCAGAAGCGATGGGAGCAGAAGGAATGCGTGCCACAACGCAGGAAGAGTTCAGAGAAGCATTCGCAAAGGCACTGGCATCGGGACGTCCGGTTCTGATCGACTGTATGATCGACTGTGATGATAAAGTATGGCCGATGGTAGCACCGGGGGCTGCGATCAGCGAAGCGTTTGATGAGCAGGATCTGAAAGAAAAGAATCGTTAATTTATGAGACAGAAAGAGGCTTTGTCCTCTTTTTGCATATACACGAATAACAGGAGGTAGAAAAAATGAGCAGAGTGTATAATTTTTCGGCTGGACCGGCTGTCCTGCCTGAGGAAGTACTCAAAGAAGCCGCAGCAGAAATGCTGGATTATAATGGAACAGGAATGTCTGTTATGGAGATGAGTCACCGTTCCAAGGCATTTGAAGAAATCATTACAGCAGCAGAGCAGGATTTAAGAGATCTGATGAATATTCCGGATAACTATAAGGTATTATTCCTTCAGGGCGGAGCATCCCAGCAGTTTGCAATGATTCCGATGAACCTGATGAAGAAGAAAGAAGCTGACTATATCGTGACAGGTCAGTGGGCAAAGAAAGCAGCAAAAGAAGCTGCAAAATATGGAAAGGTGAATGTAGTTGCTTCATCTGAAGATAAGACGTTCTCTTATATTCCGGATTGTTCTGATCTTCCGATCTCTGAAAATGCTGATTATGTATATATCTGTGAGAACAATACGATTTACGGAACAAAATTTAAAGAACTTCCGAATACAAAAGGAAAGACACTTGTGGCAGATGTATCCTCCTGTTTTCTGTCTGAGCCGGTAGATGTGACAAAGTATGGTGTGATCTATGGTGGAGTACAGAAAAATATCGGACCAGCAGGCGTGGTGATCGTGATCATCCGTGAAGATCTGATCACAGAAGATGTTCTTCCGGGAACTCCGACGATGCTTCAGTATAAGACACATGCAGATGCAGGTTCTCTTTATAATACACCACCGGCATATGGCATTTATATCTGCGGTAAAGTTTTCAAATGGCTGAAGAAGATGGGCGGTCTGGAAGTGATGAAAGAGCGTAATGAAAAGAAAGCAAAAGTGCTTTATGATTATCTGGATCAGAGTAAGCTGTTCAAAGGGACAGTTGTACCGAAAGACCGTTCTCTGATGAATGTACCGTTTGTCACAGGAGATAAGGATCTGGATGCGAAATTTGTAAAAGAAGCGAAAGAAGCCGGATTTGAGAACCTGAAAGGACACAGAACAGTAGGCGGTATGCGTGCAAGCATCTATAATGCAATGCCGTACGAAGGTGTGGTTGCACTGGTTGAGTTTATGAAGAAGTTTGAAGAGGAGAATCTGTAAGATGTATAAATATCATTGCCTGAATCCAATCTCTCCTGTCGGAATGGGTCAGTTGGATGCAAATTATGAAAATACAGAAAATGCTGCAGATGCAGACGTGATCCTGGTCCGCAGTGCCAAGATGCATGAGATGGAGTTCGGAGAGAACTTAAAAGCGATCGCACGTGCAGGTGCAGGTGTGAACAATATCCCGCTGGATCGTTGTGCGGAGAAAGGAATCGTTGTATTTAATACCCCGGGAGCGAATGCAAATGGAGTAAAGGAACTGGTGATCGCAGGTATGCTGCTTGCAGCCAGAGATATTGTCGGTGGAATCAACTGGGTAAAAGGATATGACGAAGACGGCGATATTGCGAAGGTTGCCGAGAAAAAGAAAAAAGCATTTGCAGGTACGGAACTGAAAGGCAAAAAGCTCGGAGTGATCGGACTTGGAGCAATCGGAGTCCTTGTAGCGAATGCGGCAACTCATCTCGGAATGGAAGTTTACGGATATGATCCGTATGTTTCTGTAGATTCTGCATGGAGACTTTCAAGAAATATCCATCATGCGAAGACTGCCGATGAGATTTATAAAGAGTGTGATTATATCACGATTCATGTTCCGGCACTGGAAGATACAAAGGGTATGATCAATAAAGAAGCCATGAGTCTGATGAAAGATGGCGTCGTGATCCTGAACTTTGCAAGAGATGTCCTTGTAGATCAGAAGGACATCGTTGAGGCACTTGAATCAGGAAAAGTACATCGTTATGTCACAGATTTCGCAACACAGGAGATCAAAGGTGTAGACGGAGCAATCGTGATCCCGCATCTTGGAGCTTCCACAGAAGAATCGGAAGATAACTGTGCAAAGATGGCTGTAGCAGAGATCCGGGATTTCCTGGAGAATGGAAATATCACACATTCTGTGAACTACCCGGACTGCAATGTAGGAGTCAGAGGAGACGCAGAAAGAATTACGATCTTACATAAGAACATCCCGAATATGATCGGACAGTTTACAACGCTTCTTGCTCAGGAGGATCTGAACATCGCTCTTATGACGAATAAGAGCCGCAAGGAGTATGCTTATACAGTAATCGATGTAGATGGAACAGTCTCAGATGAAGTGGCAGCAAAGATTGAAGGAGTTTCAGGAGTACTCGGAGTCCGCGTGATCCGATAAGCATCGGTCACACGGGATTTGCTGTAAGGCACAGACTTTGGCATATTGCCCACATAAAAATACCGTCTGTACAGCATGAATGTGCAGACGGTATTTTTTAACTTTTTCATTGTCATTCGGTAAAGTTTCCCATAGATTTCCCGGTAAAGTTTCTGCAGTTTTATTGCAGATTTTTCAATAGATTGATTGTAAAAGAAATAATTTGCTAATGGAACAACGGTATGATATAATAAAAAAGATTGTGGACAGGGATACTGACCGAGACCACTGAAAAGCGTATGATCCGGAAGTGGATGATGGGTTTTTCAGTAGTTTCGGAGGAGAGACTGACCACAGAGAAAGTGAAATGAAATAAGATCAAAGGAGAAGGTATATGTTTAAAAAGTTTGAAATGGAACTTGCCGGCAGAACACTGCGTGTGGATGTTGACCGCGTGGCAAAGCAGGCGAACGGTGCAGTTCTGATGCACTATGGTGATACAACTGTATTATGTACAGCGACAGCTTCTGATAAACCGAGAGACGGAATTGATTTCTTCCCGCTCAGTGTAGAATACAATGAGAGAATGTATTCTGTAGGAAAGATCCCGGGAGGCTTCAATAAGCGTGAGGGAAAGGCATCAGAGAATGCGATCCTGACAGACCGTGTTATTGACCGTCCGATGCGTCCGCTGTTCCCGAAGGATTACAGAAATGATGTAACACTGGAAAATCTCGTTATGGCAGTTGATCAGGATTGCAGCCCGGAACTGACAGCAATGCTCGGAGCCGCACTGGCAACAAGTATTTCCGATATTCCATTTGACGGTCCGATCTCTACGACACAGGTAGGACTGGTAGATGGAGAGTTTGTATTTAACCCGACAGCCGCACAGAAGATTGTATCGGATCTTGCACTGACCGTTGCATCTACAAAAGAGAAAGTAATCATGATCGAAGCAGGAGCAAAGGAAGTTCCTGAAGATAAGATGATCGAGGCAATCTTTGCAGCACATGAACTGAACCAGAAGGTGATTGCTTTCTTTGATACGATCGTTGCAGAGTGTGGAAAGAAAAAGCACGAGTATCAGAGTTTCGCAGTTCCGCAGGAATTATTTGATGCCATCCAGGAAATCGTTACTCCGGCAGAGATGGAAGAAGCTGTATTTACAGATGACAAGCAGACAAGAGAAGAAAATATCCGTGTCATTACTGAGAAGCTGGAAGAGGCATTTGCCGACAATGAAGAATGGCTTGCAAAGCTGGGTGAAGCTGTATATCAGTACCAGAAAAAGACCGTAAGAAAAATGATCCTGAAAGACCATAAGCGTCCGGATGGACGTGCCATCGATCAGATCAGACCGCTGGCAGCAGAGGTTGACCTGATTCCGAGAGTTCATGGTTCAGCAATGTTTACGAGAGGACAGACACAGATCTGTACTGTTACAACGCTTGCACCGCTTTCTGAGGCACAGAGACTGGACGGACTGGATGAGACAGAGACAACAAAGAGATATATGCATCATTATAATTTCCCGTCTTACTCTGTTGGCGAGACAAGACCTTCCAGAGGACCGGGACGTCGTGAGATCGGACATGGAGCGTTGGCTGAGAGAGCATTGCTCCCGGTACTTCCGAGTGAGGCTGAATTCCCGTATGCGATTCGTACTGTATCTGAGACGTTTGAATCCAATGGTTCTACTTCCCAGGCCAGTGTATGTGCATCCAGTATGTCACTGATGTCAGCAGGTGTGCCGATCAAGTCTGCTGTAGCGGGTATTTCTGCAGGACTCGTAACAGGCGAGACGGATGATGATTATCTGGTTCTGACAGATATTCAGGGACTGGAAGATTTCTTTGGCGATATGGACTTTAAGGTTGCAGGTACTCATAAGGGTATTACTGCGATCCAGATGGATATCAAGATCCACGGACTGACAAGACCGATCATTGAAGAAGCAATCGCAGCGACGAAGAAAGCAAGAACTTATATCATGGATGAAGTGATGAGCAAAGCAATCGCAGAGCCTAGGGCAGAAGTTGGAGAGTTTGCTCCGAAGATCATCCAGATGCAGATCGATCCGCAGAAGATCGGAGATGTTGTAGGACAGCGTGGAAAGACGATCAATGCAATCATCGAAGAGACCGGTGTAAAGATTGATATTGATGATGACGGAAATGTATCCATCTGTGGTACAGAGAAAGAAAATATGGAGAAGGCTGCAAAATATATCCATACGATCGTAACAGATTACGAGGCAGGACAGCTTTTTGAGGGAAAGGTTGTCAGCATTAAAGAATTTGGAGCATTCGTGGAATTTGCACCGGGTAAGGAAGGCATGGTCCATATTTCAAAGCTTTCCAAGAACAGAGTTGAAAAGGTTGAGGATGTTGTAAGCCTTGGCGATGTTGTGAAAGTCGTATGCCTTGGAAAAGATAAAATGGGAAGATTCAGCTTCAGTATGAAAGATGTGGCAGAATAAAGAGTACTGAATGAAGAATTGGTATTGAAATAAATAGAAAGCTATCAGAGAAAAATCTGGTAGCTTTTTTATTTTTAAGAAGATTTTTCTTAAAAGAGCCAGTACGTTGCTGCATATTTCCACAACCTGCACATATATTGTTTAAAGGGGTGGACAAGATGGAACGACAGGAAAGAAGAGAACAAATACTGAATATTCTTGCAGCCGGGATCAGAAAAGTACTTTTAAATAAAGTCCCAAAGCCGGAAGAATTGCAGGAAATACGGATGAGACTTGGACAGCCGCTGCGGGTTGTACGGGGAAAAGAAGAGATAGTATTAAGATCAGGAACAGAACCGTACATTGTAACAAAAGAGGAATTAAGAGAGACAATGGACTATATCAGCCATTATTCTCTCTATGCATATGAAAATGAATTGAGACAGGGATTTGTTACAGTGGAAGGAGGTCATCGGGTGGGCGTGGCAGGAAAAGTAATTATGGAAAAAGAAAGGGTGAAAAATATACAATACATATCATCATTAAATATCAGGGTTTCGCATGAAGTACTTGGATGTGCGGATCGGCTGATCCCTTATATCGTGGCGAATAAGCAGGTGTGTCATACACTGATCATTTCACCGCCATGCTGCGGCAAAACGACGTTGATCCGGGATCTGATTCGACAGATTTCTGACGGAAATGAATATGTGAAAGGCTGTTCGGTGGGGGTTGTGGATGAACGGTCAGAGCTGGGAGGATGTTATCTCGGGATTGCACAGAATCACCTGGGAACAAGAACGGATGTGCTGGACTGCTGCCCGAAGGCCGAAGGGATGATTATGCTGATCCGTTCCATGTCACCGCAGGTGATCGCAGTGGATGAGATCGGAACGGTAGAGGATATCCATGCCATTGAATATGCCATGCAGTGTGGCTGCCGGATGATCGCAAGCGTCCATGGACTGAACATGGATGAAGCATCCAACAAGCCGGTACTGGGAGACCTGATCCGCAGGAGGATGTTCCAGAGATACGTGGTGCTTGGAAATGAAAAAGGACCGGGTGAGATCCTGGGAATTTATGATGAACGGGGGAGCGTGTTGTGCAGAAACTTATAGGGAGCATTTTAGTGCTGACGGCAACTGCAGGAGCAGGCTATCTTTATGGGGAAGGACTGAAAGATTATCTCAGGCAGATGGAATATCTGCGATATATTGCCGGGATGATTCGGGGACAACTGGAATATACCGGGGCACCGTTGCAGGAACTTCTGATGGATGTATCAGTGAAAATAAAAGAGCCATATAAAAGCTGGCTGGAACATACCGCACGACGGGCTGCGAAAAGAACAGACGCTGATTTCACAGAAATATGGAAAGGATGCGTGGAAAAGGATCTTGGAGCTACCGGACTGAAGAAAGAGCACCGGGAGTGGATCAGAGATTTTGGAGCATTTTTAGGACAGGGAGATCGTGAGACCATGGGAAGGTCCATCGAACTTTCCATGAAGCAGATGGATCTGATGATCAGGCAGCAGAGAGAAGAACTGGCAGGAAAAAGAAAGATCGGCAACTGGCTGGGCGTAATGAGCGGGCTGTTCCTGATTATTCTGCTGTGGTAGAACAGGGGAGGGGATATGAATATCAATCTGATTTTTAAGATAGCGGCAGTGGGAATCCTTGTGTCGATCCTGAGCCAGGTCTTAAAGCACAGCGGGAGAGATGAACAGGCATTTCTGACCAGTCTTGCAGGACTGATCCTGGTCTTATCGTGGGTGCTTCCATATATTTACGATCTGTTTCAGTCGATCCGGCAGTTGTTCATGTTGTGAGAGGGGAGAAAATGAGTATGTTGCAGGTGGGAGTGATCGGAGTACTGGGAGTCCTTTTTGCAGTGCAGTTTAAAAGTGGAAAATCAGAATATGCCGTCTATATCAGTGTTGCTGTGAGCCTGCTCTTATTTGGCTGTATGCTGGAAAGGCTCAGAGATGCGGTGGATTCACTTGGCAGGATCGGGAATTATATTAAGGTGGATCAGCGTTTTTTCGGAACTATGATGAAAATGATCGGGATCACTTATCTTGCAGAATTTTCTTCAGGCATCTGCAAAGATGCAGGATATCAGAGCATCGCATCCCAGATTGAGATATTCAGTAAGCTGACGATTCTGGCGATGGGACTTCCGATCCTTCAGACTCTGCTGGAAGTCATGACGGGGTTCTTGGGATGAGGCGGGGGATCAGGATGCTTTTTCCTGTATTCCTTGCCATTTTGATTTTTCTGTTCGGGAGCAAGGTCATTTATGCTGCGGAAAATACAGAAAAAGAGGCAGACCGGGTGCAGGAGGCATTATTTGAAGAATTTGATTTTTCAAAACTGGATCAGGAAATGAAAACTCTTTTTCCGGATGAAAAGCTTTCTTTTCGGGAAATACTTATGCAACTGATCTCGGAAAACGGAGGATCCACAGCTGGTACAGTGGTGCAGTTTATAAAAGAAACAGTTTTTTACCAGTTCGGCACGAATAAAAAAATACTGGTGTATATGATCCTGATCGCAGTAGCTGCTGCCCTGTTCAACAATTTTACAAGCGTCTTTCAGAACCGGCAGGTATCGGAAGTCAGCTTCTATATTCTTTATATGCTGCTTATGACCCTGTCACTTGTAACTTTTCAGCATACGTTGCAGGATACAGAACAACTGCTTTCTTATCTGACCGAATTTATGAAGCTGTTATGTCCCAGTTACTTTCTTGCAGTTGCATTTGCTGCAGGCAGTTCCTCGGCTCTGGTATTTTATAATATTGTACTATGGATCATCTATTTAGTAGAGCTGGTGATCCTGGAACTTCTGATGCCGATTGTGCATGTATTTGTTATGATACAGGTTCTTTCCAATCTGACGGGAGAGGATCTGCTGTCAGAATTTGCGGATCTGATCAGAAAAGGAATTGCCTGGTGTCTGAAGACATTGCTGGCAGGTGTGGTCGGGATCAATGTGCTTCAGGGACTTCTTGCACCTGCCATTGATACTGTGAAGCGAAGTGCGGTAAACCGGACAGTAGAAGCGATCCCGTGGATCGGTGATGTGACGGGAGGAGTGGCAGAGGTAGCACTCGGGAGTGCGGTGTTGATCAAAAACGGGATCGGGGCAGCAGGAATGGTGATCGCAGTTATGGCCTGTGCAGTTCCTGTGATCCGGCTGGTGCTGCTTGCTTTTATATATAAACTTGTAGCAGCAATGGTTCAGCCTGTGTCGGATAAAAGGATTACAGCGTGTATTGGCGGGGTGAGTGAAGGATATGGACTGCTGCTGCAGATTCTCCTTTACACGGCACTTTTTTTCCTGATCACACTGGCGGTGATCGCAGGAGCGACTTCCTGAAAGGAGGGAAGATGAATGGGAACGGTTTATCAGTGGATTCAGAATCTTTCCGTATGGCTGGTCCTGAGTGCGGTAATCCTGCATTTAGTTCCAGGGAAAGATTATGGAAAATATGTACGCTTTTTTTCAGGAATGGTTCTGTTACTGCTTTTCCTTGAACCGATGCTGAAACTGACGGGAACAGACGGGATGATCACAAAACTTTATGAGGGAAATCTGGCAAAAGAAGATCAGGCAGAAAAAGAATTATTACAAAAATTATATGAATCGGCAGATCTGACAGAAATTCTGCCTGAGGAATATCAGACATCAGAGGAAGGAGCAGACGAAAATAGCCAGAAAAAAGTATCGGAAACCCAGGCTGTAGAAGTGGAGGAAATTCGCATTGAATAACGAGTGGCTTGCCAGGTTAAAGGAGAAGATCGGAAAAAAAGAGAACAAGGAAGAACTGCCGGTTCGGAAAAAACTGCTGCTTCTATTTCTGACCGGACTGCTGTTGCTGGTGATCGTGCTGCCATTTCCGAAAAAATCAGATTCGGAAGAGGCGGAGACCGGAACAGAGACAACCACAGAAAACCGGGGATCATATGAGCGGTACCTTGAACAAAAGACAGAAGAAGCCCTGCAGTGTGTGGAGGGGGTGGGGAATGTAAAAGTGATGATCACGCTGAAGTCTTCGGAAGAAAATGTGGTCGAAAAAGATCAGCAGAGTGACGGGCAGTCTGTGGAAGAAGAGGACAGTCAGGGCGGAAAGCGGACGACAAAAGAAACTTCCTCTGATAAAACGAGCATTTATGAACAGAAATCCGACGGAACGCAGGTTCCCTATGTGAGCAAAAAACTCTCCCCGGAAGTAGAAGGAGTGATCGTGATCGCAGATGGGGGTGGCAACGCGGTCGTGGTGCAGAATATAACCGGTGCGATTCAGGCATTATATGGGGTGGAAGCACATAAAATAAAAGTAATGAAACGCAATGTGGCAGGCACAGAATAAAAGGAGGAGCATAGTGAAGCGGGTATTAAAAAAGAATCAGGTGATGATTGCAGCACTGGCGGTGATGATTGCGGCAGCCGGCTATCTGAATTATACAGGAAGGCTGTTTGGAACTGAAAAAGACGACACGACGCAGACCAGTGCGGATCTGACAAACCAGGAACTTCTGGATATTTCTGAAGAAGATACGGCGACCGGATCAGAGGATATTTTAAGTAATGATTCTGAGACAGAAGGAACTCCGGGAGAAGCAGTACTGACCAATACAACCGCTGAGACTACTGTGGCACAGGCAAAAGTGTCCAGAGAACAGGTTATGGCACAAAGTAAAGAAACCTTGCAGTCAATCATTGATAATAAAAATCTCAGCGATGAGCAGAAGCAGGATGCAGTCGATCAGATGGTGGCACTGACCAAAAGGGCAGAGCTGGAAGCAGACATAGAATCGCTGATGGCAGCAAAAGGCTTTTCCGAGGCGGTGGTCAGCATCGGGGATGATTCTGTTGATGTTGTAGTAAAGGCAGAAGAACTGACAGATGCCAACCGGGCAAAGATTGAAGAAATCCTTACAAGAAAGACGGAAGTATCACCAGAAGAGATTGTGATCACACCGATTCATGAATGAATGGGTACGGAGGAATCACCGGAGTAATTTCGGGGAAAACTATTTGCCGTATGGCTGTACTTGTGATACACTAGCTACTGGATGCCACCTGTACGGATACGGAAGAACCGACCGGCGGGGGCCTGGACGATAGGAGATAAGCATATGTCAGATATTACGAATGAAATAAAAAAGAGAAGAACCTTTGCGATTATATCACACCCGGATGCAGGAAAGACGACACTGACGGAGAAATTTCTGCTTTATGGAGGAGCGATCAATCAGGCAGGTTCTGTCAAAGGAAAAGCAACGGCAAAGCATGCAGTTTCGGACTGGATGGAGATTGAAAAGGAAAGAGGTATTTCGGTCACCTCTTCGGTACTGCAGTTTAATTACGGCGGATATTGTATCAATATCCTGGATACACCGGGACATCAGGACTTCTCGGAGGACACGTACCGTACCCTGATGGCGGCAGATTCTGCGGTAATGGTGATCGATGCATCCAAGGGTGTGGAGGCACAGACGAGAAAATTGTTCAAGGTATGTGTGATGCGTCATATCCCGATCTTTACCTTCATTAACAAAATGGATCGTGAAGCAAGAGATACGTTTGAGCTGCTGGATGATATCGAAAAAGAACTGGGGATCGCCACCTGTCCTGTGAACTGGCCAATCGGTTCGGGAAAGGCCTTTAAAGGCGTTTATGACCGGGCAAAGAAAGAAGTAGAACTTTTCTCAGATACAAAAAAGGGAACGGCCATGGGAGAAGTTCAGATGGTTCCGATTGATGCACCTGAGACAGAGGAACTGATCGGTGCAGATGCAAAGAAAATTCTGGCGGATGAGATCGAACTTCTGGACGGAGCTTCTGCGGAATTTGACCAGGAACTGGTAGATAAGGGGCAGCTTTCTCCGGTATTTTTCGGTTCAGCACTGACGAATTTCGGAGTAGAGACATTCCTGAAGCATTTCCTGAAGATGACCACATCTCCGCTGCCGCGTATGTCGGATAAAGGGGAGATAGATCCGATGGAAGAAAAGGATTTTTCAGCTTTTGTATTTAAGATTCAGGCGAATATGAATAAGGCTCATCGTGACAGGATCGCATTTATGCGGATCTGTTCCGGTGAGTTTGAGGCAGGAATGAATGTCTACCATGTGCAGGGAGGAAAAGAGATCCGTCTTTCCCAGCCGCAGCAGATGATGGCGAGTGAACGGAAGATGATCACCAAAGCTTATGGTGGAGATATCATCGGGGTTTTTGATCCGGGAATCTTTTCGATCGGAGATACCCTTACGACTTCAAAGGAAAAATTCGCTTATGAGGGAATCCCGACATTTGCACCGGAGCATTTCGCACGTGTGCGTCAGGTCGATACGATGAAAAGAAAGCAGTTTGTCAAGGGAATCAACCAGATCGCACAGGAGGGTGCGATCCAAATCTTTCAGGAATATAATACCGGAATGGAAGAAATCATTGTCGGAGTTGTCGGAGTGCTTCAGTTTGATGTGCTGAAATACCGTCTGAACAACGAGTATAATGTGGAGATCCGGCTGGAGAATCTGCCATACGAGTATATCCGCTGGATTGAAAACGAAGATGTGGATATGGATCACTTAAGCGGAACTTCAGATATGAAGAAGATCAAGGATCTGAAGGACCGTCCATTGCTGCTTTTTGCACATGAATGGAGTATCCGTATGACAGAGGAAAGAAACAAAGGACTGATCCTGTCAGAGTTCGGGCGGTCATAATTCCTCTTTGCAAACGGAACGATATTTGTTATAATGGAAAAAGAATCAGACAATGCAGGAGGTTTTGAACATGGCAAAGGACGAAAGAAATATTTATACGATACAGAATGACGCAGGAAAGGGAGAAGTAAAGATTGCAGATGAAGTTGTTGCGATCATTGCAGCCCTGGCAGCTACAGAAGTGGAAGGCGTAGCCTCCATGGCGGGCAATATCACGAATGAGCTGATCAGCAGACTCGGGATGAAGAATCTTTCCAAGGGAGTTAAAGTAGATGTGCTGGAAGGCGTGGTTACCGTTTCCCTGACCCTGAATCTGAAGTATAACTACAGTGTAGTAGAAGTATCAGGAAAAGTGCAGGAAAAGGTTAAGAATGCAATCGAGAACATGACAGGACTTGAAGTTGCAGACGTGAATATCAAAGTGGCCGGCGTAGAGATGGAGAATCAGGAGTAGGCTTACAAAGGAAAGGAATCAATATGATTAGAACAGAACTTCGCGAGCATATTTTCAAGCTGTTATTTCAGGAAGAATTTAACCGGGAAGAGGATATGCAGGAGCATCTGAAATACTATTTCATGACGCTTGAGAATGCGGCAGATAAAGATAAAGATTATATCCAGGAAAAATATGAGGCGGTTGCAGGGCATATTGCAGAGATTGATGAACTGATCAACCAGTATGCAAAAGGATGGAAGACTACCCGGATGAACAAGGTAGATCTTGCCATTTTAAGACTTGCTGTCTATGAGATGAAATGGGACGGGGAAGTACCGGTCGGAGTTGCCATCAATGAGGCAGTAGAGCTGGCGAAGAGATTCAGCGGTGGAGACAGTCCGTCCTTTATCAACGGGGTACTTGGAAAGATCGCACGCTCTGCAGACGGGGATGAGACGAAGTAAGTCAGTATATGCAGAACGGAGATATCAGGATGAAGAATGTCTATACGGTGAGACAGGTCAATTCTTATATTAAGAATATGTTCGCCCAGGATTTCATGCTGAACCGGATCTATGTAAAGGGTGAGGTATCGAATCTGAAATACCATACATCAGGGCATATATATTTTTCATTGAAAGACGAGTCCGGCACGATTGCCTGCGTCATGTTCGCAGGCTCAAGGTCAGGGCTTTCTTTTCGTATGGAGGAAGGTCAGCAGATCATTGTACTCGGTGTGGTGGATGTCTATGCAAGAGATGGAAAATACCAGTTGTATGCAAGAAAAATCGTGCGGGACGGTGTAGGACTTCTGTATGAACGCTTTGAACTTTTGAAGAAAGAACTGCAGGAAATGGGAATGTTTGCACCGGAGTACAAGCAGAAGATCCCAAAGTATATCCGGCGGCTTGGAGTTGTGACTGCACCGACCGGGGCGGCAGTCAGAGACATCATCAATATTACGAAGCGGAGGAATCCTTTTGTGCAGATCATCCTGTATCCGGCACTGGTACAGGGCGAAGGTGCTGCTGAGAGTATTGTAAAGGGAATCCATGCGCTGGAAGCAGAAAAGGTGGATGTCATGATCGTGGGCCGTGGCGGAGGAAGCATGGAAGATCTCTGGGCATTTAATGAAGAGGCAGTCGCAAGGGCAGTATTTGACTGTTCTGTTCCGGTGATTTCAGCGGTAGGACATGAGACCGATACAACGATTATTGATTTTGTGGCGGATCTGCGGGCACCGACTCCTTCTGCTGCCGCAGAACTGGCGGTGTATGATTTCATGGAGATGAAAAAGAATCTGAAGCTGCGGGAAGAGAAGTTGCTGCATTTTATGCAGTTAATACTGGAACGGAAGAGACAGAAACTGGAGCAGTATTCGCTCAGGATGCGGGCGTATCATCCGCAGCAGCGGTTAAATGAGCAGCGACAGTTCGCCGCAGATGCTGAGAACCGGCTGAGAAGAGAAATGATGCGGAGACTGGAGCAGGAAAAATACCGTCTGGGACTTATGGCAGAACGACTGAAAGGATTATCTCCTCTTGAAAAGCTCAGTCAGGGATATGCTTATGTGGAGAACAGTTCGGGGGCAAATGTCAGGACAGTCAGTAATGTAAAGCAGGGAGAACAGATCACGGTCTATGTGACGGATGGACGGATCCGGGCAGAAGTGACCGGCGTTGAGAAAGAGGAGACATAAGATGGGGACAGAGAAAAAGGAAAATTTGGAAGAAATGTTTGACCGGCTGGATCAGGTAATCGGTACTTTGGAAGGAGAGGATGTTTCACTGGAGGAGGCGTTTGGGTTGTACGATCAGGGAATGAAGCTGATCCGGAGATGCAACCAGACGATCAATGAAGTGGAAAAGAAGATTCTTGTACTGGATGAGAATGGAGAAAAGCATGAATTTTAAAGAAGAGTATACGGACAGAGTAGAAAAAATAGAAAAGATCCTGAAAAAGTATCTTCCTGAAAAAAAAGGATATCAGAGGACGATCATGGAGGCCATGGAGTATAGTCTGATGGCAGGTGGAAAGCGTCTCCGTCCCATGCTGATGTGGGAGAGTTACAGACTGTTTGGCGGAGAAGGAGCTGCAATCGAACCGTTTATGGCTGCCATTGAGATGATCCACACGTATTCCCTGGTGCATGATGATCTGCCGGCAATGGATAATGATGAATACAGACGCGGAAGAAAGACAACGCATATTGTATACGGTGAAGATATGGGAATCCTTGCAGGAGACGCGTTGCTTAATTATGCATTTGAGACTGCCTGCCGGGCTTTTGAAGAGGAGTCGGAGCATGCTTTAAGGATTGGAAAAGCATTGAAGATCCTTGCGGATAAGGCAGGAATTTACGGAATGATCGGTGGACAGGTCGTGGATGTGCAGGAATCAGGAAAAGCTGTATCAGGCGAAGTACTGGACTTTATTTACAGGCTGAAGACCAGTGCATTGATCGAGGCTTCTATGATGGCAGGTGCAGTTCTTGCAGGTGCAGAGGAAGGGCAGGTCAGCAGGATGGAGCAGATCGCAGGAAAGATCGGGCTGGCATTCCAGATCCAGGATGACATTCTGGATGTGACCAGTACGACGGAACTGCTTGGAAAGCCGGTTCACAGTGATGAAAAGAACGAAAAAACGACGTATGTGACCTGGAAAGGGATTGAAAAGGCACATGAGGATGTGGAACGGTTGACGCAGGAGGCGGTGGATCTGCTGCGGAAGTTCCCGGCGAAGGATGATTTCCTTGAAGAATTACTAAAATCTCTGGTATACAGGGAAAAATAAAAGGAGGAATCCTGATGGTACTTGAGAAGATCCATAAGGAAAATGATATAAAAAATCTCAGTCCCGAGGAACTTACTATGCTTGCAGATGAGATCCGACAGTTTCTGATCGAGAAGATCAGTGTGACCGGAGGTCACCTGGCATCGAATCTGGGGGTTGTGGAACTGACGATGGCACTTCATCTTGTCTTTGATCTTCCACAGGATAAGCTGATCTGGGACGTAGGACATCAGGCTTACACGCATAAGTTGCTGACGGGGAGAAAAGCAGGGTTTGATGAACTGAGAAAATACGGGGGAATGAGTGGATTTCCAAAAAGAAAAGAGAGCGAATGTGATGCCTTTGATACAGGGCATAGTTCTACTTCTATTTCCGCAGGACTTGGATATGTGGCGGCAAGAGAACTTCAGGGCGGAACCCACAGTGTGGTTTCGATCATCGGAGACGGTTCTATGACCGGAGGAATGGCATACGAGGCACTGAACAATGCAAGCAGATTGAAAAGTAATTTTATCATTGTCCTCAACGATAATAATATGTCCATTTCTGAAAATGTGGGAGGAATGTCCCAGTATCTCAATGGACTGCGTACGGCACAGGCTTATACAGGGCTGAAGAAAGGTGTGGAAGGTACGCTGAAAAAGATCCCAGGAAAGGGAGATCGGATCATTTACCATATGAAAAGGACAAAAAGCGGGATCAAGCAGTTGTTTGTTCCGGGGATGTTTTTTGAAGATATGGGGATCACGTATTTAGGCCCGGTAGACGGACATGATATCCGTAAGCTGACAAGGATCTTAAATGAGGCGAAGCGGGTTGACCATGCGGTGCTGGTTCATGTGATGACGAAAAAGGGAAAAGGATATGTACCGGCTGAGGAAAATCCGTCCAGGTTTCATGGGACAGGACCATTTGATATCCCAAGTGGAACAGCGGTAGGGAAAAAGGCGACAGATTCTTATACAGATGTATTTTCAAAAGTACTTGCAGATATCGGAAAGCAGGATGAAAAGGTAGTAGCGATCACTGCGGCGATGGCAGACGGGACGGGGCTGGCAAGATTTGCAAAGATGTTCCCACAGAGATTTTTTGATGTCGGCATTGCAGAGGAGCATGCGATGACCTTTGCGGCAGGACTGGCAGCAGGCGGGATGAAACCGGTCTTTGCGGTATATTCCTCTTTCCTGCAAAGGGCTTTTGACCAGACGATCCATGATGTCTGTCTTCAGAATCTGCCGGTTTTTATAGCCGTGGATCGTGCCGGACTTGTAGGCAGTGATGGAGAGACGCATCAGGGAGTATTTGACCTGTCATTTCTTCTGGAGATTCCGAATCTGACGGTTATGTCACCAAAGAACCGATGGGAAATGGCAGATATGGTCCGTTTTGCTGTTGATTTTCCGTATCCGGTTGCATTGCGGTATCCAAGAGGAGAGGCTTATGAGGGGCTGAAAGAGTTCCGTACCCCGATTTTTTATGGAAAAAGTGAAGTGATCTGCCGTGAAAGTGGGATTGCGATCCTTTTCATAGGACATATGTCAGAACTGGGAGAGTCTGTATGGAAGGCAATGAAAGAAGCAGGATATCGGTGCAGCCTGATCAATGCAAGATTTGCAAAGCCGCTGGATACAGAGATGATCCGTGATCTTTGCAGGGATCATCAACTGATCGTGACGATTGAGGAAAATGTGCTGGCGGGTGGTTTCGGTGAGCAGGTTGTCCAGTACGTGATGCAGAGTGGTGAGAAGACCCGGGTACGGACGATCGGAATTTCCGATGATTATGTGGAGCATGGAAATGTAGAAGTCCTGCGAAAAGAAGTGGGACTGGATCAGGAGACCATTGTGGCACAGATAAAAGAAGATTATCTGATGATAAAGGAAGATTAAAAATGAAAGAACGTTTAGATGTATTACTTGTAAAAAGGAATCTTGCAGAGTCCAGGGAAAAGGCAAAAGCGATCATTATGTCTGGAAATGTATTCGTAGAAGATCAGAGAGAGGACAAGGCAGGAACCACTTTCCCGGAAGATGTAAAGATTGAAGTGAGAGGGCATGTCATGCCGTATGTCAGCAGAGGCGGTCTGAAGCTGGAGAAAGCAATTAAAAATTTTGATGTCAGTGTAGAAGGAAAAGTCTGTACGGATGTGGGATCTTCTACTGGCGGTTTTACGGACTGTATGCTGCAGAACGGAGCTGTAAAGGTGTTTGCAATCGATGTCGGACGGGGGCAGTTGGACTGGAAACTGCGTCAGGATCCAAGGGTAGTCTGCATGGAAAAGACCAATATCCGCTATGTGACACCGGAAGATATCGGAGAACCGGTGGACTTTTCCTCCATTGATGTCTCCTTCATTTCTCTGACAAAAGTGTTAGGGCCGATCCGGGATTATCTGACAGAAGACGGAGAAATCGTAGCTCTGATTAAACCACAGTTTGAAGCAGGGCGTGAAAAGGTCGGGAAAAAAGGAGTCGTGAGAGAAAAAAGCACGCACCATGAAGTAATCGAAAAAGTGACTTCCTATGCAGCGTCTATCGGATTTGATATTCTTGAGATTGAATTTTCACCGATCAAAGGACCGGAGGGAAATATTGAATATCTAGTGCATCTGAAGAAGACGCAGGAACTTCCGGGAAAGATCCTGGCACAGAATCTTGAGACGGTCGTGGACAGTGCATTCGATACGTTGGCAAAATAAGTGGGGATAAAGCATGGATTCATTTTATATCATAACGAATATATTAAAAGATAAAGACTATGCGGTTACGGATAAAATCTGCAATTATATTGAGCAGAAAGGAAAGAAATGGACACTTGCAAAAAAGGATGAAGAGGGTCATATCCTTCCGGGAACAGTGCCGTCCGACGTGGAATGTGGACTGGTACTCGGAGGCGACGGAACGCTGATCCGTGCAATCCGGGATCTGGAAGGTGAGGAACTCCCTTTGCTTGGGATCAACCTCGGGACACTGGGATATCTTGCAGAAGTAGAATTGAAGGATTATCAGTATGCCATCGACAGACTGTGCGGAGAAGAACACGCAGCGATCGAACTGCGGATGATGCTGGAAGGTGTGGCGGGAGATGAAAAAAGAGATCTTGCGGTGAATGATATTGTGCTGACGAGGGAAGGAAATATCAGGATCGTACAGTTTAATGTCTATGTCAATGGAACGCTTTTGAATACTTATCTTGCAGACGGAGTGATTATTTCGACTCCCACCGGAAGTACCGGATATAATCTTTCAGCGGGAGGTCCTGTTGTAGAACCAACGGCAAGTATTATCGTCATTACTCCGATCTGCTCCCATGCGTTGAATACAAGCAGTGTAGTGCTTTCGGCAGAAGATGTGATCGAGGTAGAGATCTGTCCGGGAAGATACGGCAGACAGGAGGAAGTAGCCTTGTGTTATGACGGTGCAGTCCAGAGAAAGCTGGTATCGGGAGACCGCGTCTGTATCAGGAGAGCGGAGGAGACGGCAAAGCTTATTAAACTGAGCAAAGAAAGCTTCATGAAGACGATGCGTGAAAAAATGAAAGGAAATTAAGAAATGAAAGTAAGCCGACATGCAAAGATTATTGAACTTATCAGCCAATACGACATTGAGACGCAGGAGGAACTGGCAGAATATCTTAATAATGCCGGCTTCAAGGTGACTCAGGCAACAGTATCGAGAGATATCCGGGATCTGAAGCTGACAAAAGTGTCACTCAACGGAGGAAAGCAGAAATACGTGATCCATCGTCAGGATGAAGATGGAATGAGCGAAAAATATATCCGGGTACTAAGAGACGGATATATGTCAATGGATATGGCACAGAATATTCTTGTCATCAAGACGGTATCCGGAATGGCAATGGCAGTTGCAGTTGCGGTGGATGCAATGAAATGGAATGAAGTGGTGGGCTGCATTGCCGGCGATGATACGATTATGTGTGCAATCCGTACAGTAGAAGATACAGTGACAGTCATGGACAAGATCAGAAAGATTGTGTCCAAGAAGGATTAGGTGTTGAATATGTTACAGAATCTGTATGTAAAAAATCTGGCATTGATCGATGAGACGGAAGTGGAGTTTGGTGAGGGACTGAATATACTGACAGGAGAGACAGGAGCAGGAAAGTCTCTCCTGCTGGGTTCAGTCCATCTTGCTCTTGGCGGAAAGTACAGTCCTGATATGCTCAGAAACGGGACAAAGAGCGGACTTGTGGAACTGACTTTTAAGATCGAAGATGAACAGATCAAAAAGCATCTGGAAGAGATGAACCTGTATCCTGAAGACGGGTTTCTGACCCTGAGCAGGCGGCTGATGGAAGGTCGCAGTATCAGCAAGATCAACGGAGAGACTGTGAATACCGGGATATTGAAAGATGTTGCAAGTATGCTGATCGATATCCATGGACAAAGAGATAATCAGACACTGCTCCACAAAAAAAATCACCTGACGCTTCTAGATCTGTATGGAAAAGAAAAGATCGTTCCTTTAAAGAAAAAGATGGCTGAAATGTACCGCAGATGGAATGAACTGAAAAAGAGGACTGAAAGCCTGACCATGGATGAGGAAACCAGGAGGAGAGAACTCTCCCTTGCTGAATTTGAAGCACAGGAGATTGAAGAAGCCGGACTGGTTGTGGGAGAAGATGAAGAGCTGGAAGAACTTTACCGGAAAATGACAGAGAGCAGGAAAGTGACAGAAGCAGTAGCTGAGACATACCATTATACAGGGGAGGCCGCTTCCGGGAATGCAAGTGATCTCATCAGCCGTGGAATCCGAAGCCTTCAGGAGGCAGCAGATTTTGATGAAGAGGGGAGCAGACTGTATGAGCAGCTTACACAGCTTGATGGACTGTTGAATGATTTTAACCGGGAGTTATCGGAATATGCAAAAAGTTTTGAATTTTCAGAGGAAGAATTCCGTGAGACAGAAGATCGTCTGAATCTTTTAAATCATTTAAAGGCAAAATATGGAAGATCTATTGAAGCAGTTCTTGCATATTGTGATGAAAAAAAGCAAAGACTACAGGAACTGGCAGATTATGATACATTCATGCAGAACCTGGAACAAGAACAGCAGGATGCTTTTAACGCAATGAAAAAGATGGCGGAAAAGCTGAGTCAGGTTCGGCAGCGTTCGGCTAAAAAGTTCGCAGAAGAGATCTGTGGTCAGATGAAAGAACTGAATTTTCTTGATTCGAGATTTGAGATCCGGATTTCTGAGGCAGAAAAATACAGTTCAAATGGAAAGGATGAGGCAGAATTTTATCTTTCAGTGAATCCGGGAGAACCGTTGAAACCATTGGGAAGTGTGGCATCTGGCGGTGAGATTTCGCGTGTGATGCTGGCGGTGAAGACAGTACTTGCAGATGAAGAAGATACACCGACACTGATCTTTGATGAGATCGACACAGGAATATCCGGCATTACGGCAGGAAAAGTGGGAGATCGTCTCCGACTGATCGGAAAGAGCAGACAGGTCATCTGTATTACTCACCTGCCGCAGATCGCAGCTACTGCAGATCACCATTTCCTGATCAGAAAAAAAGCAGAAGGAACATCAGTGCGGACAGATGTTGAGATGCTGGATGAAGCTGCATCCGTGGAAGAACTGGCAAGACTTCTCGGTGGAGCGAATGTGACGGAGCGTGTCATGGAAAGTGCAAAAGAATTGAAAGAATTGGCAAAGTGTGAAAGATAATCCCAGTGTGAAAAGCACGACAGGATCACATACTAAAAGCGGATACAGAAGATGTATCCGTTTTTTGTTGGCGAAAGAGGTGTGATCTTATGTGGGATAAAAAATTAAAAAACCGGACGATAAAAAAGAAACTTTCCAGATGGATGACTGTGGTGTGCAGTTTCCTTCTGGCTGTGGGACTGGGCTTTTCCGTCGGAAGTGCGGCGGCAGAATATTTCCCGGAAAGCAGGGAAACCCAGGCACAGACGAAAGCAGTGCAGACGAAAAAAGTATCTGTGGGAGGTATGCCGGCAGGAATTTATATGGAAACGGACGGAGTACTGATTCTTGATACGCAGCAGATCAAAGGAATCGATGGGAAAATGTACGAACCGGCACAGGGAATGGTGAAAAGCGGAGACTATATCAAAGCAGTCAATCAGAAAGAAATCTGTGGAAAAAAAGAACTGCTGAAAGAACTGGAAAAGCTTTCCGGTGAGAAGGTGGAACTGACAGTAAGGAGAGGGGGAAAACTGGAAAAGATCGCTCTGCAGGCAGTGGAGACCGCGGCCGGTGAATATAAGCTGGGAATCTGGGTGAGGGATAATGTACAGGGTCTTGGAACGGTTACATTTCTGACAGAACAGAATGAGTTCGGAGCTTTGGGACATGGGATTCATGATACGGATACAAATGGACTGATGGAAATTTCCGGAGGAAAGCTTTACAGGACAACGATTCAGAATGTGGTAAAAGGAAGCAGTGGAAATCCGGGAACAATGGAAGGAATGATCGTCTATAACCGCTATAATCTGCTTGGAACGATCGAAAAAAATACCGATGCAGGGATTTATGGCAGACTGGATAAAACCGAGGAGCTTTTTGGAAAAAAAGAACTGGTTGAAACTGCAGCAAAAGAAGAAATCGTGACAGGACCGGCAAAGATGAGGTGTTTTCTGGAAGATGAAGTCAGGGAATTTGACATTGAAGTGATTAAGGTGGATCAGGAAACTGCAGAGATCAATAAAGGAATGATGATCCGGGTGACGGATGAAGAACTGCTTGAAAAAACCGGAGGAATCATTCAGGGGATGAGCGGCAGTCCGATCCTTCAGAACGGAAAACTGATCGGGGCGGTGACGCACGTATTTGTCATGGATTCGACAAAAGGTTACGGCATTTTTGCGGAAACAATGCTGGAACAGTTGAAATGACGAGAATCGTCGAGAACGCTGTCGAATTACTGCTACAAAATCTGCTTGATTCTGCAAGGTGCAGGGGAATATAATAAGCGAGTGGCGTTTTCAAAAGAAGTTCTCATGACCTGAAGGGGAGAAGAGAATGAATCATTTGAGTGTTGCCATCGCTGACGATAATCAGAGAATCTTAGATCTGCTGGAAAAGGTGATCGGGACGGATCAGGAACTGGATCTGGTCGGAAAGGCGAAAAATGGTGAGGAGATGTGTCGGATCATTAAAGAAAAAAATCCTGATGTGGTTCTTCTCGACCTGATTATGCCGAAAATGGACGGACTGACTGTCATGGATCAGATCAATCAGGATAAAAGTGTCAGTAAACGTCCATATTTTATTGTTATTACAGCGGTGGGACAGGAAAAGATTACAGAAGATGCTTTTAATAAAGGTGCAAATTACTATATTATGAAACCGTTTAATAACAGAATGTTGTTGGAACGGATCAAATTCGTAAGAAAAATGACTCACGGAACAGAACGCAGACCGGAGGAACTGGTGACCGGGCAGACTCCGGGAGGAGAAAATCTGGAGAACAGAGTGACCAATATGCTGCATGAGATCGGGATTCCGGCACATATCAAAGGATATCATTATCTGCGGGATGCGATCATGATGGCAGTGGAAGACATGGATGTCCTGAATGCGATCACGAAGATTCTCTATCCTACCGTTGCTAAAAAATATCAGACGACATCAAGCCGGGTCGAACGGGCAATCCGGCATGCTATCGAGGTGGCATGGAGCCGTGGAAAATTAGATACACTGGATGAACTGTTCGGTTATACAGTCAGTACAGGAAAAGGAAAACCCACAAATTCAGAATTTATCGCATTGATCGCGGATACGATCCAACTGGAATATAAGCATGGAAAATAGGGGATAAATACTGGAAAATACTTTGCATTACAGAAAAATGCGGTATAATATTTGTAATTCATCGTCGGAAAATGCGGCGTAAGCGAAAAACGGAGGATAGTAATATGAAAAATATTTTATTTGCTTCTTCAGAATGTGTTCCTTTTATTAAGACCGGAGGCCTTGCAGATGTTGTGGGATCGCTCCCGAAGGATTTTGATAAGGAGAAGTATGATGTACGGGTTGTCATTCCGAAATATATGTGCATGAAGCAGGAATGGAAAGAAAAGCTGGAGTATATTACAAACTTTTACATGGATATTGCCGGACAGAGCCAGTATGTGGGGATTTTCAGACTGGTACACGATGGTGTGACGTTTTACTTTATTGATAATGAGCATTATTTTTCGGGATTTGCACCGTATGATGGCGATCCGAAGTGGAATATCGAGAAGTTTGCATTCTTCTCAAAGGCAGTACTGAGTATCCTTCCGGTGATCGGGTTCCGGCCGGAGCTGATCCACTGTCATGACTGGCAGACCGGTCTGATTCCGGTTTATCTGGACAATTTCAGATACCTTGGAGAGTACTACAGAGGCATCAAGACGGTCATGACGATACATAATCTGAAGTTCCAGGGGGTATGGGATACAAAAGCAGTACAGAAAATTACAGGGCTGCCGGATTATTATTTTGCACCGGATAAACTGGAGGCATATAAGGATGCAAACCTTCTGAAAGGTGGTATCGTTTACGCAGATAAAGTGACAACGGTAAGCCGCAGCTATGCAGAAGAGATCAAGACCTCTTTCTATGGTGAGGGACTGGACGGTCTGATGAATGCCAGAGCCAATGACCTGTGGGGAATTGTCAACGGACTGGATTATAATGACTGGAATCCGGATACAGACTACCGTCTTGCAAAGAACTTTAATATTAGCAATTTCAGGCGGAACAAGCCGGCAAATAAGATGGCATTACAGGAAGAACTGGGATTGGATCAGGACAGCCATGTGATGCTGATCGGAATTGTATCCCGTCTGACAGACCAGAAGGGATTTGACCTGATCGATTATATGATGGATGAGATGTGCCAGGATGCGGTACAGATCGCAGTGCTTGGTACAGGAGACCCGAAGTATGAGAATATGTTCCGCCACTTTGCATGGAAGTATTCAGGAAAGGTTTCTGCGAATATTTTCTATTCGGATGATCTTTCCCACCGGTTCTATGCAGGATGTGATGCATTTCTGATGCCGTCTTTATTTGAACCATGTGGACTGAGCCAGCTGATGAGTCTGCGTTATGGTACACTGCCGATCGTCAGAGAGACAGGAGGACTGAAAGATACTGTTGAGCCTTATAATGAGTTTGAAAAGACAGGAACAGGTTTCAGTTTCACGAATTATAATGCACATGAGATGTTGAATACAGTCCGTTATGCAGAGCGGATTTACTATGATAAAAAGAGAGACTGGAATAAGATCGTAGAACGTGCAATGAGCCAGGACTTCTCATGGCAGAATTCTGCACGACAGTATGAAGAGCTTTACAAGAGCCTGATAGGAGAATAAAAGGAGTTTACAACCAGATGAAGATCATTGACAGATTGAATGAAGACAGAATAAATATATCTTTTGAGGTGTTCCCACCGAAGACGGATGCGGGGTTTGCAAATGTGCAGCGTGCGACGGATGAGATCGCAAAGCTGGATCCATCTTACATCAGTGTGACGTACGGAGCAGGTGGAGGTACAAGTAAGAATACAGCGAAAATCGCATCCCATATCAAGGACGATCTGCACGTACTCAGTCTTGCACATCTGACCTGTGCTTCTTCCACAAAAGAAGAAGTGCGTGAGGTGATCCAGAATTTAAAGGAACTTGGCATAGAGAATATTCTTGCTCTGCGTGGAGACATCCCGGAGGGAATGAAGTTCCCGGATGGAGACCGTTTCCATTATGCATATGAGCTGGTGGAGGAGATCCGAAAACAGGGAGATTTCTGTATTGGTGCAGCGTGCTATCCGGAAGGGCATGTGGAGAATGAGCATAAGGAAGATGATATCCGCTTTTTAAAGCAGAAAGTAGACTGCGGTGTTGATTTCCTTACGACGCAGATGTTCTTCGACAATGATATCCATTATAATTTCCTTTACAGGATCAGGGAAGCCGGGATCACAGTCCCGGTTCTCCCGGGAATCATGCCGATCACAAGTGCGGCTCAGATGAAGAGAAGCCAGGAGCTTTCAGGAACTGTATTTCCAAGAAGATTTCTTGCATTGCTTGACCGTTTCGGAAGTTCACCGGAAGCAATGATGCAGGCGGGAATTGCTTATGCAACGGATCAGATCATTGATCTTCTGGCAAATGGAGTAAAGAATATCCATATTTATTCTATGAACAAACCGGAAGTCGCAGCCAAGATCATGAGCAATATTTCTGAGATCATTAAGTGTTAAGAAAGTGAAATACCAGATGAGTGAGATGAACAAAAAGAGACGTGAGGCAATTCGCTATCTGGGGTTCGGACGAAATGCGGCAGACGAAAGGACTTATGAACTGATCGAAGCGTCTTTTGACGATCTGAACAGGGAAGCAAGTCCGAGATTCGTCTACCGCATTTTTGATTTGGATCATAGTGTGGATGGCTTATTGCGGGTCGGGACAATGGAAATACAGAGTAAAAGTCTGCTGAGAAACCTCAAAGGATGCGGACAGGTTGTTCTGTTTGGGGCGACACTGGGAGCCGGGGTGGACAGGCTGATCCGCCGGGTATCTCTTACCGATATGGCAAGGGCGGTTGTACTCCAGGCATGTGCTGCTGCAGAGTTGGAAGAGTATTGTGATGAACAGCAGAAGAAGATCAGCACAGAGCTGGAAAAAAGTGGATTGTATCTTCGGCCAAGGTTCAGCCCTGGATATGGGGACTTCCCGATCGAGTTCCAGGAGCCGATCATGAGGATGCTGGATTGTGCAAAGAAGATTGGCCTTACGATGACAGACAGCTATATGATGAGTCCGACGAAGTCTGTGACTGCGATCATAGGGATCAGCACAGAGAAAGAAAGATGCCCGATCTCAGGCTGTGAAGCCTGTGGAAAAAAGGACTGTGCATACCGCAGGTAAGGCAACAAAAGTAAAAGGATATGAAGGCAGCCGAAAGGCAAAGCCGGGAACAGATACAAAGAAAAGGCAGGAAGGATAAAGACAGATGTTACGAGAACGGCTGGGAAAAGAGCTATTATATTTTGACGGAGGAATGGGAACGCTGTTACAGGAGCGTGGACTGCAGCCGGGAGAACTCCCGGAGACATGGAATCTGCTGCACGCAGAAGAAATCCGTGAGATCCACAGAAAATATATTGAAGCTGGAAGTGACATTGTACTGACGAATACGTTTGGTGCAAACGCATTAAAGTTTCATGATGATGCATATTCTCTGGAAGAGATCGTCAATGCTGCAGTCGGCCATGTAAAGGCTGCAGCAGAACAGGCGGGAAATGGACGGAGAATCTATACTGCACTGGATATCGGTCCGACCGGAAAGCTCTTGAAACCAATGGGAGATTTGGATTTTGAGACTGCTTATGAAGCTTATAAAGAAGTGATGATCTATGGAGAAAAAGCGGGAGCTGACCTGATCCATATCGAGACGATGAGCGATACGTATGAACTGAAGGCTGCGGTTCTTGCAGCAAAAGAAAATACGTCGCTTCCTGTTTTTGCGACCACGATCTTTGATGAAAGAGGAAAGCTTCTGACAGGTGCGGATGTGCCATCAGTAGTGGCATTGCTGGAAGGACTGCGGGTGGACGCATTCGGGATCAACTGCGGAATGGGACCGGAACAGATGATTCCGATTCTGGAACAGATCACAAAATATTCTTCCCTGCCTGTTATTGTAAAGCCAAATGCAGGACTTCCGAAGCAGAAGAACGGGCAGACTTATTATGATGTTTCACCGGAAGAGTTCGCGGAAGTCATGAAGAAAATTGTGGAAATGGGAGCTGTTGTCATCGGTGGATGCTGCGGAACGACGCCGGATCATATCAAAGCGATGGCAGATGCCTGCCGTATGATCCCGATAAAGCCGGTAGAAAAAAAGAACTTTACCATGGTATCGTCCTATGGACAGAGTGTCTTTCTCGGTACGGGGTCAAAGATCATCGGTGAGCGTATCAATCCGACCGGAAAGAAGCGGTTTAAGCAGGCACTGAAAGAGCATGACCTGGATTATATCTTAAGAGAGGGGATTACCCAGCAGGATAACGGGGCACATATTTTGGATGTGAATGTGGGACTCCCGGATATTGATGAACCGGCGCTGATGAAAGAAGTGGTGCAGGAACTTCAGAGCGTTACAAGTCTTCCGCTTCAGATTGATACCGTTGATGTGGAAGCGATGGAGGGTGCGTTAAGGATTTATAATGGAAAGGCGATGGTCAATTCTGTCAGCGGAAAGCAGGAGTCTATGGACAAAGTATTTCCACTGATCCAGAAATACGGAGGAGTCGTGATCGGACTTGCACTGGATGAGAACGGAATCCCGGCAGATGCCGAGGGAAGAGTGCAGGTTGCAAAGAAGATCATTGCAGAAGCGGCAAAGTATGGGATCGAAAAGAAAGATATCGTCATTGACGCACTGGCAATGACCATTAGTTCTGAACCGGAAGGTGCAAAGATCACGCTGGAGACACTGAGAAGGCTCAGGGATGAAGTTGGAGTCTGCACGGTACTGGGAGTATCTAATATTTCATTCGGACTTCCAAGCCGTCCGATCGTCAATTCCATTTTCTATACCATGGCAATGCAGAATGGACTGAGCGTGGGAATCATCAATCCGGGTTCAGAGGATATGATGAAAGCATGGTATGCATTTCATGCCCTGATGGCTCTGGACAGTAACTGTGAGAAATATATTGCAAGGTATGCACAGCAGCCGGGAACGACTCCGGTACAGGCAGCAGGCGGAAAGCATACGATGACATTGCAGAGTGCGATCGAGAGAGGACTGAAAGAAGAAGCCAGTTCGATCACGGCAGAACTGGCAGAGCAGAAAGATGCACTGGATATCATTAATGAAGAACTGATCCCGGCTCTGAACAATGTAGGTGAGGGATTTGAAAAAGGAACTGTATTCCTTCCACAGCTTCTGATGAGTGCAGAGTCTGCAAAGAGTGCATTTGCAGTACTCAAAGAAAGAATGGATCAGAGCGGGGAAGTACAGGAGAAAAAAGGAAAGGTCATCCTTGCGACAGTCAAGGGAGATATCCACGATATCGGAAAGAATATCGTAAAAGTCCTGCTGGAAAATTACAGTTTTGATGTGATCGATCTCGGAAAAGATGTTCCGCCGGAAAAGGTAGTTGAGACGGTTCTTGAGCAGGATGTCCATTTAGTTGGCCTGAGTGCCCTGATGACAACGACGGTTGTAAGTATGGAAGAGACAATCCGCCAGTTGCGGGAAAAAGCCCCGGATTGCCTGGTGATGGTAGGAGGAGCTGTGCTGAATCAGGATTATGCTGATATGATCGGAGCAGATTTTTATGGAAAAGATGCCATGCAGTCCGTACATTATGCACAGAAGGTATTCAGTTGAGTTATGCACAGATGGTGTTCAGTCGAGCCACTTTACAAAAGTGGACTGCTATGATATATTTTAAGTTAGGCTTTTTGAGCAAAAGAGGAGGATGATGTATGCAGCCATACGGAGTAAACCAATTAAGGAAAATGTTTTTGGAGTTCTTTGAGAGCAAGGGACATCTTGTGATGAAGAGCTTTTCTTTAGTACCGCATAATGATAAGAGTCTTCTCCTGATCAATTCAGGAATGGCTCCGCTGAAACCATATTTTACAGGACAGGAGATCCCTCCGAGAAGAAGAGTGACTACCTGCCAGAAGTGTATCCGTACAGGAGATATTGAAAATGTAGGAAAGACAGCACGCCATGGTACATTTTTTGAGATGCTTGGAAATTTCTCTTTCGGGGATTATTTTAAGAATGAAGCCATCGAGTGGTCATGGGAATTTCTGACAGAAGTAGTAGGACTTGACCCGGACAGACTTTATCCGTCAGTCTATGAAGAGGATGATGAAGCATTTGATATCTGGAATAAGAAGATGGGAATCCCTGCAGAGCGTATTTTCCGTTTCGGTAAGGAAGATAACTTCTGGGAGCATGGTTCAGGCCCGTGTGGTCCATGTTCAGAGATTTATTACGACCGTGGAGAAAAGTATGGATGTGGAAAACCGGGATGTACAGTCGGATGCGAATGTGACCGTTATATGGAAATTTGGAACAACGTATTCAGCCAGTTTAATAATGACGGACATGGAAATTATACCGATCTGATCCAGAAGAATATTGATACAGGTATGGGACTGGAGCGTCTGGCATGTATCGTACAGGATGTAGATTCCATGTTCGATATCGATACAATAAAGGCTCTGCGTGACCATGTATGCCGCCTTTCAGGAAAACAGTACGGAACAGATCACGAGACAGATGTCTCTCTGCGTGTCGTTACAGATCATGTCCGTTCCGTGACATTTATGATCTCAGACGGAATCCTTCCATCCAACAGCGGACGTGGATATGTTCTTCGTCGTCTGTTAAGACGTGCATGCCGTCACGGAAAGCTGCTCGGAATCGAGGGAGCGTTCCTTGTAGAACTTGCTACAACCGTGATCGAAGGATCAAAGGACGGATATCCGGAGCTGGAAGAGAAGAAAGAGTTTATCTTTAATGTGATCGCAAAGGAAGAGGCGAACTTCAATAAGACGATCGATCAGGGACTTGCGATCCTTGCAGATATGGAAGCTGAGATGGAGAAGAAGGGCGAGAGAGTTCTCTCCGGCGAGAATGCATTCCGCCTTTATGATACCTATGGATTCCCGATTGATCTGACAAGTGAGATCCTGGAGGAAAAAGGTCTGACTTATGATGAAGAAGGCTTCAAAAAAGCTCAGGAAGAACAGCGTGCCAAGTCAGAGGGAACATTCGGAACTCATTCCTATACAGGAAAAGAAGCATCTGTCTATGATGAACTGGATGCAGAGATCGGAACAGAATTTGTAGGATACGATCATCTTACATTTGATTCAAAAGTTTCCGCACTGACTACAGAGGATGAGATCGTGGATGCTCTGTCTGACGGAGAAAAGGGAACGATCATTGTTGAGCAGACCCCGTTCTATGCAACGATGGGTGGACAGGAAGCTGACAAGGGAGTGATCCGGACAGCAGAAGGTGAGTTTGTTGTAGAGGATTGTATCCACCTTGCAGGAACAAAGGTCGGACATATCGGCCATGTGACAAATGGTATGATCAAGATCGGTGATACTGTGACATTGGAGGTTAATGCAAAGAACAGGGCTCTGACTGAAAGAAACCACAGTGCGACGCATCTGCTTCAGAAGGCACTTCGTACTGTACTTGGAAGTCATGTTGAGCAGGCTGGATCTTTTGTAAATGAAGACAGACTTCGCTTTGACTTTACTCATTTTTCCGCAGTGACTCCGGAAGAGTTGAAGAAAGTAGAAGAGATTGTGAATGAGCAGATTCAGAATGCCCTTGAAGTAGTTACAAAGAATCTGCCGATTGAAGAGGCAAGGAAGACCGGTGCTCAGGCTTTGTTTGGCGAGAAGTACGGTGACGTTGTACGTGTGGTAGACATGGGTGGATTTTCAGTTGAATTTTGTGGAGGAACCCATGTAAAAAATACATCTGAGATCATGGCACTTAAGATTATCTCAGAGAGTGGTGTGGCAGCCGGTGTACGCCGTATAGAGGCTCTGACATCAGACGGTCTTATGAAGTATTATGCAGAAATGGAGCATCTCCTGAAAGAAGCTGCCCAGCTTGTAAAGGCTTCCCCTGAGAATCTGGCTGAGAAGATCACACATCTGCAGGCAGAGAATAAAGCTCTGAAGGGAGAAGTGGACAGCTTAAAGAGCAAAATGGCACAGGAAGCAGCAGGCAATGTCCTGGATCGGGTAAAAGAAGTGAAGGGTGTGAAACTTCTTGCTGCTCAGCTTGACGGAGTTGATATGAATGAACTTCGTGAACTGGGAGACCAGTTTAAAGAGAAACTGGGAGAAGGCGTGGTTGTTCTTGCATCCGGAAATGAAGGAAAAGTAAGTCTGATGGCAACCGTAACAGATGATGCCATGAAACAGGGAGCCCATGCAGGTAATCTTGTGAAGGCGATCGCAGGTCTTGTCGGCGGTGGCGGTGGCGGACGTCCGAATATGGCACAGGCCGGTGGTAAGAACCCGGCAGGTATTGCACAGGCACTTGAGAAAGCAGAAGAAGTCCTCGCAGAGCAGATCCATTAGATCCATTAAGCTGCAAAAGCCTGACTTATAAAAATATACAAAATTCTTAACTTTTTTTGAATAAAAAGAGTTGACGGAAGAAAAAAATTATGGTATAATAATTAGCAGTGCAATAAATATACCCGAACAGTCGTATGATGCACAATACAAGGCTGGAGGGGAGGTTAGGTGTGAGACTATGTCAAATGTAATCGTTAAAGAAAACGAAACGTTAGATAGTGCCTTACGCAGATTCAAAAGAAACTGTGCAAAGGCTGGCATTCAGCAGGAAATTCGTAAGAGAGAGCATTACGAAAAGCCAAGCGTAAGACGTAAAAAGAAATCTGAAGCTGCTAGAAAACGTAAATATAACTAATATGTGCAGATGAGCGGAGTACCGGAATGGTGCTTCGCTTTTTTATATGTCGGGAAAAATTTCATGATATAAAAAGGTGTTGATATCTTAAAGCTATGCAGGGAAATAAAATGCTGCAGACGGTCAAAACTTTTCCTGATAAAAATTAGAGGAATTATAGAAAAATGAATTTTATCAGTATTGTTTATGCAATTTCATTGGCTTAAAGTGATAAAACTTTAAAATGATGCAATAAATTGTTGACAATCTTTCATTTAGATTTTAAAATAAACAAGTAGACAAAGAAGTCTCAAGCGAACGCGGCAGACAACAGGTCTTCGTGTTATATTTATTTTAGGAGGTAATTGAGAAATGTCATACGTTGATGAAGTGATTGAATTAGTCGTAAAGAAAAACCCGGCTGAGCCGGAATTCCATCAGGCAGTAAAAGAGGTACTGGAATCTCTTCGTGTTGTGATCGAGGCAAATGAAGAAAAATTCCGCAAAGAAGCTCTTCTTGAGAGAGTTGTAGAGCCTGAAAGACAGATCAAATTCCGTGTTCCGTGGGTAGATGATAACGGACAGGTACAGGTTAATACAGGATACCGTGTACAGTTCAACAGTGCGATCGGACCATACAAAGGAGGTCTTCGTCTTCATCCATCCGTAAACCTTGGTATTATCAAATTCCTTGGTTTTGAGCAGATTTTCAAGAACTCTCTTACAGGACTTCCGATCGGCGGAGGTAAAGGTGGATCTGATTTCGATCCTAAGGGAAAATCTGACAGAGAAGTTATGGCATTCTGCCAGAGCTTTATGACAGAGCTCTGTAAATATATTGGTGCTGATACTGATGTTCCTGCAGGAGATATCGGTACAGGTGCAAGAGAGATCGGATATATGTTCGGTCAGTACAAGAGAATCCGTGGACTGTATGAAGGTGTTCTTACAGGAAAAGGTCTTACATACGGTGGATCTCTTGCACGTACAGAAGCAACAGGATATGGTCTTCTGTATCTGACAGAGGAACTTCTGAAACTTAATGGAATCGAGCTTGCAGGTAAGACGGTAGCAGTTTCAGGATCAGGAAATGTTGCAATTTACGCTACAGAAAAAGCACAGCAGCTTGGTGCAAAAGTTGTTACTGTAAGTGATTCTACAGGATGGGTATATGATCCAGAAGGAATCGACGTTGCAGCCCTCAAAGAGATCAAGGAAGTAAACCGTGCAAGACTGACAGAGTACAAGAAGTATCGTCCGAACTCAGAGTATCATGAGGGAAGAGGCGTATGGAATGTGAAGGTTGATATCGCTCTTCCATGTGCTACACAGAACGAGCTGCACCTTGAGGATGCACAGGCACTTGTTGCGAACGGATGCATCGCAGTTTGCGAGGGTGCTAACATGCCTACGACTCTGGAAGCTACAGAGTACCTGCAGAAGAATGGTGTGATCTTTGCACCTGGTAAGGCAGCTAACGCTGGTGGAGTTGCTACATCCGCACTTGAGATGTCACAGAACAGTGAGCGTCTGAGCTGGACATTTGAAGAAGTTGACAGCAAGCTGAAAAATATCATGGTTAATATCTGCCATAATATGTCTGATGCAGCTGAGAAATACGGTTTCAAGGGCAACTACGTTGTAGGTGCTAACATTGCCGGATTTGAGAAGGTTGTAGATGCAATGACAGCTCAGGGAATCGTTTAAGATTCAGAGAAAGTGATCAATTCGCCCGGGAAATGCAGGTTTCCCGGGTTTTTCTTTTTGTCAGAATTGTTTCAAACGGAAGTACAACGACGCTCACAGAACCATGATGGTGACAAGTGAGCGACAGGTGAGAGACAGGTGAGCGACACGCCATTTTTCCGTGAGAGACAAAATCGGAATCATAATTTGTTGACCTCTTTGAGCAGTTCATCCATGGTTTTCTGAGTGTATACGCCTTTAGTGATGTCCTGTCCGGTGCGTGATTTGAAATTCTTCTTTTCCTCGTCCGACATCACATGACCCATAATGACATGTTGACACACGATATTCATTCCGGCATTGTCTGCGAGTGCTGCGAATGTATATCGACCATCGTGAGGGGTGTGCTGCAATCCGAGTTTTCTCATGACCGTGTTCCAATTTCCATTTTGATATGATCCGTATGTGTAGTGATTGCCGTATTTGTTATTGATTAAATATTTCCGGTCGGGATTGTATCTGTTCCGGATAAGGGGCAGCACCTTGTCACAAAGAGGAATCAGTCGGTCATATCCGTTCTCAGTCTTGAGACCGCCGACCATGTACTTTTCATCGAGGTGGACATTTTCAGTCAGCACCTCAAGCAACTCAGTCGGTCTCATTCCGGTATAAATGTATATGAGGACAATATCCACATTATTGACGACGTATAGATTCTGCCACAGGAGTTCAATCTCCTCGTCAGAAAAACGGGAGTGGATGGAGGTAGATGTCTCCGTGTACTCGAATTGCAGAAACTGGGTCAAGTCCTGCTCGACATATTCGTTCATGACTGCATACGCATACACGCCCTTGAGTAATGCTCTCATATTCCCGATGGTGGACTTACTTTGATGATTGTGGGCGTTGAGACATTCCTGCATGTCATTCGCTCGTATGTTGATTATTTTCATCGGATGCAGCGGAGCGAGATGGTTGAAAGCAATCTCATAATTTTTCCATGTACTATCTGATAATTTGTCTTTGAGTGATTTTTTGTATTTCTTCCATTTCCCATATAGTTCGGCGAACGTGGGAACGTCGGAATATTTGATGTGTTCAGCAACGACAGAGCCGTTGTTGTATTCAGTAAGATACTGCAAAGCGGATTCTTGCTTGACAAAATATGCAAGGTATTTCTGCTTGCGTTTAATGACACCGTCGGGTGATTCATCCATATAGGAGATGCGAACCGCCCAAGGCTTGCGACGTTTTCCGGACAGTTTGACAACACTGCCGTATCCATTCGGCATTTTCATGATAAAAACCTCACTTTCTCATAAAAGGGCATAAAGAAAAAACCTATGCAGCAGCACGGTTTTATGATAAAATAAGGCTTGCAGGTGCTTTATTTTATGCGTGCTGATTGCAGGTATAGAATAATGTTTCCGAGGGCGATTCCCATTGCAGTGGGGGTCGCCTTTTTTATTTGCATTGATTGCGAATTATCACAGTCGCCTTGCGTCCTATGATAAAGAAAAGGACGGCGAAAATAATAAAAATGATACCGACAGGCAATGTCACGAGACCAAGAAAAAGGAAAACAAAGGCGAGGACAAAAAAGAGCACTCGGTTTGTTTTGATTCTCTTTAATTTTTGAGGGTCAAGTGGCTCGACTGGTTCAATGGATTTCGGCTGCTCTTGCACAGCGACAGCAGGAGAAACGACCGGAGCGTGTTCAATAACTGGGATGTCATCCTCAGAATCATATATGTTCAACTGAATACGACAACCAGTTTTCTCATAATCATCGAAATAGTATATCTCAGATATATGAGCGTCAAAGAAACAATCACCGTACATCCTGCGGATGTCTGCTGCAAGTTCTTTCGACAAGTTTCCAATTTGGTCACCGTCAAGAGTGCTGACGGAATATGCAGGGTCACCACGAAATTCATAATATTGAACAGTGACAGGGTCACCGTCAGAAACAAAAGAAAGAATCTCTTGCCTATCAGTGCCGTCGGAGTTTTTGAAAGTAATACCGACCACTTTTGCGTCTGTGCTCTTGAGTAATGCCATAAGGCAGCACCTCCATTCTTTATTTTTCATCGTATACACTGAATCTCTACGGAGAGGAGGTGAGAACGATGAAGATTTTGACATGGAATGCGAGAACCGAAAAGGGTCTCACATTGATGGAGTTGGCAAAGAAATCCGGTCTCGGAAAATCTACGCTCAACAACATCGAAAACGGGAAAGTGTCTCCGACACTGTTTCAACTCGAACTGATTGCCATTGCACTGGATGTTAAAATCACCGACCTTTTTGAATCCGAATACAAATAATCATACCATAGTATGATTGACGACGGGCAGCAGGTGGATATATTTCCATGATTGTGGAAATCGCCTGCCATATTTCCATGATTGTGGAAATCCGTGGTATAATCGGAATCGAAAGGGGTGGTTGCTATCAAGTACAGAGACATCATCATCGAGATGGTCGGAAAGATACGAAGTGAAAAAACCCTCAAGAGGATATACAAATTCGTTTCGTACCTTTACACCCACGAGACTGGCAGTTGAAAGACTGTCAGTCTTTTTCTATATCTGAATATATATTCATGATTCGAGCAAGTGCCTCGATGTCCTCGTCGGATGCCGTGAGCAATGCCTTGAATATATTCTTGCGAGCGTCGTTTTCACCTGCCATGATGCGGTCAATCTTTTCCATGAAATCATCGTCACTCTCCATGAACATCTCGCCGTTTCCGGTGGTCAGCCACATATAGTCAACTGAATATTCCCGACAGATAGATTTTGTCATCTGCTCGGTGAGATTGCGATTTCCTTTTTCAATATTAGAAATGGCAGTTTTTCCAACGCCAAGAGGCTCGCCAAACTTTTCCAATGTAAGACCGAGAGCCTTGCGAATTTCTTTTACACGTTCGCCTTGTGTCATGTTATCACCTCCGTTCATCTTGAATATACCACGCATCGAAACAGAAATCAATAAAAAAGTCCACAAAGAAAACAAAATATGCTTGACATGGTTATCAACGTGGATTATAATGTCCACATAGACAACAGAAAAGCAACCAAGAACAGGAGGAACAAGACCATGATGAAACACGAATTTGAAAGACTGGCAGGCAGAGAAGTAACTGACGAACAGTACAAAGCAATAGAAACATTATATATGAGCAGCAATCTTGAAAAAGCAGAATTTGTGAAAAGCATCAAAGCGATACTCAAGAGCATTCCAAAACCGGAAAAGAGAAAAGACATCAAACGCATGGCAGTGAGAGACCGGAGCGGTTACAGAAAAACACCTAACGGATGTTATTACCACATCGAATATGTTGAACTGGTAGACATCGACATCAAAACAGGGAAATACATTATCAAGCCACTTGAGGACAAGGATTTTGAACAGTTGGCAAAAGACGGACACGATTTGAATTTGAACACATGGTTCGATTTTGATTATGAGGATTGCATCGACGAGAAGAAAAGACCGATTGAATTGAATTATTGAAGCCGAAACGGGGCAGCAGTCGCCCCGTCAGTGTCCGGATGGCGACCGACACTCTGACGATGGCAAGCCGAAAGACATCATCGGGATACCGTGAGAAACATGGCAGCGGATGCACCTGCTAGAAAGTGCGTGGATGGTCAACAGGTTTTTCATTGATTTTTTAATGAGAAAAATCAAAACACGGTACACATTCGCCGGAGTAGGAGGTGCGAGATGATTATTTCAGCGGAAATCAAAATTGACGATACTGGAATCCTTGAGCAGATGGAGGCAGTAAAAAAAGCAGGCGATGTCTACGAGGACGAAATATTGAAATTGCGTGGAATGTTACTGAGAGCAAACGCAACCACAACGGATGAAAAAACGGAGGAGTAGACTCCTCCGCTCACATGATTATCTCTGTGATGCTAATAATGCAGCACGGACAATCAACTCGCCTGTCGGGGATTCGAGGATTCTCCGGAACTCCTCAACCTCCGTTTCTGAGTGCCTTGCCTCTTGCAGAGACCTCAAGAGTTGAGATTTGAATTTTTCATAATCCATAGTTGTTCACCTCCTGTCAGTCGGAAATGGTTGCACATTCATTATATGGCAGGAGGGAACAGCAGGACAAGAAAAACAGGAGGAAATCATGAAATACTACCACGCAACAACAGAGAAAACAATGGAGAAGATTTTCACGGATGGAGCAATCCGGAAATCGTGGGATGGATGCGTGTATCTATGCACGACGGCAGTTGATGCCTGCAAGTTTTTGATACTGAGAGGCATCAAGAGAATGATTGTGGTTGAGGTTGAACTGGATGAAAGCGAGGTCAAGGAATCTCACGACCACAACGAGCACTTTTTTCAGTGCAAAGCGTACATACATCACGGTGACATCGAGGTCACCGGAGCAGAACCCACATGGGAATATACATTTGATTTTTAGTCGAAACGGGCAGTAGTTGCCCGTCCGTATGGATTGACCGCCATACGCTGATGATGACAGGTCACGAAAGGAGAGAAAACCATGTCAAAGGACGAGAAAAAACGCATGATTGAGGCAATGGCTGAGAAGTTCACCGGATTGGAGGAGAACGACAAATCTTTCATTGTTGGGTACATGATGGGAAAACAGGAGGAGCGTCAACAGTGGGAGAAGAAAGAGGCAGCAGTTGCCACAGCATAGCAGACAGATGCGTCCTGTCAGCGATGGCAGGACGTGAGAAAACACAGGCGTGAGCCTTTAATCATAGAGCAGGAGGTGAAAAGGATATGGATACCATGGAAAGGGTGACAACCAAGCAGGCAGCGAAAGAGTTGAATATGGATGTTGAGGCATTGCAGTACCTCATGAGAAACGACCGCCTGCCGATTGGATACGCTCTCAAAAAAGACGGCAAGACCCGTCATGCATATTATATCTATCGAGGTTTACTCGACACCTACAAACGGCAGTTGCAGGGTGCATAAAAGCACAATCTCATAAAAGGGCAAAAGAAAAGGGCGACCATTGCAGTGGTCACCTTTTTCAAAAGTTCGTGTCATATTTGAAAACCTATAAATATTATAACAAATCTGACACGGGAATACAAGAAAAAGAAAGGCAAGAAAGCCTTTATTTTCAAGGGATTCACAGGGTTTTGTCGACCTTGTAATGGATAGTAACAACTCAACGAAACCTTGAAAGTAAGAATATAAGGGCAACAGGAGGAACGTGTCAGAATATGGAGCAGGGCAAGAAAAGGAAGAAACCGAGGAGGGGTTTCATCCCGTATGACTATGAGGCAGCGTATGCGAAAAGCCTTGAGGACATGCATGAGTGGTTTGTGGAGCAGATGTTCAATCACAGAAAGAAAGTCGTGTATGCACTCAAAGAGATAACAGCAGGAGAGCAGTTCGAGGTTGAGATATATCCGCAGTTCCGGAGCATGGATGAAGTTCCTCCGGAGGGATTGAAAAAGGACAACACCAAGGCTCAAAAGAATCTGAATGATAAGAATGCGAGGAAATACGTTGAGCGTCTTATCAATGAGAATTTCACAGACCGAGACATTTGGATAACGCTGACCTATGATGACGAGCATCTGCCTCCGGATGGAGATATTGATGCAGCAATCAAGAACATGCAGAACTATATCCGCAGAATCAACTATCAGCGGAAAAAGCAGGGTTTCGGAAATTGCAAATACATATACGTCACGGAATACAATCCGGACGAGGAAATCAGATGGCATCATCATCTCGTGATGGATGGAGACCTTGACATGGATGCAGTTGAAAAGGCATGGAAATGTGGCAGCAGGAACGAAGTCCGCAGACTGGAAAAGGACAAGTTCGGTCTGTCCGGCATGGCGAACTATATCGTCAAGGAAAAAGAGAGGGTCAAGTCAGAAAAGAGATGGAACAGTTCACAGAACCTCACGCAGCCGAGAATCAGAGTGGTTCACTCAAAGCGTCCGGCAGCAGGGGGCAACTATAAACAGATAGGCTCATTCGTCGACGGGATGGTCAAGAACAGAGAAAGCATTCCGGAGCAGTTGGCGAAATGGTATCCCGATTATGAGTTCACGGATTCCGCAGTCTATTACAACGATTTCAACTGCATGTTCTACATACATGCACGAATGAGAAAGAGGAGGTCAGAACATGACACGAAAGCAGGCAAGAAAACACGACAGAATATGCCTCGCAATCGTTCTGATAATCGGAGCGGTGCTCATGGTACACACGGCAGTGGCAGCAGTCAGAGGAGCAAGCGAGAGAAAGCGACAGGAGGAACAGCGAAAGCAGGAAATCAGAGAAAGAATTGAGAACGCCGACAGTTTGGCAGACCTGTCCGCAGGAGTGGCAAGGGCACTCAATGGAACAATGACAGGAATTGAGACCGGAGAGCAGGCGACACTGGATGCGGACATTGAGAACATCGGAGCATTCGACACCATGTCGATGGACTACGGTGGCGAGGAGGATGGTTTCGTGTTCTACGAGATACCGGAGGAATATCAAGCGACCGGAGGCTATTTTCCGGAGGAGGCACAGATATACACATATTGCCTGTGCAAACAGTACGGCGTGAGATATAGCCTCGTGGTGGCGATGATTGAGCGTGAATCCGGATACCAGTACGACCGCATCGGAGACGATGGTCATTCCATGGGATATATGCAGATATGGCAGTCAGCACATATCGACCGAATGGAGGAACTGGGGGCGACGAACCTGCTCGACCCATATCAGAACATACACGTCGGCATCGACTATATTTCCGGACTGATTGAGAAATATGGCACGATTCAAGATGCACTTGCTGCATACAATTACGGCGAGCGTGGAGCATACACACATCTGTGGAGCAATGGAATATATGTCTATGAATACAATGAGACCATTATACAACGGATGAAAGAGATTGAGGAGGAACTTGAGCAGTGAGATTCGGATGGACGGATGAAGAAAAAGAAAAGTATTTCATAAAAGCCGAACAGCAGATTGAGGCAGCAGGATTCACAGACTTCCTCAAGATTGACAAGACCTCGTTCGGAGTGCAGGGGCAGAAAATGAAAGTATTTCTCACGCCGTTTCACAGGGCAGGCAACACGAAAAAGTGGTGGGAGGCAAAGAGAAACATGCCGAACCTGCGTGAGAATGAGCCTCCGAGAAACCAGTTCGGGAAGAAAGAGAAAACCATCTTGATTCACGGATACATGGTGATGGAGATGGAGGAGTGTGACAAATGAGGTTCAGAGAGGCAGTCGCAAGACTGAGATGGATGCTCAAGGTCAAAGACTGCCGGAGCATTTGCCTGTTCTGCGAGTTTTATGAGCAATGCAGGGCAGAACTAATAGAGGAGGAATCAGAAAAATGAATATGAAATATGCATTGAGAAGTGAGGACACGGAGCAAATCAACGTCATCTCATGGGCGAACTGGAACATGAACAGGTATCCGGAATTGAGATGGTTGTATCACGTTCCGAATGGTGGCAGCAGGAACAAACAGGAGGCAGTGAAATTCAAACAGATGGGCGTCAAGGCAGGCGTGTCCGACTTGTGCCTCCCATATCCGAGAGGGATGTATTGCGGATTGTTCATCGAGATGAAATACGGTGACAACAGGCAGCAGGCAACACAGAAAGAGTTCCTCAGAGATATGGCAGAGGCAGGTCATTTCGTGGCGACATGTTATTCGGCAGAGGAGGCAATCAAGGTCATCGAGAAATATTTATCTCTCAATAGTTGGAGGATGAATGATGTCATGATTGTGATGGGGCGAGCGAGTGGAAAGCAGGACGCAATCGAAAAGATGGTCATGGATATACCGAACAACAGCATCTTGAAAGGCGGTGAGGTCAAGTGAGGACGAGATGGGATTTGATTAGAGAGCAGGAGAAGAAAACCAAGAAAGCATTGAAATCCTGTACCATGGCGAAACAATATGCCGGATGCGGATTCAAAGAACCCGTCATCAATGGGATGGGGCAGTGTTCCGGTTGCAGGAATCCGGATGACAATGAACTCGAATCATATTGCTGCACCTGTGAGCACAACGAATATTTTATCGGGGAGGTGATAGCATGAGAACAGCAGGCATCATCATCGCAGCGACCGCACTGGCAGCAGGCGTCACAATCATCAAAGTGCTTTATGAAGTCGGGAAAGAGATGAATCAGTTCAGAACGTGCATGAGCGGTCAGAACCGCAGAAGATAACAGGGAAAAGATAACAGGAGGAAACAGGATGAAAACTATTGCAGTTATGTCTCCAAAGGGAGGCATCGGAAAAACAACGACGTCAGATTCCATCGCCTACATACTGGGCGAGGAGCATGGAAAGCGTGTCTTAATTCTTGAGGGAGACCAACAGGGCGACACCTCAGAGACATTCGGATGCTATGAGCCGGACGGAATCGGAATGAGCGAATTGATTGAGCACCATGTGTCACAGGGAGGTCACTATCAGACAAGCGACCTCATAAGACCGACAGAGTATCCACACATTGATATTATTCCGGCGAATGGCTATCTCATGAAAACGGACATGAATCTGCTCATGAAGTCGGACGAGAATCAGATTCTCCGTCTGAGGGATGCACTGGACGAGGTGCAGCAGGCATATGATTATTGTATTTGTGATTGCGGACGACTGTTCGACATGGTGGTCATTAACGTCCTCATGGCAGCAGAACTCGTCATCGTTCCGGTAAAGGTCGGAGGATTCGAGGTGAGGGCAATCAACAGCCTCGCAGAGCAGATTGAGAACATGAGAGAAATCAATCCGGACTTAACAATCAAAGCAGTATGCACCATGAGACAGAAGAATAAGACATCTCTTGAGTTCGAGGAGTGGCTCAAGGAACAATCCGGATTCGATGTGTTCGTCACTCCGGTGAGACGTTCAATCATCGCAGAGAAAGCAACCATCAACATGATGCCGTTGCCGAGATTCTCACCGAGATGTATTGCAACACAGGACTATCGTAATATTGTATTTGAACTCTTGAAAGATATGGAGGGAGGCTCTGAACATGGAAATCAAAGTTGATTGTTTTGACATCCGGCAGATTGCGGATTCCGGTCAGTGTTTCCGGATGAAAGAGCATCCGACCAAAAAGGACACGTTCACAGTGGTGGTCGGGGTTGACTACATAGAGATAACACAGGCAGCAGGCAGTCACTCGATTGAGCTATCCTGCAACAAGGACACATTTGCAAATAAGTGGGCGAATTATTTTGATATACCGACCGGATACAAGAAAATCATTGACAGCATCGACAAAGAGGACAGGTTTCTCATGGATGCAGCAGAATACGGCAGAGGCATCCGGATACTCAATCAACCTCTGTGGGAAACGATTGTCTCGTTCATGATTTCACAGAACAATAACATCCCGAAGATAAAGCAGAGCATCGAGACACTGTGTGAGAAATATGGCAGCAGGCTCACGATACCGGACGGATACGGGCAGAATCAGCCACAATATACGTTCCCATCGCCGGAGCAGTTAAGAGATGCAGATTTCCGAGCCTGTGGCGTTGGATACCGTGATAAATACCTTGAGGGTCTCGTCCGGAACGTACTGGATGGCAAGATTGACCTCAGAACACTATCATCCGGAGATAGTGACAAGAACCTCCGGAGCATCTACGGGATAGGACAAAAGGTCGCCAACTGCATCCGGCTGTTTGGGATGCACGAGGTTGACGCTTTTCCGGTGGATACATGGATAAATAAAATCATCAAGCAGCAGTATGGTGGTAAGTTTCCGGTCGAGAAGTATGACGGATATGCCGGAATCATTCAACAGTACATGTTCTATTATGTGACGAGAGGAGGCGGTCTCAATGGTTCAGATTCTTGAGTTGTTTGGAGGAATCGGCTCACCGAGATGTGCATTGAGAAATCTCAACATACCAACCAAAGCAATCGACTATGTGGAAATCAATGAAAAGGCAGTCCGTTCCTACAATTCCATGTTCAGAGATGAACTCGAATACAAGACACAGACAGTCGTTGGATGGAATCTCAAGCCGGACATTCTGATTCATGGTTCGCCTTGCCAAGATATGAGCATCGCCGGACACCAAGGCAAGGCGACAGGCGAGGAGAGAATCAACCGAGGAAAAGGTTCAGACGAGGGCAGCGGAACACGTTCCTCACTTATGTGGGAAACAATACATATCATCGAGAACATGGGAGAATGGCGTCCTAAGTATGTTATATGGGAAAACGTCAAGAATGTGAAATCAAAGTACATGAGACCGAATTTCGACAGGTATATGAGCGAAATGGAACGATTGGGATATTCAAACAATCACGAGACACTGGATGCAAGAGAGTTCGGATTGCCACAGGCAAGGGAGCGAGTGTTCACGGTGTCGGTACTGGATGGAGAACCGTTCCAATTCGATGACCTCATTCGGACACCGATGCAGAACTTGCAGGACTTCCTTGAGAGCGATGTTCCGGATGTCTATGACGTGACACAGCCGTCAGTTCTTGAATGCATCGGAGCAAAAGGTATCAGACGAGCGACAGTCATTCAAGATTATGCATACACCATCACAACACGCCAAGACCGGACGCCTGCACAGGTTATCGACCGAGGCGATGGGCGGTATCGGTATTTGACAGAGCGAGAGTGTTGGAGATTGCAAGGATACACTGACGAGGACTTTGAGAGGGCGAGAGAGGCACAGCAAAGAATCGGAAAATATTACAAGGCATTATATGACCAAGCAGGGAACAGCATCGCCGTTCCGATATTTGAAAGCATGTTCCGAAAAATCATTCTCGGAGAAACAAGGGAGGCGGTTTGATGAAAAACGAGGCATTTTGCAGATGGTATGAAAAACCACTCAGAGATGTCACAGAAGTGCAGCAGGAGCAATGTGAGGAAAACGGACAGCAGTGCGATGGGTGTCCGGACTTAATCTTGAGAGAGAAAAAGGAGGAAAACGAAAATGAGTAAGTTGAACACGGGAGTGTGCAGATTTTGCGGTCAGACAATAGCAATCGAAACCGAGGAGAGTTTGACATCTCCTCAACTCGCAGAGGAGGCAACAATGAGATGCACCTGCGAGCAGGCGGTCGAGTATCAGAAAGAAAAGCAGAGAAAAGAGAAAGCATTGAAAAACGTCTCCGTCCTGTTCGGACAGGATGCAGCACCGGAGAAACGTGTCGGCGAGGAGATTGTGAGCATATTGTCGGCAGCAGTCGAGGAGATATACACCGGAGGACTGGCAAAGGTCACGTTGAACCTCAGAGGGGGGGGGGGTCAAGGCATCGGTTTCTCAGAATGCCAAGGGTGAAATCAATGTGGAACGCACCGAAACCAAGAAACAGAAATTGACCGAATAAACAGGAGGAACAGACATGGCAACAGGATATAGTGTGATGGATGCACTGAATAAGAATACAAAAGCAGGCATTGACGAGACGCCGAGAGCAAGATTCAGAACGAGAGATATTTCGATTTTCAAAATGTACCGGAATACAATGAATTTCTATGACCTCAGTGGCATCGAGGAACTGGCAGGAGAAATCCTCATGTATGGATTGAAACAAAACCTCGAACTCGTCTATGAGCCGAATGAGCAGGGCGAATATAAAATCATCGCAGGAGAACGCAGATGGCTCGCTCTCAAGATGCTCGTCGAAAAGGGATACAAAGAGTTTGAGATGGCGACCTGCAAACTGACAACGCCACAGGATTCGGATGAGGAGCAGGTGGAAATCATCATCGCCAACGCATATCGAATCAAGAGCGTCAAGGACTTAATCGAGGAGGAACAGCGTCTCAAAGCATCTCTTGAGCGTATAAAGGCAGCAGGAGGCACAATCAAGGGATATGACCTGCAATCCGGCAGACTGAGAGATGTCATCGCCACGATGCTCAAGACGTCAAAGACCAAGATTGCACAGATGGAGAGCGTCAGCAACAATCTGATTCCGGAGTTCAGAGAGGAACTCACAAAGGAACGTCTCACGTTTTCCGCTGCATACGAACTCAGTGGGATGTCGGCAGAGGAACAGCGTGAGGCACTGGGAAAATACATGGAGACCGGAGAACTCTCATACAAAGAGGTCAAGGGCATGAAAGAGGCAAAGGCAGCAGGCGAGACCACAGCAGAGCAGGAAACACCGCTCTCATATCACGGCGAGGTTATCGGAGAGGCAGAGGAACAGGTGTCAGATTCAGACACCTCCGGAGAAAAGACCGAGACGGCAGCAGGCGACGACTATCAGACACCGCATCCGGAGGGAATCACCTCTCTGTGTTATTCCTGCATTGAATACGAGACATGCAACGTCAAGACCGGAACATGCACCAAGTGCGACCAGTATAAGAACAGAGCCGAGGCAAACAAGACCGCAGAGCAGAAATACAATGAGGAACAGGATGCAATCGACCGTGAGACGAAAAAGAAACTCCGTGAACAGGCAGAGGAGGAGAAGATGAACAACCTCCCGTCAGACACACAGGAGAACGGTCAGAAAGTGCATCACATTAAACTGGGAGCGACATTTTTTGAGGAGGTTGCATCCGGAGAAAAGACATTTGAACTCCGGAAGAATGATAGAGGCTATAAAAAAGGCGACATCCTTGAGATGATGGAGTTCAAGGACGGAAAGAACACAGGACGCACCGTGAGAGTGCTTGTGACATATATCCTTGAGGAGTTTGCAGGTCTTGAGGACGGATATTGCATCATGGCAACATCACTCATGAACGAGAATGGAGAACCATTTGACAGAGCAGACCTCAATCAAATCTGTGCAGATATTAGAGCAAACGGTGACGGGTATGTTGATGGTGGCGAGGAGTATATCATGATTGAAAATGCAGTCGGAATCATTGCAGGGGGGAAAGAAGATTGAAAACAATATATGTGAAAGTGTATTCAGCACAAGAAGCAGAGGGATACGCAAAAAACCTCTACAAAATTTTAAGGGATTACACACCAGTCATTGCAGATTTGTGCTTGAAGAAAGCAGAGGTAAGAACAAAAACCGTGCTTGTGAAATATATTCCAGAGAAAAGAACAGACGGAATGAGATGCGATATTCCGTGCGGATTTGGAGAATTAAGAAAAATAATGGCAGATATGAAACAGTACAAGGAAATAAATGACGGAAAAGAACTTGTGGATTTCATCATAAAGGAAGAGAGCGGAAAGTGAAAAAGGACAATTTGACAGAGCAGTTCAAGCACGGATTCGCTACACAATTCACACACGATAACAGTTAAACAGGAGGAAAAGGACAATGAATGATTTGCATAGAGGTGAAATCTATTATATCAGCAGAGGGGTGGCGTCATACGGTCATGAGCAGCAGGCAGACCGTCCGGCGGTCATCGTCAGCAATGAAAAGAACAATGAAAACAGTGGAGTGGTCGAGGTGGTATATTTGACCACTCAGCCAAAGACAGACCTGCCGACACATACGGTCATCCGGAGCACGGGCAGAGTTTCAACTGTATTATGCGAGCAGATTGTTTCTGTATCCGTGGATAGAATCGCAGGATATATCGGACAGGTATCAGAGCAGGAGCAAAAGAACATCGACATTGCTCTCATGATTTCCTTGCAGTTGGACGGCAACATGAAAATCTCAAAGAAATACAATGAGACAATCAAAGAGCAGCAGGAGGAAATTGACCACCTCAAAACAGAAATTGAGGAAATGGAAAAAGACCGCAAAGAACTGATTGAGCAGGTAAACCAGTACGCAGCAGCCAACGCAGAGAAAAATAAGAAAGTGGAACAAAGTGCATCACAGGAGAGCATGATTCGACTTGAGACCGAACGAGACACATTCAAACAGCTATACGAGAGCCTACTCACCAAAGTGATGGCATCATAGAGAGGAGAATGACGAAATGCGAAAAAAAGAGTTTGCAGACATATTCAAAAAGGCGATTGATGCACATGCCGGATACATCGGTGTGGCTATTCAGACAGAGGGCAGCAGTCAACCGGAAATCATCATCAATCCGGCAGAGAATTTCGAGGAGAAACTGAAATACTATCGTGCAGCCTATGACGAGGACTTGATTCTTGTGGCAGCCAAGGGAAAGAAAGATATTCACATCACAGCGGTGGCAGCAGGCGACACATTCGCAGATATTGAGTTCCTCCTGCTGCAAGACCGTCCGGATTGGAAAAAGGCCATTTCTGAGGCAGTTGACACGGTCGTGAACCGGATGCTCGACAAATATCCGGATGTCGACCAAAAACAGAGAGATTCATGGACTGTCATCCTTGAGGGATTCAAAGAACAGTTTTTCAAGAATAGATACACCATCGGACAGCAGAGATTCATCTGCGAGAGCCGTGAACTCTACGAGGACATGTTTGAAACCTGCATGAATGGCAGCAATGAGGAGTTCAAAGAGAAATTTTTCAACCTCTCAAAAGAACTCAATAATCACGCATAAGAGGAGGAGAAGAAATGAGCATATTGAGCATGATATTGACCGGAATCGGAATCGTGGTCGGACTGATTGTCTTGACGGTATTGCTTGCCTTTTTGGTGGAACTGGTAAAGGTATTCGGACAGATAGGCAAGGATAAGAGCGACAGACAGGACATCAACAACGGCAATCACAGACAGGATTGAGAAAAGAGAGGATATTCATGAATAAGGTCATATTGATGGGGCGATTGACAAGAGACCCCGAATCACGATACACACAGAGCAACAGTTCACAGGAATCCATGTGCATCACACGCTATACACTGGCAGTCGACCGTCGTGGAAATAGAGACGGGCAGCAGTCAGCAGATTTCATCGGGTGCGTGGCATTTGGACGAACCGGAGAATTTGCTGAGAAGTATTTCAAGAAAGGCATGAAAGTAGTAATCACCGGACGCATTCAAACAGGCTCATACACCAATAGAGACGGTCAGAAAGTATATACCACTGACGTGGTAATCGAGGAGCAGGAGTTCGCTGAGAGCAAGGGAGAATCATCCGGAAACAGGCAGCAGTCGCAAGAACACCCGACAGATAACGACGGGTTTATGAATATACCGGACGGCATCGACGAGGAATTGCCGTTCAACTAAGAAAGGGGAATTGATATGGGATGGATTGACGTTCTGACAGATATGGTCAAAGGACTGAGAGCAACAGGAAAGAGCGAAAAGGAAATCGAGGCGATAGTCGAGCAGGCAGCAGACAAAGCAACAGTCAACAGGGCGAAACGGGATTCAGAGCCGGAAACCGTATGGAAAAAGGAAAACGACTATTTGAGAGATATGCCACCCGTCGACGAAATGGATGAATACAACAGACAGCATCCTCCGGTGAGTGTGGTCATATCAGCAGCAGGCAGAGCATCACTTGAGGCAGCAGTCCGCAGGGAATCAAACAACTGGCGAAAGATGCACGGATTGCCTATGAGAAGAAAGGGAGGGAACAGGAATGGCAGAGCAGGCAACAGTCACCGTCATTGATAAAACATATATGTATCTTGAGAACTACAACGAGATGCAGAGGTATATATCGGAGGCGGTCAGTGAAAGCTCACAGGTGGAGAATGCAGAACTCTACAACATATCGGCAGAGAAAGCATTCCTCAAGTCTATCCGAGAATGTAAGGCAGAGACGGTCATTCTGTTTCAGCATATCAGCAAGAGCCTTGAGGCATTGGAGAAAGAGGCGAATGCAGCAGGCGAGGAGTACAAGTTCGATGCTCTCAAGATGAAATACATCGAGGGCAAGACATACGAGGACATCAGAGACAAATGGAACTGTGGGAAGAATGCACCGAAACAGTGGTGCAAGACCATGGTTGAGCGGTTATCAATCAAGTTATTTGGTGCAAAGGCTATTGATAAATAGCGAATATTTGCAGGAATATCGTGAAAAGGGCGTGAAAATGCCGTGAAAAGGGCGTGAAAATGCCGTGAAAAGATGGGGAACAAAAGGTCATTTTCAAGTGGTAATATAGTAGCGTGAACAGTTGTAAGGAGCGATTGCAGAGATGCAGTCGCTTTTTTCTTGCCCTGTTCGCCCTTCTGTTATCGGGGCAGCAGGACACCATGTGAAACCACTGCCCTATATAAAGAGACAACAGGCAGCAGGCAATGAAAGGGGTGAGAGTTTGCTATACAAAGTGTGCAGGTGTGGGAAGTTGATACCGCAGACCATGAGACTGTGTGAGCAGTGTGAGGAACGAGAGCAGTCGAGGCATGTGATATATAACAACACACGGAGAGACCAAAGAGCAGCAGAGTTCTATGTGTCAAAGGAATGGCGAGAGATTCGTCCGGTGATTATGAGTGTCTATGATTACATTGACATCTATGCACTGTACGAGATGGGCGAGTTGATAACGCTCAAAGAATCAGACCCGATTCATCACATCATAGAACTTGAGGAGGACTGGCAACAGAGGCTCAATCCTTTGAACCTTATACCTTTAAGCATAGCGACACACAACACTATCACAGCACTATACAAAAAGGACAAGGCAAGCATGAGAGCAACACAAGCGAGGATTCGGCAGGTGATTGAACGTCATTTCAAAGAGGCAGGGGGTATCGAAAAAGTTTTCGGTAACCGTTTCTAAGTCGCACCCCCCATTCGGTTCGGAGAAAACTCCCCACGAGAATTTCAACAGAGGGTCAAATCCGAAAGGGGTGTCAGAATGTGACACAGCATCGGCGAACACTAGAGGGAAAGGGGGTTTGTTGTTGCATGGCAGGAACAAGACAACCCACTGATTTGGTGGTTTTGAAAGGTAAAAAACACCTCACAAAAGCAGAAATTGAGCAGCGAAAAAAATGCCGAGGTCGTTGCACCGAGTGACAAGGTCAAACCGCCGTCATATCTGTCGCCGGAACTCAAAAAGAAATTCCGGAAACTTGCGAAAGAACTGCTCGAAATCAAACTGATTGCGAATGTGGACTGTGACGCACTCGCAAGACTGCTGATTGCTCAAGAGAAATATCTTGAGGTGACCAAGAAACTGGGAGAAATCCCACTCACTGAAATGATACCGATTTTCAAGTCTGAGAAAGACGAGGAGACCGGAACGATGGTTCAAGTACAGGTCGGAGAACGAGAGGTCGTGAATGGAGAACATGAGCGTCTCTTGATAATTCAAGATAGATGTTGGAAACAGTGCAGGCAGGGGGCAGGCGATTTCGGTTTGACGGTATCAAGCAGATGCCGAATTGTCGTGCCGAAAGTACAACAGCCGAAACCGGAGAACAAGTTTGCGAAGTATGCAAACTAAACTATGGCAAAGACAGTTGAAACCATAGACCGCTGCACACAGTACGCAGTTGACGTCGTCACAGGGAAAATAAATGCCGGAGAATACGTCAGACTGGCGTGTCAAAGGCATCTCGATGATTTGGAGAAGTCCAAAACAGCACCCTATATCTATTATTTTGATGTCGAGCAGTCAGAAAGAATCATCAATTTTGCAGAGGAACTCGTCATCGCAGAGGGCGACGAGGAGGAACAGGTCACATGCTACCCGTTCCAATGTTTCATTCTAGGCTCTCTGAATGGATGGAGAAAGAAAGCAGCAGACCCGAAATCGGGAATCCATCACAGAAGATTCAGAACGTCCTATGTTCAATTAGGCAGGCAGAACGGAAAATCATTCATCAATGGCATTCTTGCAGCGTTTTACGGCAATTTTGACGGATACAAATACGGCAAGGTGTTCTGTACTGCGACAAAGCAAGACCAAGCAAACATTGTATTGCAGGAGGTCATCAAGTTCATAAACAGCGACGAGGAGTTGCAGGAGTGGTTCAAGGTTCACGAGCATAACAACACGATTGATTGCCTGTTGACACACTCAATCATCAAGGCAGTATCCGGAGACACCAAGTCAATGGATGGTTTCAGACCATACCTCGGAATTGTCGACGAGTACCATGCTCACAAAACGAATCAGATGTATAAACTGCTTGAGGGCGGTATCAAGAAATTGAAATCCGCATTGATTTCCGTCATCACGACGGCAGGATTCGACCTCAAGTCGCCGTGTTACAAACTGTATGAGTATTGCTGCAATCTGCTCAAGGGAGTATTTGAGAACGATGCACAGTTCGCATACATCGCTCAGATGGATGAAGATGATGACATTTGGAAACCGGAAAACTGGATAAAAGCGAACCCGATTCTTGAGTTCGATGTGGATGCTCTTGAGAATATGATTCCGGTTGCATCCACCGCCAAGGACATGGGTGGCGAGGACTTGAGAGATTTCCTCGTCAAGCAGTTGAATCAGTGGATTCAGTGGTCAAATCACCAGTACATCAAGGACATTAAGAAGTGGAAACGCCTTGCAGTCCTCAAAACACTGGCGAATTTCAAAGGCTCAAAGTGTTATGTCGGCGTTGACTTATCGTCCGGCGGTGACCTGACATCAATCGCCATCGTCATTCCGTTCACGGATGAAGATGGAAACAAGAAATATTTCGTCAAGACACACTCGTTCATTCCTGCGAGCAGGGTCGACGAGCACATCAAGACGGATAAAGTGCCGTATGACGTATGGATTGAAAAGGGTCTCGTGACACCAACCTACACACTGGGGGGCATCAAGACAGATTACAAGTACATCTTGTCATACTTGCAGATGCTCATTGAGGAATACAACCTCAAGCCTCAGATGATTTGTTATGACCCACACAACGCATCGGCGTTCCTCTCAGACCTTGAGGCGATGGGATGGGATTCCATCTCTATCACACAGACAGCGAAAGAGTTGAACGATGCGACTGTCGATTTCAGACTGGAAATTCTCACAGGCAATATTGAAATTGAGGGCGTGGAGACCGGAAAAGAACGAAAGAAAGTCGTTCCGGTCGATGAATTGCTCACATGGTCAATCGCAAATGCAAAGACAATCTCGAACAATTACGGCGAAATCAAGATTGATAAGGACATCAGCGAGGACAGAATTGACCCGATTGATGCAATTATCGACGCATGGAAACTCGCAATGAAAGACGAATACAAACCGGATGCAAATGAGTTCGTCAATGAATGGCTTGCCATGAAAGAAAAATACACAGAGAACGGAGGTGAGAACCGATGAATCCATTCAAAACAGCATATAGCAACTTACTGGAAAAGTGGAGGAGCAGGAACACAGTGTCAAATGTGACAGAACCATCGTCATACAAGACATTCTCAATCAACTCAGATACGTTCCTCGGACTTTTCGGGGCGACTAGGAGAAAACCAACCTCAGAGGTGACATATTTCACCTGCCTCAAGATGTTGAGTGAAACACTGGCAAAGATGCCCGTCAAATACTATCAAAAGACAAAGGAGGGCATCATTGAACCGGAGGACACGGATGTCTCACGTCTGCTCAAGACGAGACCGAATCCATTCATGACACCAACGGTTTTTTGGAACACGGTTGAGATGAATCGAAACCATTTCGGAAATGCGTATGTATATGTACGCAGGAAATTCGACCGGAAAAAGTTCGGAGGAGAATTGAAAACACTTGACCTGTGGGTGATGCAGTCGAACTGTGTTCAGATAATTGTCGACGATGCAGGAATATTCGCCGGAGCAGGGCGGTTGTGGTACGTCTACACAGACCCGACGTCCGGAAAGAGATACATTTTCAATACTGACGAGGTACTGCATTTCAAGACATCACACAGTCTCAATGGCATCACAGGACTACCAGTGCAGGAAATATTGAGGGATACGGTCAACGGTGCAGGTGCGTCACAGGATTTCATGAATAAGATGTATGAATCCGGACTATCCGCAAAGGCGGTACTGGAATACACAGGAACTCTTGACAAGAATGCAAGAGAGGCACTCCGAGAATCATTCGAGGAGTTCGGCAGCGGTGCAAAGAACACCGGACGAATCCTGCCTGTTCCGCTCGGAATGAAATTGACACCGCTCGACATCAAGTTGACTGATTCGCAGTTCTTTGAACTGAAAAAATACACATCACTGCAAATTGCAGCAGCATTCGGTGTCAAACCGAATCAGATAAATGACTATGAAAAATCGTCATACAGTAACTCGGAAATGCAGCAGTTGTCATTCTACGTCGACACGGAATTGTTTGTCATCAAACAGTACGAGGAGGAAATCAACTACAAACTGTTGACGCCCGACCAACAGGACGAGGGTAAGTATTACAAATTCAATGAAAAAGTATTATTCCGAACTGATTCAAAGACACAGATGGAGTACCTCTCCAACGGTGTCAAGAACAGTATTGTCACGCCAAACGAGGCAAGAAGAAAACTCGACATGTCAAATGCCGAGGGAGGCGACCGTCTCTATGCAAATGGAAACGTGATTCCTCTTGAAAAAGCAGGCGTTCAATACGCCGAAAAAGATGGTCAGCAAACGACCGAGGAGGATGACGTGAAAGGAGGTGAGGGGAATGCCGAAGATGAAAAGGTTTGATTTTACAAAGAAAAACAAACGAACCGGACAGGCGGATAAAGTTGGATATTTGGACTTGAAAGAGGACGAAGAAAAAAAGAAATGCTCGCTCTACTTTTACGGCGACATTGTATCAGCAACATGGGAATCTGAGTGGTACGAGGAGAACAAGTGTCCGCAGGATATAGCTGATTTCCTGCATCAGTTGGATAGTTTCGAGGACATCGACATCTATTTCAATTCCGGAGGCGGTGATGTGTTTGCAGGACTGGCAATCTATAACCAGTTGAGACGACATGAGGGTCACAAGACCGGATATGTGGACGGAATGGCAGCGAGTATCGCATCGGTCATCATGTTCGCCTGCGACGAATTACATTTCGCATCCGGTGCTCAGTGCATGGTACACAAGCCGTTGTGTATTGCATGGGGCAACGCCAACGACTTCAAGGATGTGATTGCTCAGTTAGATAAATGTGAGGAATCCATTCTCGACATCTACGTGGAACACGCAAAGGACGGAGTGTCAAGAGAGACAATTCAGTCGCTTGTGGACAATGAAACATGGATGAATGGCAATGAGGTCGCACAGTATTTCGACGTCGAGATTGAGGAGCAGGCAGCAGTTGCAGCATGTGCATCCGATTTCTTTGAGAAATACAACAATATTCCGGAGAATCTAAAAAAGACGAGCACACAGGACGTTGTGAATGCCGTCATCGCTGCATTGGATGCACGAGAGAAAGATGCAAAGGAAAAAGCAATGCAACAGGAAAAGGAACAGTTGCTCGCCGATTTGGACGAGTACGGAATCTAAAACGAGAGGAGATTCAAAATGAACAAAGAAATGCAGAAACTGCTCAAGCAGATTAACGACAAAAAGAACGCCGTTCGTTCTCTTGCAAACGAGGGCAAGATGGACGAGGCAAAGAAAGCAAAAGCTGAACTTGTGGAATTACAGGACAAGTTCAATTTACTGGCAGACCTTGAGGATGATGACCTCGATGGCATCGAGGGCAGCCTCAACAATGGCAGAGCAAAAGACATCACTGGAGGAGCGGTCGACAAGGCAAGCAAGAAAAAGAACCTTGTGAAAGCGTTCGTCAATATTGTCAAGTGTGGTTTCTTAAAAAGAGAGCCGGACGAGGCAGATGTGACGGTCTACAAGGACGCACTGTCCTCAGATACAACAGCGAACAAGGACGGAGAAATGGGAATCGGCGTCACCATTCCGGAGGACATCAGAACAGACATCATCGAACTGAGACGCTCAGATGACAACCTTGAGCAGTATGTCAATGTTGAGGGCGTAACCACAAAGAGCGGTTCGAGAAATATCGAGGTTGATGCGGAATCCGTACCGTTCGACAACGTGGAGGAGGAGGCAGACTTCCCCGGAATGGATGAACCTAAGTTCAAAGCTATTAAGTATGCCATTAAGAAAAAGGGCGGTATCTTAAAACTCACCGCCGAACTTTTTGAGGACACAGCAGCCAATGTCATGGCGTACATCAACAAATGGATTGCCAAAAAGACAAAGGCAACCCGAAACGCCATGATTCTCAAGGTACTGAATGCCATGACAGCAGGAAAAGAGGTCGTTATCTCTACAATCGACAGCCTCAAGGATGTGTTCAACGTATCCCTCGACCCTGCAATCGCAACCAGTTCCATGGTCATCACCAATCAGAGTGGATACAACTATCTTGACAAGTTAAAGGATGCAGATGGCAAGTACATCTTGCAACCAAACCCGACAATGGCAACTCAGATGTTGTTATTCGGCAAGTATCCGATTGTCAAGGTATCCAATAAGGTCATCAAGTCCACAGAAATCAAAAACGCCGAAGTGGTGACAGGATACAAGCATCCGGTGTATATCGGTGACTTGAAAGAGGCTATCACATTATTTGACCGCAATGTCATGACCATTGACATGAATGACAAGGCAGCAGGATTGTGGGAGAAAGATATGACCGGAATCAAGGTGCGTGACCGTTTCGATGTGCAGCCTGTTGACGAGGCAGCAGTCATCAAGGGCGAAATCACCGAGAATGTTGCAGGCTAACAAGAGAGCAGGGCGGTCATTGTGACCGCCCATTCATAGAAAGCAGGTGCAACGATGACGGATGAAGAATTGAAAGAATATCGTGCGAAAATACTTGAGGATTGCAAGAAATACAGTCGCATCGACTACGAAGACGACGACGATATTCTTGAATTGATGATTGACACAACCCTTGAGGAAATGTCGGAACTGATTCCGACTTTTGATTCCGAGAACCTGTCATCACGGCAACGCCTCCTCCTGCTCGTTTCGGTCAAAGATTTATATGACAACCGAGAAAAATTCAGCAAGGACACGAGGGTGATGCAACATGCAGTCTCCTCAATGTTACTCAAAGAGATGTACGGAGGTGCATGATGGCAGCAGGCAGAATCACAATCATGAAAGAGACCACCATCGTGGTGGATGGAAGAAACAAATCCACATCGGAGGAGCATTTCAAATGTTGGTGCGACGTATCTGACCTGTTGAGCAATGAGAAATATGAGGCATTGCAGCAGTCGCTTGAGGAAACAGCAGTTTTCAAAGTGAGAAGATGTAAAAAAACCGAGGCGATGTGGATGCATCACAAAGAGTATTCGGTCATCTTCAAGGGCGAAAAATATGACATCTTTTCCATGATTCCCGTGGAGAGCGAGAGCAAATATCTCCTCAAGTGCAATCGGGTTTCATAGGTGTCAGAATATGACACGGAGGCGATGAAATGCGGATTGAGATGGAGTTTTCAAGGCATCGACGAACTTGTTAAAGCACTGGAACAATGTGCGACCGAGAAAGAGATTCAAGGTCTGAACAAGAGTATCGTCACCAAGGCACAACCAATCATTCAAAAAGAGATGTCGAGCAAGATGCCGAAATCAAGAAATCAAGACCTGTCGGGGCGAGGGTTCGGCTCGAAATCTCACCCGTCCGGTCATGCAGCGGATGCAGTTCCACTCGAAAAGGTAAAAGTGAGCGGAACGAGAGCCGAGGCAGATGTGGGATGGACGAAAGCGGATAACAGCGAGCACTTTTATGTGAAATTTATAAACTGGGGAACGGTGAAAAGACCGCCTCAAGAGTTTATATACAAGGCAGGTCGTACAGCAGAGGGGCAGATTCAGAGCATCGCAGAAAGAGAATATCAAGACTATTTGGACAAGACTGTGGGGTGATTCAATGAATGACATCATCAAGGACGCAGCCGAGGCGTTGCAGGAGGTAGAAAAGTCCGGCATACAAGTAGTGCAAGGATGGTACAGAGAGGACATCAAAGAGACACATGTGACATTGTGGGATTGCGGTGAAACTGAGGACAGCCATTCGGACGACACTGCCGAGGGCGTTCAAATTACGGTGCAGGTGACAATCTTTTCTCAGAATGACGAGGTTGAACTTGCAGCGAAAATCAAGAAACTAATGAAAGCAAGTGGATTCTTATTTGAGGCAAGGAATGCAGACGATTCCACACCTCAAAATGGAATATACATGAAAGCACAACGATTCAATAAATTTTACGAAGAAAGTGAGGAATAAAAATGGAAAAGGTAACACCTATCGTAAGGAGCAGATATTGCGGATTGAGGGACATCTATGCTGCATTATTAACTCAGAACACGCAGACAGCGTATGTAGCAGGCGTTCCGGTCAAACTGGCAAGAGCGGTCAATGCAAAAATTTCAGACAAATGGTCAAGTGAAAAGGTCTACTCTGACGACGGTACAGAGGACACAATCACATCATACGAGGGAACAGAGGTGGAAATTGAACTCGCATCCCTTGCACCACAGGACAGAGCAATGCTGTTCGGACAGTTATTTGAGAACGGATTCCTTATCAAGAGCAAGGATGACCTTGCACCGGAACTCGCTCTCGGATTCAGAACCAAACGACGCAATGGAAAGTATGAATTTACATGGCTTTACTGCGGAAAATTCGGACAGGGTCTCGATGATGAATTTGAGACACAGGCAGAAAAAATCGCAGTTAAGAGCAACACCATCAAGGGCGATTTCTATGACCGTCAGAAAGATGGTCGCTATCAGATTGTAGTCGATGAAAGTAACCTCGTTGCCGAGGATGTGGATGCAGCGACAGCAATCAAGGACTGGTTCAGCAAGGTGCAGGAAAAAGAACAGGCAACGGTTAAGGGTTAGCTAACAGCAAATAACAGGAGGGAAATAAAATGGCAAAACATGAAATTGTAATCAATCGGAAAAAGTACACGATGCCTAAAATCGGGGCAGATGACTACATGGACTATTTGGATGCGTCTGAGGCAATAAACGGCACACAGCAGAGCGGATACAAGAGAGAACACATTCAGTTGATGTGTGAGTGGGTTGTCCGTCTCTACGGCGACCAGTTCACGATTGAGGAATTGAAAAATCCGGAAATCGGTCTTTCTGCTGACGAGATTATCACCGAGTTTATGGTGGTCGACATCGACATCGCAGAAAAGATTCAGAAAAAAATGGAGAAGATTCAAGAAAATTTTACCGTCGTCAAGTGATGCCGGAAATATACATCCCCTGCAAAGATGAAAAGTATTTCGTGAATAGCATAACAGTCGGGCAATATCGGAAATATGCTCAACTCATGAAAATAAATAGCAGTGAGAAACTGTCGGATGCCCTGTTTTTCAATCAAAAGATTGTGCAGGATGTATTCGGCAGCAGGATGTCACTTGAGGAACTGGGAGAAACAGACATCACCGAGGTGATGGTTGCAGCGAAATCAATTCATTTTGTGATGCAAAACGTCATCACACCGAAGTTTTTGGAATTGATGGATGACGAACCTGTGGAACAGGAAACATCAGCATTCGACGAATATGACCGTGAGAACGGGTATGAGGATACAGACGAACGGAAAAGAAACATGTGGGAGGTGTGCTCAGACAATATCGACCGAGTGATTCAGATAGCAATAAAATTATTGAATAATTCATACAGTCAATGCCTTGAGACTGACATCGTGGCATTGCTTGATTACATGAAATTTGCAATCAAGACAATAAACGAGAAACAGTAGGAGAGGAGGGAACTGAATGGCTTATGTAAGCGTGAAAGCGACTGCGGACGCTAATTCATATCAAAAAACAATGAAGTCCATGGCAGCCGAGGCGAAAGCATTGGCGAGCCAATGGACAGCGACGCAGGCGAAAGCAAAGGCATTCGGCTCTCAAACCGACATCCTCAAGGGCAAAGCGGAGAATTTATCAGCAAAGATAAAACTCCAAAAAGAAATTGTAAAACTGGCAGGAGACCAGTATGGAAAACTCTCCACAAAACTGTCAGAGCAGAAAAGCAAGCATGACGAACTGAAAACGAAAGTTGAGGCTGCAAAAAAAAGCCTATGAAGATTCCGCACAGGCAACCGGAAAGAGTTCGGAGGAAACAAAGAAACTCAAGGAAGAACTGACAAAACTTAAGGCAGAGTTGAAAACGAATGAGAGTTCAATCAATCAGACAGAGAATGCGTTGAACAGGCAGGCGATCGCCTGCAATAATGCGGAGGCAAAACTCTATTCGATGGAGGGGGAACTCAAGAGCGTCAACAAGGAACTGCAAAATCATAAACTGGATGCACTTGCAAACGGATGCAATAAAGCAGGACAAAAACTTGAGGTATTCGGTCAAAAGATGCTCGTTGTGTCGACAGGCATCGCAGCCTTTGCGACTGGTGCTGCAAAGATGGCGGTGGACTTCGAGGATTCGATGGCAAAGGTTTCCACGATTATGGATACCGGAGAAATGTCAGTCGGAGACATGTCGACCGCAATCACAGACCTGTCAAATGAGACAGGAATTGCAGCAGGAGACATTGCTGACAACGTATACAACGCCATCAGTGCAGGTCAGAAAACAGGAGATGCAGTTAATTTCGTCCGTCAGTCCACGAAACTGGCAACAGCAGGATTTGCGGAATCCGGAGACACCCTCGACGTACTGACCACAATCATGAACGCCTACGGTCTATCGGCAGAACAGGTCACAAACGTGTCGGACATGCTCATTCAGACACAGAATCTCGGCAAAACGACCGTTGGAGAGTTATCGTCTGCAATGGGTAAAGTCATCCCGACGGCGAACGCTAACAGCGTAGCACTCGACCAGCTATGTGCAGGATATGCAATCATGACAGCGAACGGTGTTGCGACAGCAGAATCGACGACATACATGAACTCGATGCTCAACGAGTTGGGAAAGACTGGCAGCACGACCGACGTGATTCTAAGAGAAAAGACCGGAAAGTCATTCAAGGAATTGATGGCAGATGGAGCAAGTCTCTCGGACGTTCTTGCCATCGTAGACGGAGCAGCAAAGGAACAGAACCTCTCAATGAGCGATATGTTCTCGTCATCAGAGGCGGCAAAAGCAGGTCTCATTCTACTGGGTGATAGTGCGGACACGTTCAACACCACCCTCGGACAGATGCGGAACTCCACGGGTGCGACAGATACGGCGTTCGGCAAAATGAAAACAACCTCATACGACATCAAGGTGACACTCAATGAGTTGAAAAACACCGTGATGCAGTTTGGTCAGACGATTCTCACATCGGCAGCACCAATCATTGACCAGTGTTCAGATAAAGTCAAAGCGTTGTGTGAATGGTTCGGCTCACTGGACGAGGGGCAACAGCAGACAATCATCAAAGTCGGGTTATTCGTGGCAGCGATTGCACCGCTATCCATTGCCCTCGGTAAAGTGGGGCAGGGCGTCAAGGGAGCAGTCGACGGGTTCAAGGCGATGCGAGATGTGGTCACGAAAGTGATTGCAAAGGTAGCAGCCAAGACAGCAGCGACGACAGCGGATGCAGCAGCAGAAACCGCCTCCACGGTGGCATCAGCAGCCAACACGACAGCAACGTCAGCAGGAACGGCAGCAACACTCGCACACACGGTCGCAACCAAGGCAGCAGCAGCCGGACAGTGGTTGTTGAATGCAGCGATGTCGGCGAATCCTATCGGCATTGTTGTCCTTGCAATCGCAGGACTTGTCGCAGGATTCATCGCTTTATATAAAAACTCAGAGACGTTCCGAAATGCCGTTAATAAATTATGGACGGCGGTCAAAGAGGTATTCGGCAAGATTGCCGAGGTCGTCTCGAATGTATTCGGAAAAGTCAAAGAGACGGTATCCGGTGCATGGGATAAAGTCAAGACGGCGACGAGCGAGAAACTCTCAAGCCTCAAAGAGACGGTATCCGGTGCATTCAATAAGGTCAAGGAAACAATGGGAACTGTTCTCGGTGCTGCAAAAGAAACAGTATCCGAGAAATTAAACAATATCAAATCGGCCTATGAGGAAAACGGTGGAGGAATAAAAGGAGTTGTCGCCGGAGCATGGGAGGGAATCAAAGGGTATTACACCACAGGTCTCTCTTTCGTGGATAAATTAACCGGAGGAAAGCTCACCGAAATCAAGAAAGCGTTCTCGGACAAACTGGGAGAGGTGAAAGCAGCGGTCAGCGAGAAACTCGCACCGATAAAAGAGGCTTTTTCCAATGCGTTCGGGAAATGCAAAGAGATTGTCACGACGGTGTTCGAGACAATCAAGAACGTCATCACAGTGGCGTTCATGACAATAAAAGAAATCATCAATGTAGCGGTAACAATCATCACGTTGCCATTCCGGTTCATTTGGGAAAACTGCAAAGACATCATCATCGAGGTGTGGAATGCTATCACCTCAAAGGTACAGACCGCAATCAACACCGTGAAAACGGTCATCAACACGGTACTGACCGCCATCAAGACCATAGTCACGACGATATGGGATGCCATTAAGACAAAGATTCAGACAGTGCTTGAAAACCTCAAGACCTCATCATGACGGTGTTCGACTTTTTCCTTGCAAGGATTCAGTTCATATTGACCGGAATCCTGTCAGTTATCACGACGGTATGGACGAACATCAAAACAAATGTGCAGACGATTCTTGAGGCAATCCGGACGGTCATCACGACAGTGTGGACGGCGATTCAGACAGCCGTGACAACCGTGGTCAACGCCATCAAGACGGTTATCACGACGGTATGGACGGCGATTCAGACAGCAGTGACAACCGTGGTCAATGCCATCAAGACGGTGATTGATACAGTATGGACGGCGATTCAGACCAAAATCACAACCGTGGTCAATGCCATCAAGACAGTGGTGACAACAGTATTCACAACCGTGAAAACGACAGCGTCATCTATATGGAATGGTATCAAGTCAGCCATTGAAACAGCCATCAACACGGCAAAGAGTACGGTATCGACAGCAGTCAATGCCGTGAACGGCACCGTGAGCAGTGTATTCAACAGCGTGAAATCAACTGTCACGACGGTGTGGAACGGCATCAAGTCAGCCATCGAAACACCAATCAACGCAGCGAAAAAAACTGTATCAGATGTGATTGATGCAATCAAAGAAAAATTCAATTTCACATGGGAATTTCCAAGGTTAAAACTGCCACATTTCAGCATCTCCGGCTCATTCAGTTTGACCCCCCCGTCAGTTCCGTCATTCGGCGTGGAGTGGTACAAAACAGGCGGTATCATGTTACAGCCGACGATTTTCGGAGCGAATGGAAACAATTTCATGATAGGCGGTGAGGCAGGAGCGGAGGCAGTTCTGCCTCTCGAACCATTCTACACGAGATTGAATATGATGCTTGATAACAAGTTGCAGGCGTTAAAAGCGACAACAAATGTATATGTGGAAACACACAACTATATCGACGGCGACGAAGTCGCAAGCAGGACGACCGAAAAGGTCAGCGACAAACTTGCCATTGAAACAAAAAAGAGGAGGTAAAAAATGCAGATTAACAACACAGACATTCGGACATTCAATGCCAAACAGTTGAAAGTCTCATACACACCTCCATCCACAGCCGTGAGCGTGGAACTATTCGACGGGGCATTGACCCCGTCGGAATCTGAGACATACACACCACTGTCAGAACTCACGGTTGAGATTTATTTCAGAGGGCAGACAAGGAATGAAATACAGAGATATGTCAGTAATTTCAATGCCATGCTGCAAAAAGGTGTCATTTTGACACTGGATGGATACGAGAGAAAATTCAAGGCATACATGAAAGGCAACACACTCAACAAGACCATCACCGGAACGAGGTACAAAGCAGAGTTCACATTCACCGGATACTGGTTCAGCGATACGGTGACACTCGCATGGCAGGAAGTACATGAGGCAAAATTCGAGGCAGCAGGGAACAGGTGGTCACCGTGCAAACTGAGCATCACGGCACTGGAATACATCGAGGTGTTGAAAATCAACGGTTTCTCCGACGAGTTGACAATCAATGTTATTCCGAGAGGAGCGACAGTCGTGATTGATTCGACCAAAGGATTCATCACGATGGACGGAGCAAACAAGTTCGGGGATGTCGACGGCATGATGGAGTTTCCATTCTTGAAAACCGGAGAGGACAGAGAACATCATCTCATATTTTCAGACAAGAACATCATTGTGACACTGGAATACAATCCAATGTGGCTCTAGGAGGTGCAGGATGGAACTATTCAATGATATGCACATAAAAGTGTGCAATCTGTTCGGAGTGAAAGAAATATGCATCACAAGTACACTGAAAACCGGAGACAAGGAATTGACATTCATGTTCCGGAAAGAAAACCCGTATGCGTCCTCAATCAAAGAGGAGGGGTATATCCGGACACAGAGCGACGAGTTTGTCATCAAACAGATTGAGCCGTCAGATTCATGGTATAAATGCACCGCAGCGATGAATGTGGAGAGCCTCGAGGGGAAACAGTTCCCGACAGGATTCAAGACAACAGAGGTCACGGCAGAGGAATGTGTCGAAACGGCGATTGATGGAACGGAGTGGAAAGTGATTCTTTGCGAGCCAACCAAAAAATGGACGGTGTCATCGGATTCCAACTGTTCCGCATGGAGCATCATTCAATCGGTCATCACTACATACAGATGCGAAATCAAATTCGATTCGATTGCTAAAACAATCGCAATCTATGAAAAGATAGGCGAGGACAAAGGAGCGTATTTCATGGAGAGATTAAATCTCAAACGATTGCAGATTCAGTCGAACTCATACGATTTCTGCACGAGACTAATATGCATCGGGAAAGATGGCTTGATGCTTGATATAGATGGCAAGAACTACGTTGAAAACTATCAGTATTCAAAGAAAGTCAAGACCTGCACATGGAAAGATGAACGGTACACCGTTCGAGAATCATTGCAGGAGGATGGCGAGGCGAAACTGGATGAACTCTCAAAACCATACAAGTCCTACACCGCAGACGTCATCAATCTCGCCGAGGTATCTGAGGAATACAAAGAGGTGTTCTCGGTCGGACTGGGAGACACGGTGCTGCTGATTTCAAAATCAACAAACATCAGAGAGAAACACAGGGTCGTGAAATTCTATGAATATCCGCTGACCAAGGAACGAAACAAGGTTGAACTGGCAAACACGAGATTGTCATTCGAGGAGGTTCAAAAGACCGAGCAGGAACTCTCGTGAGAATGGAGGTGAGAAAGTGAATATCATTAGACACATCAAAGTGGATTTATATGGCGACACTCAACATTTTGCGGTGGCAGCCAAGCAGATGGATATGGGAACAAGATACGTCGGCGTCACTTTATTGGAGGACGGCGTCGTCTATGAGATTCCGGACAATGCCGAAATTATCATCAATATGACAAAGCCGGACAAGACCCACGTTCACAACGACGGAGAAAAGTCCGGAAACGAGGCACTCGTTCCATTAACGAGAGGAATGCTCATGGTTCACGGCACTGCTCAATGTGAAATTCAGCTATACCAAAACGGTGCGTTGCTGACAAGTGCCACGTTCGAGATGGAGATATTTCCATCACAGAGAGATGAATCAGAAATCGTCCACTCCGGAGAATACACAAGACTTGAGAACACGATTGCAGCAGCAAGAGAGGCTCTCCAAATTGCACAGGATACTCAGAACAGCATTGACACAGTCGAGGCGTTGCGTGTAGCAGCGGAAAAGGCGAGAGAGACTGCTGAGAAAGCAAGAGAAATCAAAGAGAGCCGGAGAGAGGATTCCACGGCGAAAATCATTGCAGAATGTGCCGAGGAAATCGCCAAGGCAGCAGAGCAGACAGCAGCATGTCTCAAAGCAACCGAGGAGGCAAACAAAATCATCATCGAGCAAAGTGGTCTCGACGCCATCCTTGCAGCAGTCAGAGACTACTATGAACGCATTCAGGAACTCGAAACAGACATCAACATCAATGTGGACGGGGGAACGCCAACCAGTACCGACCTCCTGCTTGTCAAGGGAGGAACACCGTTCACGACCGATTATGATAAGTATATCGCAGGAACGTCACACACAATTTGAGAAAGAGGTGAAAAAGAATGGCAACAGCAACAATCACTCTGAAAAAGGGAACGACCGCAGAGTGGACGGAGAGCAAGAGGGTTCTCGATGATGGAGAACTGGGTCTCGAAACCACGACAAGCGGTCACAGAATCATCCGAATCGGTAACGGTTCGACCGAGTTCATGAGCCTCCCTGTCGCATTCGACATCGAGGAGGTCAGAGAAATCAAGACCGGAATGGATGTGGATTCTCAGACCTACTACAACAATCTTGTCGCTAAAGGCACGGAGTTACTGGCAGAAATGAAAGCACTGGCGACCACGGTCGAACTTAAGGACGATGCAACGGCTATCAAGTATCGAATGGGTATATCAAACGGTACGTTGTACTTTGAGGAAAATACAGAGGAGGCAAGTGAATAATGGCAGCAGGTGACAGAATATTCATGGCGAAAGAATCCACGTCACAGGAGATTCTTTCCAACACAAAGAAAATTATCGAGGACGCAAAAGCAAAACCGAAAAGATACGGAATGAGAATCAACCTCCTCGACAGCAATCCGGCAACCCGTGTCAAATATCTTTTTGATGCGGTTGGAATGACATCCGCAGGAATGAATTTCACGGGAGGCGGGTTCGATTATGGAGACTGGGGAGATATTTGGTTCGTAAAGAAAAACCGTCCGGTCATGGTAAGAACGGACGGGACGGTTGACTATGAACTGAATCATGAAAACCATGCTCTCAAGCTGAACGGAGGAGCATCGGACATCACAAAAACATCATACGGTGGAAATGCAATGTCCGAGATTCCTCTGATTTGGGTCAAGAGATGGACACAGAACAATTATCATTTTGTTGTGTTCTGTGAGGAGCGGTACGATGACACATACAAAGCATACGCACACACCGACGCAGACGGAAATGTCCTGCCCGTGACATATTTTCCGATGTACGAGGGTTCGGTAGTCAACAACAGGATGCGTTCGCTCTCCGGTCTCACACCGACAGCCTCCATGACAGACGAGCAGGAGACGACCGCAGCAAAGCGGAACGGTGACAGATGGGATAAACAGTCATTTTCCGAAGTCAACCTCATGTATGAAATGTGTACGATGATTACATGCAGCACCAACTCACAGGGCAAATTCGGAAACGGAAACAGTCGGTCAGACAATTTCTTGCAGACCGGAACGCTTAACGGAAAAGGACAGTTTTTCGGTTATACATCGACCACACAGGCAGTCAAAGTATTCTACTGTGAGAACTTCTTTGCGAACTACGGGAAACGTTTGAGAGGTCTGCTGCTTATCAACGGAGTGTATCATGTGAAAGCAGTTCCTCCGTACAACTCAACAGGTGAGGGGTACACAAACACAGGACTGACAGCGTCCGGAGCATCCGGAGGCTACTGTTCAAGAATGGAAATGGCATCCGACATCGGAAGAATCCCGACCGTTGCATCTGGAAGTGAGACCACATACGAATGTGATGGGTTATGGTTTGGCAGCAACAATCATTCTGTTGCTCGTTTCGGTGGCGACCGTGGTGCCGGGGCGAGGTGCGGCTTGTCGTGCTGGAGTGCGAACGCCCCTGCGACGGACGTGTATACATACGTCGTGGCGAGCCTTTCTTGTAAACCGCCTGTTGTTGCGTAAGCAGCGAGGGGGAACGAGGGAGATACTCCCCCGCAATAAAAAAGGGAGGTTCACGGATTGTCAGCAAGCATTCAAGGAGAAAGGAGAAAGAAAAAACGTGAAAGAGTGGAGAACAGTATTCGGAACAGAACCGGAAAAACCGCAGGAGTTCGATGAGAGACTTTCTCCGACAACGGTCTATCAGAGACGCAATGTCGTGGAAAAGACCAAGGTCGAGGAGGATGGAACAAAAGTCGTCGGATGGGAACGTGAGGAGCGTGAGTTGACACTGGACGAGTATCAGCAGATGAAACTTGTGCAGGAGGTTGTCAACACCAACAAGAGCGAAATCGTCAGCAGCGTGACGGATTTTCAGAAATCCGCAGTAATTGACGAGTACACCTTGCAACTGGTAGAGGAGGGATTGTTATAATGCGAATCGTCGTAGAAAGTTTCAAGAGACTGTATGAGGCAGGAAAACTCACGAAAGAACAGATTGCGGAACGTGCTGCATCCGGCAAGATTACCGATGCAGAATACACCTACATCACCGGAGAGGAAAGAACGGCATCATGAGACCGCTTGAATTGATTTCAGAGATGTGCGACATCATCAACACCCTGTCGGACATCGTGAAAAGACAACAGACAGAGATTGAGCGGTCGAAAGTCGAGGAGCAGGTCAAGAAAGAACTCAGAGGCATGGTCTCAGAGGCAGAGAGAAAGATGGATGTGAATGAATACCACCTCCGTCACATTATTGACACCGACGACGGCGAACCGCTTGAGGAGGGAGCAGCAGATGACCATTGAGGTTTCAATCCTGTTGACTGGCATCTCTGTCGCCGGAGCGTTGTATTTCGGACTGAGTACGAAAAAGAGGAATGAAAAGAACGACACCAAGGCAGAAGCAGAGAAAGCGGTCAGCGATACCAAAGAGGAGACAAAGAACGACACTCTTGTGATGATGAAACTGGAAATGATTTCGGATGATTTGAAAGAAATTAAAACCGAAAACCGCAATTTCAGAGAGGACATTGCGACCCTGCGAGAACGGGTTGCAAAAGTCGAATCATCACTCAAGAGTTATCACAAGCGACTGGACGGTGAAACCATCCATCCGATTGATTAACAGGAGGGCGACAGGGCAAGGCAACGTCACGAATGGAGGCAATAAAAGTGAACAGGGAAACAAAAAGACGATTGCAGGCGAAAATCCGGCACGAGAGAAAACTCAGACGGATTCAACTGAAAAAGGCAAAAGCAAAGAACAAGGTTTCCGGTCAGTTCATGAATCGTGTGGTTATCTGTGACATCCTTGCAGCCTTAATCTTTACGGTCGTTATGATTGTGTTATTTGCAAAGACAGGCTCAGAACCGTCGACACTGATTGAGAATGTATTCCGTTTTCTCTCAGTTGAGGGCGGTGCGATGGCACTCATTAAGGTATCCAAAACGGTCATGAAACCAAAGACGGAAACTCCACAAGCAGAGCCGGAGGAAACAGAAACCACGGCAGAGACAGAGGAGGAATAAAAATGGCAGAATGGATTGTTGAAAACTGGTTCATCATCGTCGCACTGGCAGCAGTTGCCGGAGGCGTTGCATGTGCCATATATAAATTTGCAGGACTTCCAACAAAGGAACAGGTGGCAAAAATCAAACAGTGGTTATTACTTGCGGTAACCACAGCAGAAAAGGAACTCGGAAACGGAACAGGTCAACTCAAACTCAGATATGTGTACGACCTATTCATCAGCAGGTTTCCGGTGGCAGCAAAGATTGTCTCATTTGCGACGTTCTCCATGTGGGTGGACGAGGCACTTGAGAGCATGAGAGCGATGCTCAAGACAAATAAATCCGCACAGGAATATGTGTCCGGCGATACCCAGTAGAGGAGGCGGTGTGAATGTATCAGTTTTTCATGAACAACTGGCACATACTGTTGACCATCTACATCGTGGGAGCGGTGCTGACATTCATCGGTCTGATTGCGTTTTTCTACTGGATAGGAAAAGCAGAGGACGAGGACAGGGAAATGTATCCGGAGGCGTATCCGGAGGGGAATGCAGGAGCGTTCCTCTCGTGGGTCGTAGGGATAGGAATATCCGTGTTGCTGAGTGCGATATGGATAGGAGCACCGCTCATATTCATCGGCGTGTGGCTATTTGGAATTATTGACGAGAAATTTCCGGAACTCATGGGAGATTTCGGAGACGACACAGAGGAGGAACAGGATAATGATTGAAAAAATTATCAAAAAGGCAATCTCATTCCTCGGAGTGAGTGAGCCGACTGGTGATGACCAGTTCATCAAATTATACAATGAATTGACAGGAGCAGGGTTTTCCATGTCAGTGGCATGGTGTGCGATTTTCGTGACAGCGATTGCGAGACTGGTGGGAGCACCGACGAGCCTCATTCCGACATTCGCCTCATGCGACGCAGGAGTGAAATGGTTCAAGAACAAAGGAAGATATGAAAAGGCGAAATACTACGGAGGCACATACACACCGAAACGTGGTGATGTGATTTTCTATTCATCCAAACATACGCAAGCAGATTCCACTCATGTGGGATATGTGGTGAGTGTATCCGGCAGCACAATCAAAGCCATCGAGGGCAACAAGAACGATGCAGTCGGATACAGAAACATCAACGTATCTGACAAGTACATCATCGGATACGGACGTGTGGCAGATTTTGCAGGCGGTACGACGAGCAATCAGATGTCATCAAGCGAAACCACATCGAGCACGAAAGTGGATTCGGCGAAGTCGTTCAATAAATCACTCGCAGGCACATACACGGTCAGCACTAACACAGACCCGTTGACGTTGAGAGCCGGAGCAGGACAGAACAAGACAAAACTTGCATCCATGCCGAAAGGTTCAAAGGTCAAATGTTACGGATATTATACGACCGTGTCCGGAATTAAATGGTTGCTCATTGCCTACAACGGACAGACAGGTTTTGCATCTTCAAAATACTTAAAAAAATAGGAGGAAACTATCATGAGCGAAACAACAATGTACTATCTCGGAACAGGAACAGAGTTCATCAAGGCACAGTGTAAGCCATACAAGACCATCGGGGGAGCACTCAAGGCAGCAGCCAAGGACGAGAGCCTCGTGGTGTGGGATGAAAATGGAAATGTCATCGGGTCATTGACCGATAATGTTCCCGATGGAGCACTCGCAACGAATGCAGACGGCAGCGTCAACTCCTACAATGCAGATGGTCAGCAGGTCGGAGTTGCCACTGCTGCAACCGTGGCAGCAGTCACAGGAAACGAGCCACAGGGCGACACAGAGGGCGAGAATGCCTCACAGGGCACAGATGAACCAACCAACGGAGAAAACGGCGAGAATGAGGCGAATGCACAGCCACAGAGCACCGGAGGAGAGAATATGATGCAGCAGGGTGACGCTGAGACCGTCGAGAACGGCACGGAGAACACTGAGCAGGCAAATACTCAGCCGGATACAGGAGAGGACGAGAATGGGGCGAATGCACAGCCACAGAGCACCGGAGGAGAAGATGTGCAACAGGGCAATGAACCGGAACGGGTTAAGGAACAGACCGGACGATTCAACATCACGGTTGTGTGTGAGGGCAGTCTCAGACTGAGACGTTCTGCATCGTTCACCATCGACAACGAGTGCGGTCGTGCATCCAAGGGTCAGACCTATATCGGCAAGAGAATATTCATGTGCGACGGTCTGCCGATGGTGGAGACTATCGACGGATTGTTCCTGTCGGCAGCAGCATGTCACGTCAGCATTGAGAAAGTCGGATAATGAAAAAACAGAGGGCAGCAGGTTGATTCCTGTTGCCCTTTTTCTATGCAAAAAAGTTGCTCAATGAGCAAAAAAAGTGTTGACAAAGTGGCTCAATGAGCATATAATATAATTGTAACAAGGGAATAGCAGGAAAGGAGAAAAGCATGGAGAGCAATCAAATGACAAATAACCAGTTCAGAGGAATAATCAAGATGATAATTGCACTAATTAGGAATGACACTCCGAAAGAGGAGTTGATTGAATACTTATCAGAATTGCTTGAATAAAATAGAATAAAGGGTCACACGAGGGGAGACATCCCGAAACATCCTGCTAGTCTCCCCAAGTGCTATAAACGAATCATAGCAGGAGAAAAAAAGAAAGTCAAGGGAGTGAGAACGAATGACAATAGAAGATGCACGGAAACAGATGAATATGTCAAGGCGTGAGGTCTCTGAATGGTTAGAAATTCCATACCGGACATTGAGCGGATGGGAGAACGGAGAGAGAGCGTGTCCGGCGTATATCGAAAAACTGATTGTTGAGAAGATTCTCAGAGGGCGAGAGGCGGTTTGATGGATACTGCTGACACCAAGAAAGAGGCAGAGACACGAGGATGGGAACTGCAACGTGAAGCTGAGGAGGAGTGAGATGGCATATTTCTATGTATATGATACAAAGATGAAATGTCTCTGCGGTCACGGGAATGAAATTCGATGCAATGCAGAACGCAAGGCACAACGAGCAAATGTCACGGTCTGCGGTGTCGAGGAAACGGAGCGACCAAAAGAGGAAAGGCGATTCGTAGTAGTGGAAAGATAGACCGGAGTTCACGGGTGCAAAAATGAATTGTCAGACAATGACTGTATACTGGTGAGCGACAAAATTCTCGCAGATGCAGCAACCACGCCGTACATTGTGCCATTGCAATGACAGCTCAGGGAATCGTTTAAGATTCAGAGAAAGTGATCAATTCGCCCGGGAAATCAAGGTTTCCCGGGTTTTTCTTTTTGTTAAAAGATATTAAAGCTTTATGGAAAAAAAAATAAAGTTTATTGACAATTTAGAATAGAATCTTTATTATATCTAATAAATAAGAGGGAGTAACTGGCACTTTTTAATAAGTGTTTGCGATGTCGCCAGAACCGATGGGATTTACCATCCGTATCGTGATTAAATAGTGAGACTTTTATTGCATATCGAGGTGCAATAAAAGTCTCATTTTTTATACAAGAGAATACAGAAGCAGGTATCGGTGGCAGGTTTGCTATCTTATAATTATGAGGTAAATGCAGGAGGAGCAAAAATGAGATCATATTATCAAATGTCAGGTGAAGAAGTGCTGCAGGAAGTAAATGGCTCTTTAGAACCGCTTACGAATGAACAGGTGAGAGAACATCAGGAACAGTATGGACCGAATGAATTGGTCGAGGGAAAGAAAAAGACGATCTTACAGATCTTTTTGGAACAATATAAGGACTTTCTGGTCATTATTCTGATCATTGCTGCGGTGGCATCAGGATTTATGGGAGATGTGGAGAGTGCCGCAGTTATCCTGATCGTGATTACGATGAATGCAATACTGGGGACAGTGCAGACGATCAAGGCAGAACAGTCACTGGCAAGTCTGAAGAAGGCTTTCCGGGCCGGAGGCGAAGGTGCTAAGAGACGGGGCAGTTGTGCAGATCCCTTCCGCAGAAGTGACAGTAGGAGATATTGTGATGCTGGAAGCAGGAGATTATATTCCGGCAGACGGAAGGCTTTTAGAGTGTGCCAGCATGAAAGTGGATGAAAGTGCATTGACAGGAGAAAGCCTGGGAGTAGAAAAGACAACGACGATTATAAAAGAAGAAAATGTACCACTTGGAGACCGGGTGAATATGGTTTATTCGGGCAGTTTTGTCACTTATGGAAGAGGTTCATTTCTTGTAACTGAGATCGGAATGGAGACAGAGGTTGGAAAGATCGCAGGACTTCTGAAGAATACTTCAGAAAAGCGGACTCCATTGCAGGTGAACCTGGATCAGTTCGGACAAAAGCTTTCCATCCTGATTCTTGTATTCTGTGGTATTTTGTTCGGAATCAGTATCCTGCGGGGAGATAATATCGGAGATGCATTTTTATTTGCAGTAGCTCTTGCAGTTGCAGCAATTCCGGAGGCTCTGAGTTCGATTGTGACCATTGTGCTTTCCTTCGGTACGCAGAAGATGGCAAAGGAACATGCAATCATCAGAAAATTGCAGGCAGTGGAAGGCCTTGGAAGTGTATCGGTTATCTGTTCAGATAAGACGGGAACACTGACGCAGAATAAAATGACCGTGGAAGATTACTACGTGGATGAAAAGAGTATTCCTGCCGGTGCAGTAGATCTGACAGACAGTTCACAAAGCCGTCTGATGATCAGCAGTATTCTCTGCAACGATGCAACCAATGCGGATGGTATTGAGATTGGAGATCCGACTGAGACAGCACTTTTAAATCTTGCAAGTGGGCTGGGGATGGATCCGGAGGAGGTTCGGAAAAAGTATCCAAGAGAAAGTGAAAACCCGTTTGACAGCGACCGAAAACTGATGGCGACCAAGCATATGTTGAACGGAATCCCGACGATGATCGTAAAAGGAGCTGTGGATGTGCTGCTGGACAGGACAGATCTGATCCAGTTGGGAGATGAAGTGTATGAGATCACGAGGGAGGACCGTGCAAGGATTGAGGCACAAAACCGGAAGTATTCAGAAGAGGGACTTCGTGTACTTGCTTTTGCATATAAAGTTGTGTCAGATGAGATGGAACTGACGCTTCAGGACGAGGATCACCTGATATTCCTGGGACTGGTTGCCATGATGGATCCACCGAGGGAAGAGTCCGCTGCTGCGGTTGCCGAGTGCAAGAGGGCAGGAATCCGTCCAATCATGATCACGGGAGATCATAAAGTAACAGCAGCGGCGATTGCAAAAAGGATTGGGATTTTGAAAGAAGAATCTGAAGCATGTGAGGGATCTCAGATCGACCGGATGTCGGATGAGGAGCTGAAGGATTTTGTAGAAGGAATTTCTGTATATGCAAGAGTGTCGCCGGAACATAAGATCCGGATTGTGCGGGCATGGCAGGAAAAAGGAAATATCGTTTCCATGACGGGGGATGGTGTGAATGATGCACCGGCATTAAAGCAGGCAGATGTTGGTGTTGCAATGGGAATTACCGGAAGTGAAGTGTCCAAGGACGCTGCAGCGATGATCCTGACAGATGATAATTTTGCTACGATTGTGAAGGCGGTTGAAAATGGAAGAAATCTTTACAGGAATATCAAATTTGCCATTCAGTTTTTATTATCAGGAAATTTCGGGGCGATCCTGGCAGTACTGGTTGCGTCAATTTTTGCACTTCCTGTTCCGTTTGCACCGGTGCATTTACTTTTTATCAATCTGCTGACGGACAGTCTTCCGGCGATCGCACTGGGACTTGAGCCACATTCCAAAGCTGTGATGGAAGAGAAACCAAGACCGTTGAATGAGTCAATCCTTACGAAAGACTTTTTGCTGAGGATCGCAGTGGAGGGAGTATCTGTCTGTGCAACAACCATGACGGCATTTCTGATCGGATACAGGGATGGAAATGCACTGCTGGCGAGTACGATGGCATTTGCAACACTCTGTTCGGCAAGACTGTTCCATGGATTCAACTGTAAATCGAACAAACCGGTTGTATTTACAAAGAAGGTGGCAGATAATAAGTATCTGATCGGTGCATTTGCACTGGGAATCCTGCTGGTGACGGCAGTCGTTATGATCCCTGGACTGCATACGATTTTTAAAGTACAGACACTGAGCTTCACACAACTCTTTACTGTGTATGGGCTTGCGGCATTGAATATACCAGTGATTCAGTTATTGAAAGCAATCTGGGTAAAAGCAGGGAAATAGAACTGGATTTTCAGATATAGAATGACAGAACGAAGGAGGAGTCAACTTGAAAAAAGTAGAGAAACCCAAAAAGCCCCTGATATTTTATTACCTGATTGCTCTGGTGATACTGATACTGCTTAATACATTTCTTTTTCCCAATCTGATGAATCATCATAAAGTAAAAGATGTAGATTACGGTACATTTCTTACGATGGTTGATAAAAAAGAAGTGTCCAAAGTAGAGTTAAATGGCGATACGATTTATTTTACGGATAAATCGGCTGAGCCAAATTACTATGAGACAACGACGTTTGAAGACCCGGATCTTGTAAACCGGCTGGAAGAAGCCGGATGTGAATTTGGAAGAATTGCACAGGAAGAGATGAATCCGCTTGTCAGTTTCCTGCTTGTATGGGTTCTGCCAATCGTGATTTTCTGGGTATTGGGACAGTTCCTTGCAAAGCGTCTGATGAAAAAGATGGGGGGAGGTACTGCCGGAAATCCATTTATGCAGTTCGGAAAAAGCAATGCCAAAGTATATGTTGAGTCTACGACAGGAATTACATTTAACGATGTTGCAGGGGAAGATGAGGCAAAAGAACTGCTGACAGAAATCGTGGATTTTCTTCATAATCCAAAGAAATATCAGGAAATTGGAGCCGTCTGCCCGAAAGGTGCACTTCTTGTCGGACCTCCCGGTACAGGTAAGACGCTGCTTGCAAAGGCGGTGGCAGGAGAAGCAAATGTTCCAATTTTTCTCAATGTCAGGTTCTGAATTTGTTGAAATGTTCGTCGGTATGGGTGCTTCTAAGGTAAGAGATCTTTTCAAGCAGGCAAATGAAAAAGCTCCTTGTATCGTGTTCATTGATGAGATCGATACGATTGGTAAGAAAAGAGATAATGCCGGATATGGAGGAAATGATGAGCGTGAGCAGACGCTGAACCAGCTTTTGACGGAGATGGATGGATTTGATGCATCCAAGGGTGTTGTGATTCTTGCGGCAACGAACCGTCCCGACAGTCTTGATCCGGCACTTTTAAGACCGGGAAGATTTGACCGGCGGATTCCGGTGGAACTTCCTGACCTGAAAGGAAGAGAAGAAATCCTGAAAGTTCATGCGAAAAAGGTCAGACTGGGAGATGACATTGACTTTAACGCGATCGCAAGAGCAGCATCCGGGGCATCCGGAGCGGAGCTGGCGAATATGGTGAATGAAGCGGCATTGCGGGCGGTTCGTGAGAACCGGAAGTTTGTAACACAGGCGGATCTTGAAGAGAGTATTGAGACGGTTATTGCTGGATATCAGAAGAAGAATCAGGTACTTTCCGCAAAAGAAAAACTGATTGTATCTTATCATGAAATCGGACATGCACTGGTTGCCGCATTGCAGACCCATTCTGCACCGGTGACAAAGATTACGATCATTCCGAGAACTTCAGGAGCATTGGGATATACCATGCAGGTAGAAGCGGAAGAGCGGAATCTTATGAGCAAGGAAGAGCTGGTGAATAAGATTGCAACACTGACAGGTGGAAGATGTGCCGAGAAACTGATCTTTGATTCGATCACGACAGGTGCATCCAACGATATTGAACAGGCGACAAAACTGGCACGTGCCATGATCACAAGGTATGGGATGAGCGACCGTTTTGGCATGGTGGCACTGGAAACCCAGAATAATCCATATTTGGGCGGTGACAGTACCTTAAGCTGTTCTCCACAGACGGCTGCCACGATTGATGATATGGTCGTAGAGACAGTCAGGGAAGGGTATGACACAGCGATGGATCTGCTGGAGAAAAATAAGATGAAACTGCATGAACTTGCAAAATATCTTTATGAAAAAGAGACGATCACGGGAGAAGAGTTTATGCAGATCCTGAACCGTAAAGAGATTTCAGGAGAACAAATAAGAACAGAGTCTGAAGATTAGTTAAAGTTTTTCTAAACATAGTGGAAAATGCGGATGAATGTGGTAAAATAAAATCAGATGTGGTGTGCCTCGCGAGTTTCATCGCGGGGCATACTTACTTTATGCAGGGCAGCAATTTTTATTGCTGAAGCAGAAAGAATACAAAAGGAGAATTGATATGTCAGCGGCCAGAAGAAAAAGGAAGCCTGTTGAGGCAGAGGGAAAAAAAGAAAAGGATGCCGACGACGCGATATACGCCGGACTACAGAAAGGGACTGACCAGTCAGCAGGTGCAGGAACATAAGCTTCATGGCTGGACGAATCAGGCGGTAGATTCAACATCCAAGACTACAAAGGAGATTGTACAGGAGAATGTCTTCACGTATTTCAACCTGATCTTTCTTGTACTGGCAGTTTTGCTCTGTCTGGTGGGGGCGTTCAGGGATCTGACATTTCTTCCGGTGATCATTGCCAATACGCTGATCGGAATTATTCAGGAAATCCGGGCGAAAAAGGTACTGGATGATCTTACCATGCTCAATGCTCCTCATGCGATGGTTGTAAGAGATGGGAAAAAATCCATGATCGATGCAGAAGAACTGGTTGTGGATGATATTGTTATTTTTAAGGCAGGAGCTCAGGTCTGTGCGGATGCAGAAGTCTGTGCAGGGGAAGTTCAGGTCAATGAATCACTGCTGACCGGAGAATCCGACGAGATCACAAAGAAAAAGGGATCGAAGCTGATGTCAGGGAGCTTTATTGTTTCAGGACAGTGCCACGCGAGGCTTGATAAAGTCGGTGAGGATTCTTATATTTCAAGGCTGACGCTGGAAGCCAAAGAGATGCAGCAGGGAGAGCAGTCGGAAATGATCCGTTCGCTGGATCGTCTTGTAAAGTGCGTTGGAATTGCGATTATTCCGATCGGGATCATCCTTTTTGTACAGGCATTTTTCTTTCAGCATTCCTCGTTCCGATCCAGTGTTACGTCCATGGTTGCGGCAGTGATCGGAATGATCCCGGAGGGGCTGTATCTGCTGGCAAGTGTGGCACTGGCAGTCAGTTCTATGAGACTGGCACAGAAAAAGGTGCTGCTGCATGATATGAAATGCATTGAGACACTGGCAAGGGTTGATGTACTTTGCGTGGATAAGACCGGAACCATTACTGAAAATACGATGCAGGTGCAGAAACTGATCCCAACGCAGCAGTATGACCCGGATACAATGAAGCCGCTTGAAACGCTGGTAGGAGATTTTGCAGCCGCTATGACGAAGGATAATATTACGATGGCTGCGGTAAAGGCTTATTTTACTTCTGTATCAGGGGCAAAGCCGGTCGCAAAGACCGGATTTTCCTCAGCGACCAAGTACAGCAGTGTTACTTTTGAAGAAGGGGCATATGTGCTTGGAGCACCGGAATTTGTACTGCTGGATGAGTATGAAGCCTATGAAGCAAAAATAACCAGTCTGGCATCGACCGGTGCAAGAGTACTGGTATTTGGAACTTATGACGGTACGATCGACGGAAAGGCTCTGAGAAATCCAATCTGTCCGCTTGGTTATATCCTGCTTGCAAATCCGATCAGAGAGGCAGCAAAAGAGACGTTTGAGTATTTTACCGAACAAGGGGTGGAGGTAAAAGTCATTTCAGGTGACAATCCGGTTACAGTATCAAAGGTTGCAAAGCAGGCCGGAATAGCAAATGCAGATCAGTACGTGGATGCTTCTGAATTAAAATCCATCAATGATGTAAAGAAAGCAGTACTTGAGAATACAGTCTTTGGAAGAGTAACCCCGAATCAGAAACGGCAGTTCGTTCAGGTACTGAAAGAGGCCGGAAAGACTGTGGCGATGACGGGAGACGGAGTGAATGATGTTCTTGCTTTGAAGGATGCTGACTGCAGTATTGCGATGGCCTCTGGAAGTGAGGCGGCGGCACAGGCATCACAACTGGTACTTCTGGAATCAGATTTTTCGTGTATGCCAGAGGTTGTGCTGGAAGGAAGAAGAGTTGTCAATAATATCCAGCGTTCAGCAAGTTTGTTCCTTGTAAAGAATATTTTCTCATTTTTATTAAGCCTGATGTCAGTTGTATTTATGTTCACATATCCACTGGAGCCATCGCAGGTTTCACTGATCAGTATGTTTACGATTGGTATCCCTGCTTTCTTCCTTGCACTGGAACCGAATAAGAATATCATTAAAGGTCATTTCCTTACGAATGTATTCTTGAAAGCACTTCCGGCTGCCATTACCGATGCAGTAGTGGTTGGAGCACTTGTGATTTTTGGAAAAACTTTTGAGGTAGGAGAAACAGATATTTCGACGGCAGCGACAATGCTGCTGGCAATCGTAGGATTTATGATCCTGTATAAGATCAGTGCACCGATGAATATGTTGAGAACTGCGATTCTGACAGGATGTATTGCAGGACTTCTGTTCTGTAGTATTTTCCTGAATGATCTTTTTGCCATTACCGGAATGACGACAAAATGTATCATGCTATTTATCGTATTTGCCATTGCAACGGAACCGGTATTAAGATATCTTACGATTCTGACAGAAAAGATCCGCTCTTTTTATTCGGGACTACGTAGCCGAAAGGCAGAAAAAAAGTAAAAAGAAAACCGTCTGCGAAGAAAAGATAAAAATCTTAACTTTGCAGACGGTTCTTTTTAAAAAAGTCAGACAGACTTATTGATCGTATCCTGAATAAGACAGAAATCGACGATACTGAGTCCGAAGATTCCAAGAAGGAGATAAAGAATACCGGAACTTCCATGAACTCCCTTAATAAAATCACATTTCTCTCCCATTTTATACATCCAGTAGAATCCGTAAATACCGCAGGTGATCAGAGAAAAGATAACAACCAAAGCACCACTTGCCGCATTTGTATCACCACAGAGGAGATTGATTTCATCATTTAGCTTCAGCATCCAGTAAATGCCGTAAATTCCGCAGGTAACAATGGAAAGGATAATGCAAAGAGGGATGCTGCGAGGAGTAATCCCGTAGGAAGAACGGAACGGTGTTCCTCCGGTTGACTGGTAATAGTTATTCTGCTGATAATAATTGTTCTGTGTTCCTCCGGTTCCCTGAAAATCAGAAGAACTGTGAGCAGTTCCGTCTGTATTCGACTGATCGTTAAGGGGAGCACCACACTGGTTGCAGAATGTAGCATGATCGTCAGTAGGATTCCCGCATTTTGGACAGAATTTCATATGTAATGACCTCCTAAAATTATTTGTTTTAATGATAACATAGACAGGACGGTTATACAAGTAATACGTCCGGCTGACTGGACAGATCTGATAGTTTCTTGCTATAATAAGAAAAATGAAAGTGAAAAAGGAGTACAGAAGATGCCAGTATTTGATTTTAATAATGCACCGGATGATAAAAAGCCGGTTGTATGTACATATACCACGTTCTCATCTAATGAGGATCATGCGTCCATTGAAAATCCGATCCTTGTCCTGGATAACAGTAAAAAGGAGTGGAATCACCATTCCTGTGGGATTTTCACGAATCAGAGTAAGCAGACTGCTTTTGAATTTGATGAAGACGGAGGAACGATAAGTGCGGATATTCTGCTTGTGGATGCACGGTTTGTCAGCCTTTTGAAATGGCTGGGAGAAAATCATATCAATGTGCGTTTATCAGGAAAGAATACAGAAAGCGGATATGCCGTGTATCGTATCAGGGAGATCGCATTTGGTGGCGGTACGAAGCTGTCTGCGGAGGATGGATTCCTGCAGTTTATGATTGAGAGACTTTTTGCAAGCAATGCACCTGCGGAAGAAGTAGAAGATGAAGACGGAGAAGAGAACGGGGATGACATGAAGCTGACCAGTATTCAGAGTATTACTGATTTCATGACCTGTGCAGGAAGGACGCTACCGGATAATATCCGTCTCTGGGCGAGAAGAAATCTTGCTGTGGCACGTTCCCATGAGGTGTCGCAGGAAGAACGTCGTCATGCACAGCGGGCATTATCCATTATGATGAATATTCAATGGAAAAATGATTATTTTGAAGCCATTGATCCCGAAGAGGCAAGAAGGATTCTGGATGAAGAGCTTTATGGAATGGAACGCGTAAAGCAAAGGATCATCGAGACGATCATTCAGATCAACAGAACACATACATTGCCGGCATACGGACTGTTGCTGGTAGGTCCTGCAGGAACCGGAAAATCTCAGATTGCCTATGCGGTGGCACGTATTTTAAAATTACCGTGGACAACATTGGATATGAGTTCGATCAATGACCCTGAACAGTTGACAGGAAGTTCCCGTATTTATTCCAATGCGAAGCCAGGAATCATTATGGAGGCCTTTTCCATGGCGGGTGAGTCGAATCTTGTGTTTATTATCAATGAGCTTGATAAGGCAGCTTCAGGAAAGGGAAATGGAAATCCGGCAGATGTGCTTCTGACACTTCTTGATAATCTTGGATTTACGGATAACTATATGGAGTGTATGATTCCGACTGTAGGTGTTTATCCAATCGCAACGGCGAATGATAAGGATCAGATCAGTGCACCGCTAATGTCACGTTTTGCGGTGATTGATATACCGGACTATACTCCGGAGGAAAAGAAGATCATATTCTCTAAATTTGCATTACCAAAAGTACTGAAACGTATGAGCCTGAGAGAAGAAGAGTGCATCATGACAGACGAAGCACTGGATGAGGTGATTGAATTGTATTCCGATACAACAGGAATCCGTGATCTGGAGCAGGCGGCAGAGCATATTGCGGCAAATGCGTTATATCAGATTGAAGTGGAACAGAAAAAGAAAGTTGTATTTGATGCAGAAATGGTAAAAGAGCTGCTGGACTGACTGAAATCAGAAAAAGAAAGCAAGCCGGAATAGAAAGCAAGCCGGAATAGAAAGCAAGCCGGAATAGAAAGTAAGAAAAGACCCGGGTGGCAGGGCAGGAAAAGATCTGAAGATCATAAAAATGATTTTCAGATCTTTTTTTATACCCGGACACACAGAAAAAGCTGCCAGTGCCAGGAAATTCTGCATTTACACCAATGTGCAGACTGTATGGATGCAATATGTGTAGTATTTGTGTCTTTAAAAGTAATTTAAAGTTGATTTAAGGTACGACCGATAAAATGCAGGATGTAAGGAGGAAAGAACAATGGCAGTGCAAAAAGTTTTTAAACGTTATGAATATAAATATCTGCTGACCCGGGAGCAGAAAGAGCTTTTACAGAACGTGATGGAAGAGTACATGATCCCGGATGAATATGGAAAAAGTACCATCTGTAATCTGTATTTTGACACACCACAGTATTTGTTGATCCGCAGATCCATAGAGAACAAAGTATATAAAGAAAAAGTGCGGCTCCGTACCTATGGAAGAGCAGAGCCGGCAGGTGAGGCATTTATCGAGTTAAAGAAGAAGTATAAAAAAGTCGTCTACAAAAGGCGAATCTGTACGGAATACGAAAAAGCGATCCAGTATCTTTGCCGGGGCGAACGGGTTGTCGGGGAAAGTCAGATCGGAGAAGAACTGGATTATGCTCTGAGACTTTACCAGGGAATCCGCCCGGCAATGTGGCTGTCCTATGAGCGTGAGGCATTCTATGGAAAAGAAGATCATGAACTGCGGATGACATTTGATCAGAATATTTTATGGAGAACAGAAGATCTTGACCTGAGCAGTCCGATCTATGGAAGAAGCCTGCTGGACGAGGATCAGTCATTATTGGAAATAAAAGTGGGGCATGCGATTCCTTTATGGCTGAGTCATTTTCTTACAGAAAATAAAATGTTCCGTACATCGTATTCAAAATACGGAAATGCATACAGAACACTATTAAGAGAAGACCAGCTAGTTATAGTCAATACCTAAAAGACAAAAAATAGATATTTTTCTTTTATGTTTTGAAACCTAAAAATGAGTAACTTTAACAAACGTAAATCACTTGGATTTTCGTCAAGAAGCTCCTATGGTTTTATATAGCTGCATCTTTATGCAGCTGCTAAAGCAGGTCTTTGATACTGCTTACAGTGTTCTTCTGGTGACCGAAGCTCAAATGCCTTTTCATCACGAAGAACAGCAAATACGATGTTGCAGACTTTATGCATTACAGCACCGATTGCAACCATCTTAGGCTTTTGTCCAGACTTTAATTCGTAATACTTACGGAGGTATGGATTGATGCCCTCTCCATTACGTTTTGTACGAATGGAGGCGAGTGCTACTGCAAAGATAGCACGGCGCGCGATTCTGGAGCCACGTTTGCTCATATGTAACTGAGTGCCAACGAATTTTCCAGATTCATTTACTTCAGGATCTAATCCGAAGTAAGCAAAAAGTTGTTTTGGATTACGGAATGCTGAGAAATCACCTATTTCGCACATGATTGTTACAGCAGTCAGAAAGCCAACACCTGGGATTGTATTTAAAAGTTTAATCTGCTGAATAAACTTCTCGTTTTTATTGAATGTAATCAGCTGCCTAATACGATTCAGTATGGAATCCAAAGCAGAATCAAGCTTTTCAACAAGGTCCAAAGTTAAAAAGATATTGAAGTAGATACTGTCTATTTGACATCCAAATGTCTTTGCAGCATTAGCTGCAGCACAGAGTTTCTCATATCTTTCAGAAGCTTTGGCAAGACCTTTTCGTGAAGCTTTTGATATTTTTTCAATCATGGTCTTCTTATGACCACGAAGTATCTTGTCTGGAGTACCGTACTGGCGAAGAATCATTGTTGAGGTCTTGCCGGTAACATCACAGAAAACGTCAAGATACTGAGGAAACACGGTATGCAGGTCTCCTTTAAGTTTATTGATATGAGCAGAACGCTCATCAGTTAAATCGTAATACTTACGGGTAAGGCTACGCAGTTCAAGAACCAGCTTTGCTGGGAACTGGGAAACAGGAATATCTTTTGATAATCCTAGTTTGGCAATACCTTTAGAATCGATTTTATCATTTTTTACTTTTCTGATATTTCCATTCTTAGTAGAATGTGTAATAATAGGATTGATTATGGACGCGTTAAAACCACAATCAACAAGATAGCAGAAGAGCGGGAAATGATAAATCCCAGTGGATTCTAGAAAGGTGCGACTTTCTAAGGAATACAGCTCTTCTGCTTTTTTAATTTCAGAAACAGCTCGTTCCAAAGAATCCTTATTATTGTGAGTAATCTTGAAAGGTTTCAAGATCACTGTTTCGTCTGGCGCAAGAATTGTCATAAAGCTAAAAGCTGAACCGACATCAATGCCGACGGAAATATAGTTTTTGTTATGCATTATATGCTCCTTCCGATAGGGTTCCATAAAAAACAATGAATACACTACCTGGCGCGTTATACGGGTATAGCTTAATTGCTCCCAACCAGCCTAAAACATAAATTTTCATTGATGGAATGACAGTCTTAAGTTACGGGTATTACTGGACATAAGCCAGCTCCCTAGGAGAAAATCGTCCTTTTCCCTATCCAATGGAAAATAATACCTTATGTAACAGACATAGTCTAGGAGTGAATAATCATACAAAAATGTATGTAACTTATACACGTATCTATGGTTGGAGTGATTATGGAGGAGAATCCTCTTACCAACCAGGATATAGATTAGAGAATATGATGTGGATGACCTTATTGGTCTATGACTACATCATACCAGGAGATAATCAATGATGTGTAACTTTGTATTTCCACTCCATCTATCAGAAGCCACAGGCATGTACCAGAATGCATTCGGGGAATTTTCTCTGGAAACCAGCCAGAAGAACGGTTCTTTTGAATTCTACCTGACCGAAGAAAAAAGCGGTCTGTTCCGATTGGAACGTGTTGACGGAGACAAACTCCGAAACACCAGACACATGGAAATCCTGTGTCCACATGACTGTATGCACAAACTCATTACAAAAGACGGACACATTTTCATCTGTACAAAATGCGACCCTAGACTTGCACTATAACACATTTTTAAGGAGGATTTTATTATGGTAACATCAAGAAATTATAATGAAGCGTACAACAAACTGATTCGTAGAAAAAACACAGCGAACACAGCCCTGGAAGAAGGTATGGATTCCAGCTCCGGAAGTTATCTCATTCCTATCGGAAATGAAAAAGATTATACTGCTGCCATCACCCGTGAGAACCTTTTCCGCAGATATGGTACAGTCATTAATGGTCCTAATACGGACGGAGTGATCCAGACCGTAATCTCCATAGCAGAAGCTTCCATTACGGAAGAATCACAGGCTTTCCCACAGGACGGAGATACTTTTAACAGATTGAACTTTCATTCCTATAAACTGGCAACACTTTCTAAACTTTCCAACACCTTCCTATCGGATTTTCATTTTGATGCAGAGTCTTATCTGAATAATGAATTTTCAAGACGATTTGGCAGGGCAGAAGAAAATATCTTTTTAAACGGCACTGGAAGCAAAGAACCCACAGGACTTCTTACTACCGCAGAAACAGGTGTGACTGCTGCCGACTCTGCTTTCTTTAACGCAGACGAAGTAATCGCATTGTATCTCTCTGTAAAACCGGAATATCGCAAAAACGGTATGTGGCTGATGAATGATGAAACAGCATTACTCTTACGCACACTCAAAGATTCTGCTGGCAATTATCTGTGGAGAAGCACCGATGATACTATCTTTGGAAAACCCATGGTGTGCACACCATATATGCCAAACATCGGAGCCAGTACCATGCCGATTGCATTCGGAGATTTATCCTATTATTGGATTCTTATCAGACAGCCTCTCTCCGTAAAAGTCCTGACAGAACTTTACGTTCATGAAGGCGTAACAGGATACGCAGCACATGAACGACTCGATGGAATGCTCATCCGACCAGAAGCCGTGAAAACAATAAAAATGCCGTAAAAAATATGGGCTACCGCCACGGCGGTAACCCGATACATATCATAAACCCGATTTTCTTCTGTTAAATAATATAATAAAAACAAGACGTTTTTCTACCACTTTTCGTATCCTTTTTAAGCGAAAATCGGAACAAAATAACAAAACTATATTGGAAAAAATCATCTGTTTTCCACTTATTTTGCCTATATCGCTCATACCTGGGTATCCCCCCTCGTTAATTCTGCGAAAATTCGTGTTTGAGGGGGCGACGGTCTTCAAGTAAAACAATTGTAGAGATTTGCCCTCCCCATAGCTGAAAGAAAAACAGACACACAAGAGTATTTCCTACATGGCTGTCTGCACATTTATTATCACCTTCATTGTATTGAATAAAACTCTCTGATACTCTAGTGCTTGAATAGTATCACTCAATTAAATCAAAAAACTCTATTGCCCCTGGTTTAGATTGTTCTATAGCTTTTTCAACTATATTAATAGCTTTTTTCAATTTAATGTCTGATTCCTTTAATAATACAAATGCTTCTTGTATTTGAGCTACCAATTCTTTTTGCATCTGAATGTCAATTATTGGAATCAACACTTCTCCTATTTCAGATGGTTTCCAATGCTGAATAATTGAGCCACCAGCATCTCTTTCGGCTTGTAATCGAACAATACTTGAGTTTATTACTAAAACTAAATAATCCGGTAAAATTTCATTTACATCTTTTACTGTCAAATGAAGAATAGCACTTGATGTTATTACTTCTGAGTCTTCTTTCATTTTATAGGCAATTCCACAACTACCGTCTTTCGTTAAAAGAATTGTATTTTTTTTAGGAAATAATAATTGCACATTTTTTTCTATGTCGTTAGGCAATCTAATTGGCGGTTCCGAAATTCCAAACTTATCAATATCACTAACTCTTACAAATGGAATTCCATCGTCAACATAGAATTCACTTCCAGGCTCAATAGATTTTTTTATATCAACAATCTTTTTAAGTTTTTTACAATTAAATGCCTTCAGTCGATTAAATAAATCATCATACTTTGATTGATAATATTCAGCATCTATCCTTCCACTAATACCAAATGACTCCGAAAACCTCTTTACCGTCGAAACTTCTTTCGGGTCTGTAAACGTGTCAAAGGATAAGATTTGAATAAAATTTTTTTCTGCTTCTGAAAACAACTCCATCGCTTTCTGTCGTGAGTCATTTGCCGAAATTACAATAGATTCTATTTTATCAGATAATGTTTTTGATGCATCTGGAATCATTAATGCTTTAATTAATGACATATTTATATTAGGTTGTCCTGTGATAGTTTTAAATCTATTAATTTGGTTTTGTCCATATTTACTATTTAAGTATGTTGAAAAATAATAAGGAGAAATCCCATCCTTCAAAGTTACCTTTGCAATGGCCTGATTTGAACTACATATAAAGTCTTTATTGTAAACAGCAACCCTTCCTAAATATTCCCCCGCCATTGTAACGAGAACTTGATTCTCTGAACAATGAGATTTGTAAAGCATCTTGTGGCTAGCTTCATCTACATATCTTATATTATTCCAGTCAATATAATTGTGTCTAACATTCTGTGTCATTAAAAACGGAATTCCATCATCAACAAAATTTATATAACTACATAAAGAATATGCTCCAAAATTTTGAATATCTGTCATATTATCATTTATCGTCTTCGCCTGCAATTTCTTTAATAATTTATCTGTTCTAACATATTCTTTAGTATAGGTACTGGCATCTATTCTGAAATCAATAATTTCTTTACAAACGCTTAGATTGATTTCCATTGCTTCTAACCCATCCATCAATTTTTTATAATAACCTTCATTAAACGAGGATGGGTTATTTAGAAAAAACTTAAGTTCTCCTTTTTCGCAAATTCAATGAATGCTTCAGCAATACCGTCTTGTGTTAACCCATCATGATTATATAAATCATGTTTTACAATCAAATGCTGGTGTTCATCAAGAATTGGTTTTCCATCTGAATCAACACAGTATATTTTTTCTCCAGATTTATCCTTTGATGGTTCTCTCATTGTAGCAAAAAATATCGGATAATCTTCTTTTTGGGGACACAAATCATCGTCCCATTTCTGTACAAATAATACGGAAGTTTTTGTACCTGTATGCGGTTTAAATACATTTCCATGAAGTCCTACAACCGCAAGTATTCTACAACGTTCTGCAATATAATCACGAATATATTTATCTGTAGCATTATTCAGTCTTCCCTGAGGTAAAACAATAGCCATTCTTCCACCACTCTTCAAAAAAGAAAGATTTCTTTCAATAAACAATACATCACGACTCACTTTTGACTGATATTTGCCCTTTGCATTTTTCCCAAGCTCGTATTTTGCAATAATTCGTGATTCCTTAATATCTCCAGCAAAAGGTGGATTAGCCATAAGAACATCGAAATTAAAATCTCTGTTCTGATTCTTTGTAGCTCTCAGTTTTTTTAATCCCATCCAACCATCATGGTAGATTTCATCCCACTCCTCATCATTGATTGAATCATCCCATCTATCATAATCTAATGTATTGAGATGCATTACATTAGTTCTTCCATCACCAGCAATAAGGTTAAGAGTTCTCGCCACTCGAACAGCCTTAGTATCAAAATCAATCGCAAAAACATTTTCTTTTACATAGTCTTCACATTCTATTGGTTTTTTCTCTGTTGTAAATAAATGACTTTGTTTAATTCCTTTTTCATCAAAAATCTGTTTCCATACATGGAAAATAGTGTGAACAGGAAAACCACATGAACCAGATGCCGTATCAATCATTTTTTCATCTTTCTTTGGATTCAACATTTTAACACACATATCTATTACATAACGTGGCGTGAAATACTGCCCTTTTTCGCCTTTTTGTGATTTAGACATCAAATATTCAAAAGCATCATCTACAACATCAAGATTGCTGTTAAATAATTTTACGTCTTGTAAGCTGGCAACGCAAACAGCTAAATGTGATGCAGTAAGTGTAATTTTTTCATCTTCATTAAATACCCCCGCCCATTTACGCTTTGCCTTATTAAACAGTTCTTGAATATTAACTTTTAAATCTTCATCTGTATCCCCATAATTACGGAATTCCAATGTTCTCGAATGATCTCTTCCGCTCTGCATTTCATCATACAGCTTAGTAAAAATTAACTTGAAGACTTCTTCAAATACATCAACACCAGCATTAGCGAGAACTTCATCTTCCATTTCTTCAATAAGACCTTTAAGAGATTTTTTCTCTGTAACAAGTTTGTCCTTTGCAACCAAATCATCAATCGTCCATCTCTCGGTTAAGATATCCTTTAACTTTTGTGATTCTTTCGGAATATTAGGAATATCTTCAAAATAATTAGGGTCTTTTCTGTGATAGTAAGAAATCTGATCACCATTTGTCCATACACCAATGATTGCTCCTGTTGCATTGCAATAACTCTTAAGCTGTTCCTTACCATCTTTTAACTTAGGTTTCTTTAATTCAACAATAATTTCTTCGGAAGTGTTATGCTCTTTATTAAAAATAACAATGTCAGCACGTTTCTTCTCTCGGCCAAAATGAATTACTCTTTCAAGCTCCATTCGCTCTACAGGATAATTATATTCATTAACTAATTTATAAATATAGAGTTGTCGAACTACTTCTTCTGGTGTTAATTTTATATCTTTTTGTCTAACCATACATTTAATATATGGTTTATCTTTTTTTTCAAAAAAAGCTTTAATTCTTTCCAATTCATCAATTCGATTTCTGTGTGAATTGTGTCAATTTATATGCTGAATCCTTTATGATTACATTTAATTTTTCGCCCATTTCATATCTCCTTTTATTTAGATACATTAAGAGTATTTTACCATATTTTGTTGGTCTAGTAAAATTTATTTAATTTTTCTCACTAATACGTTACTGTCAAGTAATCGTTGGCAACTTTCTTTTTGATTTATCCTTTTGTTGAAATAGTCCTGTTTCTACACTAATTTCTAATATCCAGCCATGTGTAGCAATCGCTTTCTCTCCCCCTGTATCTTT
>ENA-OQDC01000036-OQDC01000036.1-human-gut-metagenome-genome-assembly--contig:-NODE-36-length-93820-cov-6.229387_pt1 | contig 93820 bp, 92 predicted proteins | sample MGYA00242770_ERZ504601 | MGnify/ENA primary metagenome ERZ504601 (study PRJEB26092, sample SAMD00036305) | human gut metagenome | host: Homo sapiens | study: EMG produced TPA metagenomics assembly of...
TGAGTTGACCGGCTGGCATGTCACCGCCAGCCACAGCGGATTCTGCCCACCTGGCGCATCAAGCAGCTGGATGGCGGCAAGGACACGGTCTTTGCCAAGGCGGAGACCGAGGGGCTACGGCGGTATGATCATGCCCACCTGGCTGGACCGTCCCCTGAGCGTGGCGGGCCGCATTCTGGTCCGCCACGGAGAACGGCATCCGGAGCCTGCTGGTCCACCCCGACCGGGCGCTGGCTGTCATCCCCAACCTCTGCATCCACTTCAACCATGACCTGAACAACGGCATGAAGTACAACCCTCAGGTGGATCTGCAGCCCATCTTTGGTGAGGCAGGCTCCACCCTGCGGGACGCTCTGGCTGAGGAAGCCGGGGTCAAGGCTGAGGACATCGTGGATGCTGACCTGGTGCTCTGCACCCGTGAAAAGGCCCGAGCGCGTGGGCCTGAAGGGCGAAACTTCATGTCCGGCCGCATCGATGACCTGGAATGCGCCTACCACCACCCTGTGGGGCTTCCTGCAGGGCCGCGGCGAGGAGGAAGGCCGGGGCGATATGTGGGTCATGTTCGACAACGAGGAGGTGGGCTCCTCCAGCCGGCAGGGCGCACAGGGCACCCTAATGGGCCAATGTGCTGGCCCGCATTGAGGAAAAGCTGGGGGTCACCCGGGAGCAGAGCATCCGTGCCTGCACCAACAGCCTGCTGCTGAGCGCCGACAATGGCCACGCCACCCACCCCAACCACCCCGAAAAGAGCGATCCCGCCAATGTGGCAGTCATGGGCGGCGGTGTGCTGCTGAAGTACAATGCCCGCCAGACCTACACCACCAGCGGCTTTACCGGCGCTGCCTTTGCCGAGATCTGCAAAAAGGCCGGTGTGCCGGTGCAGGTGGCCGCAAACCGCGCGGATGTTCCCGGCGGCTCCACGCTGGGCAACCTGCTGGGCCACCAGATCCTGATCCCCATGGTGGATATCGGTCTGGCACAGCTGGCCATGCATTCCGCAATGGAGACCGCCAGCTGCAAGGATGCCGAGTACATGGCAAAGGCCGTGGCCGAGTTCTATAACACGCCCATCTCCCAGCCTGTGGACGGCGAGTGGAAGCTGGGCCTGTGAGCGCTGTGACCGGGCGCTTTGCCCCCAGCCCCAGCGGGCGGCTGCATCTTGGCAATCTGGCCTGCAGCCTGCTGGCCTGGCTCAGCGCCAGAAGTCAGGGCGGGCGCATCGTGCTGCGCATTGAGGATCTGGATGCCGAGCGCTGCCCCCGCAAATATGCCGACGCACTGGAAGAGGACCTGCGCTGGCTGGGCCTTGTCTGGGACGAGGGCGGCAGCAGCGGCGGCCCCAACGGCCCCTATTACCAGAGCGAGTGCGCCGCCATCTACACCGAGAGCTATAACAAACTGGAAGCACAGGGCCTTGTTTACCCCTGTTTCTGCTCCCGTGCCCAGCTCCATGCCGCCAGCGCACCCCACACCTCCGACGGCAATGTGATCTATCCCGGCACCTGCCGGAGCCTGACGGCGGAGCAGATCGCCGAAAAGCGCAAAAAGAAGGCCCCGGCCTATCGTCTCATGGTGCCCGATGAGAACATCACCTTCACCGATGGCTGTATGGGCCCCCACACCGAGAACCTGCTCCGCGACTGCGGGGATTTCTACCTCCGCCGCGCCGATGGCGTGTTTGCCTACCAGCTGGCCGTGGTGGTGGATGATGCCCGCATGGGCGTGACGGAGGTGGTGCGGGGCGCGGACCTGCTCTCTTCCACCGCCCGGCAGCTTTATCTTTACCGTCTGCTGGGCCTGCCCGCCCCAAAGTTTGTCCATTGCCCGCTCCTGCTGGCCCCGGATGGCCGCCGCCTTTCCAAACGGGACGGGGACCAGAGCCTGGAAAATCTGCGGGCAAAGTATACGGCGGAAGAGATCGTGGGCAGGCTTGCCTTTGCCTATGGTCTCCAACCTGAACCGGCTCCCCGCACCCCGGAAAGCCTGATCCCAGACTTTTCCTGGGACAAGGTGCCAAAGCAGGACATCTGCCTGCCGGAAAATCTGTTTTAAGCAAAACCACAATCTTTCACTGGAAACGGTAAAGATTGTGGTTTATTGTTTACAAAATAATACTCTTATGGTAGAATATAAACAGCGAAAATCACAACAAAGATTGGAGGAAGTAAAATGAAAAAGATGTTAGCTGGTCTATTGGTGGTATTGACACTTGTGTGTGCGATGCCGCTTGGTGCATTTGCTGCTGAGCCAGAAGATGAAGGAGTGCAGCCGCTTTTTTTTCCTGAGTGTCCGAAATGTGGTGGCGTACTTAATATTGAAAGAACATGGACGGAATACACATATTATTACACAACTATATGGGTATATGTGGTATGCGAAAATGGCGACTATTCGAGTAATGAAGTAATGTCTCAAATTCCCAATCAGACAACTCGTAAAAAGAATGATAATGAGAACGAGAGTGTTACGCAAATAGACTAAAACAGAAAGGAGCCTGCTATGCGTAAAATATTAAAAGCGTTGAGCCTGTTGATCTGCACAATGCTTTTGTTCAGTGCATGTGCAGGCTCTTTGAATCTGAGACCGGGACCTTTCCGTTCGGAAATGCAGGATGTTTTCGTTCAGCAGACGACACTTACGGTTCCGGCCAGTCACGCCGAACATGGGGAGGATTATGTTATTGAGTGGCAGGACCCTGTGATGGAAAAGCACGTCCGGAAATGGCTTGACCGCCCGGAAGGGGATATCTACCACAGCGATGTCTGGGATTATCAGCGAGTCACGATAAATTCCGGAACCGGCGTGAAAGATCTCCTCGTCAAAGATGCACCGGACGGGGAAGATATTGGGGGAACCGTTAATGGCAATGATCAGCTGGAAGCCTGTGCGGTCAGGGTAGAGGGAACGTATGATCCGGTGACCTCTCTGGCAGACCTGCGGCATTTTGACAGCTTGCAGGTATTGTCGGTCAATAATAGAAGGGGAGCCCCACCCATTACAGATCTGACGGGTCTGGAAGAATGTAAGAATCTGATGCTTCTGGAGGTGCCCAGTGTGGAAAGCAGTGCATTCCCGACCTTTGCAAAGCTGGATTCTGTGGTAAAGCTGGAATATGGCAGTGACGGGATCCGGGCGGATTCCAATGTCTCCGACCTTTCGGCACTGGCGCAGATGAAGTCGCTGAAGATGCTGCGGATCACCGGCAGTGAGGTCGATCTGACCCAGCTGGCCGGGGCTGACTTGCGGGTCCTGAGACTGGACGTGACCCGGATCGGATCGCTGGAACCGCTGAAGCAGATGGAAAATCTGAGCTTTCTGCAGCTGTACCATGGGCCGGAGATCGACAGCTTTGCCCCGCTGGCGGAGAGCAGTGTGCAGTATCTGAGTATGTCCCTCTCTCAGGGGGCACAGGAAACCTACAAAGACATGGATTATACTCCCCTGACCCAGATGCCGCAGCTGATCTGGCTGGATCTGACCAACAACATCACGTTTGATACGGAAACCTGCAAAAAACTGCTGGCAAACGATACGGCCCTGAAATATCTGAAAATTTCCTATACATCAGCGGCCAAAGATGCCGAAGAGCTGGATACAGCGCACCTGAAAGAGTTCACTGCCCCGGCTCCGTAATGCCCCAAAATGCAAAACACCCATGCCAGCGCCGGCATGGGTGTTTTTCCGTACAGATTCACAGCCGCTGCAAGGCTCTTGCGTCACTGTGTTCCAGTGCGGTCATGGCCGTATCCAGCGCCATGGCCAGCAGGATGCCCAGCAATACATCAATGAGGCTGTGCTGCTTGAGCAGAACCGTGGACGCAATGATGGACATGCACAGCACCGCCGAAGCGGGCCGCATCCAGCGGCGGCCGGGCTCTTCAAAAATGTGGCTGCGGTAATAGGCCATCATCAGGGTGACGGAGTTGAACACATGGATGGAGGGGCAGACGTTGAGGGGCGTGTCGGTGGCATAGAGCGTCCGCACGGCCTGAGCAAAGATGTCACTGCCGTACACCCGGTAGGGCCGCAGGTCAAGGCCGGTGGGCAGGATGACATAGCAGGCCAGCGCAATGGTCATGCCCGCAAACAGGGGCAGGCAGAGCCGCCAGAAGTCGGCCCGGGGCGCTTTCCACAGCAGGTAGAACAGGGTGAACGGGATCCACAAAAACCACGCAAAGTAGGGCACGATGGCATATTTGCAAAAGGGGATCAGGTCATCCAGATGGCAGTGCACCAGAACATCGGGCACGGCAATATGGACTTCGAGCCAATGGAACGCCGAAAGGTAAAACAGGAGATAAAACGCCATGAACGAAACGGGATGGCGGGAAAACCAGTTGCGCATGGAACACACTTCCTTTTCTGGAATGGGGGCCGCAGCCCCGCCTAAAGTTCTTTGCAGCGTATGATTATACCGCGCAAAGACGAAGAAAACAGACAAAAAGCTGACAAAATCGTGAACACATCCGCGCGGAATTTGGTGCGGATTGAGGATTCGCCGGCCCGGAAGAAGCTTCTGTATTCCAATACGAAACAGCAGGGCAGATTCCTGCAGAAATATGAGAAAAAGAAAAAGACTTCTCTTGTGGAAATTTGAGCAATGTGTTATTATTGACTTGAAAAGATTCTGGTGAGAATGAACACAATAAGATAAGCGCAAGCAGGAATGATAAAATGGCAGAGCGATTTTCAAGTGAGTATCCAGAAGAATTTGAAAAAATACTGATGAATTGCGGTGCAAAAGAACAGGATTTTCCGAAAGTGTACCGAATTGCGTATGAAGGAGTTTTGAATGCACAGGCGTTTGAAAGTACATATGCAAACAAGGTGCGCCGTGGAATGAAACTCAGCCCAGAAGCAAAACAGGATGTCGGAACCTATTCTACATCTTGTTTTGAACAGCTTGAAGATGCAAAGTATATTAGAGAAGTTGTTATGCGTCGGCAGAGAAAAGCTAAAATTGCACAGGGAAAAATAAGGCAGGAAACGGGTTACAGTCAACTGACAAAAGAACGGGATCCCCAAAAAGTGGATTCACACATTGACTGGTGGATTTTTGGTACAACGCAGGTAGAAGAGGAGATTATTCCGTATTTTTCTTTATGTGAAGAAGGATAATAATGATGAAAAAGGAAGCTTTTTGAAAGCAAGTTCTTTCAAAAAAAAGTTCGGAAGATGGATATATATTGAGAAGATTTTTCTGGAATATGAAGGGATTCCGGGATTGTGCGTTTGTGTAGATGCTTCGGAGAAGAGATATTTCTGCCATTGTACGGAGATGATGGAGTTTGAGCGGTGGTGCATTCACCCCATTTCAAAGTCCAAGATGATTGATATCTTGTCAAAAAAAGTGCACATTGGAACAAGCGTTGAACCAGAATGAACAAAAAGTATTTATATATACAGTGGATGAGAGTGGAGAAAACGGAGAATTTCAGTTTTATCGTGACTTGGATGAATATGATCGACCGGAGGAAAGCATATATCTGAGAAGTGCTCCGCATCAATTTGATTCATATATTGATACTTTGGAAATGGTTTCGTTGCAGATGAGTTCTGCGGCTATATTGAACTTGGGAAGTGCTATAATCTCACTAGGGGCACAAATTGGACAAAGATTGATGGAAAGTGATATCACGATTCGTTATGATGAGAAAAACGAGAGCACGGAAATAGAGGATGAGAATATACTTCTGTTCCAAAAAAATGTTTGTATTTACGCCTGAAAGGAGAAATTATGAAAGAATTGAACCCGTGGGTGTTGAAGGAAACGAGATATCCGATTGTTGATTTGAAATTTGATAAGTGGGAAGATACAGAAACGAAAACAAAATTATATCAAAAAATAGAGATCAAGGGCAATTTAGAAACTGGAGAACATCCAAAGCAAGTTGGGATACGAATCGACTTGGAGATGGAATCTGAGGACAAAAAAATTTTTGCGCATATTATTCAGGAAGAAGTATATGAAACAGAAGATGAACAGGGATGGAAGAATCGAAAGGATGCGGTTGAAACTGTCAGGGAAGCTGTGATTCCCAATGCATACCAGAACTTGAAAACTTACGTTCGTACTCTTACCAAAAAGGCATGGTCGAAGCCAGTCGTTCTAAAACCATATGAGGAACTTACGGAAACCTTGAAAACAAAAGACAAAGAATAAGAAAAGGAAGTGCTGTTCTTCCAAATGAAGTGCAGCACTTCCTTTTTTCGTTCCGCAATAATAACTCAGATCACCTTTTGTTCCATCCACCTGCCGCGGACAAAGCGGACGCAGAAGAACAGCGAGCGCATGGCCCAATCCAGGAACATGCCCAGCCAGATGAACAGCAGGCCGCAGTGGAACTTGAGCACCATCAGGTAGCAGAAGGCCACCCGGAACACCCACATGGAGACAACGCTGACCGTCATGGTAAAGGCGGCATCTCCGGCGGCGCGCAGGATGTTGGGCAGGGTGAAGCTGGAGGGCCACAGGATCAGCGATACAGCGTTGAACCAGACCATCAGCTCCAGTGCCATGCCGTAGGCCTCCGGCGAGAGGTTGAACCAGGAGAGCGCCAGCTTGTTCAGGAAGAACAGGCCGGAAAGGTTCATCACCCAGTCCCCGGCGTAAGCGGTCAGGAGCAGCAGGCGGGAATAGCGCCTGGCCTGCGCCTTTTCCCCGGCACCCAGGCACTGGCCCACAACAGTCAGCGCGCCGATGCCCACGGCGGAGGCGGGCACGTTCAGGAAGCTGGAGATGTTGCCTGCCACGGCGTTTGCGGCAATGGCGGCGGTGCCCAGCGTGCTGGTCAGGCTGGAGACCGACAGCTTGCCGATCTGGAACATGCCGTTCTCGATGCCGGCGGGAATGCCGACTTTCAGGATGCGCCTGATGAGGTCGAGGTCAGGCTTCAGGTCGGTGAGGTGGTCGATGCGCAGCGCACAATCCGGCTTCTGCAGCAGGAACATCACGGTGAAACAGGCGATCATCCGGCTCACGAGGCTGGCAGTGGCCGCACCCATCACGCCCATGCCGAACCTGTAAATCAGGATGGCGTTGCCGCCAATGTTCACCACGTTCATCACCAGGCTGGAAAGCATACTGATCTTGCTGTTGCCCTGGGCGCGGAACAGAGCCGCACCGGCGTTGTACACGCCGATAAAGGGATAGCTCAGGGCCGAGAGCAGGAAATAGGTCTCAGCGTAGCGCATCACATCCGCGTCAATGGAGCCGAAGATGCCCCGCAGGATGGCGTGCCGCCCCACCGCCACGATGACGGCGGTGACCACGCTGAGCGAGATCATAATGAACATGATCTGGGCGGCGCTGGCTTTGGCCCGTTTGGGTTCCCGGTGGCCGATGTACTGGCTGGCGACCACCGCGCCGCCGGTGGCCAGTGCGCTGAGCAGCTGGATCATCAGCACGTTGAAGGAGTCCACCAGGCTCACGCCCGAAACGGCGGCTTCGCCCACCGAGGAGACCATCAGGGTGTCCGCCAGACCGATGGAGATGCTGAGGGCCTGCTCTGCCACCAGCGGCAGGAAAAGTGAGATGAGCTGTTGACGGTTGAACAGCGGTCTTGATGTGGTCGATGCGTCTGTCATGGTGTCCTCCCTTGGCGCGTGGATTCAAACACACCCATGATAGCGCTGAATGACGTGAAAATCAAGATATTGTATCCAACAAACCTAAAAATCAGGCAAACTCTTTGCTGGGGGTCAGGCTGGTGCCGTAATAAACGATGTAGTCGTAGGGAATCTGGGGGTTGTACGCAGCCAGATCGCCGTACTTGGCCAGAATGTCGTTCCGCAGGTTCTCCGGGGTGTAGGGCTGCCCGGCGGAAAGGGTGTCGGCGCAGACGGCGTTCCACATGCTCTCGGTAAAGGCGGCGCAGTTGAAGTAGGCCGACCAGTGGTCAGATTTGGCAAGGTTGCGGTTGACCACGTCCAGCTGGCCCTGATCCAGCGAGGTCTGGACAGCATAGATGTTCTGGTAGTAGGAATCGGCCAGATAGCGCTTGTAGTAGCCCTCCAGATTGTACCAGATGCCGGTGTGCTCCCAGCGGTTGCCGCGGGGGCTGAAGGTCATCTCGGTGTCGGGCGCGATCCGCAGGCCGCCCACCTCGATGTCGTGGTCAGAGACGTTCCGCACCGAGAGGAAGGAGTGGCCGCTGGAATTGATGGAGGCATCGCCCCGGTCCTCGGCCCGGGCGTAGATGCGCAGCAGGGCCACGGCACCCTCGGCGGGTTCTGCACCGTAGGCCTGCACGGCAGATCTATGGTCGGCCTGTTCAAAATCGTAGGGGCCGCCGGTGCTGGTGGTAAAGCCGACGATGTTGCGGATCTGATCCTCAAGGGGGCTTACATCGGTGATGACACGTTGGTCCTGGGGGGCGGGCGTGGCGGCGGGAGCCTCGGCCAGTGCGGCGGTGCTGCCGAACACGCACAGGGCCAGTGTCAGGCAGAGGGAAAGGGCGCGGAACTGCTTTTTCATGGGGGAACCTCCAAAGAGAAAAAATTCAGGTCAAGGTAGACGATTTTTGGGGCGCTGTCAAGAAAAAGATATCTGCCGCCTTTACCCCCGGTGCCGGATGTGTTAAAATGTAGCTGGCAGCCGTGCCCGGTGGTTTGGGGTATGGAGCCGATCGGAAGGTAAATGAATCTGACCCAGAGAGGGGAACAACCTATGCCAAAAGAAGCACACAAGGTCGTGGTCATCGGGCACCGCAACCCCGATACCGATTCCATCTGCTCCGCCATTGCCTATGCGGAGCTCAAAAACCGCACCAGCACGCTGGTCTGTGAGCCGCGCCGTGCCGGTAAAATGAATCAGGAGACCGAGTTCGTCCTGAAAAAATTCGGTGTCACGCCGCCCCGGATGTGCACCGACGTGAACCCCAAGATCCGGGACGTGGATTACCGCGAGATGCCGGGCATCCCGGGCTCCACCAGCCTGCGCCGCGCGTGGAAGATCATGCGCGACCAGCAGATCGACACCCTGTCCATCACCAGCGCGGACAACGAGCTGGAGGGCATCATCACGGTGAAGGATCTTGCCACCGCCAACATGGACGTGTTCGATACCGCAGTGCTGGCCAAGAGCCGTACCTCTTATAAGAACATCCTTGAAACGCTGAACGGCACCATGGTGGTGGGCGATGCAGACGCGGTCTGCACTACCGGCCACATCAAGATCGGCACCGCCACCCCCGAGATGCTGGAAAGCAGCGTGGAAAAGGGGGATATCGTCATTCTGAGCAACCGGTACGAAAGCCAGCTCTGCGCCATTGAAAAGGAAGCCTCCCTGATCATCATCTGCAATGGGGCCAAGGTGGGCCGCACCATCCAACGCATTGCCGATGAGACCGGCGTTGCCATTATGACCACCCCCGAGGATACCTACGCGGCGGGCAAGCTCATCAGCCAGTGCGCCCCATCTCCTATTATATGACCCGGGACAATATCCTCAAATTCACCCTCGTCACCCCCGTGGCCGATGTGCTGCGGGTGATGGCAAAGGTGCGCCACCGCTATTTCCCCCATCCTCGATGAGGACGGCAAATACTGCGGCATGGTCAGCCGCCGCAACGTCATTGCCCTGCGCAAGCGGCGCATCATTCTGGTGGACCACAACGAGGCCACCCAGGCCGTGGAGGGCTTTGATCAGGCCGAGATCCTGGAGATCATCGACCACCACCGCATCGGCAGTCTGGAGACCAGCGGCCCGGTCTACTTCCGCAACCAGCCCGTGGGCTGCACCGCCACCATCATCACCCAGATGTACGATGAAAACAGTGTGGACATCCCGCCCCAGATCGCGGGCCTGCTGCTGGCGGCTATCCTTTCGGATACGCTGGCCTTCCGCAGCCCCACCTGCACCCCCGTGGATGAAAACGCTGCCAAGCGTCTGGCCAAGATCGCAGGCGTGGACATTGAAGAGTTTTCCACCGAAATGTTCGAGGCCGGTGAAAAACTGGACGGCAAGACCCCCGAAGAGGTCTTTTTGCAGGACTTCAAGGTGTTCATGTGCGGCGATATCCGCTTTGGCGTGGCACAGGGCAGCTACATGACCCGCAAGAATCTGCAGGCCGCCCAGGCGCTGCTCCAGCCCTATCTGGAGGAGGCCCGCAACAAGCAGAACGTGGAGGACCTCTACATGCTGCTGACCGATGTGCCCAAGGAGGAGAGCGTGGTCATCTGCACCGGCCGCTACGCCGCCGAGGTGTTGAGCAACGGCTTTGAGAGCCGGCCCGCCGCCGACGGCAGCTGGACGCTGCCCGGCGTGGTCAGCCGCAAAAAGCAGTTCATCCCCGCCATGATGAGCGCCTATCAGGAGCTGTAACCCCCCGATATAAAACACGAAGCCCCCGGAACCCTGCATGTTCCGGGGGCTGTTGTGTTTTGTAAGGGAGCGTCAGGCTGCGACTTTTAAGGGAGAGTTATCAGTCCAGATGGTGCCATCCAAAAGCTTTGTTACGGCCAGTGTGCCGTTCACGCTGACCCGCGCGGGGTCCAGCGCATAGAAATCGCTCTCCCGCAGGTTTTCAGGGTCTGCCGTGGGGGAGATGCCCACCACGCACACCCAGTGTCCGTAGGTGCTGCTGGTGGCGATGTGGGGGTAATTGACCTCTTTCCAGCCGGAGCCGGAGAGATGGTATTCATAGCTTGTCACGCGGTTGGTGTGCTTGGACACGCCGCTGACGGCGGTGTTTTTTCAGATGTACTATGACGGGCCGCCCGGCCTGCAGCTCTTCATGCAGGCGGGAAAGGCAGTCGGAAAGGGAGCCGCTGTAAGCGTAGTACCCGGCGGCAGACCATACCGCGCCGTTCGACCACATCCCGCTGCCCGAGCAGGGCCTGCCATCCAGAATGGTGCGGGCGTAGCGCAGGGCGTACCAGCTGCACCGGCCCGAGGTCTGGTTGCCGATGGAGACGATCTGCTGGCTGTCGAAGGACAGCAGCGTGATGCCGTTCACATCCTGCAATTGTGCCGCGGCAGCCTTTGGCGCGGCCAGAAAGCTCAGGCACAGCAGAACTGCTGCCATGAAAACGCGCACCGGAGCGCGCAGGGAACCATGCTGCATGGGGCAAACTCCTTTTCCTTGTTCAGGAACGGCACCCGGCGGTTCCCATTGCCTTAAGTTTAGCACCAAATCGTGGTAGAATTGTGTAAACGCCGGAAATATTTTCCGGTTTTTGCCCCGGGCACGGCAAAGGATCTTTGCGAAGATTCGTTCTGGAAAAAACAACAAAAGCAGGAGAAAATGTTTGGTGAAGCTGGCAATTGACAAAAGCGACAGTCGTTGGATAAAATAAAGCTGGAAGGGGTCCTGTTTCAAAATGGAAAGGCACCCTGCATATTATGAAAAACACAACAAAACGACTGGAGGTCCCGACATGAAAATGCTGAAAAAACTGGCCGCTTTGATTCTGGCGGCGACCATGGTACTTGTTCTGTTCACCGCCTGCGGCGGGGATACCACATCGACCCCTGAGGCTCAGGCAGAAGCTCAGATGATGAGCACAATCAATAAACAGCGTGGTTCGGCAGTACAGCTGTGCAATGACACCGAGCTCAAAAAGGAAGCTGAAAAGTTCTTGGATTCGGCGGTAGACATCAACACCGGTGCATGGAAAATTTACAATGCGATAGATGTTCATCGTGATGACAATGGTATTTATACGGCTAAGGTCGTGGTCAAGAATGAGTATACCGGTAAACTGTTGGAAGAGTTCTTCAATATGGTAAACAACAAGGATAAGGATGTGAACATCAACGCAGTTGGCAAGTGGACCAAGGTTGGTGTAGCCGCAAAGACAGTTAAGGGCAATATGTACATTTCTATCGTTGTTCAGGTTAACCCCAAAGCATAAGGATACAATAATACACTCCCCGGAGCGTGGCTGAAAGGCCGCCCTCCGGGGCTTTTTTGCGTCTGGAACACTTGACTTATAATTATAATATAATTATAATATAGATATGGAAAGCATACAGTTTGAGTGGGATGAAAATAAAAACCGCATCAATCAGCACAAACACGGCATTTCATTCCTGGAAGCAAAGACAGTTTTCTATGACGAGGAAGCACTGGTAATTGATGACCCGGAGCATTCAGAACAGGAGGACAGATTTATCATTCTCGGCCTGAGCAGTAGGGCAAATCTGCTTGTCGTGTGTCACTGCTACCGTGCGTCAGATACTGTCATCCGTATTATCTCGGCCAGAAAGGCCACAAAAACTGAATCGAAATATTATGGAAAGTGAGGCCTGTGTTATGCTCAAAGAGTACGATTTCAGCAATGCAAGAAAGAATCCCTATGCCAAGGCGCTGAAAAAACAGATCACCATTAACATTGACAGCAATACCATTGATTACTTCAAGGAGCAGGCCGAAGTGGTGGGCATCCCTTACCAGACCCTGATCAATTTGTACTTGAAAGACTGCGTTGCCAATAACCGTCATTTGTCTCTGTCGTGGCAGTGAGAAGAAAAACGGGCTCGTCCGGTTTTGCTCCGGGCGGGCTTTTTGTTTGCAACTTTCCCATAAAAGATGCAAAAAAGGCTGTGATGTGGTACAATAAAAGATAGATTTTGTCGAAGAAAGGAACCTTTGGATGCAGCTGTTTGAACTGGTCAGCCCGCGGCTGTTCCGCCCGCTGGCGGGGCCCAACCGGGCGTTTTATGCGGAGCTGCTGCTCCTGCTGTGGGAGGAGTGCCGCCACACGGCGGATTACTCCATCTCCCGGGCAGAAGCGGTGAGCCGGGCCGAGGATTACTTTGCGGCGCTGGCAAAGCCGCTGGCGCTGGATGCCGATGATGCGGGCGACGAAGCAGAACAGCCCACCGGGGACCCCCATACCTTGCGCTGGGCTTTCTGCTCCGCCTGCGCCGCACCGGCTGGCTGGAAGAGCAGCCCGGCAGCTATGAGGAAGAGCCTGCCCTTGCCTTTGTGCCCGAAGTGGCCCCCCTGCTGGAGGCGCTGGAGGAGATCCTGAACCCGCGCGTTGTCACCTACACCGGCAAGCTGTACAAGGCCTGGCAGCTGCTGCAGAACATCGGGGAGGAAAAGAGCCCCTATGAAAATGTTCTGCGGGAGGTGGCCTCCGATCTGGAAGCGCTGAACAAGTCCCTGCGGGCGCTGAATGCGTCCATCGGGCATTATATCGACCGGCTCACCCGCAACCGCACCCCGCAGGAGGTGCTGGAGCTCTTCGACCAGTACGAGGAAAAGGTGGTGGCCGCCGCTTACCACCGCTTCAAGACCAGCGATAACCTGTTCAACTACCGTGCCTATCTGGAGGAGGAGCTGGATGACTGCGAGGCAAACCATCTGCCCCGGCTGGCGCTGGATTACGCCCGGGTGGAGCACTGCGCCCCCGGCGAGGCCGCCCCTGCCGTGCGTGCCCTTATCCAGAAGCTGCGGGATTCATTGGAAGAGATGAGCACCCTGATGCGCCAGATCGACCAGAGCCACATCCGCTACCGCAAGCGGGCCGTGCAGCGGGCACAGTTCCTGCTGCTGAGCGACCGCTCCTCACAGGGCAGTGTCACCGCCCTGCTCCGCCGCTACGCCGAGGAGATCAAAACGCCCGATCAGCTGTTCGCACCGGATGACGGCCCGGTGGCAAAGCATCTGCACCTCTACCCGGCGGCGGTGTTCGGGGCAAAGCCCCTCTACCCGCCCGCCGCGCCCCGCAGCGAAACGCCGCTGGCTCCGGTGCGGCAGGCCGGGCTGGATGCGGAGCAGCTGCGCAAAGAACAGCAATTGCTGCTGGATTACGCCCGGATGGCCGTGACGGAGGAAAACGTGGGCCTGCTGGCAAAACAGGCCCTTGCCGCCCGCAGTGCGGTGGCTGCTTCCACGCTGGCGGAGGAATACCCCCGCGATTTTGCCCGCATCATCGGCCTGCACACCTACTCGCAGTCGCCGCGCCGGGCTTACGATATCACCCTTACCGGAAACTGGGTCGAACGGGGCGGCTTCCGGTTTGAAGAGTTTATTCTGACACCCCGCAGGGAGGACGCTGACCATGGCCGAACCGAATAAAATGCTGGAAGAGACCGCAAACTATCTGCTCAACCACTGCTTTGTGCTGGGCGGTGTGGAGGATCAGCGGGCAAAATACCTCTATGTGCAGGATCATCTGCCCGAGGTGCGGGCCGTGTTCGCGCCGCTGGGCTATGCGGTAACGCTTTACCCGGCTCCGCTGCAGGCGGCGGCGCTGGTCAACGAGCATGAGGGCAGTCAGGCCCGGCTGCTGAAATACGAGAGCATCCTGCTGCTGGTGCTCCGCCTGCTCTATCTGCAAAAGCGGGAGAGCCTTGCCGCCAGCGCCGATCAGGTTCTGGTCACGGTGGAAGAGGTGCAGACGGAGCTGCAGAAGATGAACCTGCCCCGGCGGCTGGACCAGCGCACGCTGGAGGAGCTGATGCGCACCCTGCGCAGGTATAATCTGGCCCGCCCGGTGGGGCGGCTGACCGGTCTGGACAGCCGCATCGAGGTGTTTCCCACCGTGCTGCTGGCCCTGCCGGATGCAGATCTTGCCGATGCCGCCGCCGAGAGCAGCCGCACCCGGGAGGAGCTGGCCCTCTACGAGCGGCCTGACGGAGATGCCAGCGGGGAGGAAGAAGAATGATCGAATTAAAGCGCCTGAAGCTCATCAACTGGCACAACTTTGAAATGTCACCTTGATTGTGCCCGTCTGACTTATATGATCGGTGTCAACGCGGTGGGCAAGACCACCATTCTGGATGCCATCCGCTACTGCCTGACCACCAACCGCAATTTCATGCCCTGGGCAATAAAAAGAGCGGCCGCACCCTGCAGGGCTCTGTCCACGCCAAGCAGCGCGGCGAGAACGCCTACCGCCGCCCGGGCCGCACGGTGGCATATATCGGAGCCGAGTTCTGGGACACCGTCAAGCGGACCAGCTTCGTCATCGCTGTCCGGGTGGAATCCGAGGGCCCCATGCAGGAGCTCCACCCCGGCGACCAGACCTGGTACATCTCCGAGGACGGCATCACGCTGGAAAAGCTGCCCTTCCTTGATCCGCGCACCGGTGCCCCCAGCGCCAAGGAGGACTTCAAGCCCGCCGTGGGCCGCCTGTCCTACACCCGCAGCCCCAGCGAGGCCCGGGACCGCATCTGCCGCGCGCTGGGCATTGGCCGCGCGTCCAGCCCGCTGGGCAAAAAGTTCAACGAAGTGTTCCAGATGGGCACCAGCATGGACGAGATCCCCAATTTCCGGGAGTTCCTGTACCAGTACATCCTGCCCCAACCGGAGCTGGATCTGGAAGCGCTGCAGGGCGACCGGGTGGAGCTGGAAAACCTCCACGCCGTTCTGGCCGAGGCCCAGACCCGTGCCGCCGCGCTGGAACAGATCGTGGCGTATGGCCGGGAAGCTGCTGCCAAAGAAACGGATGCCCTTGTCAACCGGGGTGCGGCCCTGCTGGCCCGCGCCGAAGCGGATGCCGGTGAGGATGCCTCCTGGCAGAGCCATCTGGACGCAGGCCGCCGCCAGCTGGCCGATCTGAACGCAAAATACGAGGCCGCCAAGAACGCCGAAACCGAAGCCCGCCGGGCCTATCTGGCGGCCCACGGAGCGGCCGGTGACAGCGGCGCGGGCCGGGCGCTGGATGCCCTGACCGAGGAGCTGGCCCGGAAAAAGAGCGCGCTGGATGCAGCGGCCCGGACAAGGAACGGTCTGGAAGCGACTGCGGATACCATCACCGGCCTGCTGACTCAGCTGAACCGCAGCGGCTTTGCGGTGGAGAAGGAGCTCTGGCCCCAGCGCCTGACGGCGGAACATCTCCCCGCCCTGACCGAGGCCCTAGCCCGCATCGAAAAGCCGCTGGAAGAGCAGTATTTTGCTGCCCGGCAGGTTTCGGCGGATCTGGCAAAAGAGCAGGAGGCCCTGCGGGCCGAGCTGAACGCCGTGTCCGGCGGCAAGTGGGTCTACCCCCACGGCGATGCCGCCACCAAAGTGCGGGATGCCGTGAATGCCGAGCTGAAAAGCCGCGGCATGACAGCGGATGCAAAGATCTTCTGTGAGCTGCTGACCGTGGCCGATGAGAGCTGGCAGGACTGTGTGGAAGCCTGCCTGGGCGACCGTCGGTTCGATATCCTTGTGCCGCCTGCCCATTATGCCGCCGCCAAGAGCGCCTTTGTGGCGCTGGGCGACCGGGTGGGGCCCATCAGCCTGCTGGATACCCCGGGCATCCGCAAGGCAGACCGCCATGCGGAGACGGCCCCCGCCGACAGCCTTGCCGCCCAGGTCACCAGCGAGAATCCGCTGGCCGCACAGTATGCGGACACCATCCTGCGCCGCATCGTCTGCTGCGACACCCCCGATACGCTGGAGCATTTCCCCGACAGCGCCACCCGGGACCTGCTGCGCCACCATCCCTTCCGGCTGGAACGCCTGCGCAGGCCCCAGCGCTATATCGGTCTGGATGCCCGCAGGGAGCGTGCCGACGCGCTGGAAGCACAGCTTGCCGCCCAGACCGACCGCTGCCGCGAAGCCGCCCAGACCGAAAAGACCCTGAAATCTGCCTACGACCAGTACCAGAACGTCCTGCGGGGCCATGCGCTGGAACAGCTGGCCGAACTCTGGGCCAGCCGGGCCGCGCTGGATGCCGCCCGTGCCGACTACGCCGCGCAGGAGCAGAAGCTGGCGGACTGCCGCGAGAACCCCATGCTGCAGCAGCTCTACCGCGAGGAAGAAGCCCGGGAAGCTGCGTGGGAGACTGCCCGCAAGGCCGTGGAGCAGGTGGGCGGCGATATCCGCGTCTGCGAAAAGCAGATCGCATCCTGTGAGGCGGAGCAGGGTAAGGCGGTGGAGACCGCCGCACAGAGCCGGGAGGCGGCAGAGGCATTCTTTGCACAGCACCCGCTGCTGGAGCCTCTGGCACAGGAACGCAAAAAGGGCCTGATGACGGGCGGGCGCACGGCCCGTGCCGCCGCACAGACTGCCGAAAAGGCACAGACCAGGCTGGACGATGCCCTGCGGGCTTATCTCGCTTCCACGCTGGAACCCGCCCAGAGGGATTACAACGAGCACTATGTCTGCGATTATCCGCTGGGTCTGGTCGGGGTGGAGCAGTACCGCGCCCAGCACGACAGCCTTGTCCGGATTGATCTGGAACGCTACGCCGCCCGTCTGGAACAGGCACAGCGGGACTGCAAGGACCGCTTCCGCAAGGATATCCTCTTCCGGATGAAGGATGATATCTTCAACGCCCGCCGCCAGTTCCGGGAGCTGAACAAGGTGATGGAGCAGCTGACCTACGGCGAGGAAGTCTACCGCTTTGAGCTGGAACCCAGCCGTGACCCCCAGCTGGCCGCCTTCTATCAGGTCATTGTGGACAAGGGCAACCAGCAGATGACCGATGGCGACTCGCTGGACAACCTTGCCGCCACCGCCGACCCCGTCTACGAGCGGCAGGTGGACGCGCTGATGGAAAAGATCATGGCCGATGTGGACGAGAACACCCGGGCCCGGCAGGAGGGCCGCACCATCTCCGGTGCCACCCTCTCGGATTATGTGGACTACCGCACCTATCTGGACTATGACATCAAGGTGACCAACACCGTCTCGGGCCAGCAGGCTTATCTTTCCCGCGTCAGCCGCGATTCCTCCGGCGGCGAAAACCAGGCTCCCTTCTATGTGGCCATCTGTGCCAGCCTGCTGCAGATCTACCAGAAGAGCGAGAACAGCATCCGCCTTGTCCTGCTGGACGAGGCCTTCAGCAAGATGACCAGTGACCGCATCCGCCCCATGATGGAGCTGTTCCGCCGCCTGCAGCTGCAGGTGCTGCTCATCTCCACCGTGGAAAAGAGCACCGCCATCCAGCCCTACTGCGATATCACCTATTCCATCGTGCGCCACGGCGATGCCAACGCCATTGCGCCGTTCTACCGGGCCGGCACCCTTGCCGATGCCCCGGAAAAGGAGACTGAATATGAATAACACCCTTGCAAACATCTGGCTCTTTGCCACCCACTGGACCAAGCTGGATGCCTTTGATACCGAGGAAGAGCTCAACGATGAGCTGGAGCTGCTCCAGCGCCAGAGCCTGCCCACCAAAGTCCGTCAGGTCACGGACAAGGAAGGCAGGGAACAGTTCCTCCTTTACGTCAAACAGGCCGACCGCGATTACGCCCGCTATTGCACCGGCTGGCGGCCCGGCGGGATGATGTGATCCACCCCTGCAAAAAGGAGAATCCATGTCAAAACAGAAAATTCAACTTTCGGATCACTTTGATTATTCACGGCTGATCCGTTTTGTGCTGCCCTGCATCGGCACCATGCTGTTTACCTCCATTTACGGCATCGTGGACGGCCTGTGTGTCTCGAACTTTGTGGGCAAGACGGCTTTTGCCGCCGTCAACCTCATCATGCCCGTGCCCATGCTGGTGGGTACCGTGGGCTTCATGCTGGGCACCGGCGGCAGCGCCATCGTGGGCATCACGCTGGGCGAGGGCGACAATGCAAAAGCTGATCGCTACTTCAGCCTGTTCATGTCAACGGCGCTGATCGCTGGCATCGTGCTGTCCGTGCTGGGGATGCTGCTGCTCCGGCCGGTGGCCCTGATGCTGGGTGCCGAAGGCGAGATGCTGGACTACGCCCTGCGCTATGGCCGGGTGCTGATGCTCAGCCTGCCCACCTTTATCCTGCAGAATATGTTCCAGAGCTTTTTTGTCACCGCCGAAAAGCCGCATCTGGGCTTTTATTTCACGGTGGGTGCGGGCTGCACCAACATGGTGCTGGACGTGCTGTTGGTGGGCATCCTGCACTGGAGCGTGGAGGGTGCCGCCATTGCCACCATGCTCAGCCAGGTGGTGGGCGGCCTGCTGCCGGTGTTCTACTTCCTCAACCGGAACAACACCAGCCTGCTCCACCTCTGCCGCCCGCAGTTTGAGGGCAAAGTTCTACTGAATGCCTGCATCAACGGCTCCTCCGAGCTGATGACCAACCTTTCCATGTCGCTGGTGAACATCCTGTACAACTATCAGCTGCTCCGCTTTGCGGGCGAGGATGGCGTGGCCGCTTATGGTGTGATTATGTACGCATCCTTCCTGTTTGTGGCGGTGTTTGTGGGCTACGCCGTGGGCAGTGCGCCCATCGTCAGCTACCACTATGGTGCCAATAACCGCAAAGAGGTCAACAACCTCTACCGCAAGAGCCTGAAGCTCATCGGTGTGGTTGCGGTGGGAATGACCATCGGCTCCATGTTCATCATCCCCCATGTGGCCCGCTTCTTTGTAGGCTATGATGAAAACCTGCTCATTCTGACCACCCGGGCCTTCCGGCTCTATGGCCTGAGCTTCCTCATCATGGGCTTCAACGTCTATGCGTCCTCCTTCTTCACGGCCCTGGGCGACGGTGTGACCAGTGCGCTCATCTCGTTCCTGCGCACCCTGCTGTTCCAGGTGGCGGCGGTTCTGCTGCTGCCGCTCCTGCTGGGCATCGATGGCATCTGGCTGGCCGTGACAGCCGCCGAGCTGGCCGCTTTGCTGGTCAGCATCGGCCTGTTCATCACCAGAGACCAGCAGTTCCATTACCGCAAGGCGGAATAAGGATAGTGAAGAACAAAGCGGCTTTCCGCACAGATACGGGAGGCCGCTTTGTTTTTGTCGAAACATGTGTTATACTGTTTGCGCTGCCCCTTTCCATTCTGGCAACAGATGGGAGGTGACATTATGTATAATCTCGTAACCGATTTGGTTGTAGCCGTCGCAGCAGGTGTAATTGTCCGCTACATCTGCAAGTGGCTTGACGACTGGATCTAAGGGTCAGCAAGCACAAAAGAACCCCTTCAGAGTGTCCACCTCTGAAGGGGTTCGCTTTTGGTGACATTATGAATCTCGTAACCAATCCATTGTCCACTTTCAGTATATGCGAATTTGAAAAAAAGTCAATAGCTGCATAAAAAATTTACTATTTTCTGAGCGTTGAGATGAAAGTGCTTTATTTATTAAAAGTAAACTCCACGAACTCACAGTTTTTGATGCCTGCCGCCGCGTACTCCTCGTTGGTCATATCGTAGAAATAGGACTGCACCACCCGGGCGATGCCGTTGTGGGCCACCAGCAGGTAGGTCTTATCGGTGTTGGCCCGGAGCTCGTCCAGCAGGTTGTAGATGCGCTGGGCCAGCTGCATCATGCTCTCGCCGCCGGAGTAGCGGTCGGCAAAGTGGGTCTTGGAAATGCGGAACTCTTCGCCGTCCCGGGGCGTGCCCTCGTAGCGGCCAAAGCACTGCTCCCGGAGCCGGGGCTCACACCGGGCAGGAATGCCGGTGGCCTCTGCAATGGCCCGGGCGGTGTCGGCGGCGCGGGACAGGGGAGAGTACAGGATCTCATCGATGCGGAGACCGCTGGCCCGGAGCTTTTCGCCCAGCTCCCGGGCCTGGGCACGGCCTTTTTCGGTCAGGGGGCTGTCGGTCATGCCGCAGATCTTGTTTTCCACGTTCCACACGGTCTCGCCGTGGCGGGTGAAATAGACCTTGTGCGCCGCCTTGGCCAGCCTGTGATCCCGCAGGGTGACAGTGCTGCCCTCGTTGATGTCCAGCCGGGTCAGCTCGGCATCCGGGTAGGGGAGAACCCGCTGTGTGCCGTCGGCAGCCTCCAGCAGGACATCACAGAGCACGGGCTGGCCCTCGGGCAGCTCCTCGCAGCCATAAAGCTGCTCCTCAATGCGCAGAACGCGGTAGTTTTTTTCTTCCATCCTCTTCGACCTCTTTCGGGCAGATTGTTTCTTACATTATAAAACGGCAGCGGGGCCCCGTCAACGCTTGACAGCCCCGTGTGCCGCCTGATAAACTAGGCGCAAGGGATAAAAACGCCAAAAGGAGAGAAAAAGTTGAACATTACAGAACTGCGGTATCTCGTCGCCATCATGGAATGCGGATCTGTGAGTGCGGCGGCAAAGCGGCTGTATGCCGCTCAGCCCAACGTGAGCAAGGCGCTGAAAAATCTGGAAGAAGAATACCATCTCCGCATTTTTGAGCGGTCATCCACCGGCATGATCCCCACGGAGCAGGGGCGGCATTTCATCGAGCAGGCCGAACGGGTGCTGCGGGAGGTGGACCGGCTGGACCAGAGCGTGCAGGAGGCGCAGGAGCGCTGCGCCGAGCTGCGGGTAATGATCCCCCACGCCACCTATGCCTCCTATGCGGCGGTGGATTATCTGGAGAAGGTGTCCTCCATAGAACGGCTCCACATCCACATCCGGGAGGGCGGCTCCATGGAGGCACTGGATCATGTCCTGCGGCAGGGGTATCATCTGGCTCTGCTGCGGTACGCCGTGGAGGATGATGAGCACTATACCCATTACTGCGCCCGGCGGGGCCTGAAAATGGAACCCATTATGGATTTTGAATACAGTCTGCTGACCAACCGGGACGGCCCGCTGGCCCGGAAGGAGATCCGCGACCTGTCTGAGCTGGACAAGTATATGGAGATCCTCCACGATGATTTCCAGCTGCCCGGCGAGGAGGGCGGCGACGGTGTGCGCTGGCATGTCAACCCGGAACGCCGTATCCATGTGTATGAGCGGTGCAGCCAGTTCTCGATCCTGCAGCGGCTGCCCACGGCCTACATGTGGGCATCGCCCATGCCCCGCAGGGCACTGGAGCAGTACCATCTGGTGCTGAAAAGGTGCCCGGCCCAGCGCCAGCAGATGCGGGATGTGCTGGTCTACCCGGACAAGGGCCGCCTGCGCCCCGAGGAGCAGGCCTTTGTGGATCTGCTCCACAAGGAAGCGGCTTCCACCGTGAAATAAAGGGGCTTTCCGGCTAAGGCACGGCAAAGGTTGCTTCCTTTGAAATTGACGGAAAAACCAATAAATGGATGCAAAACCGGGCGAAAATAAGCGCCCGGTTTTATTTTTGCTGATAAATGGTCAAAAAATAAACGGAAAAGCGGCAAAATTCTTTGCAGCTATATCGGAAACCATATGGCCCCATGCCGGAAAGATATTTCTCCGCTGGAAAAAGTGTGCTACCATGAGGCCAGAAAAGAGCCCCGGGTATGCGGCAGAATGGGGCCGCGGCCGGCAGGGGCAAAAAGGAGGTTTCTGGTATGATTAGTTTCCTGCTCTGTCTTGCGATCCTGGTGGGCGGATACTTCGTCTATGGCAAGATCGTGGACAATACCTTCGGCCCGGACGACCGTGAAACGCCTGCTGTGCGCATCAACGACGGCGTGGACTATGTCGTGATGCCCCAGTGGAAGCTGTTCCTCGTCCAGCTGCTGAACATTGCGGGCCTTGGCCCCATCTTTGGTGCCATGCAGGGCGCTTTGTGGGGCCCCGTGGTGTTCCTGTGGATCACCTTCGGCACCATCTTTGCCGGTGGTGTGCATGACTACTTCTCCGGCATGATGAGCGAGCGCAACGACGGCGCTTCCATCGCCGAGATCACCGGCAAGTACTTAGGCCCTGTGATGCAGAATGTGATGCGTGTGTTCTCTGTTGTGCTGCTGATCATGGTGGGCACCGTGTTCGCCGTTGGCCCTGCCGGTCTGATCGTTGAGCTGTGCAGCCAGAGCGGCGCATCCGGCGTGATGACCTCGCTGCTGTTCTGGCTGGTCATCATTCTGACCTACTACTTCATCGCGACCTTTATCTCCATTGATGCGGTCATCGGCAAGATCTACCCCGTGTTCGGCATCTGCCTGATCATCATGGCCATCGGTGTCATCTTCGGCATCTTCACCAATCCCGCCTACACCATCCCGGAGATCTGGGATCACTTTGGCAGCATGCATCCGTCGGGCACTCCCATCTGGAGCTTCATGTTCATCACGGTGGCCTGCGGTGCGATCTCCGGCTTCCACTCCACCCAGTCGCCTCTGATGGCCCGCTGCATGAAGAGTGAGAAGCAGGGCCACTTTGTGTTCTACGGTGCTATGGTCTGCGAGGGTGTCATTGCCCTGATCTGGGCCGCTGCAGGCTGCTCTCTGTACGAGGTCACCGATGGCCTGAACACCGGTCTGGCACAGGCACTGGCAATGGGTCAGTCCAAGGCCATCTATGATGTCTGCTCCAAGACCATGGGCGGCGTGGGCATCGCACTGGCCATGATCGGCGTGGTCGTCTGCCCCATCACCTCCGGCGATACCGCCTTCCGTTCTGCCCGCCTGACTCTGGCCGACTGGTTCAAGATCGATCAGGACAGCTACGGCAACCGCCTGAAGCTCTGCATCCCTGTGCTGGGCGTGGGCGCTTTCCTGGGTATCGGCAACGCACTGGGCTTCATCAACTACACCGTGATCTGGCGCTACTTCAGCTGGACCAACCAGACGCTGGCCATGATCGTTCTGTGGGCCGCTTCCATGTACCTGTTCAAGGAGAAGAAGAACTACTGGATCACCGCAGTGCCCGCCACCTTTATGAGCGCCGTGTCCGCTACTTACTTCGTGCTGGCTCCCGAGTGCCTGGGCGGTCTGCTGAACCATAAGACTGCTGAGGGCGCTACCGTCTATAACACCGCAGTTGCTTACCCGGTGGGCATCCTCTTTGCGATCGCCATGCTGGCGCTGTTCATCTATGCAACCAAAAAGCAGACAGTGAAAAAGACTGCATAATTGACATTTCCCCCTCTTCAACCTTCTCAATACCCATTCACAACCGCAAAAGCCGCCTGCCGGGCCGTCCGGCAGGCGGTTTTTGCTTGTGCAGAGAAACGACGAATTGCGGCAAAAAGAACAGGAATGCAGACAAGGTGCACAAAAATATGCCAAAAAGTTTGGCAGGGTGCACTGAAAACGAAAAACCACCCGCTGAAACGATTTCGGTAAAGAAAGTTTTGCCGAGGATACGTTAAAAAATCTTTGCCGGGATTCCCGGGAACGGCTGACTTATATAGTTTTTTGATATAAGGGCCATTCTGGAAGGATATTACCAGATTTATGAAGATTGTGTTAACATAGGGCCAAGGAATGGCCGTGACGGGGCAGAATGGGGCTCCGGGCACGGACAATAAAAGGAGGTTTCTGGTATGATTAGTTTCTTACTCTGTCTGGCGCTCCTGATCATCGGCTACTTTGTCTATGGCAAGATCGTTGACAATACGTTCGGACCGGACGACCGCGAAACTCCTGCTGTGCGCATCAACGATGGCGTTGACTACGTTGTGATGCCCCAGTGGAAGCTGTTCCTCGTTCAGCTGCTGAACATTGCAGGTCTGGGACCCATTTTTGGTGCACTGCAGGGTGCTCTGTGGGGCCCCGTGGTGTTCCTGTGGATCACCTTCGGCACCATCTTTGCCGGCGGCGTGCATGACTACTTCTCCGGCATGATGAGCGAGCGCAACGATGGTGCTTCCATCGCAGAGGTCACCGGCAAGTACCTTGGCCCCGTGATGCAGAACATCATGCGTGTGTTCTCTGTTGTGCTGCTGATCATGGTCGGTACCGTGTTCGCAGTGGGCCCCGCAGGTCTGATCGTGACCCTGTGCAAGAACAGCGGCATGAGCGGTGTGCTCACCACCACCCTGTTCTGGCTGATCATCATTCTGGTCTACTACTTCATCGCAACCTTTATCTCCATTGATGCCATCATCGGTAAGATCTACCCCGTGTTCGGCATCTGCCTGATCATCATGGCAGTGGGCGTTATCTTTGGTATCTTCACCAACCCCGCCTACACCATCCCCGAGATCTGGGCAAACTTCAGCAATATGCACCCCTCCAACACTCCCATCTGGAGCTTCATGTTCATCACCGTTGCCTGCGGCGCTATCTCCGGCTTCCACTCCACCCAGTCGCCTCTGATGGCCCGCTGCATGAAGAGTGAGAAGCAGGGCCACTTCGTGTTCTACGGTGCCATGGTCTGCGAGGGCGTTATCGCTCTGATCTGGGCCGCTGCAGGCTGCGCACTGTACACCATCACCGACGGCAAGATGGCCGGTCTGGCCGAGGCTCTGAGCGCCGGTCAGTCTGCCGCTATCTATGATGTCTGCTCCAAGACCATGGGCGGCGTGGGCATTGCACTGGCTATGATCGGTGTCGTCATCTGCCCCATCACCTCTGGTGATACCGCGTTCCGTTCCGCTCGTCTGACCCTGGCCGACTGGCTCAAGCTGGATCAGGACAGCTACGGCAACCGCCTGAAGCTCTGCGTTCCCGTTCTGGGCGTGGGTGCATTCCTGGGCATCGGCAATGCACTGGGCTTCATCAACTACACTGTGATCTGGCGTTACTTCAGCTGGACCAACCAGACGCTGGCCATGATCGTTCTGTGGGCTGCTTCCATGTACCTGTTCAAGGAGAAGAAGAACTACTGGATCACTGCAGTGCCCGCTACCTTTATGAGCGCTGTGTCCTGCACCTACTTCGTGCTGGCTCCTGAGTGCCTGGGCAAGATGATCAACACCTATGCAGACGGCAAGCTGGTGGCTTACAACACCGCAGTTGCATATCCCATCGGTATCGTCTTCGCAATTGCCATGCTGGCACTGTTCATCTATGCAACCAAGAAGAACACCGAGAAGAAAGCCGCATAACCCATTCATAGCGGCAATTTCTCAGTAAAACAAACCGGCCGCTGTCAGCTCAGCGGCCGGTTTCCTGTTTTTTGGCTAAGAGTGCGGGCTGGGCCTTGCATTTTCATTGCCGGAGTGGGAAAATGGGTACAAACAAAAACGCAAAAGAGGGATGAACATTATGCTCTTCAAACCTGCACAATTGGGCCTTGCCAGGCTCGACTCTGCCGAGCTGGAGGCCGACCGGAAGGCCTGCAAAAAGATCGGCCCCTGCGGCGTGGGCAAAAAAGCCCTGTATCTGAACAGCTTTTACATCGACCGCCGCTACTACCTGCCCTACACCAGCATCACCCGCGTGTTCAAGCGGGTGGCCATGAGTGCGGGCGGCTTTACCGGCAAGGGAATGTTTGCCTCCATGGCTTACCTTGTGGTGGAGTACGACGGCGGCAAACAGAAGCAGTGCAACTTCAAGGACGAGCGGGACGTGGATGCCCTGCTGGAGCTGCTGGCAAAGCAGCAGCCCCAGATCCGGCTGCTGAGTGCCGCCGGGGCAGCAGGCGTTGCAGAAAAAGGCTGAGGAAAAGGCCGCCCGCAAGCTGCCGGAGCTGTCTGACGATGCCAAACACACCGTGACGATCCTGCGCAGGGCAAAGGAGTATCTGGACGCAAAGCCCGAGCTTTCCAATGAGCTCAGTGCTGCCCAGCGCCGCAAGCGCGCCCAGCTCAAGAGCAAGCCGGTCTACCGCTATGTGGCTCTTGCCATCTTCCTGTTCGGAACGGCCGCTGCAGCCTACGGTCTGTATGCGGTGTTCACCCACACCGGCAGCTACGGCGTGTACTTTGCGCTGTTCGGCTTTGCGGCCATCTTCCTCTTTTCCAGCTACAACATGCTGCCCACTGCGCACAATAACAACAGCGCCATTATGAAGCGGGCCGATCAGGCCGATGCCGCCATGGCGGAGTATGTGAAGCACTACCCCAACGGCAGCTTCCCGGTGCCCAGCTGTTACGCCCATCCGATCGTCCTCAAGCGGATGATCGATGCCGTGGAGGAAGGTCAGGCCGTGACCACCGCCGAGGCGCTGGATGCCGTCAAGGCCCGCCTGCAGGCTGTCAATGCGGATGTGCAGGTGGAGCAGGAGGAGTACGATGAGATCGTCGCCATCAAAGCGCTGTTCCTGAACCACGATTATCAATAAAACTGACCCTCTCTGTCATCGCTGTGCGCTGCCACGCTTTGATGGAGAGGGTTTTTCTTGCGTTGTGCGGCGCTTCGTCTTATAATGGAACACAGAGAGTATTTTTGAAAAAACAGGAGGTTCCCTATGGATATGGTCACATTGGGACGCACCGGCATCACCAACCACCGCCTGTCCGTGGCCAAGGAAGCCATTGAGAGCGGCCTGTACGAGACCCTGCAGTTTCCGTTCAGCTATATTTCCGGTGAGCAGGAGCTGGAACTGGTGCAGCTGTGCAAGGAGCACGAGATGGGCTTTATCGCCATGAAGGGCCTGTCCGGCGGCCTCATTACCAACAGCGCCGCCGCCTATGCCTTTGAAGCGCAGTTTGAGGGCGTTCTGCCCATCTGGGGCGTTCAGCGGGAAAAGGAACTGGACGAGTTCCTCTCCTACATTGATAACCCGCCCCGGATGGACGCAGAGCTGTCTGCGGTCATCGCCCACGACCGGGAGGAGCTGTGCGGTGAGTTCTGCCGTGGCTGTGGTTACTGTATGCCCTGCCCGGCTGGCATCGAGATCAACAACTGCGCCCGCATGAGCCTGCTGCTCCGGCGCTCGCCCTCGGCAGAGCATCTGAGCCCCGCCGGTCAGGCCAAGATGAAGAAGATCGAGGGTTGCCTGCACTGCAACCAGTGCAAAGCCAAGTGCCCCTACGGGCTGGATACGCCCGCCCTGCTGGCCCGCAACTATGAGGACTACAAGCGGGTCCTGGCCGGGGAAGTCAAGGTGTAATAGAGAAAACAAAAAAAGATGGATGCCCCATGACATCCATCTTTTTGTTTTACAGCGAAGAGGGAATCGGCTCCCGGAAGATCTTCATGGCCTGCTTGTAGCAGCGGATGAAATAGAGGATCTCCGCAATGGCGGTCAGAGCCCAGGAGCAGGGGTAGAGCAGGTAGAGCGAGGGGATGGTGTGGAAGTGGGCGAAGATGGTGTATACCCAGATCACCCGGAACACACAGGAACCCATGATGACGATGACGGTGGGCACCACGGTCTTGCCCAGACCGCGGGAAGCGGCGATGGTGCAGTCCATAAAGGCGGAAATGCAGTAGGCCAGCGCCATGACACCCACACGCTTCATACCGGCATCGATGACGGCGCTTTCGGTGGTGAAAAGTGCGAGGAACTGCCGCCCGAACAGGAACAGGCCGCCGCCCAGCGCCAGACCCACGCCGAAGGAATAGGCCAGCGAGATGAAGTAGCTTTTCTTGACACGGTCGGGCTTGCCTGCGCCGTAGTTCTGGCTCATAAAGCTGGCACAGGCCATGTAGAAGGCGGCCATGCAGTCGTAGATGAGCGGATCAGCGTTTGCGGCGGCGCTGTTGCCCTTGACCATGAGGGAATCAAAGGAGTTGACACCGGCCTGGATGAACAGGTTGGCGATGGCGAAAATGGCGTTCTGGAATCCGGCAGGCAGGCCCAGCGCCAGAATGCTTTTGGTCATGGTGGGATCGAGCTTTGCTTCCTTGAAATGGAGGGCGTAGCAGTCCTGCACCCTGGTCAGGGCGTGGAGGATGAGCCCGGCGGAAACACACTGGGAAATGGCACTGGCCAGCGCCACGCCTGCCACGTCCAGGTTGCAGACGATGACAAAGAACAGGTTCAGAAGGATATTCAGCACACCGGCAAAGCTCAGGATGTACAGCGGCTTTTTGGTCTCACCGATGGCGCTGAACACGGCGCTGCCGAAATTGTACAGAGCCAGTGCCGGCATACCCAGGAAATACACCCGCAGGTAGAGGATCGCACCCGGCAGCAGGTCCTCCTTGGTGTTCAGCAGCCGCAGCATGGCAGGGGAGCCCAGCAGGCCCACAACCAGCAGGATCACGCCTGCGATCAGGCTGACGATCAGGGCTGAGTGAACGGTGTCGTGGACATCGTTCGGGTGTCTGGCTCCGTAGAAGCGGGCCACCAGCACGTTGATGCCGTTGCCCAGGCCGATGAGAAAGCCGGTGAACAACGTGACAAAGATGCTTGTGGAGCCCACCGCGCCCAGCGCTGTGGAGCCCGCAAACCGCCCCACCACGGCCACGTCCGACATGTTGAATAAGACCTGCAGCAGGTTGGATAATGCCAGAGGCAGGCTGACCAGAAGGATCTGCTTTGCCAGCGGGCCTTCTGTCAGGGATCTTGTGCTAGATTTCATGTTCTCTTTTTTCCTTTTCCAGTCCTAAACCGTGCCCGCGCACACCGGGGCACAACACCTATTATAAGAGATGCGCACACTTTTGCAAGATGAATCTTTCAAAAAGGAAGAACAGAATGCACCAGCGTCTTGCTGGCGCGGGATCGAGCACGGAATCCGGATACAGAGCCGCCAGACGGCTTGATTTTTGCCTCCGGCTGTGCTATACTACATTACACTGGTTTGCCAGTAATGTGCGATCGTAGCTCAGCTGGATAGAGCGTTCGGCTCCGACCCGGAAGGCCAGAGGTTCGAATCCTCCCGGTCGCACCAAACCATGAAAATCCGAACCTTTTCTCGATAGGAGAAGGGTTCGGATTTTTTGTTTTCTTCGGAAACGAGAACAACGGCTCTTCCCTGACGGCTGTGTGCCCAAAACCTTATCAGAAAGACCGTATCACGAAGGTCACAACTGTAAGAGTGCCGTAAGGCAGGAAGGACACGATTATGAAGTACGATGCAAGAGCCTGTCAGTTTAACATGGGCACCGGCTGTGTGGAGCTGCTGCTCCGGGATGGGCGCAAAATTTCCATCAACTGCACCGGTGTCGAGGATGCACTGGATGTTACCATGGCGCAGAGGTCTGAACTGGACTACCTCATCTACAATGACCCGCTGGCGTATGCAGAGCTAATTTTGAACGGTGAGCCAGAGGAGTATCTGAGAAATGCGGCTGGAAGTCACGGATTAGAGGACTGAACGCAAAAACAGGGTGCGCCCTGCCGGACGCACCCTGCAAAAATCCACACACGATAAGTAAGGCAGGGAGTTCCCCGACGGGAACTTCCTGTTTTTCTTTGGTTGCGATATGAGCCTGTTCCGCCTGCCATGCAGCAAATTCCCGTTGACCTTCCTCGCTGTTCCAGCAGGCAAGGATCGCCGGATAGAATGCCCGTGCCAGTCGTTCGATGGCTTCATCGGGGTAAGGGGAAATATTTGTGGACTTTTTCTTTTTGTTCAAACGCACACTCCTTTGGATTTCTGTTGACAGCATACAATGTGCCTGTTGTTATGCTGTCTGCTCATCCTCTGCGAGCGCAGATTCCAGCGAAGCAAGGTACTCCTTGTGCTTGTGGATGATTTCGAGAATGACTTCTCGCTGTGCTGTGTCTGGCATAGTTCTCAGAAGATAGTCAAACTCTGTGCGGAAACGTGTTGTAACGTGTTCCAGTGCGACATAATCATGCCGCACTTCTTCCGGGTAAGCATCGCTGTCGTAAACCGATTCGATTTTCTGAAACGGCAATACAGGTGCCTTTCCCGGTTCCCGGATGATGCCATCGGCATCCGGTTTCGGTTCAACTTTCAGTTCCGGGTGCAGGATTTCCTGCAAGGTCTGTGCGCGGGCATCATAGTTGGCTCGTGCAAGGCGGTGCATATCAGCCTTGCTGACTTTTACCTGTTTGTTCAGAATCTTCTCCCGCATACCGGGAATCAGGGATTCAGCAATTTCAACACCTTTCATGTACTTCGATGCGCGAAGTACAGTTGCCTTGCTTACACCATTTTCCTCTGCGATTCGTTCGCAGGTTTTCATGGCTTCACCGGAGTTATCAGTTTGAGAACTCCGGTGAAATCGGCCATTTTCATCATGCGATTCTTTGCGGGCTTCGCCATGAGAGGATTTTTCCGCTTCATATTGCTTCCCGATGAGGAACAGCTTCTGCTCCGGGGTGAGGTTGCGCCGCCCCAACTGATTCTTGCAGATCCATGCGAGGACTTCTTCTCTGCTTTCAAATCGGAGCGGCATGGTGGAAAAGCAAATCTCCGGGTGCTTCTGGAGAATTGCATAACGATTGTGGCCGTCAACGAGGGTGTTGTTCCAGACGATCAAAGGAGAGAGCAGCTTGCCTTCCTTGAGGATGTTTTCTTCAAGCTGCTTGTACTCATCGTCCGTCAGCGGCGGGATCTGATTCTGGAACTCCGGGTCGATTTTCAGATTGATCATACGCACAACTCCTTATCTCTCGTGATGTTGCGTCCGTTCGTCCTCCCGGAAGAACAGGGCAACATTCTGTTTTGCATCTTTCAGCTTGAGCAGTTCGATCTTGGCTTCCTTGTACTGCTCATAGAACTGGGCCTTTTCGGAAGCAAGAGCGCAGTATTCCGCTTCCAGCTTGTTCGGACTTGGCAGTTTAGTGATGTTGTTTGCCTTGAGATAGGCTGCTGCTGTCCGGTATGCTGTCAGCTCTGCACGATGCTGTTCTTCAAAGGTTGCGGGGGATTTGGCAGCGTTCCGTTTCTGCGCGAGCGGTCGGTACTGCTTGTAGGAAGCAGCATAACGGCGCAGTGTTTGGTTGTTTGCCATGCGGGTTTCGAGGTCTTTCACTACGGCCAGCGATTCATGGAACTTGGTGTCAAGCTCTGCAATTCTCTGGTCGAGTGCGTCCTCGTTGAGCAGACCTTTCTCCTGCAAAAGAATCAAGGTCTGCGCCATGGCTTTGAGGTTGTGCTTCTTCGCCCAACGCTCATAGCCGATGCCCTTGCCCTGCTTCAGTTTTGCCTGAATGTCCACCAGCTTCTTGATTCGGTCGGGTTTTTCCTCAAGATTGCTGTGGAGGATAATGGGCTGGCTCTTGGCATTTTCTTTCAAGGTGGCAAGCACGAGTTCTTTCTCAAACTTGTCACCGAGGCTGTGCGCCCGGATAAACTTCTTTCTTCCGGCTGGCAGGTAGCTGAGCCGCCCACGGCTTTTCTTGACCGTGATGCCGTACTGCTGCAAGAGCCTGTCCGAGAAATCTTCAAAGCTCGCTGCATTGTCCAGCACATCCGAGATCTGTTTCCGCAAAGTCTCCTTTGCGGTTTCAAACTCCGTTTGTGTAGGCTGCTGTCCGGCGGCAAGCAGGGCAGCGTTTTCACGGTCGAGTTTCATTTGACTGCGCCGTTTCATCCAGTATTCACGCTCGCTCACACGCTTTTTCGAGCTGAGCAGGTCGATCTGGTACAGCTTGGCATCCTGACACATTTCCATGACTGCGACACGCAGGTGCCGCATGGTCTGGGCTGTGCTGGAATGCTTCATGCCCTCACGCCAGTCACGGGGCTTTTGCATATAGGGCTTGCGCTCCACTTCTCGTGTCCGGACGCTGCCGATCACGATGTGGACATGGATATTTCCCGAATGGTTGTGTCCGTCCGGGTGGGTGCAGACGATAGCAGGATGACCGGGAAAGTTCTCTTTGCAGAAGTTCAGGCCGAGGGCCTGTGCCTTTTCCATCGTCAGCCCATTTTCGGCTGCATCCCGCGGGTCGAAGCTGATGATATACTGGTGACTCTTGATGTCATCCGGGTGGTTGTTCTTGTCGTACTTCCGGTTTGCCAGCAGGCAGGCCATTGCAAACGAGGCTTCGCCGCATTCAAGGGTGTCCAGAATGTACGATTCCCGCAGCTTGGGTCTGCTCTGTTCATCCAGAATTTTCTTGCCGGAAAATTCATCGTGCTGGTAAACCAGATAGGTCTCAGCGGCAGAGTAGTCCGAATTTTTTAGAGGCGATATGCTTCAGCGTTGCCATACAGTTCACCCAGAACTTTCTCGGCGTTGAGCCGGAAGGCAGTCAGGTCTGCAAGTTCGTCCAGAAGTTTCGCCCGGAGCTGTTCGGTGTCTGCTCCGCCGGAGTTGAAGTGTCGTGCGAGTTGGTTCAGGTTGCCGCCCACCCTGCTGCACTGGGCAAGCAGAGTGGAAACGGCAGTCAGGGTTTCTTCTCCGCCGCCGGCAACGACAACGGTGCGCTCGATCTTCGCATTGTGCAGCGCACGGCGGATGAGGGTGGACAGGGAGAGATGAAGGAGTTTTGCTGTGCATTGGAGTTCCATCTTTTCAGTTTCCGTCACACGGAACTTGATGATGTGCGTTTTGTTGTTCGGCGTGTCGTGGCGGTGGGTCGTGCTGGGTTTCGTTTTGACATTCGTTTTGTTCATTGAACCTCCTGTCGTTTCGCTAGCTCCTCGGTGGAGCTATGTAAGCACGACACGCCGTTCTTTCGCACCGCAAGGTGCGAATATGAGCAGGGTTTGGGGCAGGTACGCCCCAACAAGATCACATCAAAACTCGCAAGAGTTGCAGATGTGAAGTCCCGGTGGAGCACAACATTTTCAAGAATTGAAAATTTGTGGCCACGGGACGGTTCTTGCTCTCCACCGCTGCGCTCAAAACGCATTTCCGAAAGTTGTTTCCGAATTGTTAAGACGCAAAAATAAGTAGAGAGTTCCGCTGCTCGTGTATGTTGATCGCCGTTTGCTCCGAACGAAGTTCCTGCCCCTGTTTTGCAGCGGCGTTGGCCGAAAAGCCGGTATCACGCTCGGACGGCTCATGAAATTCTCAAGGTACGGCTTCCCCAAAAAGAAAATACCGCCCACGCAGTACAGGCGAAGGATTTTGTCGGGTGAAACAGACGGCAAAATGATCGGGTGTGTTGCGGGGCGGTAAATCTTCGCAGGAAATAAAACCGCACAGAATCGTTTCTTTACAGAAATCGCTGTGGATTTGTTGGGAATGATAACATAAGTATTGATGTGTGTCAACACTTCAGGATAATGAATACATCAGATGAATGAAACACACAAAGTACAAGCAAAAGCAAAGCAATGTTTTAGGAGAATGTTTTAATTTTCGCAGTTCAGGCGGACTTGGACGGTAAACACACCGTCTTTCTTTTTCGTATAGAAGTCACCATGGTTCTCCTGAACGATACGATTTATATTTTTTAGTCCGTAACCGTGATACTCTCCGATGCGGATTCCGCGAGAAGTATCACTGTATGGGTTTTCCAGCCGATAGAAGAGGCTTCGATACTGCTTGCGCAGCTGTAGATGAATGATTCTCTGTTCCGCTGGCAGGTCGCAACAGGCTTCGATGGCATTGTCAAATGTGTTTCCGATAATGATGCTCAAAGACAACGATGAGATCGTCAGGACTTCAGGAATCGTCACATCCAGTTTGACGTTGATGTTATTCCTTTCCGCAATTCGTAAGTAATAATTCAAAAGAGCATCAACAACAGGATTTCCGACCGCAGAAATATTTGTGGAACGCTCGAAAACATCCGTGGCAGCCTGCGCAATCTTGTGAAGTTCTTCGGTATCACCGTGTTCTGCAACTGCCTGCATCGCCAGGATGTATTTCTTCACATCATGCCGCAGAGAACGGACTTCTTCCTGGCGTTCTTTGAGCTGCTGGTAGTATTCCATTTGAAGATTGTACTGCTGTTCGTTGAACTTAACTTTGAATTTTTCCAGTTCATTTTCCCGGAGAGCTTCCACATAGAACACGATCAGGATGTTTATAAGGAGAAGCACCGCCATAAGACCGACCATATAATCCGGGAAATACTCATCCGCAGCATGATACTGTGCCACATAACAGACAGCAATACTTGCGATTTGAATCGCAATGATCGGCAGCAGCCATAGGATACGCAGAGCATTTCCTTTTCGGCTGAAAAAATGTGAGATCAGGACTACGAGTGGAATTTGAATCAGGTTTGAAAAAACAACATAGACCAACCGTGCTGCCCCAGCCTGCATTAGAATGTCGGTATCCGGGATACGCAGCCCAATCAGAAGCATTGCAAGCACTTCCACCAAAGCAATCAGTGTGAAGAAAGCTCCGCTTGCAAAAACCGCCTGCCACGGTCGAACCTCATAGAACAGCAATGCAAGGAAAAATCCGCCAACTAAAAGATAGATCGTGCGCTGCGTCACCCAATCCGGGAATAAACTCAAAGCACACTGCCCAGCAATCAAGAGTGCAACATAGGCATAGAACCACCTTGAGACGGGCTCCTTTTTGGGAAACAGCCGACCGATAAAAAGCAGCAACAGGGCAATGTTGGCAAAGCTCCCTGCAAACTCAACGAAATAATAAAGCATCATCTTCCCAAATAAGCGTTGAAGATCTGATTGAACTCCTGACGCTTCCTCCTGCTGATCGGCAGCTGATGTCCGCTGGAAAGAAAAACAGCGGTTCCCGTAGCGTAAACAATGTGTTCCATGTTGACGAGATAACTTTTGTGTGGTGACACAAAGCACCGTTTGGGAAGCTGCTCCAAGGCTTCAGGAATGCTCATTCGCAATGTAAGGTCTTGCTCCTTGCAGTGAATCAGAACTTTATGTCCGTGGTTTTCCAGAAAGTAAATGTCCGATGTTTCCAAGGACATGGTAACACCATCGTATTCGATCGTGAAATGTTTGGAGTTCAGTTCCTGAAGGACGGCATCCATTGCCGCAGCGAACAGCGTCTGATCCAAAGGTTTGACAAGGTAGCGGAATGCAATGCCATATCCCTGCACAGCGTACTCATGCCGCTTCGTGACAAATACCACCAAAGGATGCTTCTCCATCTGAATCAAAGACTGCGCCAGCTGAAAACCGTTGGATGGCATCTCGATATCGAGAAGAAGCAGATCAAAGGATTTCTTCTGCATTTGCAATTCGCTCAGAAGTTCGTTTCCATCCATGTAAGTTTCAATGTCAAAGCAGCCTTGCACATCGTACTGCTGGACGCTTTGAACAATGCCATCAAGGTCTGATTTCTCATCATCGCAGACTGCAACGTGGTACTTCAGCATTTCGACAACCTCCACAAAATAATGTCCTGCTACTATTATAGACTGTGCAAAGGCTCCTTACAAGTAGCCTGACCTACCACTTTTGTCACCAGAACGACCAGTTTTGCCAAACCTCTTGATTTTGCTGAAATTTATGATACAGTGAAGCAAAAATCAGAAGATAAGGTGGCGCAACTGCAATGTGGGAACGCACGCTGTCTCAAAAATCAGTCCGTCTTTTCTGCGAGCAAAAAGTGATAGATGAAGCAAAGGCGGATGCGTATGTCTATGGGTACGAGTTGCTCATATCATCTGTTGTGAGCGTTCTGCTTGTTGTTTTAATCGCTGTTGTGTGTGGTGATGTGCGGTACGCACTTTCATTTTTGATTGGGTTTATCCCACAGCGAATCTACATTGGCGGATACCATGCAACATCGCACACCAGATGCTATTTGGCATTCTCCGGACTGGCACTTATCTGCATTTTGCTAAGTAAGGCAATCGCAGCAAATCACCTTTTCCGTATCCTGACAACAGTAGCTCTTTTGGGCATCTCTATCTTTCTCTCACCTATCGAAGCAAAGAATAAGCCTTTAAGTGAAAAGAAGCGGTCAAGTTACAAGATGGTCGCATCTGTTCTTTCGTCAATAGATTTCCTGCTTGCCATTTTTAATGTGCTTCCGTATACACGTCATGTAGTTTGCTACTATCTCTCCAAATGGGTATTGATTGTATTCTCAACAATTCCTTTGGTTCAACAAAAATTTAATGCCAACTTTTGTAGATAGGGAGGTGATAACATGAAAAAAAACAAATGGGTGCTGCTTCTTATCGCTTTTGTTGCATTTTTGGTATTGGTTTATTTTATTGGTGCTTGCCTTAATGCAACGGCAGAGGCATTGACAATTATTTCGCTCTGCATCGGCATACTGGTCATTTATTTAGTCGTAAAAGCAATCAAATCAAAATAAGGAAAGGAAAATGTGATCATGAGTACAAGAAAATTCATCAAAAAACTTACGGCGATAGAATATGAAAGATGTATCTCGAAGAGAATTCTTGAAAACTTTATGTTTAGGCATAACAGTAGCCGCTTTACAAAATTTGCCAATGACAACGGCTTTTGCAGACAGTGCAATCAGTAAAACAAAAATTATTTCTAAAAGCGACCGTGAAAATTTGGTGGCTACTGTTGCAAGAACTGTGCAAGTGTCCTACAAAATAGATAAAAATACGATCATTGAAGTAACTCGCTTTACTGATATTGATGGACAAAATGTTACCTTGAACCGGAGCGTTAAAGAAGATGGTACAGGTGAACTTGTCTATACGAAAGCCCAAAAAACGAAAAAAAGCAAATTGACCAATCAAAGCTATGATGTCTTTTTGAAATTAGCAACTTCAAAATCTATGCCTCAAACAAGGGGAGCCACTGTTGGAAGTGATGTTACAGGATCACAGTATAAGCATATATTTGTATCAAATCTCAGCTATACAATTGACAATACGGCGATTGCGCAAATTGAGATTGGTGGAGTTGAAACTGCAGCAAGCCTTTTAATTACTGGGTTGCACTTGCCGGGAAGCACTGCTGTTACGGTTGGATCCTTTTTGGTTAGTGTGGTTCTAGCTACTTCTCCATCGAAAGTTGTTATAAATCAATCGCTGTATGAAGTCCATTTCGCATATGATAATAGCTACTATACCCATTGCTATCATGATATTTTGTATTCGTATGATTCCGGTGGACACCTTATGGATACTACAAAATCGTACCATCAAGCTGTGGGAGGCTAAGAATGAAAAAAGGCAAAAGCAACTTTTTTCTTATTGCTCCTTTTGCCCTTTGGGGCTGCATTTCAGTATGGACTAGTAATCTTGTCCGATTGACAGATAAAAGCGCAGTACCTTATGCTTGGGCTTCTTTGTTTTTCTCATATGGAATCGTAGCAGTGCATTATATCCAAGTGGCAGTATCCTCCAAAGGCTGTAACAATGCCGAAAACGAAAAAATTGCATGGGTTCAGCTTGGGCTTTCAACTTTGTTCTTGATAGTAGCTGTTGTTCTAGCTATTCAATGAAGGAAAGCAAAGTAATCACCCAAAGCAGTGTAAGGTAACATGGAGAGTTCTTTATACAAAGGCCAATGGATTGGGCTTTTATATGAGTGGAACTACCGTCGGTATTGGCCCGGATTTAATAAAAAATGTTTCAGGAACGGATTACTACACGAGCTATTCCGATAACATCGAACGAAGCTGCCCATTTTCAACGACAGCACTAGTTCCAGAACAAAGTATATATAATACAACCTATACATATGACTTCTATGATGTTGGAACTTATCTTGATTGCAGCGTTGGGTGTTATTTTGGAGTGGTTGGCTCAAGCAAACCAATCTATTGGAGTGCAACTACACAAGTTACCATCCCGAAATTATGATTTTGACCAGCTATGGATGAAATTGTTTTTGAACCCAGTGATGTCAATATGTTAGCAGCTTTAGGCATCGTCGAAAGTGTAAAGTTGTTTCCGTTTATGTTATCAATGGGAGAACTTCAATATGCTTGCGATTCAGAATATCGTTGCAAACAATTCGTGAATTGCCTTTCAGAATATTATCCTGACAGCCAAATTGAAGCTAGACAACTGTGGTCGAAATATCATGGTACAGCGAATGCGGTTCAATGTGATATGATAAATCATAAGCCACTGCGTGTTTGGGTCAGGAGTTCTGCCGATTGTTGGTGCGGCATTTATTATATTTGTTACTATGCAGCAAAGTATGGTACAAATAGAATTTTGCTTGCATCCAGAGAAGGTCTGAAAGAATTTATGGAAGGGAAAACCGATAAGATCTCACAAAAGTATTTGACGGAAGAAACTATTACCGAGTATGCCAAAAGATGGGGAAAGTTATTAAACGAAAACACCTCCATGCGTATTTGGCATGCGAACGATGTTAAAAGCGTTAACATAGATTATTTCGACCAGAGAATTATTAGTTTAGTATCGAGAATTCCTATTTCGGTTGGTGAACTTACCGCAGACGTATTAAAAGCGATTTCTGCTCCGGTAAGTGACTGGTATGTCATGAAACGCATAGAAGCACTTTTGAAAAAGGGTGTTCTTCAAGTCGTTATTCCAAACAAAATCTTTTATAATACCATCGTCCAGCTAAACGAAGAATAAAGGAATCCGAGCAAGTCGGCCCAACAGTCACCTCATTTCAACGAGAGGGGTGGCTGTTGGGTCAATTGTTCAAAAAGAAAAACTGAAGATAATAAAAAGTCTTGATTTCTCCATCAAAACATGGTATATACATTATACGAAACAGTGCTTTGAAAGAACGCTCCACCGTTCAATGATGTAGAATGAGAGGTGTCCGTCATGACCGCTGTAATCTACGCCCGCTATTCCAGTGATAACCAGCGCGAAGAATCCATCGAAGGCCAGATTCGTGAATGCACGGCCTATGCCGAAAAGAATGACATCACTATCGTCAAGCACTACATTGACCGCGCCATCTCTGCCAAGACGGATAATCGCCCTCAATTCCAACAGATGATAAAGGACAGCGACAAGAAGCTGTTTGATATTGTTCTGGTCTGGAAACTTGACCGCTTTGCCCGGAATCGCTACGACAGTGCCCGGTATAAGACCCAGCTGAAGAAGAACGGTGTCAAGCTCATGTCGGCTACGGAGATCATCTCCGAGGGGCCAGAGGGTATCATTCTGGAATCGGTTCTGGAGGGCTATGCAGAATACTACTCTGCCGACCTTGCCGAAAAGGTTGTCCGTGGACAGACAGAGAACATCCTGAAAGGCCGCTGCAACGGTGGTCGTGGAACGTTTGGATATACGCTGGATTCCGAGCGGAAATTTCACATCGACCCGCTTGCCTCCCCTTTCGTGCTGGAATCGTTCACGAAGTATCGGGATGGCCTCACGATGAAAGAGATTCGGGACTGGCTGAATGAAAACGGCATCAAGAACCCGGTCGGAGGCGAATTTACTTACAACAGCGTGGAGCACATGCTCAAAAACCGGCGTTATATCGGAGAACTGAAATTCCGGGATGTGGTCGTGCCGGATGCGATTCCGCCCATCGTGCCGCTGGAACTGTTCGATGATGTGCAGGAAAAGATTGCCAAAAACAAGAAAGCCCCTGCCCGAAGAAAGGCAGAGGACGATTACCTGCTGACAACCAAGCTGCACTGTGGTTGCTGCGGTGCGCTGATGTTTGGCGAAAGCGGCACAAGCCGGACGGGAGAAGTCCACCGCTACTATAAATGTGCCACGGCCAAAAAGAAGAAGGGCTGCAAGAAGAAAACTGTCCGCAAACAGTGGCTGGAAGATCTGGTGGTGAACCAGACCATGCAGCTTGTCCGGGACGATGCCGCCATGGAATCCATTATCGCCAAGGTCATGGAGCTGCAAGACCGAGAGAACACCAACCTTCCTCTCTATGAGAAACAGCTCCGGGATGCAGAATCGGGTATCCAGAATATGCTCAACGCAATTCAAGCCGGAATCCTCACCAGTTCCACCAAGGAACGGTTGGAACAGCTCGAAGAAACCAAGCGTGAGCTTGAAGCCCGCATTGCGGAAGAAAAGCTGGCAAAGCCAAAAATCAAAGAGGAATTTATCCGTTTCTGGCTGATGCGCTTCCGTAAACTGGACATGAGCCTGAAAGACCAGAGGCAAGCGTTGGTGGATACGTTCATCAATTCGATTTATCTGTACGATGATAAGGTTTTGATAACCTTTAACTATAAAGAAGGTACACAGACCATCACGTTTGAGGAAGCGGCCCAAGCCGCATCAAAGGAAAATGGTTCGGATTTGGATTGCTTTACTGCACCAGAAAATGCCGTGAAATCGAAAGATTTCATGGCTTTTTTGTTTTGTAAGCCATGGGTGCACGGTTTCTGCACGGTTTTTGCACGGTCGGTGTTATCCATGTCCGATTATGTAGGGCGCTGTATTGCATTGCAATCAGTGCCCTTTTTTGCATCAGGTGAGCAGGGCTAAGCGGAGCTTTGCCTTCATTTCCGGGTCGGCATCCTTGAGCAATTCCAAAAGAGCCGTCATGGAGATGGTGGGTTCGCCTGCTTTGGCCCCTTTGGAAACCCATCAAAATAGAAAAGCCGGATGCCAATCTTAAAGTAGATGACACCCGGCTTTTTATAGGTTACCGCATTTGTGCACAGAATTCTTCAAAGGTATTGGTTTTAAGCAATTCAAGGGTGCGGGATGTGGAGTTGAACAATTCCACGATCCTGTCGAAGGCGGGTTTAAAGAACTTCATCTCAGCTTCGGTAATGCCGATCATCAGAACGAAATGCACCGTTTTCTTTTTCCACTGAATTGGCATATCATTATGGATAACACAGATGAAGGAACGGTCGGCGTACTGATTGATGGCGTGAGGCACAGCCAGTACATCGGTGAAGGCGGTACTGGAAAACGATTCGCGCTGCAGAACGTCCTGTACAAATTCCTCTTTCGCATAGCCATGTTTGACACACTGTTCTCCCATGAAATGAATGTAGGCTGCGGCATCGGACAGACTCACGTTGCGGAAATACAGTTCTTTGTGCAGTAGGCTCTGCAAAAACTGGTGGGCACGGGCAAGCTCCCGCTCGGTGCTGATGGAGCTTAGCTGGGCGCGGATACTTTCACAGTTGGCTTTCGTCAGGATCGGGCTGATCTGCACCACATGCGGATGCTGTATGCCCAGCGGCAGGGTTGTCAGCACAAGGTCGCATTCCGGCTGACGGTTGAGGTACCGGTTCAGGGGCAGAACTTCCTTTACGATGATCTGGTTGGCAAAAGCAACATTGATCTCGTGGATCAGCTGCCGTGCCAGCATATGGTAGGACTCCACAATAACTACACAGGTGGCGTGTTCCCGGCTCTGCTTGTTGTTCTCCAGATAGGAACCAATGTGAAACGCAATGAATGCGATCTCGTCCTCGCTCACTTCGATATGGTAGATCTGCGCAAAGCGGTGTGCAAAGTAGACCGCCATATCGTAGACAGGGGCATAGTCTTTCTTGAATTGCAGCGCAATGGGATTGGGGTAGCTGATATGGAAGGCACATCGCTGCTGCGCATAATACATGTGCAGGGAGAACTGCAGGATATAGTCGTTATCAAATTCCGGGGTGCAGTACCGCTGGGACATCATGGAAAGGATGGAAGCCACATTGTGGATGAACTCCGGGCTGATGACACACTGGATATCCACGGTTTCGTGCTCCACCGAAAGGGCAATCAGCATTAAAATCTGTTTATAATCCCGCTCCGGGATGCGGATGCTGTATTTTTGCTCGAAGTTTGCCGAGATCATGTCGGCCAGATTCACGATGTCTTCCCGATCCTGAGAGGATGCCAGCAGCTCGTCTACCGAGATGGGCGGTTCTTTGTCGTCCAGCTCATTGCCGATGTTCAGCCGGATGAGGATGACCAGAATATGGATCAACAGATTATTCAGCGCAAAATCGTTCAAAAACAGTTTGGACTCCTGACAGGTCGTGAACAGCTCCTGCATAATGCCATCGATATCCTGAGAGGGAAACAGCTGTTCCAACGCATCTTTAGAATTGAAAAAGCCGTAGGTGTTGCGCACGGCAAGGCTGCCGATCATTTTGCGACGGTTCTGCTCGCTGCCACGCAGATAGAACTGGTATTTCTGAGATTCGATGCGCAGGTCGTATTCTTTGGCGATCTCTTTTACCTGTGGGATGACGGTATTCAGAATGGTGCTGGAACTGACATACAGGGCTTCAGCTTCGTCAAAAGCGTTGACACCCTCCTTACTGGTCAATAGATCAGAGAGCACCTTCCAGACGCGGGATTCTGCTTCGTTGGGCAAGGTGTCCAGACTGGCGGTATGGCTTTCCAGACGGTAGCCCTCACGGGAGGAAGTAATAACGGCCTTGCCCTCCTCGTTGATGGTTTTGATGTAGTTGCGCACCGTCCGTTCACTGGTACCAAGCATATTGGCAAGTGCTGCAGAGGAAATGCTCTGCGATGCGTCGGATAAGATCTTCAGCAGCTGCGTGCGCTTATCGGTTTTCATGCAGAGACACTCCTTCTATAAAAATACAGGTGAAAGACAGAATAAAAACTCATATTATATAGTATAGCAAATGGAAGAAGAAAACAAAACCATACTTTTTTCCGCCTTGTTGGAAAGATGAGGAATTTGCCGGAATCGAGGAAAAACTTTGTTTTGTTTTCACAAACGGACCTGATATACTGGGCACAACGAAACCCGGAAGTGATTCCGGAGAAAAGAATTGTTTCATTGGATATGGAAAGGAGCAATTGTTATGACCCGTATCTTACTTGCCTGCGGCATCGGCGCTTCCACTGGCTTTATGGCCGCCAATATGCGCAAGGCCGCAAAGGCTCAGGGTTTGGATGTTTCCATCCACGCTGTGAGCAAATCTCAGGTGCCGGAGTACGCCGACAAGATTGACGTGCTGCTGCTTGGCCCCCACTTTTCAGCCGAGGTCCCCAAGTATAAGGAGATGCTGAAGGACCACAATGTGAAGGTGACTTCCATTGATCCGGACGACTATGCTGCATTGGATGGCGAAGCCATTCTGGAGTCGGCCCTCGAGTTTTATGAAGAAGGTTGAAATGGGAGGAAAAAACTATGATGGAGAAGATTCAGGCGTGGATCGAGAAACATCTCGTTCCGGTCATTAACAAGATCACGTCGAACTTCTGGTTCGGCATCGTGGCAGATGCGGTCCTGTTCATTGTTCCGTTCTCGATGGTCAGTGCCATCCCGTCCCTGTGGGCCATCCTCCGCCGCTTTGTTCCGGTGCTGCCGGACATCAGCCCGCTGAGCACCTTCTCGTTTGGTCTGATTGGTCTGTTCGTGGTATTCGTGATCCCCTACAACTGCCTGCAGAAGATCGAAAAGAAAGACCGCTCCATGATCGCAGGCTTTACCGGCATCGGTGCCTACATGATGTGCATGAACTTTCAAACGGTGGACGGCGGCTCGCTGGTTTCCATGAACAAGTTCGGCGCAGGCGGTATGTTCACTGCTATGGTGGTCGGTCTGATGGTGGCTGTCATCTACAAGCTGCTGGCCAAGTATTCCTTCTTTGGTGAGGACAGTGTGATCCCCGACTTTGTTAAGAACTGGTTCGACAACATCGCGGCCATCCTCATCAGCCTGACCATTGCCTATCTGTTCACCTATGTTGCAAAGATCGATGTGTTTGCCATGGTGCAGGTCCTCATGAAGCCGGTTACCAGCTTTGCACAGAGCGCACCTGGCGTCATTATAATCGTGTTCCTGCAGAATGTGTTCTACTTCTTCGGTGTCTCCGGCTGGGTGTTTACCCCTGTTACCCGCAGCATTACTCAGGCTGCTATTGCTGAGAATGCAGAACTGGTAGCTGCCGGCCTTGCGCCCAAGAATATCTACGCTTACGGTTTCAGCCGTTATCACCACATCGGCGGTCAGGGCGCTACCCTTCCGCTGGCACTGTTCATGCTGCGTGCAAAATCCAAGAAGTTCCGTCTGCTGGGCAAGGCTACGCTGGTGCCCTCCATCTTCAACATCAACGAGCCTTTGCAGTACGGTGCAGTCGTCGGCAACCCCTTTATGCTGATCCCCACCGTGCTCATCGCCATCATCCTGCCCGGCTTCTCCTACCTGTGGTTCGCCATGGGCTGGGGCACCATCAACTACGTCAACTTCGATATGAACTTTGCCCCCAACGCCGTGTCTGCCTTCTTCATGTCCGGCGGTGACTGGCGCAACGTTCTGCTGATCTGCATCAACTTCGTGCTGGCTGCGCTGATCTGGTATCCGTTCTTTAAGGCAGCGGACAAAGCAGAATGCAAGAAGGAAGCCGAGCGCGAAGCCGCCAAGGCCGCCAAGAAGGCTGCCAAGGCTGCAGCAAAGGCATAATTATTTCTGGTAAGATAAGAGGGAAAATGAAGGCGAGGTAACATCCTATGGAAGAAAACGAAAAGCGCGATATCAATATGGTGGCGATGGAAGTCATCATGAACGCAGGCGATGGCCGCGACAAGATCGACGAAGCACTGGCCGCTATGGCCGAGGGCAAGCTGGACGAGGTGGACAAGCTGCTGGAAGAGGCAGAAGCTCTGATCGTCAAGGCACACAACGCCCAGACCGAGGTCATTCAGAGTCAGGTCAGCGGTGAGAGCATGGAGTACTCCCTGCTGTTCGTCCATGCGCAGGATACGGTCATGACCATCACCACCGAGCTGCGCATGACCCAGAAACTGCTGCCCATCGTCAAGATGCTGCTGAATAAGAAAGGAGACTGAACCATGGCAAAGACATTCCCGGAAGGATTTCTCTGGGGCGGCTCCACCGCCGCCAACCAGATCGAAGGCGCATGGAACGAGGGCGGTCGAGGTCCGGCTACTTCAGACTTCGCCCGCCTGATCACCAAACAGATCCGTGATACCGAGGGCACCTTTGATGTGCATGTGCCCCACAATGCAGCCTCCAAGGAAATGGTGGAGGACATGAAGGCTCACCCGGAAAATTGGGAGCTGCCCAAGCGCCGCGGCATCGATTTCTATCATACCTATAAGGATGATATCAAGCTGTTCGCCGAGATGGGCTTCAAGGTGTTCCGCATGAGCATCAGCTGGAGCCGCATCTTCCCCAACGGTGATGATGCCATCCCCAACGAAGAGGGCCTGAAGTTCTACGATGCAGTGTTCGACGAGCTGCACAAGTACGGCATTGAGCCGCTGGTCACCCTGTCCCATTTTGATACTCCGCTGCATCTGGCCGAGGAGTACGGCGGCTTCCTCAGCCGCCACACCGTAGAGGCCTTTGAAAAGTATGCCGAGACGGTCATCCGCCGCTACAAGGGCAAAGTTAAGTATTGGCTCACCTTCAACGAGATCAACAATGTGTTGTCCAACCCCTTTACCAGCAGCGGCGTCATCTTTGACGGTGCACCGGAACCCAGCAGCTGCAACCCCTATCTGGGCCACTGGCAGGAGAAGTTCCAGGCTGTGCACAACCAGTTCGTGGCAAGCGCACTGGCAACGAAAAAGCTGCACGAGATCGACCCGGATGCCAAGATGGGCAACATGCTCTGCCGTCTGGAGAACTACGCCGAGTCCCCGAAGCCCGAGGATCAGCTGCAGGTCATGTTCGAGGATCACTTCAACTGGTTCTTCACCGATGTGCAGGCCACCGGTGAGTATCCCTACTATATGCAGCGCTTCTTTGATGAGAACAACATCCACATCGAGATGGGCAAGGATGATACGAAGATCCTCAAAGAGGGTGCGGTGGACTTCATTACCATCAGCTACTACATGACCTACATCATGCGCTATAAGGGCAGCCCGGTGCCGCAGCCCATCGGCCGTCTGTTGTCCGATATCAAGAACCCCTACCTGCCCAAGTCCGATTGGGGCTGGACCATCGACCCCATCGGCTTCCGCATCACCCTGAACCGCATTTATGACCGCTACCACAAGCCCATCTTCATCTCCGAGAACGGTCTGGGAGCTGTGGATCACTTTGATGAAAAGGGGCAGATCCAGGACGACTACCGCATCGACTACATGCGCGCCCATGTGGAGCAGCTGCGGGAGGCGATCGCAGATGGCGTGGACGTGTTCGGCTACGCATGGTGGGGCCCCATCGACCTGATCTCTTCCGGCACTTCCGAGATGACCAAGCGCTACGGCATGATCTATGTGGATCAGGATGACTACGGCAAAGGCACCGGCAAGCGCCTGCGCAAGAAGTCCTTCTACTACTATAAAAAGCTCATTGCTTCCAACGGCGCGGATCTGGAAAATGATGTGACTATCCCCGAAGAATAACCTGCATAACCGGAGACCCCCATTCTGCAAAGGAGCAGAGCTGACCAACCACAGCTCTGCTCCTTTTTGCGGTGGTACGGCTGCTATGTGAAACGGAGGAAACTGTATGATCGAAAAAGAAGAGCTGGATCGGTTTATAGCGTCCTGCAAGGATGAACAGGCAGAACTGCTCATGACGCTGGGCCGCATCCCGGCCCCCAGCCACCACGAGGAAAAGCGCGCTGCGTTCTGCAAAAAGTGGTTCGAGCACGAGGGCTGCAACGAGGTGTGGATCGATGAAGCCCAAAACGTAATCTGCAAGTTCAGCTGTGATCGGTACGATGAGATCACCGTGATGATGGCTCACATGGACGTGGTGTTCAATGACACGGAAGAATTGCCTATGCGCCGTGACGGCGACATCCTGCGGGCACCCGGCATCGGCGATGACACTGCCAATCTGGTGAACCTGATGCTAGCCACCCGCTTTCTGGTGCAGCACAAAGACCGGTTGCACACCGGTCTGATGATCGTGGCCAACAGCTGCGAAGAAGGTCTTGGCAATCTGAAGGGCTGCAAGGAGATCTTCAATAACTACGGCGACCGTATCAGGAGGTTTTATTCCTTCGACGGTTATATGTCCCAGTGTACCAGCATCGCCGTAGGCTCCCACCGCTACCGGATGCAGGTGCAGTGCCCCGGCGGGCACTCCTATCTGGACTTCGGCAAAGACAACGCGATTCAGATCGCTGCCGAGATCATTCACGAGCTGTACCGGATCATCCCGCCGCAGCAGGAATACACCACCTACAATGTGGGCCGCATTGAGGGCGGCAGCACAGTCAATTCCATTGCACAGGAAGTTACCCTGCTGTACGAGTACCGCTCTGCCAGTGAAGCGTGCCTGCAGGTCATGAAGGGGGAACTGAACCGGGTGGTGAATGAATTCCGCGCCAAGGGCAAAAAGATCAATCTGGAAGTGCTGGGCGTTCGCCCGGGCTGCGGCGATGGAGACAAGACCGAGCTGAAAAAGTGGACATCAGAAAACGCCGCCTGCATCCGGCAGTATTATGAGGGCGAACTGGATCTTGGTCCCTATTCCACCGATGCCAACATTCCTCTCTCGCGCAATGTTCTGGCCAATACCATTGGCACCGTAAAAGGTGCCGGCGCCCACACCCGTGCCGAGTGGGTAGACCTGAAAAGTCTCCCGGCAGGACTTGGCATCGTATTGAGCCTGATGAACCGATATCTGGATTAAAAAGCAAAATGCCCGCCCACTGTGGCTTTTCCACAGCTGGGCGGGCATCATTTATATTATTTACGCTGACTTTCCGGGATTTACGCTGAAAATACGCTGACTTGGCATGATTTGCGCTGAATTTACGCTGAAAACGCGCAATCGCACGAACAAAGCGCGAATAAATCCAGCTGACCGCGAATAAGCTGCGAACTAAAATCGCACGGGCGTGCATTTTTCATGCGTGGGAAGGTGCGACGTGAAAGTGAGAATTTGCAAGAATAAACTGTAATACGATTGAATTTCGGAAAAGTGAAATCGCGCGCTGAAACGCGCGCCGCGCGATTAGCTATTTTGCCGCGCGTTTTCTGTGGCTCAATCCTCCAGCCTGCCGTGGTCACAGCCGAGAGAAAGATAACGCTCCATCTCCCCTCTCAGCACCATCTGTGCATACTCCAAGGGCTTATTATACAGCAGCCAGTCCAGCTCTGCCCGCTGCGCCGGGGTGTTGCCGTACTCATCCTCGACGGCGATGCAGTCGATGGCAAGGGTGGTGCCATCCTCGAACCGGGCTTCCACCCGGTTGGTGTCCATATTGAAGCGGCAGGAAAGCAGTTTGTTCATGGTGAACCTCATTTCTATATCAAACGGTGTCTGTTCGGATGTCCTAAACCCTTTTGTTTGCGCGATGGAAGGGGCTCGAACAGGGCGGCGGCGCATAGGAGAAACGCTGCTGCGGCAGGACGGGAGAACGTACACCATTGGTTCCTCCGCAAGTCTGCGCTGGGTGGGCAAAGACCGTCAACTGCCACGCCCATCTGCGCATCCTTCTGCCGCAGAACAGGTGCTTGCCGCATTTGCTCACAGCCCCTTTTCCGCATCAGCCGGAACCAAGGTGTAACACACTAGACTTTGTAGGCAAAGTCGTGTGCCAAAGGGGTGCTGCCTCTCGCCTGTCGGCTCGGTCAGGTGCTTCAAAATGTGCTGCATTTTGAGGTCGCCACTGGCGACCCGCGCCCCTTTGGAAACCCAAGAGAAACGCCTATCAACTGCGCTGCTCGTCCTCGGCCAGTGCGCTGATCCGCTTGACCATGGGGTGCTGCAGAAACTTCTGCTTATTTACAGTATACCTCGTGCGTGCTATACTAAAATCAGTACCCTTTTCACGCATCGTTTTTGCAAAACAGTTGTTTTTTAAGAGAGAGTGACCTTATGAACAAAAAGATTACGATCCGTGATGTGGCACAGGCAGCGGGCGTTTCCATCAGCACGGTCCATCAGGCACTGAACGACAAGCCTGGCGTCAGTGAGGTCACCAGAGAGCATATCCGGAGGATCGCGGATGATCTGGGCTACCGGCCCAATAAAATGGCTTCCGGCCTGAAACGCCGCACCCAGCGTGTGGCTGTGCTTCTGCCGGATGAGGTGGGCCGAAACCGCTTTTATTATCCGCCTTTGTGGCAGGGTGTGCGGGACTACTTGAAAAACTCTGAAGATCTGAACGTGGAGTGTACCGAGTTCAGTTTCCCCAATGAGATCGACCCTTTCCACTCCCGCGGAGTGGAAGAGGTGCGCGCTCTGCTGGCCGAGGACAAACTGGACGGCCTGCTGACAGTGGGTCACATGGAAGCTATGACAATGCAGGAGTGGCAGCATGCCCGGGATGCCGGTGTGGCAGTGGTGCAGGTGGGGTTTAGAAACCCGAAGATCGCACCGCTGTGCAGCGTGCAGCCCGACTATGAGGTCATTGGACGGACGATGGCGGAGCTGATCTTCAGCCATATCCCTTCTTTCGGCAGTGTGGTGCTCTGTGCCGGAAATCCCAAATGGGAGCAGCATGCCCGCATTGTGCAAGGGTTTGAGGATTATATGCAGGAGAACGGTGCGCAGAACCGCATTTATCTGGACAATTCCTGTTGCATCGGCTCAGAGGCACAGAGGAACATCCTGAATCTGCTGGAAAAGCCGGATGTTGCGGCCTGCTGCAGTGTGCTGTCGCAGGGGAGCGTGATGCTCGTGCAGGGGCTGCAGCAGTGCGGCAAAGCGGGTAAAGTGTTCGCGGTGGGCAGTGACGTATTCGAAGAAAATCTGGACGCTCTGCGGAGCAGAATCCTGGACAATATCGTGCAGAAAAACCCTTACGCTCAAGGGTATCTTGGCATCAAAGCACTGGTGGAATATCTCGTGCAGGGCAAGGCTCCGGAACAGCGCACCATTTACGTGGGCTCTGAAGTGGTGTTCCGCAGCAACGCTGTGATGTATGACCGGGACAATTTCCGGGGGCTGCTGCTCTGAAAACAAAAAACATGAAAAAGGCGGACTGGTTTCCAATCAGTCCGCCTTTTTCATGTAAATGGAGAAGTAAAAAGAGCAAGCGGTAAATGTCAAAAGTCAGTGGGATCAGCCCTTGTACTCGAGCTTGCGGTAGCTGCGGCAGCTCTTCTCGATCAGATCCCAATCCAGTTCGGCACCCACGCCCGGACCCTGCGGCACATGGATGATGCCATGTTCGTCAATGGGCAGTTTGCCCTTCATGGGCAGGGTGTAGTTTTCTTCAGGTACGAAGTACTCGAAATACTCACAGTTCTTGATGGCGCAGCTGACATGCAGGTTGACAAGATCCATGTAGTTCATGGTGGTGGTGTGGATCTCGCAGTTCAGGCCGAATGCTTCTGCCAGATGTGCGATCTTCAGCGTGCCGGTGATGCCGTCCTTCCAACTGACATCCGCGCGGACGATATCGGCAGCGTGCTGAGCAATGACCTGCGCCACACCCCAGTGGCAGCCGCGGGTGGTCTCGGTGGCAGCGATGGGGATATCCAGTGTGCGGCACAGCTCGGTGTATTTATACAGTTCAAAGTCGCGGAAGGGCTCTTCGAACCACTTATAATTCAGCCTTTCCAGCTGACGCCCCACGGTGACGGCTTCGTTGATGGTATAGTCGCCCACGGGGTCGGTCATCAGCAGGTAGTCGGGGCCGACAGCGTCGCGGATGGCCTGATGCACTTCCATATCAAAGCTGACCGGCCCGCCCGGATGGGCTTTGTAGCCGGGAATGCCTTTGCTCTGGTAGTAGAGAGCCTCGTCCACATACTCCTTAACAGTGCCGTGGAAGTTGCCGCTGGCATAGACCGGCAGGCTGTCGCGGCAAGCGCCGATGTACTTATAAAGAGGAAGCCCGGCTTCCTTGGCACAGATATCCCACAAGGCTACATCCACGGGGCCGGGCAGGAACACGGGAAAGAATGCCTCATGACGGTCGATGGTCCACAGTTCCTGGAAGATGGCCTCACGGTCATGGGGGTCACGTCCCAGAACAACAGGGCCGATGCTCTCCTGTAAGTAAGCTTCGCTCACAGCACCGCTGCGGGCTGCCATGCAGGTGGCAACGCCCTCAATGCCGGTGTCAGTGGTCAGTTTGATGGCGATGACATCCCAGCCCATTTTGGCACCGCCCTGACGCTTTTCGTCAAACAGGCAGCGGCCGCGCTCGACCCACCATGTCTCGAACTTGGTAATGATCATAAAAATGCTCCTCTCGTTGATCGTGTTAAAGGAATTGGCTGCTTGATAACCGGAACTTTGCTTTGCGGCAAAGAATCTTTAACGGAAATACGTCAATAAAATATAACCGAAACGTTTTGCTTGATTATAATGCAAAAGCACATGAAAGTAAAGAAATTACAGAATTTTGGTTGGAAAATCGTCACACTGCAAAAACGATTTGGTCAAAAACTATGCTACATGACAAAAATATGTCCGAAACAGACGAAAAAATTGAAAAATATTGACCTCGCGCACAAGACATGCTAAAATGTTGCCAAAGAAAGCTGCAAAAACGTTTTTGTAGCAAGGAGCAGGCGGGACACGAAGACGCTGCCCCGAACACGTATCCGACACACGATGCCAAGAAAAAAGGAGATTTCTTATGAAAAAAGCAATTTCTCGTCGTGACTTCCTGAAGATTGTTGGCGTTTCTGCCGCAGCGCTGGGCATGACCGCATGCGGCGGTTCTTCCGCCTCCACCTCTACTTCCACCGCAGCTTCCTCCACTGCCTCTTCTGCAGCAGCAGGTGCAGGCGAGGGCGGCTCCGGCAATGACTACAAGCTGACATGGAACGAGGTCAACGGCGAGGACTACGGCGCAACCGTTGGCGCACACACCTTTGCTGAGAAGATCGAAGAGCTGTCCGGCGGTCACATCACCATTGACCTGTACATCAACGGCACGCTGGGTTCCGAGGCTGAGTCCATGCAGGGCATCCAGATGGGTACTCTGGATATCTTCCGCGGCAACGCTTCTTCTCTGCCCAACTACGGCGCTGAACTGATCGGCACCACCGGCCTGCCGTATGTCTTTAAGGATATGGCACAGTTTGAGGATGTGGCTGAGAGCAGTCTGGGCGACGAGCTGCTGCAGAGCGTGGAAGATGCCAACTGCGGTTATGTTGCTCTGGGCTGGCTGGTCGAAGGTCCTCGCAGCATGTTCATCACCCCGAAGGTCTACGAGCGTCTGGGCAAGCCCACCGACTTCACGCTGGACAAGATGAAGGGCCTGAAGGTCCGCGTGCCCGAGACTGACCTGATGATCAACACCATGGATGCTCTGGGCGCTTCCGCCACCGCAATCGCTTACTCTGAGCTGTACACCTCTCTGCAGTCCGGCGTCGTCGATGCTGCTGAAAACGGCGTTACCTCTTACATGAGCAACAGCTTCAACGAAGTTGCCCCCTACTTCATCACCGATGCACACACCTTTGGCTGCGGCGTCATCCTGATGAACGCTGACAAGTGGAACGGCTTCAACGATGCCGAGAAGGGCTGGATCAAGGAAGCCGCTCTGGCCGCACGTTCCGCCTGCTACGAGTACAACCAGAAGCAGGAGCAGGCCTGCTTCGATTCCTTCGCCGACAAGGGCATCACCAAGCTGGAGGTTTCCGATATCGAAAAGTGGCAGGAGGCCTGCGCACCTCTGTACGAGAAGGAGAGCGCAGAGGCTCAGGACATCATCGCTAAGATCCAGGGCGGCAACTACTGATCCCTGCCGAGACGTTTTGACGAACCAATAAAGGACGAACGTTCCCCACGGCTGGCAGCGGTCGTGGGGAATTTTAGAAAAACGAACAATCAAGGAGCCGATTATGGACAAATTTGAAACTGTTTGGAAAAAGATCGACGCCGTGCTGTTCCAGTTTCTGCGCCATATCTGCGCATTGATCCTGGGAGCTCTGGTAGCGGTGGTCTTTTTTATCTTCTTTGGGCGTTATGTGATGCACCATTCTCCCATGTGGGGCGAGCCGTTCTCCCTGCTGTGTCTGGTATGGCTGAGCCTGCTGGGCAGCGTGCTGGTGGTGCGCAAGAACGAGCACCTGGCCGTTACGATGTTTGATGAAAAGCTGGGCGAAAAGGGTGTCTTTCTCACAGATATTCTGGCGTCTGTCTGTGTGTTTGCTTTTTCCATCTTCCTGATCGTGTACGGCATCAAGCTGGCACAGCAGGGTGCAGGCAACAACATGGCCGGCATCAACGTGCCCTATTCCTTTATGTACAGTGCACTGCCTGTGACCGGCGTGCTGAACATCTTCGCTGTTCTGGGCCACTGGGTGATGGGTCGAAAGGAGAAAAAGTAAATGTCTACTGCAACGATCGCAACCATCCTGCTGCTGGGCGTGTTCCTGGTGCTGGTTTTCCTCCGTGTGCCCGTGGTATATGCCATTGGTGTGGCTTCTCTGCTGGATTTCTTCTATCTGGGCATCAACCCCATGCAGATGGCTCTGAAATTTGTCAGCAATCTGAACTCCTATACGCTGCTGGCGGTGCCCTTCTTCATCCTGATGGGTGAATTGATGAGCGCGGGCGGCATCACCGATACCCTGATCGCTTTCTCAAAGGAACTTGTCGGCTGGATGCGCGGCGGTGCTGCCATGGTCAACGTGGTGGCCTCCTTCTTCTTCGGCGGCATCTCCGGCTCTTCTTCCGCCGACTGTGCCTCTCTGGGCCCCATCGAGATCAAGATGATGGAAGAGCAGGGCTATGACCGCGAGTTCTCCACCTGCCTGACCATGGCATCCTCCGTTGAAGGCATTCTGGTTCCCCCCTCTCAGAACATGGTCATCTTCACTCTGGCTGCTGCCGGCGTCACCACCGTTTCCATCGGCCAGCTGTTCGTGGCCGGCTATATGCCCGGCGCTGTGCTGAGCATCGTGCTGATGATCTACTCCTACTACTACTCCAAGAAGATGAACATCCCGGTCACCGGCAAGTTCAACCTGAAGAACTGCATCAAGGCGTTCTTCAAGGCCATCTGGGGCATGCTGGCTGTTATGTTCGTGGTCGTCGGCGTTATCGCCGGTGTCTTTACCACCACCGAGTCCGCCGCTGCTGCCGTTGTGTGGTCGCTGTGCGTCGGCCTGTTCATCTACAAGGGCTTCTCCTTCAAGGATATCCCCCACATCTTTGCAAACGTCGTGGAGACTCTGGGCAAGGTGCTGATCCTGCTGGGCGTGTCCGGCGCATTCACCTACCTGCTGACCTATCTGCGCATCCCCACCATGATCGCTACCGGCCTGTTCTCCATCACCAGCAACAAGATCGTCATCCTGATCCTGCTCAACATCCTGATGCTGTTCCTGGGCTGCCTGATCGAGATGGCCTGCCTGATCCTGATGCTGACCCCCGTCATCCTGCCCATCTGGATGCAGCTGGGTCTGTCCCCCATCCATCTGGGCATCGTCATGGTGCTGAACCTCGGCATCGGCCTGCTGACCCCTCCCGTCGGCTCTACCCTGTTCATCGGCTCTGCCATTTCCGGCATCAAGATCGAGACCCTGTCCAAGAAGATGGTGCCGTTCTACATCACCATGTTCATTGCGCTGATAATCCTGACCTACTTCCCGCAGACCTTCATGTGGCTGCCGAACCTGCTGTACTAAGCGCGTATGGAAACAATGAATCTGCCGCTGGGGGCGCGGCTCTGGATCGCAGATGCTCCCAAAGACCCCAAAGGAATGATCCTGATCTGCCCCGGCGGCGGATACCAGTGGCTTTCGCCGCGTGAGGCCCAGCCGGTGGCCCACGCCTTTACCGCCGCCGGCTGGGCGGCCGCGGTGGTGTACTACACCATTCGCGAAAAGCCCGGCCACCCCCCGCTGGGTACCCTGCCGGTGCGCCAGCTGGGCGAAGCACTGCAGACCATGCAGCAGCGTTTCCCGGCACTGTCGGCGCTGGTCTGTGGCTTCTCCGCAGGCGGCCATCTGGCAGCCAGTCTGGGCGTGCACTGGCGTGAGTTGGGCCTGCCCCGCCCCGACGGCATGATCCTGGGCTACCCGGTGATCACCGCCGGAAAGTACGCCCACCGCGGCAGTATCCAAAATCTGGCCGGTTCGGACGATCCGGGCTGGTATTCGCTGGAAACGCAGGTCACGGCAGATACGCCGCCTGCCTTCTTCTGGCATACCGTCACCGACCCGGAAGTGCCGGTGCAGAACAGCCTGCTTCTGGCAGGTGCACTGAGCGCGGCCGGTGTGCGCTACGAAATGCATCTTTACCCCCGCGGGGTGCACGGTCTGAGTCTGGCAACGCCCGAAGTGGACGAGCCGGAAAAGCACCGCGTTGCAGATCCCCACATCGCCGGCTGGTTCGGGCAGTGCCTCGAATGGCTGGATATTCTAAAAACGACAAAGGAGTGATTCCCCATGGCAATGTGGAAAAACGACGATGAAATGTTCGCCCTGATGAAAGAGAAGCTCTATACCCCCGTTGTGGGTGATATTCTGGATCAGATGGGCTATAAGCACCAGTTCCTGCCCGCTTCCATCCGCCCGTTGGCTGCACAGGTGCCTACCGCACCCTACATCCTGCCCGGAGAGGAAGAGGACAAGCGCCTGAAGGTGGCTGGCTACGCCTGCACCGTTCTGGAAAACGATGTGTTTGAGTACCCCGCCGAAAAGCCCTTCGGCTATATGACTGAGGCGCTGGATGACCTGAAGCCCAACGAGATCTACATCGCTACCGGCGCACACAACAGTGCTCTGTGGGGCGAGCTGCTCACCGCCTGCGGCAAGGCTCGCGGTGCAGTTGGCGCCGTTCTGGACGGCTACACCCGCGATACCCCCAAGGTCATCGAGCAGAACTTCCCTGTTTTCTGCTCCGGTACATGGGCACAGGATTCCTCCGTCCGTACCTACGTGTTCAAGTGGCGCTGCCCCATTGAGATCGGTCAGGTGACCATCCACAATGGCGATATCGTCTTTGGCGACATCGACGGCGTGCTCATCATCCCTAAGGATATTGCACCGGAAGTCATCGAGAAAGCCCTCGTCAAGGCAAGCACGGAAAAGACCATGCGCAAAGCCATTGAAGACGGCATGATGGTCACGGATGCATTTGCAAAGTTCGGAGTGCTGTAAGCTATGGACGAAAAGCAGAACGCCTTTCAGATCAATCGGGAAGACAATGTGGCCACGGCCCTGACCCCGTTGGTGCCCGGCCCCGTGGAGCTGCGCGGCGATGCCTGCGCCCCCGAAGTGGAAGCCGCCACCGAGGTGCCGATGGGCCATAAAATTGCCCTGCGGGACATCAGGAACGGTGAGGATATCGTCAAGTACGGCGTAGTCATTGGCCGCGCTACCGCCGATATCCCGGCTGGCAGCTGGGTACACCTGCACGTCATGCGCAGCGTCTACGACCAGCGTTCCAGCCATCTGGACGTCAGGACCGGTGCTCCCAAAGACACGAAGTACGAGTAAAGGAGAGGCTTTTAATGGATTGGAATGAACTGCAAAGCCTCACCTGGCCCGGCTACGCCCGCAAAAACGGCGGCAAGGGCATCCGTAACCGGGTGTTGGTGATCTACACGGTCAAGTGTGCCGAGTTTGTGGCGCAGCAGATCGTAGCCAAAAGCGGCAGTACCAATGTAGAACTGCTGGGCTTTGACGGCTGTACCGACAACCAGTATGCGGTGAACCTGCTCATCAGCTTCATCCGCCACCCCAACGTGGGTGCGGTGCTGGCTGTGGGCCTTGGCTGTGAATACGTGCAGCCGGAATGGCTGTCTAAAATTGCCGAGGAAGAGGGCAAGCCCACAAGCTGGATGTTCATCCAGAACGAGGGCGGCACCCAGCCTGCCGTCCGCAAGGGCGTGGAGTGGGTGCAGAGCGCACTCAAAGAGCTGGAAAACACCCCCCGCGTGGAAATGTCCGTAAAAGATCTGGTCATCGGCGCAGAGTGCGGCGGCAGTGACTACACCAGCGGTCTGGCTGGCAATGTGGTCGTGGGCCGGTTCTACGACTGGCTCACCGATCAGGGCGGCACGGCTATCTTTGAGGAGATCGTCGAGGCCATTGGTCTGGATCATCTGCTGCTCAAGCGCGCTGCTTCTGAGCAGGCCGCAAAAGAGCTGCGCTATACCTATGATAAAGCGCTGGAATACTGCCGCAGCGTGCGTCAGTATTCGGTCAGCCCCGGCAACTTTGCAGGCGGCCTGTCCACCATTGAAGAAAAGAGCATGGGTGCTGTGATCAAGAGCGGCTCCCGCCCCATTCAGGGCGTCATCAAGGTGTCCTGCCCTGCGCCCCATCCGGGCCTGTGGCTGCTGGACTCCACCCCGGACCCTTACTGGATGCAGTTTGGCATCACCAATCCCAACGACAACGAGGGCTTGATGGATCTTGCCAGCTGTGGCGCACACATCGTGTTCCTCGTTACAGGACGCGGCAATGTGGTGGGCAGCGCAGTAGCCCCCTGCATCAAGATCACCGGCAACGGTGCGACTTACGCCCGCATGGAGGGCGATATGGACTTCAATGCCAACCCCGTGCTCCGGGGCGAATGCACCCAGAGCGAGCTGGCTCGCCGCCTGACCGAACTGGTGGTAAAAACTGCCGCCGGTCAGCCCACCAAGAGCGAAGCCCAGGGACACCACGAGTTCTTTGTACCGTATAAATATCAGGAAAAGCAGGTCGCTTTCAAGCGTGCCTGCGAAGAGTGAGGAGGACTGTTCCCCATGGCAGCATTTACCGAAGAACAGGTGAAGGATTTCAGCATCAAGAACTGGTACGACCTGTCCGGTCAGGTCGCCGTCGTCACCGGCGGTGCCACCGGTCTGGGTCTTGCCATTACCCGCTGTCTTGTTTCCGCAGGCGCAAAGGTGGCCGTTGTGGCTTCCCGCGCTCCTGAGCTGGTGGCCGATACTCTGGCAGAGTTTGGCGGCAAGGCTGTGTACTATCAGTTCAATATCACCGATACCGACCACGCTCAGGAACTGGCCGATAAGATCACCGCTGAGCAGGGTCCCGTGAGCATCCTTGTGAACAACGCAGGCAACCATTGCAAGAAGTTCATCTGGGATATGACCGTGGACGACTACAAGCGCGTTCTGGATGTGCATCTGGTGGGTGCATTCGCGCTGACCAAGGCCTTTGTTCCCCAGATGAAGGAGCAGGGTCATGGGCGCATCATCTTCCAGGCCAGCATGACCAGCTACATCGGCCAGCCCCAGGTGGCAGGCTACTCCACCGCAAAGGCCGGCTATCTGGGCCTGATCCACACCCTGACCGCTGAACTGGCCGAGGACGGCATCACCGTCAACGCCATTGCTCCGGGCTGGATCGACACCCCCATGTTCCACAAAGCTACCGACAACGACCCGCCGCGTCTGGCCAAGATCATGGGCCGCATCCCCGCCAAGAGCGTGGGTGACCCTATGGATGTCGGTATGTGTGCAGCGTTCCTGTGCAGTGACGCAGCCCGCTATATCAGCGGCACCTGCATCCCTGTTGACGGCGGCGCTCTGATCGGATTCTGATGAAATGAGCCCACCCATCTCCTGAACAGACGGGTGGGCATTTTTGGAGGATATTTATTATGAATGATCGTTTCAGCGAAGAGCTGTTCCTCACCAATGAGACCGGCAAGATGCTCTACCACAAGTATGCAGAGCATATGCCGATCATCGATTACCATTGCCATCTGCAGCCCGTGGAGATCGCCGAGAACAAGGAGTTTGAAGATCTGGGCGAGATGTGGCTGCGCGGCGACCACTACAAGTGGCGCTGTATGCGCACCTTTGGCATCGACGAGAAGTACATCACCGGTGACGCCAGCTACTACGAAAAGTACATGAAGTTTGCCGAAATTCTGCCCCAGCTGGTGGGCAATCCCATCTATATCTGGTGTGCACTGGAGCTGAAGCGCTACTTCGACATCGACGAACCCCTGACCGCAGCCAATGCACAGGAAATTTATGACCGCACCAAAAAGCTTATCACCGAAAAGCACATGACACGCCGCTGGTGCATGGAGCATAGCAATGTGCGTCTGGTCTCCACCACCGAAGACCCCATCGACGACCTGCGCTACCACAAGGTTCTGAACGAGGAAAAGATGTTCACCCGCGTGATCACCGCCTTCCGCCCCGATAAGGCCATGTTCTGCGCCAACGCCGATTTTGCTGCTTATCTGGCAAAGCTTTCTGCTGCTGCGGAGCAGCCCATCGACAGCTTTGCCGAGATGCTCACCGCATTGGAAAAGCGTTTGCAGTATTTCCAGCAGATCACCGGCACCACCGTCAGTGACGACGGCATCCCCTACTTCAACTGGGCAGATTACACCCCCGCCGAGGTAGAGGGCATCTTTGCCAAGGCACGCAGCGGCGGCAAGCTGACCCAGCATGAGATCGACCAGTACCAGAGCGCATTCCTGTTCGAGATGGCCCGTATCTACAACCGCAACCACTACGTTATGCAGCTGCACATCGGCACCTATCTGGATGCCAACACCAGCCATGTGAAGAGCGTGGGCCAGTCCACTGGTTTTGATTGCTGCGACGATGCCGCACCGGTCAAGGGTGTTGGCGAGCTGCTGAACAACCTGACCACCATCGGCGAACTGCCCAAAACCATCATCTACCCGCTGGACGGCACCAAGATTGAGACCTGGGCGATCTTAGCCGCAGGCTTCTGCGATAATGGCACCAAGGCAAAAGTTCAGCTGGGCGCACCCTGGTGGTTCAACGATCAGGCCTTTGGCATCCAGCGGCAGTTCGAGGCCTGTGCAAACCTGTACCCGGTCTCACTGTCGGTCGGCATGCTGACCGACAGCCGCAGCTTTATCTCCTATCCCCGTCATGAGCTGTACCGCCGCGTGCTGTGCAGTTATCTGGGCAGTCTGGTGGAGCGCGGAGAGTATTTCTCCGGTGAGGAAGAGCTGAAAAAGACCATCGAGAATGTCTGCTTCAACAATGTGAATGAGTTCTTTGGCTTCAACGTTAAGGTTTGATAGGAGGATTTATTATGGCAGATCTGAAGGGTAAGGCCGGCATCGTCACCGGCGGCAGCAGCGGCATTGGTTTCCAGATCGCAAATGTGCTGGCAGAGGCCGGCGCAACGGTTTACGTGATCAGCCGTACCGGCAGGCCCAAAGAGGGCGTGGGAGAAAGCGCATCGGGCGTTGTCCACCTGAAGGGCGATGTGGGCGATGTAGAAGCCATGAAGGCTATGGTGGCAGAGCTTGCCGCAAAGCACAATGGCTGCCTTGATTTTCTGGTGAACAATGCAGGCGTCAGCTATAAATGCCGTGCCGAAAATTTCCCTATGGAACAGTTTGACAACATCATGAACGTGAACGTCAAGTATTTGTTTGAGATGAGCGTTGTCTGCTACCCCTACCTGAAGAAGAGCGCGGACAAGGGCCGCATCATCAACATCACCAGCATGAGCGCACATCTGGGCTTCAGCGAGGTGGTGCCCTACTGCACCAGCAAGGGCGCTGTTTTGGCTATGACCCGCGCACTGGCTGTGGAGTGGGCCGGGGACAACATCACCGTCAACAGCATCGCACCGGGCTGGTTCCGCAGCAAGATGAACGAGCAGGTGGTGGACGCCGCCCGTGAGCAGAAGATCCTGAACCGGATGCCCCTGCATGCTTACGGCGATACCCGCGATCTGGGCAAGATGGCCGAGTTCCTGGTGGGCGATGGAGCCTCCTACATCACAGGTCAGGATTTTGCCGTGGATGGCGGTGCCCTGGCGTATGGATACTGACCGAACTTGATTTATGGTGTGCGGTCGCTCGAACCAATGCCGTCAAGTCGTTGTCGGATGAAGTGGTTTTTAGTTTGTCTGAGAGTAAGTGCACGGTTTCTGCACGGTTTCTGCACGGTTTCTGCACGGTTTCAAAACGTGCAGAAGGTGCAAATCGTTGCAAAATCGGACAAAGGGTGCAGAAACTCGAAGTTCAAAACCTGCGATGTATCGCCGATAAATGGCGTTAAAACGTAACTTCCAAAAATTGAGGGAATCGCCCGGCGTGCGCTACGAATCAGTAGGCCGGGGGTTCGAGTCCCTTCCATCGCACCAAGTAAAATCCCACGATTGACCGTTGAAAATACGGTGTAAATCGTGGGATTTCTTGCTTTATATAGCTGTCAAAATGGCTGGAAAGTGTGACAAAAATGCGACAAATTCAAGAAAAACCTGTTTGTGCGACAGTGTGCGCCCCTGTTCTGTATGCTTTGCCCTATATCATACGGCTGTATAATGGGCAATCCTCACCCCTGCTATGGGCTGGGTGTGTAGTGTTTCACGACCCACCTACCTACAATCTGAACTGTTGATATGTCAGAGCAGCTTTCTCCACCTGTGGGGAAAAGGGCATGAACCAGATTCACACCCCGACACAAGCGGCGATGGGGTCAATCTGACGGACTGCCATAGATCGGCGTAAAATTGCGCTGGTGTTGGATGCGCTCAAAATTGAGCGTAACCCAATTACGACCCTTTGCCCGGTCTGCCTGATAGCACTATCACAGAATTGTGGTGCCCGGCGGCTTCCTGGCAGAAGGTGCACCCACCTGTGAAGATGTCCCCACTTTTGGGGATACGGTCATCACCTCAAGGCCGGAGCCCATCCGGCATTTCGTTACGGAAACACTGGGACGCACAGCGACCCAGCAGGACGCTACCGGCGTGTACACCGGCGAGCCCCGCACCATGATCATGGTGGCGCTGACCCGGCGGCAGGCAGGGCTGCTGCGGGATTTCCTGCGCCGGGAGGACTCTGACCATTGTCAACTCCAGCAAGATCATCGGCAAAGGATTCCAGTCCATCTGAAAACGCAAAATGCCCGCCCACCGTGGGTCTCCACAGGTGGGCGGCATCATCATTATATATGGTATCAGAGCATGGGCGCACGGTTTCTGCACGGTCGGCGCACGGTTCATGTGATTTGTGCCAGAACATGCTGCGGCTGCTTCAAAACAGCGGAGCGGAAGAAGCAAATTCTAAACAAATACTGGGGTCGGGAAAAATCCCGACCCCAAAACTATTATAAACCTATTATTCTGTCTGTTTGACAGAACACACCTTGGATGCAGTGCGCCGTTCGGCTGTCTTTCATCAAAGCGATCCGTCAGCGTTTGACGGCGACGGCTTCGATCTCTACCCTTGCATTCTTTGGAAGTGCTGCTACCTGAAAGGCTGCGCGGGCCGGATAAGGCTCTGCAAAAAATTCGCCGTACACTTCGTTCATGGCACCGAACTCGTTGATGTCTGCCAGTAGCACGGTGGTCTTTACTACGTCTGCCATTGTCATACCGTTGGCCTCGATGATTGCCTTCAGGTTCAGGAGCGACTGCCTAGTCTGCGCTGCAATGTCCTCACTGGGGAAGGCGCCGGTAGCGGGATCAATGGGCAGCTGACCGGAAATGAATGCATATTCCCTGGCGGAGATCCCTTGAGAGTAGGGACCGATGGCCGAAGGAGCAGCGGCTGTATAAATTGCTTTGTTGGACATGACACTTCTTTCCTTTCTATTGTTGCTTGCGGACTGCACGTTCACTTTTCAGGCTCAGCACAAACAGCAGTGCAAGCACTGCCATCAGGCCCAACCCAAAAGGACGGCAGATTAGTCCGAAAATGTTGTCGGAGTACTGCATCAGCGCCCGTCGCAGGGAGGTGTCTGCAGTGGGTCCAACCAAAAGGCCCAGCACAAACGGTGCGATCGGGTAGCGATACAGTTTCATCAGATATCCCAGCAGACCAAAAAGCGATAGCTGGATCAGGGCAAACGGTGTTCCTATGGCACTGTAAGCGCCTATTGCGCACAGCACCGCCACCAGCGGCATCAGAAGACTTTGGGGAATGGTCAGGATGCGGATCGTCAGCTTGGAACACAGGAAGGAGACGACACCCATTGCCGCTGCGGCCATCAGCAATAACAGGCACAGCCCACAGAGGATGCCCGGTGACTCGATCAGAAGCGTGGGGCCGGGACGCAGATTCATGATGAACATAGCCGACAGAAAGATCGCCGCTGTGGAACTGCCGGGGATCCCGAGCGACAGAGCCGGGATCAGCGCACCAGCCGAGCAGGCATTGTTGGCGACTTCCGCCGCAATGATCCCTTCCTCGGAGCCGTGGCCGAACTTCTCTTTTTGCTTGGAGGAGCGCTTGGCAAGATCGTAGGAAAACCAGCAAGCGGCAGACTCGCCGATGCCCGGGATGAAGCCAATCCACAATCCCGCCAGAGCGGAACGGAGCATGTTGCCGAGATTGGCTTTCAAGACCGTCCAGTTGATGAGTGGAAAGCCGGTCTTTTCCACGGTCCGCTCCGGTTCGGGAGCGCGCAGCGTGTAGAGAACCTCTCCAAGGCCAAACAGCCCTAGCATGGCGATAACGCTGTTGAAGCCCGATAACAATTCTCCGCGCCCAAAGGTGAAGCGCAGCACGGACTGTACCCCATCCGCTCCGGTCAGAGACAGCAGGCACCCCGCCAAGGCGGCAATCCACCCCCGCCGCCGGCTGCCGCCAGAAATAGAGCCGCAGATGAGCAGACCGAAAACGCAGAACAGAAAGGTCTCCCAATCGCCAAACTTCAGGGCGATGCCAGTCACAAAGGCTGGACAGGAAGATAAGGATCGTGCCCACAAGCGTTCCCACAACAGACGCTGCAATGGAATAACCTACGGCCTCCCCGGGCCTCTGCCCTGCTTTGTCAGGGCGTTGCCATCCAGACAGGTCGCCGCTGCTGCGGGTGTGCCGGGGATGTTGATCAGGACTGGCGGTAATGCCGCCAGAACCGCACGAGGCCACAAAAATGCCCACGAGCAGTGCCATACCGTGGGTGTACTCCAAGTGGAATACCAGCCCAAGGCAAAGTGCCATGCCCATCGTCGGCCCAAGTCCTGGCACGACGCCGACAACAAAGCCCAGAAACACGCCGCCGATCAGGAACAGCCAGACGCCCGGATCGCACAGAAACCGCAGCTGCCGCCTCGGGCAGATAGAGCCATTCAGAAAACATGTGCATTCTCCCATTTTACAAAAGCTGCAATCCCAGCACGCCGGGGATCAACAAGAGAGCCGCCAGACAGTACACTCCGCTGAGCAATAGCAGCTCCAGTGGACGCCTGCCTCGGTTCAATAGAAACAGGATGGCCGTTAAATACGCCGCGGTCGGCAGGGTAAAACCTACTTTGGAAATCAACAGCAAATAGGCAAGTGTCAGCAGGACCACAGAAACGGATCTTTTTGTTATGCTATGGCCGCCTGCCGAAACCTCCTGCCCCTTCCAAAGCGCTGCTGTCAGACGCACGCCTTGCAGGGTGAGCATGGCAGACAGCAACAGCGGCAGGAATTTAGCTTCCGTCAGCAAGCCCCAAAAACCGTCGGTTTTTACGGGATTTCTGCGGATGCCGAGAGAGAGGAGGACGTATCCCAGTCCCGCTGCCGTCACGATCAAGCCTTCTGCACACTGGCGCAGTTTTTTCTTATCCATAATGCGCTCTCCTATTCCGGCCATGCCTGCGCCGCAGCCGTGCGGTCATTGGCTGGGAACGAGAAATCCTCGATCCTTGGGATCTGGTAATCGGCCGGGTTGATTGTAGAGATCCCGGCGTCATACAGACCCCATGCATAGATGGATTCCAGCTTTGCACATATTTCGTCGCTCTCTGTGCCGATTATTGCCGCAGGCTCCAGCCCTTTGGTCTGGCAAAACTGCGCCCACTCTTTGCTGTCCACAGTACTCTGGAATGCGTCGCGGATCTTTGCCACGGCGTCTGCCGGTGTATCTCGGGAAACCCGGAAGCCCCAATACAGCAATCCCTGAAGATCGCTCAACTCGGGGTAGTCGTCCAGAAGGCTGGGTACGGTATAATTCCCCTTTGCACAGTCGATCTCCCGGGGGCTGCTGTCGCAGATGCCCAGAATGCGGATATCGCCGCTCTGTGCCAGATCCAGAATATCGGACAAACCGCACCAAGACCAGGTCACTTCTCCGGCTACCACTTTGATGGCGGCGGAACGGCCGCCGTCGTAGGGAACGGAATTGCCCTTCAGGCCCAGCTTTTCCAGCATCAGCGAGCCGGTCAGTTGGTTAATGCTTCCCAGACCGGCGTTGCCCCACTTCATGGAGGGGTCCCCCCGCATGGCGTCAAACAGCTGCTGTGCGGTCTGGTAGGGAGAATTGCCGGAAACAAACAGTACATAAGGGGAAGAGGCTGCATAGAAGCCGTAGAAATCCTCCCAGCCCAGATCGGCATACCCAAGGGTGCGCCAGCCAGATACCGTGTGCGCCACATCTCCCAGCCAGGTATAGCCGTCATGAGCGGCAGCGTACACCTGTTGGCCGGCAATAGAACCGGAACCGCCGGTAACGTTTACCAGATTGAAGGTGGTAGACAGCTGCTGGGACATGAGCGCTGACAGCTGCCGGGCAACGGTATCCGCCGTGCCGCCCGCGGTGTAACAGACGTCGATCTCGATCTTTTGAGACGGCCACTGTCCGGGCGTTTCCTTCCTGTTGCATCCGGTCAATAATGCAACGAAAACAAGCAACGCTGCAAGGATTCGTTTTTTCATGGGTCGTCTCCTTTCGATTTTCGATGCAAGAGAAAACGTTTTTATCATACCAGATTGACGCAAAAAGTACAAGTGACACAGACCGAACCCTCTAAAGCGAACCCGGCCTGTGCATTTCAGGATATTACAGCGCGTTTACAGCCTTTTCCAGCTGCTCCAGCGCCTGTTCCACGGTGGACCGCGGACAAGCGATGTTCATACGCATGAAGCCGGTGCCGCCTGTACCGAAGGTGGCGCCGTCGTTCAGGCCCAGCTTTGCTTTGTTGAACATGAATGCCTTCAGTTCGTCCTGGGTCATATTCAGATCCCGGCAGTCCAGCCACATCAGATAGGTCGCTTCCGGTTCTGCTAGCTTGATGCGGGGGATGCGCTCCTTCATATAAGCCATCATCATATCCCGACTCTGCTGCAGATACTGCATCATCTCATCCGCGTAATAGTCGCACTGGGTGTAGGCCGTGACAAAGGTAAGCATGCCAAAGATCGTGCGGCCATAGTTTTTGTGTTTACGATCGTGATTTCGATGTTGTCCCGGATGCGTTTGTTGGGGATGATGGCCGCTCCGGTACGGAACCCGGCAATGTTAAAGGTTTTACTGGGGTTAATCAGGACGATGCAGTTGTTTGCAAACTCCTCGCTGATGGAACCAAAGGGAATGTGCTTGTAACCTTGATAAGTCAGATCGCAGTGGATCTCGTCAGAGATTACCAGTACGTTGTACTTCAGGCACAGCTCACCGATCCGCTTCAGCTCTTCAAGGGTGAAGCAGCGCATAGCGGGGTTGTGGGGGTTGGACATAAAGAACAGCTTGGTGCGGGGATCCTTCAGCTTCTTCTCCAGATCGTCAAAATCGATTTGATATTTGCCGTTTTCGTCCTGCACAAGGCGGTTCTCCAGCAGCTGGCGGCCGTTGTTGCGTACAATAGCGGAGAAGGGCGGGTAAACCGGGGGCTGAATGACCACCTTGTCGCCGGGATAAGAATAGGCTCGGATGGCGTACATCAAGAACGGAAGAACACCGTTGGCGTACTTGACCCAGTGAGGGTCCACGTTCCAGCCAAAGCGGACGCGCTCCCAGCGCGCTGCCGCCTCTTCAAACTCAAAGGACTCGATGGGATAGCCGAAGCAGGGGTGCTTTGCCCGCTGCTGGATGGCCTCGGAAATTTCTGCCGGTACGGCAAAGTCCGTATCCGCGATCCACATCGGGAGCACGTCCTCTGGATAGCAGGCAGCCTCGTACTTCTTGCACTCGGAGACTCGCCGGTTGATGATCTCGTCAAAATTGTGTCTCATAGCATTTCACCTCAAAAAACAGAGTAAAAATCAAAGTCCGAATACAACAAAGGTTGCGATAAAGCAGACCAGCACGCCGAACAGCATGGGGACGGCGTTGCGCTTGCACAGGGCCATCGGCTCTGCCTCCACCATGCCGGACACGGCAATCATCGCGCCGCAGAAGGGAGAGAAGCAGCGGGACAGGCCGCCGGTCAGATGCATGGGCACCAGCAGCAGACCGTTGTGTACGCCAAGCGTTGCGGCCATATCCGCACCCATCGAACCGAAAGCGTACCAGGGAGCGTTGGAAGAGCCGGTGAGCAGCGCGGTGCCGATCTGGATGGCGGCCATCGCAATGGCCACGATGATCACGGCGCCGCCGATGTGGGACAGCATGCCGCACAGAACGTCGATGCCCTTCAGTTTCTTGATGGCTTCGGCAAAAACAGAGGCGACAGAAATCAGAACGATGATGTTGTTGAAGTAGTTGCCCATCCAGACCCACAGCTTTTTCAGGTTATCCTGCAGGCGGTTCATGTCCTTTTTTACGATTAGGTCCACGATGAAGAACAGGAAGAAGCAGATGATGTGGGCGGTGATAACGTCCATCTTTATGCCGTCCACAAAGCTGAACACGACTACCAGCGTCAGGGGGATCAGGGGGAAGACGCCGTAGAAGGCGGGCACGCCGAGGTCAGAGATCTTCATGTCCTCCTTGGCTTCTTCAGGGATCACCAGACCGCCGAACTCCTTCTTATCCATATACTGGAACCAGATGCCCATGAAAATGCCGACGCAGACGATGATCACCGGTCCAATGATCAGCTCGTAGTTGGTAAACCAATCCATAGGGGTGCAGTTTAGGATCTCGGTGGCGGCAAAGATGCCGGTGGAGTCGTTGGGGCCAAGGTCCATGCCGCCGATGGCCACGCAGGCAGCCGCCGCGCTGAGTTTGCTGACGCCCATCCGGGTCAGGATGGGGAACATGGTAGCCATAAACAGCAGGCCAAGGGCGATCTGGCTGGTGATAAAAATCTTTAGCACAGCGCCGATCATGTAAACCAGAGCCAGCACGATGTAGGGGTTCTTAATGGGTTTCAGCAGTTTGCTGGCGCCAAGGGCCAGCACATCAGCCGCTTTGGTGTGGTTCATCAGCATGACGTAGCCGCCGATCATCATCAGACGGATACCGGTGCCGGAAATGGTGCTGACAAATTTGGCGCGGATCACATCAAAAATGTCCAGCCATACATTGCCGGTGGTGGAGTCACCCAGCACAGATTGGCCGGTGACGATGGTAGCGGCAGCCAGACCGATGACGCCCAAAAACAGGAAGGTCAACCGAGTATCGACCTTTTTCAGGATCATGGTTACGGCAGCGACAACCAAGAGCGCTGTGAGAATCACGTACAGAATGTCCATAGTCTCTCCTCCAAAATATAATTCATCATATGACACTCGTCATATGTCTTATGTGTAAAGCTTAACAGATTGTTTACGATTTTACAAGATGGAACCTTTCATAAACTGAAGCGGCCTTTTTTGTCGAAAAGTCACAATCAATATCATACGTATGACGTTCTATGTTCAGCGTTGACATTTGCCTGCGAACCATTTATACTATATTTAAAGACTTTTTATAGGGATCTCACATAAATTCCCGCACCAAATTCAATCCTGGAAAGGATCAGAGAACGGAGCCATTACCCATGTCTTCTAATAAAACGCTCTCTGCCATCGTGGCAAACAAAATTGAAAATCAGATTATCTGCGGCAACTGGCAGGTCGGCAGTCAGATCCCCCCAGAGCAGGAGCTGATGCAGACCTTTGACGTCAGCCGCATCACCATCCGGGAAGCAATCAAAACGCTGGTGTCTCGGGACGTTCTGGAAATCCGCCGTGGCTGCGGCACTTTTGTCAGCGCCGTGCCGGGCCTGTCTGACGATCCTTTGGGGCTACGCTTTATCGCCAGTGATGATTTGAACACCTATCTGTTTGAGGCTCGACAGATCCTGGAGCCTTCTGTTTGTCGTCTTGCCGCCCAGCGTGGCGATGCGGAAGAGCTGGTGCTCCTGAAGCAGTTAGCCGAGGATATCGACGAGCTGGATGCGCAGCTGCAGGGAAAGAAAACCACCCCGGAGGTGATCCAGGCCATCACCGCCAAGGACATTGCCTTCCACACCTTCCTGTGCCGCATGAGCAAAAACCCCGTCTTTGAGCGGATGCTTCCGGTGATTATCAAATCGGTGCGGGCTTCTTACAGCCTGCTGGTTCCCCGTCTGTCTAACGGTCCCCGGGTGTCCATTCACGGAGAGATCTACAAAGCGGTGGCAGCCCACGACGGGGACGAAGCCTACCGACTGATGGTCGCTCACTTGAGCAACAGTCGTCAGGGCTTTGACCAGAAGGTGAAAAAAGAGCGCAATGCCAAAGGTGGAAAAACGGAACTGCCTCAAAAGCAATAAATAATAGAAATAGAAGGCATTTCGTGCAGTATGAAAAATCACAACGAGCAAAGCGGGCAGAACGGGCCAGACTGCGCTGCAGCGACTCATAACACGCAGGCCAAAGATTCAGAGATAAAAAGCAGGGCGTACCCCTTCGTTGAGGGATATGCCCTGTTTTTTGCTACAGCCTTAAAAATGCAACATACAGAACATCAATATCGCAGCAATTTGGTTGACCACCTAAATTACGGGTGGTCAATTATGCTATACTGGCATAGAAATCAATCAAAATATATCGTTGTTTAGCTAAATAATATAGTTTTGACGAAAGAAGTCTGACCGTTTTACTTGAAGATCAAAAAGAAAGAGGAGGCTGTTTGCAGGTCAGCGACAAAAGAAACCACCAAAATCACATGGCTGATCCTTGCGTTTATGACATTCTCAATCGTATGGGGATTCGGCAGTGTCACAAATGACTTTGTGTACTTCAATGGTCCGCAGATCATCTTCAGCTGGATCCAGATGTTTGCGCGTTACTTTGTTCCTTATGCCCTGATGGTCGGCGAGCTGGATTTTACGGTCAAGAGTGAGGGCAGCGTTAGCTCATGGCTGCACTAGACCACCAATGTAAAGCTGGCCTATTATGCAGGCTGGACCTACTGGGCCTGCCACATCACCTATATTGCCAGCAAAGGCAGCGGCTTTTTGAAAGCCTTGAGCTGGGCGATCTTCCGCAATGCGGAAAGTTACGATTCTGTCCCCACCCTGTACATCCAACTGGCGACCTTCTGCATCCTGCTGCTGGGCTGCTACATTGCTAGCCTTGGTCTGAATCCGCTGAAAAAGCTGCTGACCGCTGCCGGTACCTGCACCTTTGTCGTGTCACTGCTGTACATTGTTATGATGTTTGCAGTGCCTGTCATTAACTCCAAGGCAGAGTAATGATCCACCTCTCCACCCAGCACAAGCTGTGCGTACTCCAACGGCTTATTGTAGAGCAGCCAGTCCAGTTCCGCCCGTTGTACCGGGGTGTTTCCGTATTCGTCCTCCACAGCGGTGCAGTCGATGGCAACGGTGGTGCTACCCTCGAACCGGGCTTCCATCCGGTTGGTATCCATATTGAAGTGGCAGGAAAGCAGCTTGTTCATGGTGAACCTCATTTCTATGTAAAACGGTGTCTGTTCGGATGTCCTAAACCCTGCCAAAGAACCGGTGTATCATGTAAGATTGTTGTCTGGATGAAATAGGGAATTTTTGTGCTGCTGATGCCTCAAAAATCCAGCAGGAAAGTCGCTCATTTTGAGACCGTCTTGTCGGGCTGATTTTAGCTCTGCACACTTTTGCACATTTTCTGCACATCGCAAGGATGGATAATAGGTGTAAAACCGTGCAAGCAATGCAAAGAATACAATAGAACAACAACGGCAAAATGACGGTAATTCGATCAAAATAGCGATTTGACGTTGAATGATGAAATGGACAAAATGCGCTATTCGGTTCCTACGAATCAGTAGGCCGGGGGTTCGAGTCCCTTCCATCGCACCAAGAAAAACCAGTACACATTGTGTGCTGGTTTTTCTTTTTTGTTTGCGCGATGGAAGGGACTCGAACAGGGCGGCGGCGCATAGCGCCGTAAGCAATCAGCCCGGTGGGCTGTTGCTTAGCCCGCGGGTCCCAACGCGTAGGAATGTCTACCGTGGAAGCTGTGGATCGAAAGATTTCATGGCTTTTTTGTTTTGTAAGCCATGGCTGCACGGTTTCTGCACGGTTTTTGCACGGTCGGTGTTTTCCATGTCCGATGATGTAGGGCGCTGTATTGCATTGCAATCAGTGCCCTTTTTTGCATCAGGTGAGCAGGGCTAAGCGGAGCTTTGCCTTCATTTCCGGGTCGGCATCCTTGAGCAATTCCAAAAGAGCCGTCATGGAGATGGTGGGTTCGCCTGCGGCGGGTACAGCCTGCGGGCTGGGGGTGTCGGGCTTGGCATAGAAGCCGCTTTCAAACTTCTTGCCCAGCTCCACACGGGAGGACTGCTGGATAAGGCGGGCAAAGACTTCCTTGAGGATGTTCTCCGCTTTTTTTAGCGTGAAAATGTAAAAGACCACCTGTATATTTCAGGCTTTGGAAAGAAGCTTCCCCTCCTCCAGCATCTTTTTCACCTCGTGCAGGTCTTTGCACTCGGCGGTGTACAGACGGCGCATCTCGTCGTCGGCGGGGGCAAGGTCCGGCACCATCACGGTGACAAAGCCGCCCCGCGCACCGGCCCGCACGCCGTTGTAGCTGTCCTCCAGCACCAGCGTTTCAGCCGGGGTGGTGCCCAGCGCCTTGGCCGCGGTGAGAAAGATCTCCGGGTCGGGCTTTGACGAGGTGAACTGCTCGCCGGAAATAAGGGCCTGAAAGTGATCGGTCATGTGCCAGTTGTTGAGGTGCCGCAGGATGGATGCCATCCGGCTGGAGGAAGCCACCACCATGGGAATGTGCTGCGCTTCCAGATAGGCGATGAGTTCATCCAGACCCGGCTTTTTGGGCGGCGGCGCCTGAAAGGCCGTCTCTGCCTGCGCGTGCAGGGCATCCATGATGGCATCGGCGTCGCAGTCCGGGCCGTAGAAGCGGCGCAGCACGGCCCGCATGGAATCGCCTGCCGAGCCGCGCGCGGCAGCGTCCAGCCCTTCCTTATAAGGAAGACCCAGTGTGGCCAGTGCGGGCTTCCACAGGGTGGTCCAGATGCGCTCGGTGTCGAACATCAGCCCGTCCATATCAAAAATAACACCTTTTATCATTGTGCAAAAGCTCCTTTCTGAGCCTGTAAGATCCGGCTTATGCCCTCATTGTATCATATTTTGGGCAGTTTGCACATGGAAAAGCAGGCAATTTAGCGCAACTTAACCTGTCCAAAGATGAAAGATTTTTCGTTTCCTTGTAAATCACATTCATATTATTATAATAGAAAACAACATTCGGTGTTTGCGGGCGCATTTTCATTCGCTGCGCCCGAGATCAGGAAAGAGGGAAAATAAATCATGTTGGATATCGAGATCACCCGTACCACTGCTCCGAAGGCAAAGCCTGACGAGAGCAATCTGGGTTTTGGCAAGAAGTTCACCGACCATATGTTCGTGATGGATTACACCGAGGGCGAAGGCTGGCACGATGCCCGCATTGTCCCCTACGGCCCCTTTGAACTGGACCCGGCTACTGTCGTGTTCCACTACGCTCAGGAGATCTTTGAGGGCATGAAGGCATACCGCACGGCCGATGATACCGTCCAGCTGTTCCGCCCGGACTGCAACGCAAAGCGTTTCCAGGACTCCGCCGACCGTCTGTGCATCCCCAAGATCCCTGTGGAGGACTACATTCAGGCCGTTGAAACTCTGGTGGACGTGGACCGTGACTGGGTGCCCCATTCCGACGGTGCTTCCCTGTATATCCGTCCCTTCGTGTTTGCAAACGACGTGGGTCTGGGCGTGCACGCTTCCAAGCACTACATTTTCTGCATCATCTGCGCTCCCTCGGGCGCTTACTATGCCGAGGGCATCAACCCCGTCCGCATCTACGTGGAAGACGAGTACATCCGTGCCGCTCCCGGCCTGACCGGCTTCACCAAGTGCGGTGGCAACTACGCTGCTTCCATCAAGGCCGGCGAGCTGGCCGAGGAGCAGGGCTACGCACAGGTGCTGTGGCTGGACGGCGTGGAGAAGAAGTACGTCGAGGAAGTTGGCAGCATGAACATCATGTTCAAGATCGACGGCAAGGTGTACACCGCTGCTACCGTCGGCACCGTTCTGCCCGGCGTTACCCGCCGCAGCTGCATCGAGTTGCTGAAGGACTGGGGCTATGAGGTCGTCGAGGGCAAGATCGCCATTGCCGACATCATGGCTGCTGCCCGCGAAGGCAAGCTGGAAGAGGTGTTCGGCACCGGTACCGCCGCTGTCGTCTCCCCCGTCAAGGAGCTGGTCTGGAAGGGCGAGCACGCCTACATCGGCGACGGCAAGATCGGCCCTGTCACCCAGAAGCTGTACGACACCATGACCGGTATGCAGTGGGGCAAGATCCCCGATACCAAGGGCTGGATCGTGCCTGTTGAGAAAAAGAACTGATCCCGATTCTCCGGAGAGAACCTTTTTATTCAGAATAGCAGCAAACGCCGCCAGGCCTCCGCTCGGCGGCGTTTGCCGTATATTAGGATAACGTCCTCGCCCTCTCCGTCAAACCTCCAAAATTTCCCGGCGCAATTGCTTTCTGTGCCCTGCAGTGCTAAACTGAAAACAGAACAGCGGCCTGCATTGCGGCAGGCGTGCGGGAAAGATTGAGAGGAATGGACCCATGGTCAAAAAAATGGAGCGTGAGCTACCCTGCCGTCAACGGCACCGAGCAGCGCAGAGTATATGTTTATCTGCCCACGATGTATGAAGCTGACCCGGACCGCAGGTATCCGGTGCTGTATATGTTCGACGGCCAGAACGTCTTTTTTGACGAGGATGCCACCTTTGGCAAAAGCTGGGGCGTGGCCGATTATCTGGACTACACCGACACCCCGCTGATCGTGGCGGCGGTGGAGTGCAACGCCGGAGCCAACAACGAACGGCTGGTGGAGTATTCGCCCTACCGGTTCGATGACCCGCAGTTCGGCCACTTCGACGGCACGGGTCAGGCCACCATGAGCTGGTATATCCACCGGTTTAAACCCTTCATCGACCGCAACTTCCGCACTCTGCCCGACCGGGAGCACACCTTTATCGGCGGCAGCAGCATGGGCGGCCTGATGAGCCTGTACGCCCTTTTGCAGTACAACGACACTTTCAGCCGTGCGGCGGCGCTGTCGCCGTCCATCTGGGTGTCGCCGGAAAAGCTTTCCGGCCTTGTGGGCCGCGCAAAGCTGGAGCCGGGCACCGTGCTGTACATGGACTACGGTTCCCGCGAGATGGGCAACCACGACGGGATGCGCTGCGGCTTTGCAGAGATGTGCGCAAAGGTCATGACCCGGGGCATCCACCTTACCAGCCGCATCGTGCCCGGCGGCACCCACAGCGAAGCCAGTTGGGAAAAACAGCTGCCCTTTATGTTCCATACTCTGATGTATGAGGTGGAGGAGTAAACCCTAAAAGGAGGAAACACCATGGAAATGCAGTATTTTAAGGACTACAGCCCGGCGCTGGGCCGCGACATGGAGTGCAAAATTTACGGCCACGCAGGCCGCCCGATGCTGTACATCCCCTGTCAGGATGGCCGCTTCTTCGATTTTGAGAACTTCCACATGAACGATACCCTTGCCCCGTGGATCGATGCCGGTAAGATTATGGTGATCTCCATTGATACCATGGACAAGGAGACCTGGTCCGACACGCAGGGCGACCCCTATTGGCGCATTCGCCGCTATGAGCAGTGGCTGCGCTATATCGTGGAGGAGGCTGTGCCCAAGATCCAGTATCTGGCCAAGGAGCGCAACGGCTGGGACGACCTGCCCGGTGTCATTGCCTTTGGCTGCAGTCTGGGTGCCACCCATGCGGTCAACCTGTACCTGCGCCGCCCGGATGTGTTCTGCGGCTGTCTGGCCCTCAGCGGCATCTACACGGCCCACTATGGCTTCGGCAATTATATGGACGAGCTGGTGTACATGAACTCGCCCGTGGACTACATGAAGAACTTCCCGGAGGATCACCCCTACATGCAGCTGTTCCGCAGCCAGAAGGCGGTCATCTGCTGCGGTCAGGGCGCTTGGGAGCAGCCCGATACCACCCGGCAGCTCAAGCAGATCTTTGAGCAGAAAGGCATCCCTGTCTGGGTGGATCTGTGGGGCTATGATGTCAAGCACGACTGGGATTGGTGGTATCAGCAGGCCGTATATTATATGCCTTATATTCTTGGATAAAAGAGGAATCATCAAGCTATGCAGAACTTTATCTTTATCTCCCCCAATTTCCCCACCAACTACTGGCAGTTCTGCCGGGAGCTGAAAAACGACGGCATGAACGTGCTGGGCATCGGTGACCAGCCCTATGATGAGCTGAAGCCAGAGCTGAAAGACAGCCTGAACGAATACTACAAGGTCGGCAGTCTGGAGAATTATGACGAGGTCTACCGTGCGGTGGCGTTCTTTGCCTTCAAGTATGGCCGCATCGACTGGCTGGAATCCAACAATGAGTACTGGCTGGAGCGAGATGCGGCCCTGCGCACGGACTTCAACATCAAGTCCGGCTTCCAGACCGAGGATATGCCCCGCATCAAGTACAAGAGCAAGATGAAGGAGTATTACCAGAAGGCCGGCATCGCCACCGCACGTTACCACATGGTGGACGACCTGGAGGGCTGCAAAAAGTTCATCGACGAGGTGGGCTATCCGGTGGTGGTCAAGCCGGACAACGGTGTGGGTGCCTCCGATACCCATAAGCTGTCCAGCGATGAGGAGCTGAAGCGCTTCCTGCTCTACAAGAGCACCTATCACCCCGACCTCTCCTACATCATGGAGGAGTTCGTCCGCGCCGAGGTCAACAGCTACGATGCCATCATCGACGGCAGCGGCAACCCCATCTTTGAGGCGGGCAACGTCAGCCCGGGTGTCCATCATGGACATCGTCAACGACAACGATAACTCCATCTACTATATCATCAAGGATCTGCCCGAGGATACCCGCGCCGCCGGACGTGCCGCCGTCAAGAGCTTTGGTGTGAAGAGCCGGTTCGTCCACTTTGAGTTCTTCCGCATGACCGAGGATCAGGCCAGCAATGGGCAAAAGGGCCAGCTCGTGGCGCTGGAGGTCAATATGCGCCCCTGCGGCGGCTTTACCCCGGATATGATCAACTTTGCCCGCTCCACCAACGTGTACAAGATCTGGGCGGATATGATCGCCTTCGGCGGCACGGATATGCCGGTGGGCGAGCACTACTACTGCCCCTTTGCAGGCCGCCGCGATGGCAAAAACTTTGTGTACAGCCATGAGCAGATCATGCAGAAGTACCAGAAGAATATGCGGATGGTGGACCGCATCCCCGAGGCACTTTCCGGTGCCATGGGCAACCAGATGTACGTTGCCACCTTCTCCACCCGCGAGGGCATGGAGCAGTTCTACTCCGATGTGCTGGCCGTGAATGACCCCATCAACACCAAGGTGCAGAAGGAGCTGGCCGAGGTGCTGGCACTGGGCGAGCCCACCACCACCGCCCTCACCGAAAAGCCCAACCTCTCCCCCGCCGTGAAGCCCACCACGGCTGTGACCAAGACCCCCACCCGCGCCGTTACAAAGACAGCACGGAAGAGAAGGTGACCAGAAGCTAGAGAACAGCCCCGGGACGTTTCACATGGGAACGTGCCGGGGCTGTTGTTATATTGCTAAAAAATGGTCGCCTGTTCCGGGCAAAATGTCAAATATCTTCAGATTGGTTGACAAGATGCCCGGAGGGAGGGTAACATGTGGGTGTGAAGCATATTTTTGAGGTGCTTCGGAACAAAAAACAGGAGACTTGTATTATGAGATGGTACAAAAAAAGCCGCCGCCGTTCTGCTGGCGGCAGCAATGGCCGTTTCCATGATGACCGCTTGCGGCACAACGGGCGGCGGCAACGGTGGCAATGGCGGGAATAATGGCAGCAAGCCCGGCACGTCTGAGGGCAGCGGCAACGGTGGCAATGGCGGGAATAATGGCAGCAAGCCCGGCACGTCTGAGGGCGGCGATGAAAAACCCGACAAGCCGGGCGCTTCTGTGATCCCTGCTGATCCGGCAAAAGTTACTTGGGACACTTCTCTGACAAAGAAATGTTATAATGCCGTCAGTGCGGACGACTTTAAAGTCAGCGGTCTTCTTGGAGGGGGTGCTTTTGGGTATGCCACTCAGGGAAAAAAGCAGTTTGTGGTTAATCAGGAACACCAGAATACGATGATTGCTTTCTATACCCCAGATGGAGAGAGCCATTATTTGACGAGTTATAAACTCACAGCTGACACCACTGACACCACTGTGAATGATCTTACTTGGACGAGTATTGAAAAGTACGGGAAAAAGTGAGGGCAGCGAACGACGGAAAAAAATCGCAAAAGAAAAACAGGGGATTCTGGAGGAACTGAAGGAAATCAAGAATCTGATCTACATTGCTAACAAGGTTGTTCCGCTTACCTTCTCTGCTGAAAACTATACGGATTCTTTCGCTCAGGAGTTCTATCGAGAGAGCATCAAGGCTAATGTGGATGATGTAGTCTATACATATGAATTCTACTATGCGGCAAAAGATATGGCGGACGGCAATGGAAAGGTCGTTTATAAAAAGGGCGACATGACCCGCATTCGCCGAGTCAATGGTGGTACATCCACACAGCTGTTTGTTTCTACTCAGCTGTCTCGCTGCGACGCAAAAATGTTCCCCAAGGGCAACTAAAAAAACGAGTTAAGGTGTACCTTTGCCCCGGCTGTCCCCCGACAGCCGGGGCTTTTCGTTGTTCCTTTTGGCAAAGTGTGGTATACTGTTGCCAGAGATTTTATTGGGAACGAGGTACATCTATGAAAATTCCTGCAAATGGCTTCACCCACGCCGGCAAGTTCCATGCGGACGACGTATTTGCAACGGCGCTGCTGCAGATCATCCGGTCGGACATCAGGATCACCCGCGGCTTTGTGGTGCCGGACGATTTCGACGGCATCGTGTATGATATCGGCTTTGGCATGTTCGATCACCATCAGGAGCCCCGCGAGTACCGCGCCAACGGCATCCCCTATGCGGCCTTCGGCCTGCTGTGGCGGGTGCTGGGCCCGGGGCTGGTGGGGGAACGTCAGGCCCGGCTCATCGATGAAAACTTTATCCAGCCTCTTGACCTGAACGACAACACCGGCGAGCAGAACAGCCTGTGCGATGCCATCGGCTTCTTCAACCCGGTGTGGGATTCCAAGGAGGATCAGGACACCTGCTTCTTCAAGGCGGTGGCTGTGGCAAAGCAGATCCTGGAAAACCAGATCGAGAGCGCGAACGCCGTGAACCGCGCCGACGAGAAAGTGCAGCAGGCCTATAAGAATTCCAGGGACGGCATCGTGATCCTGCCCTGCTACCTGCCCTGGAAGAATGGCCTGTACAAGACCGATGCCCTCTTCGTCATCTACCCCAGCCAGCGCGGCGGGTGGAGCGCCCAGTGCGTGACCGACCACAAGACCAAAAAGCCGAAGCTGCCTTTCCCCCAGAGCTGGGCGGGCCAGCCGCAGGAGGTCATTGAGCAGAAGAGCGGCATCGAGGGCATCAGCTTCTGCCACGCCAGCCGCTTCCTCATCACCGCAAAGGACAAGGAGACGGCGCTGGCCGCCTGCCGTCAGGTGCTGAAAAACAACGGGAGACTGTGATATGAGCGGGGAAGCGGAGAAGACGGAGCGGGCCTATGTCTATATGGTGCGCTGCGCAGGCGGCCAACTCTACACGGGCTGGACAAATGACCCGGCCAGCCGCCTGCACGCCCACAAGAGCGGGAAGGGGGCCAAGTGCACCCGTGCGCTGGGGGCACAGCGGTTCGCGTATCTGGAACGGTGCACAGACAAATCTGCCGCCCTGCGCCGGGAAGCAGCCCTGAAAAAGCTGACCAAGTCGCAGAAGGAGGCCCTGTGCGCCGAATGGGCTGAGAAGAACCTGCCCCGGCTCTCGCTGGCCACCCGGGCCGATGCGGCGGAGATCCTGGACATCTACAACTGGTATGTCCTGCACCATACCGCCACCTTTCAGGTAACGCCCTCTTCCCTGCCGGAGTATGAGGACTGGGTGGACAGCACCCGTGCGCTGATCCCTCTGCTGCTGGCCCGGGATGGGGACGGTAAGCTGCTGGGCTATGCCTGTGCCCACCGCTACCACCCCCGTGAGGCCTACGACTGGGCTGTGGAGAGCACCATCTACTGTGCCCCCGATGCCCGGGGCTTTGGTGTGGGGGATACCCTCTACCGCGCCCTGCTGGATATTCTGGACGGGATGGGTTACTGGAATGTCTACGCCCTTGTGGCAGACCCCAACCCCGCCAGTGAGCGTATCCATGCCCGCTTGGGCTTCACCTGCGTGGGCCGTGAGCCCCACACCGCCTATAAGTTCGGCTGGCTGGGCTTGTCCACCTGGTGGCTGCCCCTGCGCAGGGGCAATGAAAAGCCGGAGCCCACCCACCCGCTGACACAGGAACAGGTGGAGGAGATCCTGGGAAGATATCAAGCATAAAGAAAGCGTTCCTTCGGGGCGCATTTTTTGCATTTCATATATACAATTTTACTGCATAAAATTTGAATATAAACGTAAAGAATTGCATAAACATACAAAGTGTAACAAATCCTGCCGCAAATGCGCGGCATGTTGGCAGTTTCGGCATTGACGGAAAAGCCGCGCTGTGTATAATAAAAGCTCAACCGCGAATCAAAGACAGAGGATGCGAAGGGAAAAGTGCGCATCAGGATACAAAAGTGTATTTTTATTAAAAGGAGCGCGTTTATTATGAAAAAGGAAAACATCAAAAAAGTCGTGCTGGCTTACTCCGGCGGTCTGGATACCTCCATCATCATTCCCTGGCTGAAAGAGAACTACAACAACTGCGAAGTCATCGCCGTTTCCGGTGACGTGGGCCAGGGCACCGAGCTGGACGGCCTGGAGGAAAAGGCCAAGGCTACCGGCGCTTCCAAGCTATACGTTCTGGACCTGAAGAAGGACTTTGTGGAGAACTACATCTTCCCCACCCTGAAGTTCGGTGCAAAGTACGAGGACTACCTGCTGGGCACCAGCTTTGCACGCCCCTGCATTGCAAAGGCTCTGGCCGATATCGCCATCAAGGAAGGCGCGGATGCCATCTGCCACGGCTGTACCGGCAAGGGCAACGATCAGGTGCGTTTTGAGCTGACCCTCAAGGCCCTGTGCCCCGATATGGCCATCATTGCTCCTTGGCGTGAGTGGGACATCAAGAGCCGTGACGAGGAGATCGACTACGCCGAGGCTCACCACATCCCCCTGAAGATCAACCGCGAGACCAACTACTCCAAGGACAAGAACCTGTGGCACCTGAGCCACGAGGGTCTGGATCTGGAGAGCCCCGCCAACGAGCCCCAGTACAACAAGCCCGGCTTCCTGGAGCTGGGCATCAGCCCCGAGCAGGCTCCCGATAAGCCCACCTATGTGACCATCCACTTTGAAAAGGGCATCCCCACCGCCGTGGACGGCAAGGAGATGGGCGCTGTGGAGCTGGTGGAGCACCTGAACAAGCTGGGCGGCGAGAACGGCATCGGCCTGCTGGATATCGTGGAGAACCGTCTGGTGGGCATGAAGAGCCGCGGTGTGTACGAGACCCCCGGCGGTGCCATCCTGTACAAGGCCATCAATGTGCTGGAGACCATCACTCTGGATAAGGAAAGCTCTCACTTCAAGGCTCAGCTGGCCCAGAAATACGCCGATATCGTCTACAACGGCCAGTGGTTCACCCCGCTGCGTGAGGCTCTGGACGCCTTTGCCGACAGTCTGGAAAAGACCGTCACCGGCGATGTGAAGCTCAAACTCTACAAGGGCAACATGATCAACGCAGGTGTCACCTCTCCGTACACCCTGTACGACGAGCAGACCGCTTCCTTCGGTGAGGACGAGGACTACAATCAGGCTGATGCAACAGGCTTCATCAACCTGTTCGGCCTGTCCATCAAGGAGCGCGCAAAGCTGTCCAAGAACTGGCCGGAGGTCAAGTAATCAGCTGTAACATCTTCCCTTTCGTGTGTTTTCACACTTTCACACGGAAGTTCCATCCAACCGGCATCGTTGCCGGCGGCACCGCCGCAGGAGCGTTTTCCCCTGCGGCGGCTTTGCCGTTTTTAGAAGAAATTGACGAACCCTCTCAGTCAAACCCTGACGGGTTTGCCAGCTCTCCCGAAGGGCGAGCTTTATGCGCAGTTCGGCAAAGCCGTTCTTCAAGTGGGGAAGCTCTTGCTTTTCGCAGGCAGAAGAAAAGCTCCCCCCTCGGGGGAGCTGGCACGGCGCAAGCCGTGACTGAGAGGGTTTGGACATAAAGTAAAGGATAAAACTATGGCAGAACAACTCTGGAAGGGCCGTTTTTCCAAGGCCGTGGATTCCCGCGTGAACGACTTCAACTCCTCCATCCGCTTCGACCAGCGCATGATCGCGCAGGATATGCGCGGCAGCGGCGTGCACGCCGCCATGCTGGCAAAGCAGGGCATCATCTCGGAAAAGGACTGTGAGGACATCCTCAACGGTCTGGCATCCATCGCCGACGATCTGGCAGCCGGCAGGCTGGAGATCGACCCGGGCGCCGAGGATGTGCACACCTTTGTGGAGCAGACCCTCACCGCCCGCATCGGCGATGCGGGCAAGCGGCTGCACACCGGCCGCAGCCGCAACGATCAGGTGGCGCTGGATATCCGCCTGACCCTGCGGGACTACAGCCACACCCTGCAGGCCTACATTGTGGAGCTCATCAAGGTCATCTGCAAAAAGGCCGGTGAGAACACCACCGCCGTCATGCCTGGCTACACCCACCTGCAGCGTGCCCAGCCCATCACCTTTGGCCACGCCCTGATGGCATATGCATCCATGCTGCTGCGCGACCTGCAGCGCTTTGAGGATGCCACCGCCCGCATGGACGCACAGTGCCCGCTGGGCAGCGGCGCGCTGGCTGGCACCACCTACCCGCTGGACCGCCAGTTCACCGCCGAAAAGCTGGGCTTTGCGGCTCCCTGTGCCAACAGTCTGGACGGCGTGTCCGACCGCGATTTCTGCATCGAGCTGGCAAACGCCATCTCCATCTGCATGATGCACCTGTCCCGGCTTTCCGAGGAGATCATCCTCTGGTGCAGCTGGGAGTTCAAGTTCATTGAGCTGGACGATGCCTTTACCACCGGCTCTTCCATCATGCCGCAGAAGAAGAACCCCGATGTTACCGAGCTGATCCGCGGCAAGACCGGCCGCGTCTACGGCGACCTGAACACCCTGCTGGTGATGATGAAGGGCATTCCCCTCGCCTACAACAAGGACATGCAGGAGGATAAGGAAGCCATCTTCGACGCAGTGGATACGCTGGAGCTGTGCCTGAAGACGGTCACCCCCATGCTGGATACCATGAAGACCATTCCGGTCAACATGCGCCGCGCCGCCGCCAAGGGCTTTATCAACGCCACCGACTGCGCCGACTACCTCACCAAGAAGGGGATGCCCTTCCGCGATGCCTACAAGCTGACCGGCTGCATGGTGTCCGACTGCATCGCAAAGGACAAGACCCTTGAAGAGCTGACCCTCGACGAGTTCAAGGGCTACAGCGGCCTGTTTGAAAAGGATATCTACGAGGCCATCGATCTGGTCAAATGCTGTGAAGGCCGCACCAGCTACGGCGGCCCCAGCGAAGCCAGCGTGAACAACCAGATCGCACTGGCAAACGCACAGCTGGATGCGTGGGAGGAAAAGAACGCATGAGCGTGAAAGTTTTTATTGATGGCTCTTCCGGCACCACCGGTCTGCGCATTGCCGACCGTCTGGCACAACGCCCGGAGATCGAGCTGCTTTCCATTTCTGCAGAGGGCCGCAAGGATGTGAACGAGCGCGCGAAGGTGATCAACTCTGCCGACCTCGCCTTCCTCTGCCTGCCGGATGCGGCTTCCAAAGAGGTCATGCCCCTGCTGCGCCCGGACGTGAAGGTGCTGGACACCTCCACCGCCTTCCGCACCGATGCCGCATGGGACTACGGCTTCCCGGAGCTGGCGGGCCAGAAGGAAAAAATCAAAAATTCCTGCCGCGTGGCAGTGCCCGGCTGCTATGCCAGCGGCTTTATCAGCATTGCCCGTCCGCTGGTGGAGCTTGGCCTTGCACCGGCAGATTATCCCTTCAGCTGCACCGGCATCTCCGGCTACTCCGGCGGCGGCAAAAAGATGATCGCCGAGTACGAGAGCGCTGATCGCCCGGCGCACAGCAAGCTGGATGCACCCAAGAGCTACGGTCTGGGCCTTGCCCATAAGCACCTGCCGGAAATGCAGAAGATCAGCGGCCTTGCCCACACCCCCATGTTCGTGCCCGTGGTGTGCGATTACTACTGCGGCATGCAGGTGCTGGTGCCGCTGGATCTGACGCTGGCGGGCAGCACCGCCGAACAGGTGGCCGAGGGCATTGCGGCATATTACAAGGATGCTGCCACCGTCAAGGTGCACGCTTTGAACGAAGCCCTGCCGGAGAACGGCCTGTACTCCAATGCCATGGCCGGTACCGACCGCATGGAGCTGTACATGACCGTGAACGCTGCAGGCGACCAGATGATGCTGGTCTCCCTGTTCGATAATCTGGGCAAAGGCTCTTCCGGCGCGGCCGTCCAGTGCATGAACCTGATGCTGGGGCTGGAAGAGACCGAAGGGTTGGAATAAAAAAGAAAACCCTCTCAGTCACCTGACGGTGACAGCTCCCCCCAAGGGGGAGCTTTTGGCAAAAAGATAAGGTTTCCCTCTTGCTGAAAAGCTCCCCCTTTTGGGGGAGCTGGCAATGCCGCAAGGCATTGACTGAGAGGGTTCGTCCTGTGGGAAAGGAAGATCATTATGCAGTATCAAGAAGTTGCGGGCGGCATCTGCGCGCCCAAGGGCTTTGCAGCGGCTGGCGTGCACTGCGGCATCCGCGCAAACCATGCAGAAAAATACGATCTGGCACTCATCAAGGCGGACGTGCGCTGCGCCGCCGCCGGTGTGTACACCACCAACAAGGTCTGCGGCGCACCCATCAAGGTGGACCGCGCCCACCTGAAGGACGGCTACGCACAGGCGATCATCGTGAACAGCGGCAACGCCAACACTTGCGCCGCCAACGGCGTGGCTCTGGCCGAAGAATGCTGTGAGCTGGTGGGCAAGGAGCTGGGCATCGACCCGCAGGACGTTCTGCCCGCTTCCACCGGTGTCATCGGTCAGCCCATGGTCATCGACCCCTTTGCCCGGGGCATCCCTGCCGCCGCCGCAAAGCTGGCTGCGGACGAGCAGGGCAGCACCGATGCCGCCACCGCCATCATGACCACCGACACCCACAAAAAGGAATACGCCATCCAGTTCGAGCTGGGCGGCAAGACCTGCACGGTGGGTGCCATTGGCAAGGGCAGCGGCATGATCGCCCCCAACATGGCCACCATGCTGGCCTTCTACACCACCGATGCGGCGGTGTCCCCCATCCTGCTGGAAAAGGCCCTCAAGACCGTGGTGCCCGGCACCTACAACCAGATGAGCGTGGATCTGGACACCTCCACCAACGATACCTTGATTATCATGGCTTCCGGCCTTGCAGGCAACCCGGAGATCTGCGAGGAGAACGCGGACTACAAAGCCTTTGTTGCCGCGCTCACCGCCATTGCAGAGCACATGTGTGCCGAGCACGCCGGTGACGGCGAGGGTGCCACCCACCTCATCACCTGCGAAGTGACCCACGCCCCCGACCTGAAGACCGCCCGTGCCGTCAGCCGCAGCGTGGTGTGCTCCAACCTGTTCAAGGCCGCAGTGTTCGGCCGCGATGCCAACTGGGGCCGCATCCTGTGCGCCATCGGCTACACCCCCGGCGATTTCTCCATTGATAAGGTCTGCGTGTGGCTTTCCAGCAAGGCCGGTGAGGTGTATGTGTGCGAAAACGCCGCCTACCACCCCTACAGCGAGGACGAAGCCGCCAAGGTGCTGGCTGAGCACGATGTGCTGGTCAAGGTGGACATGGGCACCGGCGATGCATCCGCCAAGGCCTGGGGCTGCGATCTGACCTACGATTACGTCAAGATCAACGGCGACTACCGCACCTGATAACCCTCTCAGGCGCTGCGCGCCAGCTCCCCCGAAGGGGGAGCTTAAAACGAACGACAAGCAGCTGATTTTATGAAATAAAGTGACCCGTCCAGCAAAGGCTCCCCCTTGAGAGGACAGACTTCCCCCGCGCTGGGGGAAGATGTCGCGTGAGCGACAAAAAGGGGAATCTGGCAATGCCGCAAGGCATTGACTGAGAGGGTTCAGAGGAAATCTTATGAAAAACGAAGAAATGGCGCGCCTTTTCTCTGAGGCGACACCCTACATCCAGAAGTATCACGGAAAGACCATGGTGGTAAAGTACGGCGGCAATGCCATGATCAACGAAGAACTGAAAAATGCCGTCATGAACGATCTGGTCACCCTTACCCTGCTGGGTGTGCGCGTGGTGCTGGTGCACGGCGGCGGCCCGGCCATCAACGAGATGCTGAAAAAGGTGGGTGTGAAAAGCCATTTCGCAAACGGTCTGCGCGTGACTGACGATGCCACCATGGAGATCGTGCAGCAGGTGCTGGCCGGTAAGGTGAACAAAGATCTGGTTGCCAAGCTGCGCGGCCGCGGCGTGGGCCTGTGCGGCATGGACGGCCAGATGCTGCGCTGCACCGAGCTGGACCCCCAGCTGGGCCATGTGGGCGAGATCGTGCATGTGGACGCTACCCTGATCGCAAGCCTGCTGGACGGTGGCTTCATCCCCGTGATCGCCACGGTGGGCATGGACGATCTGGGTCAGGCCTACAACGTGAACGCCGACACCGCCGCTGCGCAGATCGCCATTGCGCTCAAGGCTGAGAAGCTGGTGTCCATGACCGATATCGCGGGCCTGCTGCGGGATAAGGACGACGAGAGCACCCTCATCCCCGAGGTGGAGGTGTCCGAGATCGAGGGCTATAAGTCCGCCGGCATCATTGCGGGCGGCATGATCCCCAAGATCGGCGGCATGGCCGATGCCATCTATCAAGGTGTGCACGAGGCGGTCATCATCGATGGCCGCGTGCCCCACTCCATCCTGCTGGAGCTGTTCTCCAACCGCGGCTCCGGCACCCGCTTTTACCGCCGCAGCCACCGCGAATAAGCATTGCGCCGGTGCCGTGCAGGCGGTATAATAAGAAAAATGACCCTCTCAAGCCTTTGCCAGCATTTTCTGGCGCGAAAGCGCCTGAGAGGGTTTTCTGTTCACAGTTTCTGTTCACAGGAGGGTACACCTATGGATTCTGAAAAAGTCATCAAGCGGGACAACGAATACGTCCTGCACACCTATAACCGCAACCCTATTGTGCTGGAAAAAGGCCACGGCCTGCGCGCCGCAGGCCCCGAGGGCCAGCAGTATCTGGATTTTACCAGCGGCATTGGCGTGAACAGCCTTGGCTACTGTGATCTGGACTGGGCCGAAGCCGTCTCGGAGCAGGCCCACAAGCTGCAGCATACCTCTAACCTTTACTACACTGCGCCCTGCGGCAAGCTGGCCAAAAAGCTGTGCAAGCGCACCGGCATGAGCAAGGTTTTCTTCGGCAACTCCGGTGCCGAGGCCAACGAGGGTGCCATTAAGGCCGCGCGCAAGTACAGCGTGGACCACTACCGCAAGGACCGCACCACGGTCATCACGCTGGTGAACAGCTTCCACGGCCGCACCATCGCCACCCTGACCGCCACCGGTCAGGAGGTGTTCCACAACTACTTCGGCCCCTTCAACGAGGGCTTCCTGTATGCTCCGGCAGGCGATATCGAAGCGCTGGAGGAGCTGGTGGACCGCACCACCTGCGCCGTGATGCTGGAACTCATTCAGGGCGAGGGCGGTGTGATGGCGCTGGACCCGGACTACGTGCAGGCCGTGCGCAAGCTCTGCGATGAAAAAGACCTTGTGCTCATCGTGGACGAGGTGCAGACCGGCGTGGGCCGCACCGGCACCTTCCTGTGCTGCGAGCACTACAACCTCAAGCCGGACGTGGTCACGCTGGCCAAGGGTCTGGGCGGCGGCCTGCCCATCGGCGCAGTGCTGATGAACGAAAAGGTGGCCGAGGGCATGGGCCCCGGCAGCCACGGTTCCACCTTTGGCGGCAACCCGGTGGTCTGCGCCGGTGCCAACGTGGTGGTGGACCGCATGGACCAGAGCTTCCTTGCCAATGTCAACGAGCGCGCCGTCCAGCTGCGCGCAGGCATCGCAAAGCTGCCCCATGTCAAGAGCATTTCCGGCATTGGCCTGATGGTGGGCATCGAGTTCTACGACCTCAAGGCCGCAGATGTGCTGGCCGCCTGCCGCGAAGCGGGCCTGCTGGTGCTGACAGCCAAGACCCGCCTGCGCCTGCTGCCGCCGCTGACCCTCAGCGAGCACGATGTGGACATGGCGCTGGAGATCCTGAGCGATGTGCTGGGCAAGATGGAGCCGACGGCTCCGAAGGAGCAGGCATGAAAAATCTGCTGAAAATGAGCGACCTCTCCCCTGCCGAGCTGACCCACATTCTGGATGTGGCCGACCAGCTCAAGGCACAGCAGAAGCTGGGCGGCACGGCCCCGCTGCTGGCGGGCAAAACGGTGGCTCTGATGTTCTCCAAGGCGTCCACCCGCACCCGCACCAGCTTTGAGGTGGGTGTGTACCAGCTGGGCGGTCTGGGCAACTACATGAACACCGCCGAGCTGCAGGCCGGGCGCGGCGAGCCCCTCAAGGACACCGCCCGGGTGCTGGGCCGCTACTACGACTGCGTGGTGTGGCGCACCTACCGCCAGAGCGATCTGGAAGAGTTTGCCGAGCTGGCCGGTGTGCCGGTGATCAACGGCTTGACGGATTACGCCCATCCCTGCCAGGTTCTGGCCGACCTGATGACCATTCGGGAGCGCCGGGGCAGCCTTGCGGGCCGGAAGCTCTGCTTTGTCGGCGACGGCAGCAGCATGGCAAACAGCCTCATCGTGGGCGGACTGCTGGCTGGGATGCAGGTCACCTGCGTCTGCCCGCAGAGCTACCGCCCGGCGGCGGATGTGCTGATGTTCGCCCACAAGTACGGCAGCGCCTTCCACCTGACCGCAGACCCTGCCGAGGGTATTCAGGACGCCGACGTGGTGGCAACGGCTGTGTGGAACACCGCCAAGCCCGGCACGCCGGAAAGCGAGCAGCGCCTGCGGGATTTTGTGGGCTTCCAGCTCACCGGCAAGCTGCTGGAAAGCGCAAAGCCCGATGTCATGGTGCTGCACTGCCTGCCCGCCCACCGGGGTGAGGAGATCTCCTCGGCGGTGTTCGAGCAGCACGCACCAGAGATCTTTGACGAAGCCGAGAACCGCCTGCATGTGCAGAAAGCCGTGCTGGCCATTCTTCTGGCGGGAAAATAAAAACAGAACGCCAACAGGGCCGCCGCACATCGTTTGTGCGGCGGCCCTGTTTTTTATCGTGGGAGATTTGAAAAAGCGATCAGCTGCGGTCCATTTTGACCACGAACAGGTAGCTCAGAACAAAGGATAAGCCAAAGGCAATGACCCAGCCGATGGCGGCGTAGATGAAGTAAGGTCCGATATAAGCGGGAATGCTGAAAATGCTGGAGGTGATGTAGCCGTACAGGCGCACACCAAAGGCACCGATGAAGGCGCTGCCCACGCAGCTGCCGATGGTAGCTGCAAGGAAGCCCTTCTTGTACTTGGTCAGCACGCCGAACAGAGCAGGCTCGGTGATGCCCAGAATGCCGGACAGAACGGAGGACAGAACGATGGAACGTTCCTTTTGGCTCTTTTCTTTGAAATAGCAGCCTGCGGCGGCACCCACAATGGACAGATTTGCAATGAACATCATGGGCATGAGCATGTCGTAGCCCTTGGTGGCAAAGTTCTCCAGAGCAATAGGAGTCATGGCGTGGTGCATACCCACCAGAATGGAAGCGGGGCGGATCAGACCCATGACGACACCGGCAAAGATGGGAGAGATACCGAACAGCACATCCAGCATCCATGCCAGACCCTTGCCGATGTAAATGCCCACGGGACCAATGACCGTCAGGGCAAAGAAGCCGGAAATGAACAGGGTGATGGTGGGGGTGATAACGGTGCGGGCGGCTTCGGGAACGATATTATCGACCCACTTGTAGATATAACTCAGGGCAAATACGCCGAAGATGATGGGAATGACCGAACCAGAATAGTTGAATACCGGAATGGGCAGGATGCCTGCAAACATAAAGTTGCTGATCTCGCCTGCCTTGGCAGCATCCACCATGGTGGGGTACATCAGAGTGGCGGCAATGGCAATGGCCAGATACTGGTTGGTCTTGAATTTTTTTGCGGCCGATGCGGCAATGAAGAACGGCAGGAAGGTAAACACGCCGCTGGCAAGCATATCAATGATCTTATAGGTATCGGTAGCATTGGAAACCACGCCCAGAGCCACCAGACCGCCCATCAGGCCCTTGATCATACCGGCACCGGCAATGGCGGGTACGATGGGGCCGAATACGCCGGACACCATATCCATGAACCAGGAAATAAAGTCTTTCTTCTTTTCCGGCTGGGCGGGAGCTGCGATATCCTCCTTCAGATCCAGCATCTGCAGGGCGATGTCGTAATATTTATGGACGCTGGTGCCAAGCACGATCTGCAGCTGGCCTTTGGCAAACTGCACGCCAATGACACCATCCAGCGCCTTGATAGCATCCTCCTGGATCTTGCTGGTATCTTTGAGCTCAAAGCGCAGACGGGTCATGCAATGCCAAGTGTTCACAACATTGTCTTTGCCGCCGACATACTCGATGATTTTTGCGACGACTTCAGTCTTTTCCATAAGGGAGAGCCTCCTTCTTCGGTTTCCTTTTTCCTCGATTGTGTTCCAATGCGAAAATCCAGCACGTGCGTTGTGACGCTAATATACCACGGAAAAATTTCATTGTAAAACATACCATTTCTCTGGAATGATTTTAAAAAACAACGATGACATGCTGCTAAATGATTTTAGTTTCAAAAATTGGACTGTTTTATTTTGCGGTTTTCGCCAAATAAAAAGCAGGAATTGATTTGCCGCCCAAGGTATGATTGAATAGTTCTGCAAGCAAAAATGCAAACCCTTTTCAATCTGCTATAAAGAGGTGTGCTTCTTATGAAACCTACGATCATTACAGATATCAAATGTTTTGTCACGAACCCGGAACGTCACAATCTGGTGGCTGTCAAGGTGCTCACGAATAAGGGCGTTTATGGTGTGGGCTGCGCAACCTTCCAGCAGCGGCCGCTGGCGGTGAAATGCGCGGTGGAGGATTACCTCAAGCCCATCCTGATCGGACGCGATGCCAACGATATTGAAGACCTGTGGAACCTGATGATGGTCAACTCCTACTGGCGCAACGGCCCGGTGCTGAACAACGCCGTGGCAGGCATCGACATGGCGCTGTGGGATATCAAGGGCAAGCTGGCAGATATGCCTCTGTACCAGCTACTGGGCGGCAAGGCGCGGACGGCGATCCCTGCCTATACCCACGCAGTAGCAGATGATCTGGAAGGATTATACCGCGAAGTAGACCGGATCTACAAGGAGGGATACCGTCATATCCGTTGTCAGCTGGGTTTTTACGGCGGGATCCCGGACGAGCTGAATACCCCGGAAAACCCCCTGCCCGGCACCTATTTTAACCAGGACGACTACATGCGCAACACCGTGTATATGTTCGGCAAGCTGCGGGAAAAGTACGGCAGCTCCTTCCACATCCTGCACGATGTGCATGAAAGGCTGACCCCAAATCAGGCGATCCGGTTTGCCAAGGAGCTGGAACCGTACGCTCCCTATTTCCTCGAAGATCTGCTTCCGCCGGATCAGAACGAGTGGCTGGCCCAGCTGCGCAGCCAGTGTGCGGCCCCCATTGCTACCGGCGAGCTGTTCAATAACCCCATGGAATGGAAAGAACTGGTCGTGAACCGCCGGGTGGACTACCTGCGCTGCCATGTTTCCCAGCTGGGTGGCATTACCCCGGCGGTAAAGCTGGCGCACTTCTGCGAACCCTTTGGTGTGCGTATCGCATGGCACACCCCATCGGACATTACCCCCATCGGGGTGGCGGTGAATACCCACCTGAACATCCATCTGCATAATGCCGCCATTCAGGAGAACATCGAGCTGAAAGACAAGATCAAGGCAGTGTTCCCCGGCTACAACGAGGCAAAAGGCGGCTACTTCTACCCTATTGAGCGTCCGGGCATCGGTGTGGATATCGACGAAAAGGAGATCGTCAAGTATCCGGTGCGCTACCGTCCCCATGAGTGGACCCAGAGCCGTATCCCGGATGGTACGCTGGTGACGCCGTGACCGACCGCTTTCAATAATGTGCAGAACTTTGCACTTTTTGTCCCAGTGTGGTATCCTTAGCAAAAGACCCCAAGGGAGGATACTGCCTGTGACTGCCAAAAAGACCGAGTTCATCGTTACAGACCTCATCAGCAAGATCTTTCAGCGCAAGACCATAATGGACAAGCTGCCCAGCCAGCGGGAATTGGCAGAGATCTATCACGTTTCCCGTTTCACGATCCAGAAGGTGCTGGGAAGGCTGCAATCCATTGGTTTGATCTATATGACACAGGGTGATGGCACCTATATCAACAAAAAGGCACTGGGGCATCCTATGGTCTACAATTCCCTTACCGAAGTGCCCTATGAGGAGCTGCGTTCCAGAACCCTGTACCTGAAGCAGGTGGAGCCTACGGCGGAGCTGCGCCGGGTGTTCAATCTTGAAGCCGGCGAGACCCTGTGGGAGTTCCGCCGCATCCGTATCGTGCGGTATGAGATCAGTCAGATAGAGACTGGCTGGATGCCCTGTGCGCTGTTTCCGGAGCTGAACCGGGAGGTGCTGGAGGATTCTATTCAGAGCTATGCCTTGCGGCAGAAGTACCGCATTGCCTACTTTATTACCAACTACCATGCAGCAGCACTGGATGCAGAGCACGCCGAACTTTTGCACTGCAAAAAGGGGCTGCCGGTCATGGATATCACTTCCCGTGGTGTACTGCGGGATGGAAGGATCTTTGTTTACAGCCGCATCAAGGCGGTGCAGTATGAGTGCACGTATGTCTCGCCCTTCAATAAGGACGTGTTCCTTTCCCGGCGGAAAATAATCACGAAAGATGCGTAAAAAAGAACGCCTGTCAGGCTCAATGGCCCGGCAGGCGTTCTTGCATGGGATCATACGTGAGCGGCACCGCGGTCGAGGATCTTATCGAACCGGGCAAAGAAGGTGATGGTGGTGATGGTGGCGGCCAGAATGTCGCTGACCGGCTCGGCCAGAAACACGCCGAACACCGGGTTCGGCAGCAGGTGCGGCAGGATGAAGATGAGAGGGATCAGCAGAATGATCTTGCGCAGGCAGGCCAGCAGCAGGCTGACCTTAGCCTGCCCCAGCGCCATAAAGCTTTGCTGGCAGGCGATCTGGAAGCCCATGGCAAAAATGCCCGCCATGTAAATGCGCATGGCCCACGTGGTGTACTGGATCAGTGCGGTGTCCGAGGTGAAAATGCCCGCCACCGCGCCGGGAAACAGCATCATCAACAGCCAGAACAAGCAGGTGTAGGCCCCGCACAGCGTCAGCTGAAAACGGAAGGCTTCCTTGACGCGGGCCTTCTTGCCTGCGCCGAAGTTGAAGCTCATCACCGGCTGTCCGCCCTGACAGATGCCCTGAATGGGCAGCGTGCACAGCTGGGATGCGCTGGTGATGACGGTCATGGCACCCACAGCCACATCGCCGCCGTACCGCGCCAGACTGGAGCTGAAGCTGATGGAAAGCAGGCTTTCGGTGGAGAGCATCACAAACGAGGAGATGCCCAGCGCCAGCACCGGCAGAATGATCTGCTTTTCCGGGCGCAGGTAGTCTCTGCGCAGGCGCAGGATGGTCTTTTTGCCGGTGAGAAAGCGGATGATCCATGCCGCGCCCACGGCCTGACTGAGCACCGTGGCAATGGCTGCGCCCCGCACGCCCAGCCCGAACCCGAAGATCAGGATGGGGTCGAGGATAATGTTGATCACCGCGCCGATCACGGTGGTAAGCATACTGGTCTTGGCAAAGCCCTGCGTGGTGATAAAGGGGTTCATGCCCAGCACCACCAGCACGAACACCGAGCCTGCAATGTAGATGCGGCTGTAGCTCAGGGCGTACGGCAGGGTGGCATCGCTGGCACCGAACAGCCGCAGCAGCACCGGTGCCCCGGCATAGAAGCCGATGGTCAGCACCACCGAAAAGAGCAGCAGCATGGTAAAGCTGTTGGAGATGATCTTTTCTGCCTGTTTCCTGTCGCCCTGCCCCAGAGCAATGGCGGTGCGCGGCGCGCCGCCCGCGCCCACCAGCATGGCAAAAGCGTTCAGCAGCATCAGAATGGGTGTGAACAGCCCCACGCCGGTCAGCGCTGCCGCGCCAATGCCCGCAATGTGGCCGATGTAAATGCGGTCCACGATGTTATACAGCAGGTTCACCACCTGCGCCACCACGGCGGGGATCATGAGCTGCAGCATCAGCTTTTTGATGCTGCCGGTGCCCATATCTTGTTTTGCCTGTGCCATTGGAATGCTCTCCTCTGTACTTCAAATTTGAAAAATATCATTCCTATTATACTCGGCTCCCGCCCAAAAGAACAGCCTTTTTTGCAAAGAAACCGCGCTTTCTGCCCCAAAAACGCAAAACGGCACGGCTGCGTATGGCTTGCAGCCGTGCCGTGCCGTAACGGGAGAAAAGTGTTGACGGAAAACCGCTTTTTTGCTATACTGTAAAGGCTAATATATGGAGATGTATCGAAGCGGTCGTAACGAGAACGACTCGAAATCGTTTTGTCCTTAATCGGGCACGTGGGTTCGAATCCCACCATCTCCGCCAACAAAAGGCATCAGCTCAGGCTGGTGCCTTTTTTGCGGCTAGATGGTGCGGATGAGAACAGGGCGGCGATTTTCGATGTGCAGCACAAATCCATCAGCCTCCCAAAAGTGCCCATCCAACAGAACTTCGCCCTGAAATGTAATCCGGCGGAGCTTCTGTGCTGCGTCGGTC
>ENA-OQDC01000037-OQDC01000037.1-human-gut-metagenome-genome-assembly--contig:-NODE-37-length-93123-cov-5.987709_pt1 | contig 93123 bp, 66 predicted proteins | sample MGYA00242770_ERZ504601 | MGnify/ENA primary metagenome ERZ504601 (study PRJEB26092, sample SAMD00036305) | human gut metagenome | host: Homo sapiens | study: EMG produced TPA metagenomics assembly of...
TGGAATAAAAGCCGTTACACCTTACAGTGAACGGCTTTACATTAGAAGGTAAGACAATCAATAAATACACTGTATAAGACTATGGCAGTATTTCACCTTCCGCTGTCACCTTTACGTAGATTTCCCTTTCCCCTTGCTCCATCTCTACCAAAAGTAACTGCCATCGGGAGTCTCAATAAAGTCGGCATCATCAATGACATAACCAGGATGGGCAGCCATAACAGCGTTCTTCACTACATCCTCCAGATGCCTCTTGCTGATGTCCCAGGTAGTATAGGCCCATGCACCCTCAGCGGTGAACATCACATCCTTGCTGATATTTCCATGCACGATTTCGACTTCTGTCATACCGCTCTTTTCTTTTTCAATATCCACAATGCGGGCATTAGGATATTTCTCTGCTATAAAATCCTTGATGGCGGTGGAAATATCAGAAGGGAGATAATCTTCGGGAGAACCGCCGTTGTGCGCATCGGCCACTTCTTTCACCAGAATGCCGTCTTCCGAATAATAGAGGTCCATTTCCTGATTACCTTTCTCCACTTCGATGATGTAGACAACAGCCATTTCCTTACGTTCCAGCTTGTCTACATCTTCCACCTTCCATACATTATAATAGGTACTACTCTCGTAAGAGCTTCTCACCGGAGCGGGAAGGTCCGCATAACGGAGGTCGGTTTCGGTCATCTGCCATACACCGTCTTTGGTGAACCAAGCCTCCTTCTCGAAATTGTCCTCATGGAAATCGGCCACATAATATGCACCTTTTGTTTCCCATTCTATACGCTGAGCATTGGGATGCTCCTTGGCCAACGCATTACTCAGTTCCGCGGGCACGGAGATTCCGTCGTTGTCGTCATCATCACAGCTTTGCAAGGCAAAGGCAAACACGCCTAACGCCAATAATAAGAAGTACTTTTCCAGTTTCATAGTCATTTCATTTTTTACATTATCAATATCAAATTTGTTCGTTTCGTAGGACAAAGATGAGGCCTAAATCTGGAAAGAATCTGGAAGAATACTCATATTTTGCAGAAAACAGCTATCTTTGTGCCACTAAAAGCGTTCATAACAAAAGAGATACATAATAACACAATGGAAAAGAAATTCAAACGTACCACCGTGACCTCGGCATTGCCGTATGCCAACGGCCCGGTTCATATCGGACACCTGGCAGGCGTTTATGTTCCTGCCGACATCTACGTCCGCTACCTGAGACTGAAAAAGGAAGATGTAATCTTCATCGGCGGCTCCGACGAACACGGAGTGCCCATCACCATCCGCGCCAAGAAGGAAGGCATCACCCCGCAAGACGTGGTGGACCGCTATCATACACTTATAAAGAAGTCTTTCGAAGAGTTCGGCGTCTCCTTCGACGTGTACAGCCGTACTACTTCAAAGACGCATCACGACACGGCTTCCGACTTCTTCCGCAAGCTGTACGATAAGGGAGAATTCATCGAAAAGACCAGCATGCAGTATTACGACGAAGAAGCCAAGACCTTCCTTGCCGACCGCTACATCACCGGCGAGTGCCCCCACTGCCATGCCGAAGGCGCTTACGGTGACCAATGCGAGAAGTGCGGCACCAGCCTCAGCCCCACGGACCTGATTAATCCGAAGAGTGCCATCAGTGGCAGCCAGCCCGTAATGCGCGAGACAAAGCACTGGTATCTGCCGCTGGACAAGCACGAGGAATGGCTTCGCCAATGGATTCTGGAAGACCATAAGGAGTGGCGTCCCAATGTTTATGGCCAATGCAAGAGCTGGCTCGACATGGGCTTGCAGCCGCGTGCCGTGAGCCGCGACCTGGATTGGGGTATTCCCGTTCCCGTAGAGGGCGCCGAGGGCAAAGTGCTCTATGTATGGTTCGACGCCCCTATCGGCTACATCAGCAACACCAAAGAGTTGCTGCCCGACACATGGGAGAAATGGTGGAAAGACCCCGAAACGCGTCTGGTACACTTCATCGGAAAAGACAATATCGTGTTCCACTGCATCGTGTTCCCCGCCATGCTGAAGGCAGAGGGTAGCTACATCCTGCCGGACAACGTGCCGAGCAACGAGTTCCTGAACCTGGAGGGCGACAAGATTTCCACTTCACGCAACTGGGCAGTATGGCTGCACGAGTATCTCGTTGACTTCCCCGGCAAGCAGGATGTGCTGCGCTACGTGCTGACAGCCAACGCACCGGAGACAAAAGACAACGACTTCACCTGGAAGGACTTTCAGGCACGCAATAACAACGAACTGGTTGCCGTTTATGGCAACTTCGTGAACCGCGCCCTGCAACTCACCAAGAAGTACTTCGACAGCGTAGTACCCGCCGCAGGCGAACTGAACGACTACGACCGCGAGACGCTGAAAGAATTTGCCGACGTCAAGGCAGAAGTGGAGAAGTTGCTGGACGTATTCAAATTCCGCGACGCACAAAAGGAAGCGATGAACCTTGCCCGCATCGGAAACAAATACCTTGCCGACACCGAACCGTGGAAACTTGCCAAGACAGACATGGAGCGCGTAGCCACCATTCTCCACATCTCGTTGCAGTTGGTCGCCAACCTTGCCATTGCTTTCGAACCGTTCCTGCCCTTCAGCAGCGAGAAGCTTCGCAAGATGCTGAACATGGACAGCTTTGACTGGGCAGAGCTGGGACACACCGACCTGTTGCCTGCCGGACACCAGCTGGCACCCCGCAACTGCTGTTCGAAAAGATAGAGGACGACGTCATCCAGGCACAAGTGGACAAGCTGCTTGCCACCAAGAAGGCAAACGAAGCCGCCACCTACAAGGCAAACCCCATCAAGCCGACCATCGCCTTCGAAGACTTTGAAAAGCTGGATATCCGCGTAGGTACAGTGCTTGAATGCGAGGCAGTGCCCAAGATGAAGAAGCTGCTGAAGTTCAAGATTGCCGACGGGCTGGAAAACCGCACCATCGTCAGCGGCATTGCCCAGCACTACAAACCAGAAGAACTGGTAGGCAAGCAAGTGCTGTTCATCGCCAACCTCGCTCCACGCCAATTCAAGAACGGGCTGGTAAGTGAAGGAATGATTCTCTCTGCCGAGAATTATGACGGCTCGCTGGCGGTGACTTCACTGCTGAAAGAGGTGAAACCGGGCAGCGAGGTGAAATAAAGCAGTAACAAGGTAACGAGTTAACAAGGCTACAGGGAGGAAGGAAAAGCCTCGTGGCCTTGTTAACTCGTTGCCTTATCAACCAATAAACTATGTCCGATACATCACTCAAAGAAAAAACAGCCAAAGGCCTCTTCTGGGGAGGATTCAGCAACGGCATACAGCAGTTGTTAAATCTGGGATTCGGAATAGTCCTTGCCCGTCTGCTGGATGCTTCGGATTATGGTATGGTAGGGATGCTTACCATCTTCTCCGCCATTGCCGCCGCCTTGCAGGAGGGTGGGTTCATTTCGGCACTGACCAACCGGAAGGAGACTCTGCACAAGGATTACAACGCCGTGTTCTGGTTCAGCCTGATGTGCAGCACTACTATATATATATTACTCTTCTTTGCCGCACCGCTGATTGCCGACTTCTACGATACGCCCGAATTGATACCGCTGTCCCGTCTCTCCTTCTTGGGATTCGTCATTTCCAGCATGAGCATTGCACCGAGGGCATATCTGTTCAAGAACCTCAGAATCAAGGACACTACCGTCATCTCTATTTCAAGTCTGATAGTCTCCGGCATTGTGGGCATCACATTGGCGGCAAACGGATTCGCCTATTGGGGAATTGCACTGCAAAGCATCTCTTTCATCACCGTAATGACGGTTCTCAATTTCTACTTCTCGCGTTGGAGACCTTGTTTCCGGTTCGACTTTACACCTATCAAGGAGATGATAGGGTTCAGCAGCAAGATAATCATTACGAATATCTTCACCATAATCAATAACAATTTGTTTTCCGTCTTGTTGGGTAAGTTCTACTCGGAACGGGAAGTGGGTAACTTTACGCAGGCAAACAAGTGGAACGGCATGGGACATACCACGATTACGGGCATGATAAACGGCATTGCACAACCCGTCTTTACCCGTGTTGCCGATGACAAGGCACGGCAACTTGCCGTATTCAGAAAGCTGTTGCGCTTCACCGCCTTTATCTCTTTCCCCGCCATGCTGGGATTGAGTTTGGTTTCGAAGGAACTGATTGTTATCACTATCACGGAGAAGTGGCTGCCCAGTGCCGATATCTTGCAACTGTTATGTATTTGGGGAGCATTTATTCCCGTCATCAATCTGTTCTCCAACCTGCTCATCAGCCGGGGGCATTCTTCTATCTATATGTGGAGCACCATCAGCTTGAGTCTGCTGCAAATAGTAGCTGTATGTGCCATATACCCATACGGGTTGGAGTGGATGCTGCGTATTTTCGTCATTATCAATATTGGCTGGCTGTTTGTATGGTTCCGTTTTGTCAAGAGGGAGATAGGATTAAGACTGCGCGATATGCTGAAAGACATCTCTCCTTATCTCTCCCTATCCATTGTACTCGTAGTGTCAACTCACTATGCCACTCAGCCCATAGAAAACCTATACTTAAATATGGCAGCCAAAATCATTATGGTAGCTGGGCTTTATGCACTGGTTTTGTGGAAACTACAATCTACCATCTTCCGGGAAAGCATTGAATTCCTCTTAAAGAAGAAAAGAGCATGAGCCGCATAGCCTACATCATATCTGCCTACAAGGATGCCCCGCACTTGGCACGCCTGGTTGCCGCACTGGATGACCGGGCAGACTTCTACGTGCACATCGACCTCAATGCCGATATACACCCTTTTGAAGAAGCCTTGGGAGACAAGGTCACTTTCGTGCCCCGCCACCGGATAAGCTGGGGAGGATGGGAACAAGTGGAATACCAGAAAGAATTGCTTGCTGCCGTATTGCACAGCGGTATCCCCTATACCCGCGTAGTATGCCTGAGCGGGCAGGACTACCCATTATGGAGCAACAACGCCATCCACCGCTATTTTGAGGAGCATCAAGACACTGAATTCATCGGTGGTTTCAACCTGACACACTGCACCGTGAAACAGCAGTTGCACAAGATAACCCATTACCACCCTTTCCGTGACCTGCCTTGGAAGAGTATATGGTGGAAGAACAAACTCATTGTAGCATCGCGCAAGCTGGCACAGATACTCCCCATCCGGAAAGCCCCTTTCGCACCCTTGGAAGGCAAGCAGGCAGATGTCTATTTCGGTTCTGACTATTGGGCTATCACGCTGCCCTGCGCACGATATGTATATGAAAAGTTGTGCACGGAGGAGAAACTGGTGAAGTATTTCAGAACCAGCTTTGTACCCAGCGAACTGTGCATACAGACCATCGTATTCAACTCCCCTTTTGCCTCAAAAGGGCTTCTTTTAGAGGGAAAATACCCCGGACTTACCTGTCTCACCCCCTTGCACTACATAGACTACGGCGCATCCATCCGCGTGATGACACTCGAGGACCTGCCGGTATTGCGGCAGTCTAGAAAGATGTTCTGCCGGAAAATAGTAAGCGGCACATCAGACAGATTAGTGGAAGCCATAGAGCAGACAAGAAGAGAATAAAAAGAGAGTTATCCCAACAGATATGCCACTTTATCCCAACCGGAATGCTGCAAAGAAGCAATTAATTCGTATTTTTGCAGCATCACATTTCTATTGATACAATGAAAAAGAATGTAGCAGTCATATTGGCAGGAGGAGTCGGTAGCCGCCTGGGATTGTCCACTCCCAAGCAATTCTTCAAGGTAGCGGGAAAAATGGTCGTGGAGCACACCATCGATACTTTCGAAAGCAATCCACATATTCACGAGATAGCTATCGTATCCAATCCTTTCTATATCTCCGATTTCGAATCTATCATCATCAAGAACGGATGGAAGAAGGTCAAGAAGATATTGAAAGGCGGACAAGAACGGTATCATTCCAGCCTATCCGCCATCAAAGCCTACGAAGACACTGATGTCAATCTGATATTCCACGATGCCGTACGTCCGTTAGTGAGCCAGCGGATTCTGAATGACGTTATTGCCGCATTGGAAACCTACAAAGCTATTGATGTGGCAATGCCCGCCACGGATACCATTATACAAGTCAATGACAGATTCATTCAGGAAATCCCAGACCGCAGCAAACTGATGCGAGGACAGACTCCGCAAGCATTCCATCTGGAAACCATCAAGCATGCCTATGACATTGCCTTGCAAGACCCGGCCTTTAAAGTGACCGACGACTGCGGCGTAGTAGTGAAATACCTTCCGGAAGTACCGGTTTATGTAGTGAACGGCGAAGAAAGCAACATGAAGCTGACCTATAAGGAAGACACCTATCTGCTGGACAAATTCTTCCAGCTGCGCAAAAGTGAACTGAACACCTTGCCCATCGACCAGGAAAACAACCTGAAGAACCGGGTTGCAGTCGTATTCGGCGGTAGTTACGGCATCGGCGCAGACGTGGCTCAGCTACTCAAAGAGAAAGGAGCCAACGTATTCTGTTATTCGCGCAGCATGAACGGAACGGATGTAGGCAACAAAGAGCAGGTGAGCAAAGCCTTGCAGGAAGTGTACCGCCAATGTGGACGGATAGACTACATTATCAATACTGCCGGTCTGCTGAATAAAGAGCCTTTGATGAGTTGTGATTATCAAACTATATGCAACGCTGTGAACACCAACTACATGGGTACTGTCAACGTGGCACTTGAAGCCTTCCCCTATCTGAAGGAGAGCAAAGGTAAACTCGTATTCTTCACTTCCAGCTCCTACACCCGGGGACGCGCCTTTTACAGCATCTATTCATCAACCAAAGCCGCCATCGTGAACTTCGTGCAAGCCATAGCACAAGAGTGGGAACCGTTCGGCATCAGCGTGAACTGTATAAATCCGGAGCGCACCAAAACACCGATGCGTGTCCATAACTTCGGCATCGAACCGGATAACACCTTGCTGACCTCCGAGCAAGTAGCCATTACCACCATACAGTCACTGCTTTCCGAATTCACCGGACAAGTCATCGACGTAAAAAGAGAAGAAGTATGAAGAACCAATACCTATCGGACTACGTTGCCGACAACCTACGCGCCTGCCAACTGAAGCAACTTTCCATACTGAAAGAGGTGGACCGCATCTGCCGGAAACACAAGTTAAGCTACTGGCTTGACGGAGGCACACTGTTGGGAGCCATGCGTCATGGAGGATTCATCCCCTGGGATGATGACATAGACATCGGCATGACACTGGAAGACATGCAAGCATTCATGAAGGTAGCCCCCTCCGAACTACCCGACACACTGTTCCTGCAAACCCCGGAAAGTGACCCTACCAGCAAAGAGCCCATCGTCAAGATAAGGGATTTAAACTCAATCTATATTGAAGCAGGAGATACCTTCAGCGTAGAGTATCAGAAAGGACTATACGTAGATATATTCCCTTTCATCGACTACCCCACCGTGCCCCGCCCATGGGCAAAGAAGCTGTGCAAAGGCATCTCCGTCAGTTACTCCATCCTACACGCGCAACACTACTACTCGCTGCGCTCCTTTGCAGAATTCTTCTACTTCGGCATGAAGTATGCGCTTTTCAAAGGGATATGGGCAATGCTCTGCCTGGTACGCCCCAAAGGGACCTATCTTTCGAATATACTCATCAATAACGGATACGGCATCATGCACCGTAAAGATTCCGTCTTTCCGCTCTCCACCATCACTTTCGAAGGAAAAGATTTCCCGGCACCGGGCAATGTGGACGCCTATCTGAAAGATTTATATAAAAACTACATGGACATTCCTCCCAAAGAGAAGCAGATAGTCCATGCCTGCTATATTCACCCGGAACTAAAACCATTGCCATGAAACCAGCCCTTGTAGATGTATCTGTACTGATTCTTTTCTTCAACCGCCCCAAACTGCTGGCGCAAGTATTCGAACAAGTGAAGAAAGCACGCCCCGCACGACTGTTTCTCTATCAGGACGGCCCGCGCGGCGAGCGTGACATGCCGGGCATAGAAGCTTGTCGCAAAGTAGTGGCAGACATCGACTGGGAATGCGAAGTACACCACAACTACCAAGAGAAGAACTACGGCTGCGACCCATCGGAATACATGGCACAGAAGTGGGCATTCTCCTTGTCGGACAAATGTATCGTGCTTGAGGATGACGACGTGCCCGCCGTCTCTTTCTTCGGCTTCTGCAAGGAACTGCTCGACAAGTATGAGCACGACACACGCATCAGCATGATTGCCGGATTCAACAACGAGGAGATTACACCCGACATCACTTCCGACTACTTCTTCGCCACCACCTTCTCCATCTGGGGATGGGCGAGCTGGCGGCGGGTGACGGACCAATGGGATGAATTCTACACCTTCCTGGACGACAAGGAGAACATGCGGCAACTGAAGAACCTCATCCACACACGGCGCTACCGCAAAGACTTCATCTACATGTGCCAACGCCACCGCGAACACGGGAAAGCCTATTACGAAACCATCTTCCACGCTTCCATGTTGTTCAATTCGGGTCTGAGCATCGTGCCCACCCGCAACATGATAAACAATCTGGGAGCCACTGCCGACTCCACCCACTTTGCCGGCTCCGTGCACACCATGCCGCGCGGTTACCGCCGCATCTTCACCATGAAACGCCACGAAGTGGAGTTTCCACTGAAGCACCCTCGTCACGTCATCGAGAACACAGCCTACAAGGATAGCGTTTACCGCATCATGGCATGGCGGCATCCCTGGATAAAGATTGCACGGTCGTTCGAGGAACTGGCGTTGAACCTACGGTACGGCAACTTCACCATCATATGGCAAACGCTGCAAAAGCGTATCCGGAAATGGATGAAACAAGACCGGCATCTGTAACAAGAAAAAACATTCAAAAAAGAAGAAACGAACAACAGTCATGAGAGTACTACTTATCAATACATCCGAACGCATCGGCGGCGCAGCCATCGCCGCCAGCCGTCTGATGGAATCACTCAAGAACCACGGCATCAAAGCCAAGCTGCTGGTACGCGACAAGCAGACCGACCAAATCTCCGTTGTGTCACTGGACCATAACTGGCGCATGGTGTGGAAGTTCGTCTGGGAGCGCATCGTCATCTGGAGCGCCAACCGCTTCAACAAGAAGAACATCTTTGCCGTAGACATTGCCAACACGGGGACAGACATCACCTCACTGCCCGAATTCCAGCAAGCAGACGTCATCCATCTGCACTGGATAAACCAAGGGATGCTCTCGCTGAAGAACATCGAGAAGATTCTCGCCTCGGGCAAGCCCGTCGTCTGGACCATGCACGACATGTGGCCCTGCACTGGCATCTGTCACCATGCCCGCGAGTGCACCCACTACCAGCAGGAATGCCACAACTGCCCCTTCATCCACGGAGGTGGAGGCAAACGTGACCTTTCCTACCGCATCTTCCACAAAAAGCAGGCATTGTATCGCAACCGTCACATCAACTTCGTCACCTGCAGCCGCTGGCTGGAAGAACGTGCCCGGACAAGCGCCCTCTTCTGCGGGCATGCCGTGACATGCATCCCCAACCCCATCAACACCAATCTCTTCAAGCCCCGAAACCGGCAGGAAGCCCGCAGCCGTTGCCTACTGCCGCAAGACAAGAAACTCATGCTGTTCGGCTCGGTGAAGATTACGGACAAACGGAAAGGCATTGACTACTTGATAGAATCGTGCCGACTGCTGGCCGACAAGCATCCCGAACTCCGGGAACAGTTGGGTGTCGTCGTCTTCGGCAACCAATCGCAACAACTGGAAAACCTGCTTCCATTCAAAGTCTACCCGCTGAACTTCGTCAGCAACGAACACCAACTGGTGAACATCTACAATGCCGTGGACATCTTCGTGACCCCCTCGCTGGAAGAGAACCTGCCGAACACCATCATGGAAGCCATGGCATGCGGCATTCCCTGCGTCGGATTCAACGTGGGCGGCATCCCTGAGATGATAGACCATCTGCACAACGGCTACGTGGCACAATACAAATCCTCGGAAGACTTTGCCAACGGCATCTACTGGACGCTGACCGAACCCGACTACCCCAGCCTCTCGGAACAAGCCTGCCGGAAAGCCATCTCCCACTATTCGGAGAACGTCGTCGCCAAGAAATACATTGACCTTTACAACAAAGTGACCGGAAGAAATGCATAACCACCCCACCCCGAAATTCAGCATCATCACCGTGACCTACAATGCCGAAGCGGTACTGGAGGACACGATTCAAAGCGTTATCTCGCAAACCTACCACCACGTAGAATACATCCTTGTGGACGGTGCGTCCAAAGACGGCACGCTCTCCATTATCGACCGTTACCGCGACCGCATCACCCGCATCGTGAGCGAACCGGACAAGGGACTGTACGACGCCATGAACAAAGGCATCCGCCTTGCCACCGGCGATTACCTCTGCTTCCTCAATGCCGGCGACAGCTTCCACGAGGACGACACCTTGCAGCAGATGGTGCGTTCCATCTCCGGCAACGAACTACCCGACGTGCTGTACGGCGAAACGGAACTGGTGGACAAGGAAGGTCACTTCATCCGCATGCGCCGCCTCGCCGCCCCGGAAGTGCTTACCTGGCGAAGCTTCAAGCAAGGGCATGCATGGTCTGCCATCAGGCCTTCTTTGCCAAAGCTTCCCTTGTAGAACCCTACGACCTGCAATACCGCTTCTCCGCCGACTTCGACTGGTGCATCCCGGGGTGATGAAGAAGGCACGGACCTTGCACAATACCCATCTCACCCCTCATCGACTATCTGGAAGAGGGAATGACCACCCAGAACCGGCAAGCATCCCTGCGCGAACGCTTCCGCATCATGGCGCGGCATTACGGACTGATGAGTACCGTAGCCCATCATGCCTGGTTCGTATTACGGGCCGTGATAAAGAAATAGCACAAATTTTCGAGGACAAATATACTTTGTTCCCGCAAGACCTATACCTTGCGGGAATCTCCCCTATACCCAGCTCCCTACAGTATAGGAGTGAGTACCCAAAACATCCCCATGTTTTCACCTAAAACATCCGGATGTAATGGGGCAAAACATCCCCATGTTTTTGGGTAAAACATCCGGGTGTTTTGGAGAAAGACATCCGGATGTTCTGCATATTAAGTCCTATACCGTGAGGGGCTAAGTCCTAAGACGTAGGAGATTAAGTCCTAAGGCAAAGGAGGCTGAGTAACTGTAAGCAGCGCCTTCAGCTCTTTTACCCCTTCCGAAGCTCCCTTTTGAATGACATGTATCGGACGCATGATGTGCGTGTCCACCGGCTTGGGGTCTATCAGATACACTTCGGCGGCACGGGGGACGTAGTTCAGCAGTCCCGCAGCGGGATAAACGTTCAGGCTGGTGCCGATGATGACGAAGATGTCCGCCTGCTCCACATACCGGATGGCAGTCTCAATCTCCGGCACCGACTCGCCAAACCACACGATGAACGGGCGGAGCTGCGTACCGTCGCCCGCCTTGTCGCCCAACTTTACTTCATATTCCTCCGGCGCCAGTTCCTTGACGAAATGCGGATTATAAGGGTCGCGGCTGGAACAAACCTTCGTCAGTTCCCCATGCAAGTGTATCACGTGCGTACTGCCGGCACGCTCGTGCAGATTATCTACGTTCTGGGTGACGACCGTTACATTGAAATCCCTCTCCAGGTCGGCAACGCCCAGATGCCCGGCATTCGGCACCACATCGAGCAACTGCTTGCGACGTTCGTTATAGAAATTAATGACCAGTTCCGGATTACGTGCATACCCCTCGGGAGTCGCCACCTGCTCCACCGGATATTTGTCCCATAATCCGCCCGCATCACGGAATGTGCTGATGCCGCTCTCGGCGCTCATACCAGCACCCGACAATATGACCAAGTTCTTCATTTTCCGCTCCTTTCCTTTATTAAAGTAAGACAAATATAAGAAGAATGTTCAAGTTGTGATATAAATAAGAAAAATTAAATACTTAAAAGCCTTATCATTCAAATAAAAGACGTACTTTTGCCACTCATAAATTTGCAATAGACTGGAAAAGAAACCAATCCGGTCGTCAACAAAAGAATCTTATGGACAAATTCAGTTATGCTATCGGCCTTGGAATAGGTCAGAATCTTTTAAGCATGGGTGCCAAAGGCATTGCAGTAGATGACTTTGCACAAGCAATCAAAGACGTTTTGGAGGGCAACCAGACGGCAATCAGCCACACAGAAGCCCGTGACATCGTCAACAAGTACTTCGCCGAACTGGAGGAGAAGATGAACGCAGCAAACATAGAAGCCGGCAAAAAGTTCCTGGAAGAGAACAAAAAACGCGAGGGAGTTGTTACGCTTCCCAGCGGACTTCAATACGAAGTTATCACAGAAGGAAACGTCGGTCACTATGCCAAAGCAACCGACCAGGTACAATGCCACTACGAAGGCACACTGATTGACGGAACGCTGTTCGACAGCTCCATCAAGCGCGGCCAGCCTGCCACGTTCGGTGTAAACCAAGTGATACCCGGTTGGGTGGAAGCCCTTCAGCTTATGCCCGAAGGTGCCAAGTGGAAACTCTACATCCCCAGTGATCTGGCATACGGAGCGCAGGGTGCCGGCGAGATGATTCCCCCCCACAGCACGCTCATATTCGAAGTTGAATTACAGAAAATTTTATCTAAATAAACAACAAGTAAAGCAAAATGAAAAAGTAACATTTCTCATGGCTCTTGCAGTAGCTGCCGGCATGGCATCTTGTACTGCTCAAAGTCCGAAAGCTGATTTAAAGACGGACATCGATTCATTGTCTTACGCCATCGGTATGGCACGTACAGAAGGTTTGGACCAGTATCTTGCACAACAAGGCATTGACTCAACCCAGATGTCAGAATTCCTAAAAGGTTTCAACGAGGGTGCAGCCAAAATCGATAAGAAAGACGTGGCCTACATGACCGGCCTGCAAGTAGGCCAGATGGTCAGCAAGCAATGGGTAGAAGGTTTCAACCAGCAAATCTTCGGTAATGACTCTACACAAAGCATCAGCCGCGAAAATATGCTGGCAGGTTTCGTCGCAGGTGTCATTGGCAAGGGTGGTGCCATGGATATGATGAAAGCTCAAGAGTACATGCGCACTCAGATGGATGCCATCAAAGAAAAAGCGACTGCAGAGAAGTATGCTGACAACAAAGCTGCCGGTGAAAAGTTCCTGGCTGAGAACAAGACTAAAGAAGGTGTAGTAACTACTCCGAGCGGTCTACAATACAAAATCATCACCAAGGGTAACGGTGCCGTTCCCGCTGACAGCAGCAAGGTGAAAGTAAACTACAAAGGTACACTGATTGACGGAACAGAGTTCGACAGCTCTTACAAGCGCAAAGAACCTGCTACCTTCCGTGCCAACCAAGTAATCAAAGGCTGGACTGAGGCCCTCACTATGATGCCCGTTGGCTCCAAATGGGAACTCTATATCCCCTACGACCTGGCATACGGTTCAAGAGAAACCGGTAGCCAAATCAAGCCGTTCTCTACTTTGATATTCGAAGTGGAACTGCTGGGTATCGAGAAGTAATGTAACAATCCGAAGGGAGGGGCAAAACCCTCTTGATACTTCTTTTAGGCGCGGATTACGCGGATTTCACGGATTTAGTTTACCAAATCCGCATATTCCGCGTAATCCGCGTCTTATCGTTACCCCTCACTTTTATTCATTTTCCTGTCCATTTTCATAGATAAATTAAAATAAAGTCCTATATTTGCTTACTATTTGATAACAACAAGAACTTTACTTATTTACTATTATGGAAAAAATAGACAATCTTGACCGGCAGATTCTGGAAATCATTTCCCAAAATGCCCGTATCCCTTTCAAGGACGTAGCCGCTGAATGTGGCGTGTCACGTGCCGCCATCCATCAACGTGTACAGCGCTTGATTGACCTTGGCGTTATTGTGGGCTCAGGCTATCATGTAAATCCCAAGTCTCTTGGATATAGAACCTGCACTTACGTAGGAATCAAGCTGGAAAAGGGCTCCATGTATAAGACGGTAGTTGCCGAGCTGGGCAAGATTCCCGAAATTGTTGAATGCCACTTCACCACTGGTCCGTACACCATGCTGACCAAGGTATATGCCCGCGACAACGAGCATCTGATGGATTTGCTGAACAACAAGATGCAGGAGATTCCTGGCGTAACCGCTACCGAGACCTTGATTTCCCTGGAACAGAGCATCAAGAAGGAGATTCCTATTTGCCCCGAGAAATAACGAACAACAATGGATTTCTTGAACGAATATCATCTGTCGGGCCTTGTCATAGGTATCTGCACATTCCTCATCATCGGCTTGTTTCACCCCATAGTTGTGAAAGCCGAATATTATTGGGGCACCAAGTGCTGGTGGATTTTCCTTTTACTCGGCATCGGCGGCATCATTGCCTCCCTTTATACGGAGAACATCATGATAGCCTCCCTTTTGGGCGTCTTTGCATTTTCCTCGTTCTGGACCATCAAGGAGATATTCGAGCAGGAAGAACGAGTGAAAAAAGGCTGGTTTCCCAAGAATCCAAAACGAACTTATAAGTTCTAAGGACAAAGGTTATAAGGAATTTTATCCAAAAGTCTTGCATATTTCAATAGAAAATGCTACTTTTGCCCCCGCTATCCAAGCAAGGATGCATCGGACTTGTAGCTCAGTTGGTTAGAGCAACAGACTCATAATCTGGAGGTCCCTGGTTCAAGCCCAGGCTGGTCCACAAACAAGAGGCTCATTCTTAATAGAATAGAGCCTCTTTTAATTTTTGGACTCCGCTATACAAGCCCGGTATTTGTGTAATAAAACAACCTTCATCATGAAATACGGAGTATCTCCAAATACACTGCTCATAACTGCCGGAACCATATGGTCATTGGCAGGAGTCAATATTCTGCGTATAGGCCTGACCTGCTGGATAGATGACGGACATTATTGGCTATTCAAAGTCTGCGAAGCCAGCCTGGTATTCCTGCTATTCTTCGGCATCATTTTCCATAGGCTATACAAGAAACATACTCTCCGTATCTCACAGAAGAAAGGGAAGCACTGCCCCTTTTCCTTTTTCGACGTAAAAGGATGGATTGTCATGATAGGCATGATTGCAATGGGAATTGTAATACGTACCTGCCACCTTCTGCCCGACTCCTTCATCGCAGTGTTCTATACCGGACTTTCTCTCGCACTTCTCGGCACCGGACTACGCTTCATCTGGTATTGGTGGAGGAACAGATAACTCCGGATTCACCGATTCCCATCCGGCATTCATCGGTTTTTCTGCCGGCAATCACCCGGAAAGTATTTGGCAGCATGCAAGTTAGCCCTATCTTTGGACCATCAATCATAAAACCAGAAACAATGGAAGAAAAACAAAAATTCCCATCCCATGCAGGCTCCGGCAAAGTGCTGACCGCCTCGCTCTTTATCCTTTCAGGCCTATTGCTATTCGCACGCAATATGGGTATCATCACCAAAGAATGGTTCAATATGCTGGTTGCCTGGCACTCCTTATTTATAATAGCAGGTATCTATACCATGATACGCAAGCACTATCTGTCAGGAGGTGTCCTATTGCTGGCGGGACTCTACCTCTTGGGAAGCAAACTCATGCTATCCCCCGGCAATTTCCAAGCCATGCTGTGGCCCTTGGCCCTTATCCTCATCGGCATTTTCTTTCTCAGACATCACCATAGGAGAAACTGGACACACCAAAGGACAGTGCATCGCCGTGCCAAGATGGTACAACGGATGATGAACAAGAGAATGGGAGAGCAAGAGGAACAACAATGCCAGTCTGACGACGGATTCCTCTGCTCCAACAACTCCCTGAGTGCCGTACGCCACGTCGTACTCGACGAGCTTTTCAAGGGAGCGAACATACACACCTACTTCGGCGGTACTACCATCGACCTGCGCCACACGAACATAGCACCCGGAGAAACCTATATAGACTTGGACTGCAGTTGGGGAGGAGTGGAACTGTACATACCCGCCGACTGGCAAGTACGCATAGAATGCAGTTGCTTTTGCGGCGGATGTGAAGACAAACGCTGGCAAGGCACACCTGCCAAACAAGAATGGTGCGTACTTGTGATACGCGGAAACATATCCTTCGAGGTCTTGAAATAAAAGATTAAGCAATGGAAGCAGGTTTATTGTAGGCACCGTCTCCATGTATAGAACGAATGTCATCGTAGCATCGCCGGCATTCTCTTCTGGCTGGTAGCTTCATGATATGCAACATAATGGTAAGAATAGCCGGAATAGCATACATCCCCTTTGCCCCCACCATTCCTTTCCGCCTCTTGTTCGGTATTCTTGCCTGGATCGCTATCCTTTTGTGGTATCATCTGCAGATTGTGGCAGACACTTAAACAGAAGATTTCACCGCCCCCGGGGCAGAAAAGGCCGCTCCCCTGCCACAAGAAGAAAGTATTGACCGGATCACGGTAAAAGACGGCTCCCGAATTCACATCATCAAAGTGGAAGACCTATTATACATCCAGGCTTGTGGGGACTACACAACCCTGGTGACACCCGACGGAGAGTACATCAAGGAACAGACCATGAAATACTTCGAGACCCATTTGCCAGCAGATAACTTTGTCCAAAATTATTTATTCCTTTACTTTGCTATGATGAAACATCTGTATTACATACTTATGTTTACTTTCCTCTGTCTGGGTTTGACTGCCATCTCCCAGGAGGAACAGCCAAACTCACGGAATACTGCCGGGAGTCCGGCCTCCGAATGCTCTTTTACCGCCTACACACAATGTGCATCGTACACAGTCACCCACCGTTCACTTTTCAATGACGAAAATACCGACTGCTGGACCAACGAAGCGTTGTGTCCGAACAGTCTATACACACATAACCACGCCTCTCCGAAATTCTTGAAGATGAGAATTCTGAAACTAGCCGGGCAACTGGAGCATCTGCTTTCCAGCCATCTGTCTGCCGGAGAGAGCGCCAACCTTTCATTCAATCCCAGTGCCCTCCGCTATTCCTGCGGATACTACATCTATGCACTGCTGCATATCCTGATTTAGACTTTATCGGACTTATTGCAAACCATTACGGGAGGTGTACTGCATGTACATCTTTCGCTTTTTTATTATCCATTTCATCACATTAATATCATAACTATGTCCGATTTATTCCTCCCCACCCTTGAGATGATGGGGCTCACTTTTGCAATCGGTTTCTTTGTGGCATTCATCATCAAACTGATAGCCAGCGCAGCCGATTCACTCGATTTCTACAGTTCCCACCAGCAGGAGTTACTCCGCCTGCGCCGCATAAAGAAGTTCCGCCAGAAGATGGAACTGATACTACACACCCCCTCCATGCACGGAAACATCTTCGGCAACGACACGCGCGAAGACTACAGCCGGGGTGTGGACCGTGAAAACGAAAAGCCTCGGGGCTATTACCACGGAGTGAGCCACGGCGTTTCCAAGAAAAACCTGGTAGATTACTTCTACCCGGAAGATACCCATATAATGTATCTGGAAGATGCCATCAGCCACCGTGACAACAAGAACAAGACTAAAAAGAACAACGACACCGAAAACAAAGACTAATCATGGAGAATATAGATTTTGCAACCTTGTTCCAAGGATTCGGAACAATGATGGAAAGCGGCTGGCTGCTCTCCTCTGCCCGTGTATTTTTAATGGCCCTGGGCCTGCTGCTCATTTACCTGGGATGGAAAGGCGTACTGGAGCCCATGGTCATGATTCCCATGGGACTGGGTATGGTCGCCATTAATTGCGGCACCCTTTTCATGCCCAACGGTACATTGGGGAATCTCTTTCTGGACCCGATGCTTTCGGATACGGACGACTTGATGAATACCATGCAGATAGACTTCCTGCAACCGGTCTACACCTTGACCTTCAGCAACGGATTGATTGCATGCTTCGTATTTATGGGTATCGGCACCCTGCTCGACGTGGGCTTCCTGCTGCAGAAACCGTTTGCCAGCATATTCCTTGCCCTATGTGCCGAATTGGGAACTTTCTTGACTGTACCCATCGCATCTGCATTGGGACTGTCCTTGAAAGAAAGCGCTTCCGTAGCCATGGTAGGAGGTGCGGACGGGCCGATGGTGCTTTTCACTTCCCTAGCCCTGGCCAAACATCTGTTTGTACCCATCACGGTAGTGGCCTATCTCTATCTGGGACTGACGTATGGCGGTTACCCCTATCTGGTGAAGCTGCTGGTGCCGAAACGCCTGCGCGCCATCAAGATGACGAGCAAGAAGCCGCCCAAAAACTATGATGCCAAAGTAAAACTGGCTCTCTCGGCTATATTGTGTGCTGTACTGTGTTTTCTGTTCCCGGTTGCCTCACCGCTGTTCTTCTCCTTATTCCTCGGAGTGGCAGTACGCGAATCGGGGATGAAGCATATCTACGATTTTGTAAGTGGTCCGCTGTTGTATGGTTCTACTTTCATGCTCGGCCTGTTGTTAGGCGTACTTTGCGACGCACATCTGCTGCTCGACCCTAAAATTCTTAAATTGTTGGTATTGGGTATGGGCGCACTGCTGCTCTCCGGTATCGGCGGAATCATTGGAGGGTACATCATGTACTTCATCAAGCGGGGCAATTACAATCCGGTCATCGGAATTGCAGCCGTGAGCTGCGTGCCTACTACGGCGAAGGTTGCCCAGAAGATAGTAAGCAAGGACAACCCCAATTCCTTCATCTTGGGAGATGCCCTGGGTGCTAATATTTCAGGAGTAATCACTTCGGCCATCATTACGGGTATCTATATTACTATAATTCCCTATCTGTAGCCTGCGTAGTGGGTTTAGGTGACGGAAAGAGGTTGTGGCAATCACAATCTCTTTCTTTTTATGATACATGGGGCAAGCTGTTGCATTTCAGATAAAATCCTTTACCTTTGCCGGCAAACACATTTATCAAGATATCAGGATGAAGAAAGTACTTAAATTGGCCGGAGGATTCATGGTCGGGGCATGCATCGGCTTTGTAGGAATAATAGGTGTAAGAGTCCTGGTTTTGGGAGACTCGTTCGACGGTTTACACAGCAAGTTTGCCGAAACCGGCATGCTGGAGACAGTAGGAGTTTCCTTGTTAGCCATACTGATTCTGCTGTTCTCCATCTTCCTGCAAGTGCTTCTGCACGAAGGCGGGCATCTTGTCTGCGGACTGGCAACCGGCTACCGCTTCGTCTCCTTACGCATCTTCAACCTTACCTTCATACGGAAAGACGGGAAATTATGCATCAAGCGTTTCAGCCTTGCCGGAACGGGAGGCCAATGCCTGCTTACCCCACCCGAAAGGACTCTTGAAGATATCCCGACCACCTTGTACAACCTGGGTGGAGTGCTTGCCAACCTGCTGACCGCCATCCTTGCCTTCCTCCCCCTGCTGACCGTAGACGGGCTGCCTTACCTGCTGAAATTCTTCCTTCTGATTCTTTCTCTAATTGGCATTCTCCTTGCAGGGATGAACGGCATCCCCATGAAGATGGGCGGCATCGGCAATGATGCCGACAACATGCGCCTGCTTCTCAAGGACAGCAAGAGCAAGCAGGCACTGGTCACCCAGCTGCGCATCAACGCACTGGTGCAAGAGGGCATGCGTCCTAAGGACATGCCTGCCGAATGGTTCAGCCAAACGGAAGACATCAACTACAAAGATGCCCTGCAGGTCACCATAGCCTTGATGAGCGCCTCACGCCTGCTCGACTGCGAAAAATGGGAAGCCGCCTACAATGCATTCGAGAAAATAATGAGTCACCGGCACGAAGTCATCGGACTTTTGATAAAGGAAAACGCTTGCGAGCTGCTCTTCACCGCACTGGTGACAAAGAGGACCGCACGGGCAAAAGAATTATATACCGATGAGCTGGATACCTACATCCGGCAATACAAGGATGTGACCTCTTCCAAACAGCGGTTGCTCTGCGCCCTGGCGCTCTACCGGGACAAGGACACAGCAAAGGCAAAGGAGATTTACGAAGCCACCTGCCAACGGAAAAACAAATACCTGATGCAGGGAGAAGTACATTCGGACATAGCCTTGATGAAATCAATCCTTACCGCCAAGAACGCCTTGTAAGATGGAACGATATTTCTTTTACTCGTTATATCTGCTGCTTGGCTGCTCACTATACGGTTGTAGCGGAAAACAAGCGCCAAAGCAGATACAAAACCCGGATACGGAAGCCACCATCCCGTACGCCGACACCGTAGCGGCATCCGTCCCTCCGGCTCCAGCCAAAAGCCTAACAGCCCGCTACCTGGACTCCCTCGGTTTCGTCAACATCGCCGAAGCGGACAGCAGCATCGCCATCGACTTGATATACACCCGTGCCGACAATTTCACCGGAACCCTATTGTACGAAGACCTGAAAGAAGCCTACCTGCACCCCGATGCCATGAAAAGCCTGAAGCAGGCACAACGCCTGCTGAAAGAGCGGCGCCCCGGCTACAGCCTCATCGTCTACGACGCAGCACGCCCCTTGTCCGTACAGCAGAAGATGTGGGACGTAGTGAAAGGAACCTCCAAATACATCTATGTCTCCAACCCCTCGCGCGGCGGTGGCCTGCACAACTACGGACTGGCAGTGGACATCAGCATACTCGACGATAAAGGAATCCCTCTGCCCATGGGCACCCCGATAGACCATCTGGGCAAGGAAGCCCACATCACGGAAGAAGCCACGCTCGTGGCACAAGGCAAGCTGACGGAACAAGAACGTGAAAACCGCCTGCTGCTCCGGCAGGTAATGAAAGAAGCCGGATTCCGCCCGCTATCCAGCGAATGGTGGCACTTCAATCGCGTCGGCAGGCAGACGGCGAAGGAGCGATACCGGGTCATCCCTTAACTCTCACCCCCAGCTTGTCCGAAAACTTAATTTTGCTATCGCTTTGACGCAGATGACACGGATTTTAATCTTCTTAATCTGCGTAATCAGCGTCATCTGTGTCTGAAAAATAATCAGACAGAAAGCTACGAATTCATGCCTTACTTTGCCCTTTTTGAGATAACTTTGCATCAGAATAAATAAGCCAAGCCATGCCTTTATCCCAAGACACCCTCCGTTTCATTCGCGAGCATCGTCGCGACGACGTGCGCAGCCTTGCTTTGCAGGCACGCCGCTACCCTTCGGTAGACATGCCCGCTGCCATCACACAAATTTCCGGCTGGCAGGTTGCCAAAGAGAAAATACCCGCATGGGCGAAGAACGACGACATCCTCTACCCCGCCCACCTCTCATTGGAGCAATGCTCCTCCCAAGCAACGGCACAGTATAAAGCGGAGATCATAGCTAACCTGCTATGCACAGAACAAGAGCATCCCGCGAAGGACAGCGCCCCTGCACCAGCCGCCACTTTTACCGACCTCACCGGAGGTTTCGGCATCGACTGCTCCTTCCTCTCCTGCTGCTTCGGGCACGCCACTTACGTAGAGCGCCAGGAAGCCCTCTGCCAGATAGCCGCACACAACTTTCCTGCCCTCGGCCTAAATCACATCTCCGTCTGCCACGCAGACAGCGTCCACCATCTGCAAGAGATGGAACCCGTAGACTGCATATTCATAGACCCTGCCCGCCGCGATGGACACGGCGGAAAGACCATAGCCATCGGCGACTGCGAACCCGATGTAGCCACCCTGGAAGACCTGCTGCTCCGGAAGGCACGGCACGTACTGATAAAACTCTCCCCCATGCTCGACCTCACCCTTGCCATGAACGATTTGAAACATGTCCGCCAGGCACACATCGTCTCCGTAGGCAACGAATGCAAGGAGCTGCTGCTCTTGCTGGGACAAGGCGGAAGCCTGCCAACAGACGACGTCCCCATCCATTGCGTCAACTTCACCTCCGCCCCGGCTCCCCAAACCCTTGTCTTCACCCGCGGGCAAGAGAAAGAGTGTGCATGCCCCTACACTCCTCAACTGAAATCGTACCTCTACGAACCGAATGCCTCCGTGCTGAAAGCCGGAGCGTTCCGCAGCCTTTCCTTATTATATAAGGTTAAAAAGCTGCATCCCAACAGCCACCTCTACACTTCGGACAGCCTCCTTCCCGACTTCCCCGGCCGCAAGTTCCGAATCTCCTCCTCCTGCGGCTTCAGCAAGAAAGAAATGAAAGAGATGTTGGCTGCCGAGAAAAAGGCGAACCTCACCGTACGCAACTTTCCCGCCACCGTTGCCGAACTGCGCAAACGGCTGAAACTGGCCGAAGGGGGAGACTCTTATCTCTTTGCCACTACCCTGGCAGACGAAAAGAAGGTACTTATCCGCTGCCAGACTACCGGATAAGACACCAAACCCTATATCTTTCCTTGCACAAGATGTACATCTCATACTGTTCGAGATGTACATCTCATGCATCCTTAGCATTAGTCTGCCAGACGACGACAAAAAGAGATAGCGCCGAAAGAGTACTACCTCCAAGAGCTTATATAACTTCATTGTAACCGAATCGTTACCTGTTCTTCAACTCTCTGCAAAATCCGCGTAACGGCAACCTCCTACTTTTGCGGCAGATTATTAACAGATAATAACAATTATGAAACAGATCTTGAGAGCATTCTTATTCCTGCTCTTATTCACCGCCACCGGCAATACAGCCATGGCCGACGAAAAAGCAAATGTCACGAAACAAGGAACTGTACGCGGGCGTATCATTGACGCCACTAAACAGACTCTCCCGGGCGCTTCTATCTACATCGAGAAACTACACACTGGCGTGACGAGCGACGTCAACGGCTTCTACACTTTCTCTAACCTTGACCCGGGAACCTATACAGTAAAGGTGAGCTACGTGGGCTACTCGCCCGTAGAACTGAAAATCACCATCCCCGCAGGCCGCACACTGGAGAAAGACGTCGTGCTAAACGAAGGTGTGGAGTTGCAGGAAGTGGTGGTAGGCGGCGCCTTCCAGGGACAGCGCCGTGCCATCAACTCACAGAAAAACAACATGGGGATTACGAATGTAGTCTCTGCCGACCAGGTAGGCAAGTTCCCCGACTCCAACATCGGTGACGCCCTTAAACGCATCTCCGGCATCAACGTGCAGTACGACCAAGGCGAGGCGCGCTTCGGGCAAGTACGGGGCACGAGTGCCGACCTCAGCTCCGTCACCATCAACGGCAACCGCGTTCCCTCTGCCGAAGGCGATACGCGCAACGTACAGCTCGACCTCATTCCGGCAGATATGATTCAGACCATCGAAGTAAACAAGGTGGTCACTGCGGACATGGACGGCGACGCCATCGGCGGCAGCATCAACCTCGTCACCAAGAACTCCCCCTACAAGCGCACCATTGCCGCCACTGCCGGAACCGGCTACAACTGGGTGAGCGAAAAGGCGCAACTGAACCTTGGCTTCACCTACGGCGACCGCTTCTTCAACGACAAACTCGGCTTGATTGTATCGGCCTCCTATCAGAACTCACCTTCCGGCTCCTACGACACCGAATTCGTGTGGGAGCAGGACGATGACGGCAAGACGTACGTCAACGACTACCAAATCCGCCAATACTATGTCACCCGCGAACGCCAGAGCTACTCTGCCGCACTGGACTGGGACATCGATGCCAACCACAAACTGACCTTCAAAGGCATCTTCAACAACCGCAACGACTGGGAGAATCGCTACCGCACCACGCTGAAAGACCTTGATGCCGACGGCAACGCCACCGTACGCATACAGACCAAAGCCGGTACGCCGGACAACCGCAACGCCCGCCTGGAACGCCAGCGCACCATGGACTTTGCCCTCGGCGGCGAACACCTCTTCGGCTCACTCTCCATGGACTGGCACGCCAGCTATGCCAAAGCCAGCGAAGAACGTCCCAACGAACGCTACATCGACTTCCAACTGAAGAAACAGAAGTTCGACATGGACCTGAGCGACGAACGCGAACCGTTTGCCAGCCCCAAAGCAGGCTCTACCATGACGCTGAACGATGAATTCAGCCTGAAAGAGTTGACGGAACAGCAGGAAGACATCAAGGAGCAGGACCTGAAGTTCTCCGCCAACTTCAAGCTTCCCTTCAAGAACGGCAACAAGCTGAAGTTCGGCGCAAAGGTGGTGCGCAAGACCAAGGATAAAGAAGTGGACTTCTACGAATACTCTCCTCTGAACGAGGACGCCTTCATGACGAACAGCCTGGCAAATACAGTGGACCAAACCAACAAGAACTTCATGCCCGACAACAAATACCAGGCAGGCATCTACGCTAGCAAGGAATACACCGGCTCTTTAGACTTGAACAACGCTTCCCTCTTTGAGAAAGAGCAGGTGCAGGAAGAACTTGCCGGTAACTTCGATGCCCGCGAAACCGTGACTTCCGGCTACCTCCGCTTCGACCAAAAACTGACAAAAGACGTGGAACTGATGACCGGACTCCGCATAGAGAACACCAACCTTGCCTATACGGGACGCACCTACGATGCCGACGAAGACCTCACCAGTAAGACCGACCGTCAGCGCAACAGCTACATCAACTTCCTGCCGTCGCTGCTCGCCAAGTGGAATGTAAACGATGACTTCAAAGTGCGCGGTTCGTTTACCCAAACCTTGTCACGCCCCAAATACTCGGCCCTCGTGCCCAGTGTGAATATCAAGCGTTCCGACAACGAAATCACCATCGGAAACCCGGAGCTGAAACCTACCGTCTCCTACAACTTCGACTTGAGTGCCGACTATTACTTCCGCAGCATCGGTCTGATAAGCGCCGGCATCTTCTACAAGAAGATAGACGACTTCATCGTAGACCAGGTGAGCACCAACTACGAATACCAGGGTAACACCTACACCCGCTTCACCCAACCCAAGAATGCGGGCAACGCCAACCTGGTAGGGGTAGAGTTATCCTACCAGCGCGACTTCAGCTTCATTGCTCCCGCTCTGAAATGTGTAGGTTTCTACGGAACGTACACCTACACCCACTCCCGTGTGGAAGACTTCAACTTCGAAGGCCGCGAGAATGAGAAAGACTTGAGCATGCCAGGTTCTCCGGAGCATACCGCAAACGCTTCCCTATACTTTGAGAAAGGCGGCCTGAACCTGCGTCTGAGCTATAACTTCGCTTCCGACTTCATCGACGAAATGGGAGAAAGCACCTTCTACGACCGCTACTACGACAAAGTGAACTATATGGACGTAAACGCGAGCTATACCTTCGGAAAGAAATTCAAGACTACCTTCTACGCCGAAGCCAACAACCTGCTGAACCAGCCACTACGCTACTACCAGGGCACGAAAGACCGTACCATGCAGGCAGAATACTACGGCGTGAAAGTGAATGCAGGAGTGAAGATTAATTTTTAATGATGACTGATTATGAAGAAACTATTCCTTTTATTATTGGTTGCCCTACTCGGCAACGCGGCTATTGCCCAAATTACCGATTACTCCATCTTCGACAAGAAGTTCAACTTCTACGTAGCCAACGACCTCGGCCGCAACGGCTACTACGACCAGAAACCCATTGCCGAACTGATGGGACAGATGGCAGAGAACGGCGCAGACCCCGAATTCGTACTTGCCACCGGCGATGTACACCATTTTGAAGGTGTACGCAGTGTGAACGACCCTCTTTGGATGACCAACTACGAACTTATCTACAGCCATCCGGAGCTGATGATAGACTGGTTCCCCCTGCTGGGCAACCACGAATACCGCGGCAATACGCAAGCTGTGCTCGACTACAGTAACGTCAGCCGCCGCTGGACAATGCCTGCCCGTTATTATACCAAGACATTCGAGGATAAAGGCGCTACTATCCGCATCCTTTGGGTAGACACCGCCCCGATGATTGACAAATACCGCAATGAAAGCGATACCTATCCCGATGCCTGCAAGCAGGACTACCGGAAGCAACTTGCCTGGGTGGACTCCGTACTGAGCGCCGCCAAGGAAGACTGGGTTATCGTTGCCGGACACCATCCCATCTATGCCGAAACCCCGAAGGACGAGAGCGAACGCGCGGATATGCAGGCACACCTCGATCCCATTCTGCGCAAGCACAAGGTGGATATGTACATCTGCGGGCACATCCACAACTTCCAGCATGTACGCGTGGCAGGCAGCGACATCGACTATATCACCAATTCCGCCGGTTCGCTCGCCCGCAAGGTGAAGCCCATCGAAGGAACCGTATTCTGCAGCCCCGAACCGGGTTTCTCCATTGTATCGGCCAGCAAAAAGACACTGGAACTGCGCATGATTGACAAGAAAGGAAATGTACTGCACACGGTGACGCGCAGCAAATAACCTACTAAACTCTTCGCGACAGAAAATCCGGAAATGTTGAAGAAAATACAGTCACACTGAAGAATACATCGAAAAGTTTTCAAAACAAAACAGAAAAGGATCTTGCAGGAGATAATAGATGAACTGTAATATTATCACCGAATACGAAAAAGCTTGTACTTGCGGGATAAAGGGAAATCATGATTTCCCTTTATCCCGCAAGTCATCCTTGGGTATGGTCGTCTCACTGCCGTCACGCGTAGCTATGTAGTGAGGAGACATGATTTCGATGCCTGCTTCGTTGAAAACATCCTGGATATTCTGATGCAAATCAGAGTAAATCTGGCTAAGGCTGTTGGCATCCCTGATATAGGCATTCACTTGATAAACCGGATAATAATCCTGAAGGGAAGTTTCCAATATAAACGGGCGGGGATCATCTATCACTCCAGGGGTATTCAATGCAGCCTCTATCAACAGCTGGTGTGTCTTCCGCCACGGAACATCGTAGCCAATACTGACCTCCGAATGGATAATCAATCCATACTCACGGGCAGACTGGCTGTAATTGACCGTATGGGAAGACATGATGAAAGAGTTCGGAATGGTCACCACCTCATTCTTCGGGGTACGGATGCGGGTGACAAGCGGCGTTTTCTCAATGATGTTGCCCGTAGTGTCGTTCAGCTTGATGCGGTCACCCAGCTTGAAAGGTCGCATGTAGGTTATGACCAGCCCTGCAATGATATTGCCGATAACTGTACTGGAGCCGAGCGAAACAATCAAGCCGACAAACACAGAGATTCCCTGGAAGACTCCCGACTTGGAACCCGGCAAATAAGGGTAAATCATGGCAATCATAAACGCATAAAGCAAGAAGCGCACAATGTGATAGGTAGGAATGGCCCAATCCGGATAGAAGCCGTTTATCTTCAGCCGTTCAGCCTGCACCTCATTGGCAAGATAGCGCACCAGTCTGACTAAATACTTCACCGCATAGCATATCACAAAGATAGTGAACAGATTGGGTATATAGTCGGTTATTCCATTCAGAATGACCTTTATAGGATTCCAGATGTAGGAGAATAATGTATAAGCCAAACTCTTGGTCTGAGGGAAAATGGAGAATAACAGTGGAACTGTCAGCAACAACTGCAACAGCATGACCACATAACGCACCAGATTGGCAGCAAACACCAGCAGGTTGACCTGCTTCTGCGTATCCAACAATTCATAATCCTGAATGGAGATCGGTTTCAGTTTGGTATCCTTCAGTTTCTGGATGCGTAGTTTGAGCTTTCTGAACAGCCAGTTAGTAAACTTGAATAGGAAGAATTGTCCTACAAGCACCAGGATAAAATACAAGATGCGTTTACCCAACTGCCACAAGCTATGCTCCTTCTGCATGGCTTTTAGTTTGTCCACCACGACATGCCTCTTGCTGGCGGCCAGCTGGTCGCGAGTACAGTTTTCCCACAAAGCATCCTGATCGGTAAAGGAAATGATGACCTTTTCGCCATACATCAAGTCCGTAACAATATCCGTACTCTCCAAATAAACAGAGTCCGGACGCAGACTGAAACGCGTGCCCAATGCTTCGATGACGCTACTTACATCCTTGGCCCGCTGCTGAGGCGTATGCCCTCCACGCTTGGCATATAGATAGAACAAGGTGTCCTTCTCTACCACCACCGGAATACCCGGCGTCACCGTCCGCAACGAATCAATGCGTTGTTTCTGCAATGCCAGTTTCACCGAATCGGCCGCATAGCCCGCCAACTTCATCTGCTCCATTTCCATCCGCAAATTCGCCTCGTTCAGCCGGGCTGTTTCCAACTCCCGCCGGACAAGCGACAACTGAATCGAATCGGAGTCGGTCCTTGCCACTGTGACACTCCCCACACTATCCTCCCCTAAAACACTGAGCACTTTATCTACCAGCTGAGCTGACACTCCGCCCGCCAGCATCAACAGCCAACTAAGACAGAAAGTACGGATAACCTTCATATATAAACTTCTTGATTTGATTCTTTAATTATGCAAGCATACCCAATAAATGCTCCAAACATACAGAATGTTTTTAACTTCCTATCCTAATCAACATAACTTTTTCATGCAAACATGAAAATTCTATATCCAGTTTGCATTATCTTTGTACTCAAAATTGACATACTTATGGATATATTGTTTCTTGTCGGAGGACTGCTCCTCATTCTTTTGGGTGCCAATGGCTTGACAGATGGTGCCGCATCCGTTGCCAAACGTTTCCATATACCGTCCATCGTCATCGGGCTCACCATTGTTGCCTTCGGTACTTCCGCACCGGAACTCACCGTCAGCATCTCCTCTGCTCTCAAAGGCAGTGTAGACATTGCCATTGGTAATGTGGTGGGAAGCAATACGTTCAATACCCTGATGATTGTGGGTTGTACAGCCCTTTTTGCCCCGATAGCCATCACCCGCAATACACTGAAACGCGAAATACCCCTTTGCATCCTTTCATCCTTCGTCCTGCTGATTTGTGCCAACGATGTCTTTCTGGACGGCGGTGGGGAGAACATACTCAGCATCACCGACGGCCTATTGCTGCTATGCTTCTTTGCCATTTTCCTGAGTTATACTTTTGCCATCGCAAAAAGGGATGGAAGTATGAAGGAACCGGAAAAAGAGCACTTGCAGGAAGAAGACGAAATCAGACTGTTACCCGCGTGGAAGTCTACCCTATACATTCTCGGCGGACTTACCGGCCTCATCATCGGAGGTAATTTCTTTGTAGACGGCGCCAGCGGCATAGCCCGCGGATTGGGTGTCAGCGAATCCATCATCGGCCTTACGCTCGTAGCAGGCGGCACATCACTGCCCGAACTTGCCACCTCCATCGTAGCCGCCTTGAAGAAAAACCCCGAAATAGCCATCGGAAACGTCATCGGAAGCAATCTCTTCAATATATTCTTTGTGCTGGGTTGTTCGGCCTCCATCACTCCACTGCGTCTGACGGGCATCACCAATTTCGATTTGTGGGTACTTGTTGGGGCCAGCCTCCTGCTTTGGCTGTTCGGTGTCTTTTTCGGGAAACGCATCATCACCCGGCTGGAAGGGAGCATTCTGATTCTCTGCTACATTGCCTACACAGCGGTACTGATATACAACCTCTAACAGCAAATTTACAGACACTCTACGCGGTATTTTAAAGATTATCACGTATCTTTAAATAAGGCAAGCTGCATCTCGGCATAAAAAATAAGCAAGCTTATTTTGTTCTACTCTCAGTTTGCATTACCTTTGCCACCTCAATATTGAACAACTATGGCAATTACAATCAAGAAAGTAACCACAAGACGGGAATTGAAACGCTTTATCCGTTTCAACTACCTGCTATACAAAAACAACCCTTATTCCGTCCCCGACCTTTTCGATGACATGCTCAACACCTTCAACAAGAAGAAAAACGCTGCATTTGAATTTTGTGAAGCCGACTATTTCCTGGCTTATCGGGAAGGTAAAATCGTAGGACGTGTAGCTGCCATCATCAACCACAAGGCAAACCAAACCTGGAACAAAAAGGAAGTCCGCTTCGGCTGGATAGACTTCATCGACGATGCGGAAGTCTCCGATGCCCTGATTCGCACCGTGGAAGAATGGGGAAAAGAACGGGGAATGACACATATACAAGGCCCGCTGGGATTCACAGACTTCGATGCCGAAGGTATGCTTATCGAAGGATTCGACCAGCTCAGCACCATGGCCACCATTTATAACTATCCCTACTATCCGCAACATATGGAGCGCATGGGATTTGAGAAGGATGCCGATTGGGTGGAGTACAAAATCTACATTCCGGATGCCATACCCGACAAGCACAAGCGCATCTCCGACCTCATCCAGCGCAAGTATAACCTCAAGATAAAGAAATACATATCGGCCAAGAAGATTGCCCAAGACTACGGTCAGGCCATCTTCGAACTGATGAACGAAGCCTATCAGCCCCTCTACGGTTATTCTGCACTGAGCCAACGGCAGATTGACCAATACGTCAAGATGTACCTGCCCATCCTCGACCTTCGCATGGTGACACTGATTACCGATGCCGATGACCAGCTGCTTGCCGTAGGCATTTCTATGCCATCCCTCGCCGAAGCGTTGCAAAAAGCCCACGGGCGCCTGCTTCCTATGGGTTGGTATCACCTGGCCAAGACCATCTTCTTGAAGAAATATCCCAAAATGCTCGACTTGCTGCTGGTTGCCGTAAAACCGGAATATCAGAACAAGGGCGTCAATGCACTGCTGTTCTCCGACCTTATCCCCGTCTATCAGCAACTTGGTTTCGAGTATGCCGAAAGTAATCCGGAGCTGGAATTGAACGGCAAAGTACAAGCGCAATGGGAGTACTTCAAGACGGAACAGCACAAACGGAGAAGATGCTTTGTGAAGGGAATAAAATAAATTCTAAATCCAGAATATAAGCTTGTCAGAAGTCCATAAAAGACATTATTTTTTTGCGAACCCCCGAATTTCTCATTACCTTTGTCGCAATGCGCAATATGAAGGAATAACGTACTTATGGAAGATAACAACAATATGACCCTGCCGCTGGAAGAAGCAGACAACAATATCACAGAGAGCCCCGTTTCCAGCGTAGAATATACCGACGACAACATCCGCCACCTGGACGACATGGAGCATATCCGTGTCCGTTCCGGTATGTACATAGGCCGTCTGGGCGACGGCTCACAGAACGACGACGGTATCTATGTGTTGCTGAAAGAAGTGATGGACAACAGCATCGACGAGTTCAAGATGGGTGCCGGAAAGCGTATAGAAGTGACTATAGAAGACGGCCTGCGCGTCAGCGTGCGCGACTATGGACGAGGCATCCCGCAAGGCAAACTGGTAGAGGCAGTCAGCAAACTGAATACCGGGGGTAAATATGACTCGAAGGCTTTCAAGAAAAGTGTCGGACTGAATGGCGTGGGCATCAAGGCGGTCAATGCGCTGAGTAGCCGTTTCGAGGTACGCAGCTACCGCGACGACAAAGTACGTACCGTCATCTTCGAGAAAGGAACGCTGTTGAGTGATGTGACCGAAGACTCGACAGAAGAAAACGGAACTTATATCTTCTTTGAACCGGACAACACGCTCTTCTACAACTATTCCTTCCAGAACCAGTTCGTAGAAACCCTGCTGCGCAACTACACCTACCTGAATACGGGCCTCACCTTCATTTACAACGGACAGCGCATCGTCTCCCGCCACGGGCTGGAGGACTTGCTGAAAGACAACATGACCAGCGAAGGCCTTTACGACATCATCCACTTGAAAGGAGAGGACATCGAGATTGCCTTCACACATACCAATCAATACGGTGAAGAGTACTACTCCTTTGTCAACGGGCAGCACACCACCCAAGGCGGTACACACCAGACTGCCTTAAAGGAACACATTGCCCGTACCATCAAGGAATTCTACAACAAGAACCAGGAGTATGCCGACATACGCAACGGACTGGTAGCCGCCATCGCCATCGACGTGGAAGAACCCATGTTCGAAAGCCAGACCAAAACGAAACTGGGCAGCAACAACATGTGGCCTGCCGCGCCGCAGGAGCACAAGCCCGCCGGCCCCACAGTAAACAAATACGTAGGAGACTTCATCAAGACGGAAGTGGACAATTACCTCCACAAGAACCCGCTTGTGGCCGAAGTGATGCTGCAAAAGATACAGGACTCCGAGAAAGAGCGCAAAGCCATTGCCGGCGTCAACAAGCTGGTACGCGAGCGCGCCAAGAAAGCCAACCTGCACAACCGCAAGCTGCGCGACTGCCGTTACCACTTGAGTGACGGTAAAGGCAAGGATCAGGAAACCGAATCCTGTATCTTCATTACCGAGGGAGACTCTGCCAGCGGCTCCATCACCAAGAGCCGTGACGTGAATACCCAAGCAGTATTCAGCCTGCGTGGTAAACCGCTAAATACCTACGGACTGACCAAGAAAGTAGTTTATGAAAACGAAGAATTCAACCTGCTCCAAGCAGCCTTGAATATAGAAGACGGCATAGAAACACTGCGCTACAACAAAGTCATCGTAGCCACCGATGCCGATGTGGACGGCATGCATATCCGCCTGCTGATTATCACCTTCTTCCTGCAGTTCTTCCCCGACCTGATAAAGAAGGGACATGTATACATCCTGCAAACTCCGCTCTTCCGCGTGCGCAACAAGAAGAAGACAAGCTATTGCTACACTGAGGAGGAACGTGTGAAAGCCATTGAAGAACTAGGTCCCAACCCCGAAATCACCCGATTCAAAGGTCTGGGAGAAATCTCGCCCGACGAGTTCAAGCATTTTATCGGCAAGGACATGCGTCTGGAGCAAGTGTCGCTGCGCAAGACAGACCTCGTAAAGGAACTGCTGGAATTCTACATGGGTAAGAATACCATGGAACGGCAAAACTTTATTATCAACAACTTGGTTATAGAAGAAGACTTGGCATCATGAGAAGAGCTATCTTTCCGGGAACATTCGACCCATTTACTATCGGACACTCCTCGGTAGTGAGCCGTGCACTAACTTTCATCGACGAAATCGTTATAGGAATCGGCATCAATGAAAACAAGAACACGTATTTCCCCCTGGAAAAGCGCGAACAGATGATACGGGACTACTACCGGAATGAGCCGCGCATCATTGTGCAGTCATACGATTGCCTGACCATCGACTTTGCCCGGCAGGTAGATGCCAGCCTAATTATACGCGGCATACGCACCGTCAAGGATTTCGAATATGAGGAAACCATTGCCGACATCAACCGCAAACTGACCGGCATAGAAACCATCCTGCTCTTCACCGAGCCGGAACTTACCTGCGTCAGCTCCACCACTGTGCGCGAACTACTGCAATACGGCAAGGACATCAGCATGTTCATACCGGAAGGAATGGAGATTAGGGATTAAGGATTAGGAATTAAAATGGAGATGATGAAGAAACTATTTACTATTATAATATGTATATGCGCGATGACGGCGCAAGCGCAAAAGCCGAATAATGAAGCCCTGCGCAAACTACAGATGGCAGAGTTTGCCATCACCAACCTCTATGTGGACAAGGTGGATGAAGACAAGCTGGTGGAAGAAGCCATCATCAAGATGCTGGCACAACTCGACCCGCACTCCACCTACAACAATGCCGAAGAAGTAAAGAAAATGAACGAGCCGTTACAAGGCAATTTCGAGGGCATCGGTGTACAATTTCAGATGATAGAAGATACCCTGCTTGTGATACAACCCGTCAGCAACGGTCCTTCCGAGAAAGTGGGTATCCTTGCCGGTGACCGTATCGTAGCCGTCAACGACAGTGCCATTGCCGGAGTAAAAATGAGCACGGAAGATATTATGAGCCGCCTGCGCGGACCGAAAGACTCGGAAGTGAAACTGACCATCGTACGCCGTGGCGTGGAAGACCAGCTGTACTTCAACGTAAAACGTGACAAAATTCCCATCCTCAGTCTGGATGCCTCTTACATGATACAACCCAAAATTGGCTATATACGCATCAACCGCTTTGGAGCAACCACTGCTGAAGAATTTGCAGAAGCCCTGAAAAGCCTGCAGAAAAAGGGGATGAAAGACCTAATCCTCGACCTGCAAGGAAACGGAGGAGGGTATCTGAATGCCGCCATCGACCTTGCCAACGAGTTTCTCAAGCAAAAAGAACTCATTGTCTACACCGAAGGAAGGGCTTCGCGCCGCAGTGATTTCTTTGCCAAAGGTACGGGCAACTTCAAGAACGGACGCCTCATCGTATTGGTGGACGAGTACTCCGCTTCTGCCAGCGAAATCGTGACCGGGGCCATTCAGGACTGGGACAGAGGTGTGATAGTAGGGCGCCGCACATTCGGTAAGGGACTGGTACAGCGTCCTATCGACCTGCCGGACGGTTCCATGATTCGTCTGACCATAGCCCGTTACTATACCCCTTCGGGGCGTTGCATCCAGAAGCCTTACGACAGTACCGCCAACCTCGATGGTCGTCTGAGTGGAGAAAACAGTCAGGATAAATATAATCAGGAACTGATAGACCGCTTCAATCATGGAGAAATGATTCATGCGGACAGTATCCATTTTGCCGACTCCCTGAAAGTGCAGACCAAACGTATGGGGCGTACCGTTTACGGAGGTGGAGGTATCATGCCCGACTTTTTCGTCCCCATCGACACTACCCAGTACACAGACTATCACCGCAATCTCGTAGCCAAAGGCGTGGTTATCAAAGCCACTACCGGCTACATCGAGAAACACCGGAAGGAGCTGCAGAACAAATACAAGAAATTTGAAGCCTTCAACGAGAAATTCGAGATAGACGATAACTTCCTTGCCGAAATACGTGCGCTTGCCGACAAGGAGAAAATCAAGTTTGACGAGAAACAGTACCACCAATCCCTACCGCTCATCAAGACACAACTCAAAGCCTTGATTGCCCGTGACCTATGGGACATGAACGAATACTTCCAGGTGATGAACAATACGAACCAGAGCGTACAGCAAGCTCTAAAAGTGTTGAATGACGACATTTACAGTACCATTATTCAATAGCCGGCTTGAAACCGACATTAGGCGCGGATTATGCGGAATACGTAAACTAAATCCGCGTAATCCGCGCCTAAAATTATTCTCCAAACAGCCATTTATTCAACCACTTGTTGACATAGATATTGACCACAGCACATCCTGCACCGATTGCAGCCCCCGCCAATACATCCGACGGATAATGCACTCCCTCGTTCATACGGGAAACTCCCACGGAACAAGCCCACAAGGCAGACGGAGCTATCACATACCATTTAGGATACTTCACACTGAGCGAGGTGGCAAGGGCAAAAGCCGTTGCCGTATGCCCGGAAGGAAAAGACGGGCTGCCTTCATGACTATATGCATGTACTCTGTCGGGATATTTATCATAAGGACGTTCACGACCCACCAGATACTTCATTCCATAAGTCACAACAAAAGCCCCCGCCACACTTGTACCTACGTAGACCGCATCTTTCAGCAAACCCTTATCATGTTTTATCCAAGCGGCAACGGCCATCGCCACCGGAACACCGACAGCAATATAGGGCTCCGAACGTGAAATTATCTTATTATAGTTACGGACAAACTTGCCATCCCAACTGTTAACCCGGTGCAAAGTGTTGATATCCCAATTCTGTGCCGAAAGACCGGATACAACAAGGCAGATAAAATATACAAAAAAACAGCCTTTTTCATAAGTCCTTTATACTAGTTTGACGCAAAGATAGGACAAATAGATAGAGTTTTCACAAAAAAATTCTATCTTTGTTGCCACATTTATAATAATTTGCTAATCATTTCATGAGACTGGAAACTTACTGCAACCGACAGATTGATTGTGTGGTATGTCCTCAAAAATCAGAAGAAGTATTGGTTTACCGCCACTATCCCAAGGGACAACATTTCTCTGCTGAAAAGTGCACACAGAACTGCATGATATTTATGCTGAAAGGCGAATTACTTGTAAACAGTAACGAATATCCGGGCACCACTCTCCAAAGTCGCCAGCTCATCCTGCAAGCCATCGGCTCCAAAGTAGAGCTCTTGGCTCTAACCGAAGTGGAATATATTGTCTATTGGTTCACCGAGCTCCCCCTAATTTGCGAAGAGCGTTACAAAGAGATACTGAAACGCTCGGAAGCCCCCTTGATTTACACCCCGCTTACAGCAATTCCCATGCTCGAAGGACTTCTGAAAAGCCTTGCCTGCTACCTCAACGAGCAGCCTTATGCGTGCAGCAAATACATTGAAATGAAATGCCAGGAACTGGCATACATATTAACATGCTACTATCCACTACACCAAATCAGTACATTTTTCTACCCCATCAGCACTTATACGGAAAGCTTCCAGTATTTCGTCATGCAGAACTACGACAAAGTGAAGAATGTGGAGGAGTTTGCCCACCTCGGCGGATATACCACCACCACATTCCGCCGTATGTTTAAAAACATGTATGGGGTCCCGGTATATGAGTGGATTCTGGACAAGAAACGCGAAGGAATTCTGAACGACCTGCAATATACCAAACAACGCATTTCAGTCATCAGCGCCCGCTATGGCTTTGATTCCCTATCCCACTTTGCCCACTTCTGCAAAGACTCTTTCGGAGACACACCCCGCGCCCTGAGAAAACGTTTGGCAAACGGAGAAAAGATTTCCATTATCTGCAAAGAGCAAGGCAAAGACCAGGAGGACGAGTAAACCTTTTACTTGTCCGCAAACTTCGCATCCTGCCGGATTACGGAATTATTTCTTTAATCGCTTGCTTTATCGCTGGATTTCTCCTATTTTTGCGAAACATTTACAGAAGTATCCTGATAGAACAAATTTTCAAACTATTAAATAACTTAAATTCAATCATTTATGTGGTTAAGTAATTCATCTGTAGGAAGGAAAGTGGTGATGAGCGTTACCGGTATCGCCCTTGTCCTGTTTCTGACATTTCACATGGCGATGAACCTGGTTGCATTAGTCTCGGCTAATGGCTACAACATGGTTTGTGAGTTCTTGGGAGCAAACTGGTACGCATTGGTGGCTACGGTAGGTCTGGCTGCCTTATTCATCATCCACATCATCTACGCTTTCTGGTTGACTATGCAGAACCGTAAGGCACGTGGTAGCGAACGCTATGCCGTTACGGAAAAGCCCAAGACTGTGGAATGGGCTTCTCAAAACATGCTCGTATTGGGTATCATCGTAATCGTAGGTTTGGGCCTGCACCTCGTAAACTTTTGGGCTAAAATGCAGCTTCCCGAGTTGATGCACAACATGGGCATGCATGCCGACACCCTCACGCTGGCATATGCAGCCAACGGTGTCTATCACATTCAGAACACCTTCAGCAATCCGGTATTCGTAGTGCTTTACCTTGTTTGGCTGGGCGCATTGTGGTTCCACCTCACTCACGGTTTCTGGAGCTCCATGCAGTCTTTGGGCTGGAACAACAAAGTATGGATTAACCGTTGGAAATGTATCTCCAACATCTATTCTACTATCGTTGTCCTCTGCTTCGCTCTGGTAGTTGTCGTATTCTTTGCAAAATCATTGTGCGGCGCTTGCTAAATTCAAATTGTAAATGACTAAATTGTAAATTGCATTATGACTAAGATAGATTCTAAAATACCGGAAGGACCGGTGGCTGAGAAATGGACCAATTATAAGGCTCACCAAAAATTAGTAAACCCTGCCAACAAACGTCGTCTGGACATCATCGTAGTAGGAACCGGACTTGCCGGTGCCAGTGCTGCCGCCTCTCTGGGCGAAATGGGTTTCAGAGTATTCAACTTCTGTATCCAGGACTCTCCGCGCCGTGCACACTCCATCGCTGCACAAGGTGGTATCAATGCTGCTAAGAATTACCAAAACGACGGTGACTCTGTGTACCGTCTGTTCTACGATACAGTAAAAGGTGGCGACTACCGTGCCCGCGAAGCCAACGTTTACCGTCTGGCTGAAGTATCCAACAATATTATCGACCAATGCGTTGCACAAGGTGTTCCTTTCGCCCGCGAATACGGCGGTACACTGGACAACCGTTCTTTCGGTGGTGCCCAAGTATCACGTACTTTCTACGCTAAAGGTCAGACCGGACAGCAGCTGTTGCTGGGTGCATACTCTGCATTGAGCCGCCAGGTGAACGTAGGTACCGTAAAACTGTACACCCGCTACGAAATGGAAGATGTTGTCCTCATTGACGGACGTGCCCGCGGTATCATTGCAAAGAACCTCGTTACCGGTAAATTGGAACGTTTTGCCGCCCACGCTGTGGTAATCGCTACCGGTGGTTACGGCAATACCTACTTCCTTTCTACCAATGCAATGGCATGTAACTGCTCTGCTGCAATGGCTTGCTACCGTAAAGGTGCCTGGTTTGCCAACCCTGCTTACGTACAGATTCACCCCACTTGTATTCCGGTTCACGGTGACAAGCAGTCTAAACTGACTTTGATGTCCGAATCTCTGCGTAACGATGGGCGTATCTGGGTTCCGAAGAAGCTGGAAGATGCCAAGAAACTGCAGGAAGGTACACTGCAAGGAAAAGATATTCCCGAGGAAGACCGCGACTACTACCTGGAACGCCGTTATCCGGCATTCGGTAACCTCGTTCCGCGTGACGTTGCCAGCCGCGCTGCCAAAGAACGCTGCGACAAGGGCTTCGGCGTGAACAACACCGGTCTTGCCGTATTCCTTGACTTCTCCGAAGCTATCAACCGCCTGGGTAAAGATGTCGTTGCACAACGTTACGGCAACCTCTTCGATATGTATGAAGAAATCACTGATGTCAGCCCATACGAAAACCCGATGATGATTTATCCGGCTATCCACTATACCATGGGTGGTATCTGGGTTGACTACGAACTGATGACCTCCATCAAGGGACTGTTCGCCATCGGTGAATGTAACTTCTCCGACCACGGTGCAAACCGCCTCGGTGCTTCCGCCCTGATGCAAGGTCTGGCCGATGGTTACTTCGTATTGCCTTACACTATCCAGAACTATCTGGCCGACCAGATTACAGTTCCCCGTTTCTCTACCGACCTGCCCGAATTTGCAGCTGCAGAAAAGGCCGTTCAGGAGAAGATTGACTGGATGATGAACATCAAGGGTAAGAAGTCTGTAGACTCTATCCACAAGGAACTGGGCCACATTATGTGGGAATATGTAGGTATGGGACGTACGGCCGAAGGCTTGAAGGAAGGTCTGAAGAAGCTGAAAGAAGTCCGCAAGGAGTTCGAGAAAGAACTGTTCATCCCGGGCGACAAGGAAGGTATGAATGTAGAACTCGACAAGGCTATCCGTCTGTACGACTTCATCACTATGGGCGAGCTGGTTGCTTACGATGCACTGAACCGTAACGAAAGCTGCGGTGGTCACTTCCGTGAAGAATATCAGACTGAAGAAGGCGAAGCCAAGCGTGACGATGAAAACTACTTCTACGTGGCTTGCTGGGAATATCAGGGTTCTGACGAAAAGGAACCGGTATTGCTGAAAGAGCCGCTGGTTTACGAAGCAATCAAGGTACAGACTCGTAACTACAAGAGCTAATCGGGAAGTTGAACATTTAAAGAATTAAAGAAAATGGATAAAAATATATCATTTACGCTCAAGGTATGGCGCCAGAAGGGTCCGAAAGCAAAAGGCGCTTTTGAAACATACCAAATGAAAGATATCCCGGGCGATACTTCATTCCTCGAAATGCTGGATATCCTGAACGAACAGCTGATTTCTGAAGGTAAAGAACCGGTTGTATTCGACCACGACTGCCGCGAAGGTATCTGCGGTATGTGTTCGCTCTACATCAACGGACACCCCCACGGTCCTGCAACCGGCGCTACGACTTGCCAGATTTATATGCGTCGTTTCAACGACGGCGATACCATCACTGTTGAACCGTGGCGCTCTGCCGGTTTCCCGGTTATCAAGGACTTGATGGTCGACCGTACGGCCTACGACAAGATTATGCAGGCAGGCGGCTACGTCAGCGTACGTACCGGTGCTCCCCAGGATGCCAACGCTATCCTGATTCCGAAGCCCATCGCTGACGAGGCTATGGATGCTGCCAGCTGTATCGGTTGTGGTGCTTGTGTGGCTGCTTGTAAGAACGGTTCTGCTATGCTGTTCGTTTCTGCCAAAGTGAGCCAGCTGAACCTGTTGCCCCAAGGCAAACCGGAAGCATTGCGCCGTGCCAAGGCTATGTTGAGCAAGATGGACGAACTCGGTTTCGGTAACTGTACCAATACCCGTGCGTGCGAAGCTGAATGCCCGAAGAATGTTTCCATCAGCAACATTGCTCGTTTGAACCGCGACTTTATCATTGCGAAACTGAAAGACTAATCCGGTCTTTCTGCAAATAATATAGGATGCGCTTCGGATAAACCTTTTGAGCAAGCTCAGATTTATCACTCAGCTTTCACTATATTTGATTAATATCACAAGAGACTCCTCTGCCGGGAAACCGCCGGAGGAGTTTTTTATGACATGCCGCTTACTTCAGATAAAATTGCCGGCACGCAAGCTACGGGGAGAAGCCCCGAAATTCTTTTTGCAGAAATTGGAAAAATGAGGCAGCGATTCAAAGCCATATTTATAGCAAATCTCTGATATGGAAGCATCCGTATAACGAAGTTCGTAAACCACACTTTCCTTCCTCCGTTCCATCATCCACTCGTACACCGGTTGATGAAAAACAGAATTGAATATACGCCGGAAAGTAGCCACTGTATATCCTCCCAGCTGGGCAAATTCCTCTACTGTCTTGACTTTGGCATGATTCTGCAAGACAAAGTAATGGAAGGAATTAGTATACTGGGCAAGAGGATGTATCAGCATGGAAAGCTCATAGTCGGAGTAATAATTTCCAAGAATGAAAGCAAGTTCTTTTCGTTTGAAACAAAGCATTTCCCGGCAAATTTTCTCCTCGGACAAATAGGCCTTGGAACTTTCCAGAAAGAGCTGCAATTCGGGAGTAATGGTCAAAGGACAGAATATCAATGGAGGGGTAATCTCTTTCATGATATGGTTATACCGGTCCTCACAGAAGAATTCAGGCTTACTGAACCGGTAACAAACGCATTCCACATCCGTCATGGCAAGTATTTCGTACTTGGAACCAATAGCTTGAAGGATGAACTCACCTGCATGCAACACAGTTCCCGCATACTCCTTACTGTTAACAAGCACTTCTCCTTGCAGCAGAAAAATTACAATATTTTCCTCACACTTCCGTGCCGGCAGATGGAATCCTCTGGGGTGAGAAGCATATATTATTGCATTGTCCACAGCCTTGGGACATTGAGCGCATTGTTTTTTACCTCCGCAAGCAGAAGAGTTGGGCATCGGCAAGTAGATTTGTTTGTTTGTTGCAGTGACAAAAATAGATAAATAATACTCATAAAAGAAACATTCCCCGAAAACTTTCATAAAGAAGTCTCGGGGAATGAATAAAATAGAAGCAATTCAGTTTTGCGGACAGTACCCGTTTCTATTTACACAAAATTATGGATACTGCCTTTTATTTTTCCACATTCGTATCATCAGCCGTACTCCACGGACCAACTTCAGGTACAAAGGTTACTTTTGCCGCCTTATTGGCCAGCGTCAGCGTATAACGTATCTTTTTGCCTTCACCCCAGGCTTGTGTACCATCCAAGTCAATGGCGGAAGTTACAGTATCAAGAAGAACGTCTTTCTCATAGATGTCATAGACAACATTGATTTTGGCGTTCGTATCCAACGTCTGGGGCATCAACATCCAGGCTGTATTCACTTCCACACCCGTTGTATTCACTTCCAATGCACCACCGTCAATCGTATGTGCATAAGTAGCCGTTCCTTCCTGTGACTTCCATGTTGAATCATCAAAACCATAAGTTCCCTTATTGTGCACACCGGATATTGTAAGTGTTTTCAGTTTATAAGTCAAAGCGTCGGCTGCCTTGACAGTGAAATTTATTTGCGTCAGTATATGGCCGAATTTCAAAGATACCCCACTGGCATTTGATGCCTTGGTTGCATCCATCGCTTTCGCGGCTACCAAGTCCGTTTGGGTAACTACATCCGCTACCGTATAAGTAATGGAAGGATATATAGCACCAGCAGCCGGTTGATTGTACGTCAAGGCCCCGGTACCCGGATTCCCGTAAGCAAAGAACTGCAAGTTATCCGTCATTGGCCAATAATATGTTCCCCCAGTCAAACTCCAGTCGGGAGCACTATAAGTTACCTTAACATCTGCCATGAATTCCTTCATTGCATCAAAAGTCGCAACAGAGGCCATTGTTGTTGCTCCCGTATTATAAGCATACACAGTGAACCCTACCTTCTGCAATTCCGGCAAATCAGTCACTGCGGCTCTCGTAGTGTTACCCACTACTGTTCCCAATTTAATCTCCGCCTTTTGTCCGGCATTCTCTATCTCCTCACTTTCCGAGCAACTCATTACTGCTGCTGCAGCCAAAGCCAAAAATAAAACCTTCTTCATAATTGTCTGTTATTAAAGTTAATATATTTATTTGTCTGTTTGCTATCAATTCACCGGTAGCTCCACATCCGTCTCATCATCCCAATCATCCACATCGCCACCAATCCCTCCATCTCCTTCATCGGTTCCCGGTTCCAAATCATCCACCACAACCTTGTCCTCCGGTACGGGAACCTCGATATGGATTTCCGACCCAGGAACGCCCACATCAGGTTCTTCTTCGCCTCCTCCCGAGGGAGGAGCTGTTTCAATCACTTCCGTGATATCCACCTTCACCTCTTGAACCGTTTTATCTCGTTTCACAATCTTCAATGTCAGCAACATAGGACTATCCGCACGGGTCTTGGCATCTTTCAGTAATACAAAACTGGAGAAATACCCCCATAAAAGCCCGTTTTCACGCTTTGTATTCACACATATAGGTACCTCGCTCAAATGGCAAGCACGGTTGCCTATAAAGTAACTTCCGTTCAAGCCGTCCACATGGCAGATGATACTCGATATTCTATCCCATCCTTCCACCTTTATATCAAAGGAATAATGGTTCACTACCGCTTCCGGCTTCCAGTTCAACGGAAGCGCCACATCACTCTGCCTTATTTCCACCTCGTCCAAAGCCACCACATACAAAGGGTCGGGCGACCAAACCATATCTTCGTGTATATCCAGCCCCGTACAGTGTCCCGTAAAAGCCTCAATCGTCTCATAACTCTCGTCGCCCCGTATCTGTATACTCTCCGTATTGAAGTTATAGGCCACCACCGCATACCTCCCCGGCGGTACCTTCACCTCACCCCCTTCGGCAGGCAGATAACTTTCAACCTTTCTCCTCTGAGTATCTTTCGGATAGAAGATAATCCGCATGGTCTGCGGCAGCTTATCCGTCACCCCTTTCCAATCCAATTTAATCTGTACTCCGCTAACGGGATAATCATCCAGCATATCGCGGAAGTCACAGCTTCCCAGCATTGGCAACAGTCCGAAGAACAGCCAGAGAATCATATGCCGTGCATCTTTCATACCACTCATCTCCCCGACGTTAGAAGCCACACCAAAGAAACTTTTGCTTTTGTCGGCCCGATAAAGCGATACTTTCCACTCCTGACCCAAACCAAGTCATTTCCATAAGAAGTATATTTCCGGTACTCCGTATCCAAGTATCCAATACCCACACTGAATTCAATCGCCAGATGCCGAGCCAGTGGACGCACATATCCATAAGTTATTCCAGCAGCAGCGTAATACTTCCCCCGGTATCCCTTCTCCTTTTTCAACTGAAAATCATAGGTACCTCCTTCGGCATATGCTCCCAGGAAATGTCCGAACAATATTCCATGCGTATAGCGGTTTCCCAACCAGTAACGTACCTCTGTCCCTCCCGAAAGGAACTGATAACAGAAACCACATCCGCTGTCAGACCACCAAGGACATTTGTACTCAACATTCAAAGACCACCTCTTTCTCAATGGCAGCTCCACTTCTATGTTCGGAGCCAAGGCCAGGTCGTAAAGCAAATTACTTTTTTTAACGCCAGCACCGTTTTACAAGTATGGCTATGAGATTCCGCCGACTTATTCTGCCCTATTACCTGCCCCGACATCATGCAAAAAAGGAGTAGCCAAAGAACATATATAAGAATGCGTTTTCCCATAATTTCGCGTTGTATACAAACAAAAGTAGAAGATAATTACCGAATAAAATCCACTTTCCATCACTCTTTTCAAAGGCTGAAAGGTTCTGTGAAACGATTGAAACAGATTTGCAACTTTTGCCTTATCCGGGACGCTGTGAATAGATTCTTTCCATACTCTCTCAAAAAGTCAATCCGTGTGCGAAAACAGTAAAATTCAGTGAAAGAAATACAAAAGAAGTAGCAGAATCATTCTGAAATTTGGAAGATAACAATGGAAACCTTACATTTGTAATGTGATTTTTTTCATAGTATTAGATTTAAGGTTAACAAAGGTTGGAGTACGGCGGTACTCCTTTTTTTATACCCATACGTTTCTCCGAATGACAAAAAATAGCTATCTTCGATGGCTTTTATAACTGTTAAAGAAGAAAACATCACCACTTGAGCCCATTATGAAAAAACCGGTACTCGCATTGCTTTCCATAATCCTACTTACCGCAGGATGTTCCCAACGGCCTGCCACCACCAAGATACCCCTGACCAGCGCACACCGTGGTGCGGCCACCATTGCTCCCGAAAACACAATGGCATCCGTAGATTCGTGCATCAAATACGGTGTAGGCAATATAGAATGCGATGTCTGCATCAGTAAGGACAGTGTCTTCTACGTACTGCACGATTCCACCCTCGACCGTACCACCAACGGTACCGGCGCCATCTCCCAATGGCTGTCCGCCGACATCGACACACTGGATGCCGGCTCTTGGTTTGCGCCCCGATTTGCCGGACAACGGGTACTACGCCTTACCGACCTGCTACGCAAGGCCAAAGAGCACGGTTTAAGAATCACCATCGACTACCGCAACGGCGGTCTGCACCAATTACTGAATCTGATAAAGGACGAAGGCATGCTGGAAAACTGCAACTTCACCTTCAGCAAGGAGTATCATGCCAAATGCTTCAGAAAAATGGCACCCGAGGTAAGAACCCTGCAAGCCTACATCAAAAGTGAAAAGGACATAGAGCATGTCGTAAAGGAACTGCATCCCGACATCGCTGTCGTCTGGATTGACTCCCTTACCCCGCAATTCGTAAAGAAATGCCGCGAGCACAACCTGCAGGTACTGGCACTTGTCCTGGGGCTGGACGACAAGACGGAAGAGAACCAGAAGGCGGTCGACCTGGGGGTAGACATCATAGCGACGGACCATCCGGAAAAGTTCATCATGAAATACGGGCAACCGTCCATATAAGGCAAGAGACCTGCTGCGCTTAGGTCAGCAAATGATAGACACCGCCCACCATTGCCTTGACCACTCCTTTCATCTCCAGTTCAAAAAGCAAGGCACTCATCCGGTTGACGGGTATATCCGCTTCCACCACCATCGCATTGATATGGAGGTCTCCCTGCCGCATAAGGATGCGTACAACAAGCTCCTCCTCTTCCGTCAGTTCCGGGAAGAGATTACGCTGAATACCTTCTGTCCGGGCAGGCTGCTCCGCTACGGACCAGCCCATAATCTGCACAAACTCTTCCGCATTCTGGATAAGGGCAGCCTTGTTGTCGCGTATCAACCGGTTGCAACCGATGGAAGATTCGTCCGTAACACGTCCCGGAACAGCAAAACAGTCACGATGATATCCCTCCGCCAACTCTGCAGTGATAAGGGAACCTCCCTTTGCGGCAGACTCCACCACAATGGTAGCATCACTCATACCCGCCACAATACGGTTGCGGCTGACGAAATTATGCTTGTCCGGATTCGTCCCGGTAAGGAATTCGGTCAGCAGTCCGCCTTGTGCCAGCATGTCGATGGCTGTTTTCCGGTGGACATACGGATAGATGCGGTCCAGTCCGTGAGCAAGGACAGCAACGGTAGGGAGATGATTTGCCAAAGCGGCCTGATGGGCATGGATATCTATCCCGTAGGCCAGTCCGCTTACTACCAGCACATCGGGACAAAGAACGGCCAAATCGCGCAGGAAGTCGATACAGAATTGCTTGCCGTAATCGGTGGCACGACGTGTACCTACCATATCGATGACATGCAGGCGGTTGAAATCGGTGTTTCCTTTAAAGAAAAGTACAATCGGCGCATCTTCACATTCACGCAAGCGCGAAGGGTAAGCCTCATCCTTCAACGTCAGGCAGGAAAGACGATTCTTCTCTACAAACTCCATCTCCTGCTCGGCACGCAGAAAGGCAGCGGGACAATCAAGAGCCGTCACTACCCCCGGATTCACACCGGGCATGATTTCGGGAAGCTCCTTCCGCCGACTGAATACTTCGGCAGCACTGCCCATACCCTCTATTAAACGCTTTGCCCCGATATGTCCTATACCGGGGCAAAGTGTGAGAGCTATACTGCAAATCCGTTCGTCACTGTTCATTCCACCAAAGATTACACGGACTTACACGGGTTGAGATAAGGGGCAAAAAGGCGGTCGAACAGTTCGCTGTCGCTCAACCGGCCATTGACTACACACACGGTCTCTACCACGCCTTTGAGGCAGACCTTACCGTCGGAAACACGGAAGATATCTTGATAGAAGACGTACTTGATGCCTTCCTTCTTCATATAAAGTTTGGAAACAAACTCGTCACCACTCCTCAGGGGAGTCTTGAAAGCCATATTGATACGTGCCACTACCGGGTCTACCCCCTGCTCGTGCAGTCCGGCAAAGCTGACGCCGGCACTCAACAGAAACTCATGGCGCGTATGCTCCAGATAATGCTGATAATTGGCATTATTGACGATGCCTTGCAGGTCGCATTCATAGTCGCGCACCTTCATGGGAAGTTCATAGATATAATTCATATTTACTATTGGACTATTTACTATTTGATACTTAGCCACGTTGTTTCTCCACATCCAAGCCTTTGAACTTCTTCAGTTCTTCTACGCTGACCAGCTTGTAGAGTTTGTCGCTGGGACGTATTTTCACCGATTTCATCGAGAAATGCTGGCCTTTCTTTACAGTCTGCACGGGTTTCAAATCGACGCGTGCCTCGTCCAAAGTGACGAATTCGGCACCCGTTGTGGGACCCGTAATCAGCAACTTGTCGCCTACGCTCACTTCGGCTGCTTCTACCAGGAACTCCGCCACACCGATGTTTGAGAAGTAGCGGATACCCTTACCCACATAGATTTTACGTTCCGTAGCGGCAGAACCGTAGTTCTTGGTCCATTCGCCCAAGCGTTGTCCCAGGTAGTAGCCGTCCCAGAAACCACGATTGAAGACCGTCTTCAAACGTTCGTCCCACCGGGCAATCTTCTCATCGGTGAACGTGTCGTCCAGATAGGAACGAATGGCTTCTTTATAACACTCCACTACCGTGCGCACGTACTCGGGTCCGCGGGCACGTCCTTCAATTTTGAAAACACGAACACCTGCATCCAGCATCTTGTTCATGAAGTGGATAGTTTTTAAGTCTTTGGGGGACATGATGTACTGGTTGTCCACCTCCAATTCCACATCCGTCTCCTTGTCGCGCACCGTGTAGCTGCGGCGGCATACCTGCATGCAGGCACCGCGGTTGGCGGAGTGGTTCATTTCATGCAATGAGAGATAACACTTTCCGCTGACTGCCATGCAAAGGGCACCGTGACAGAACATCTCTATACGTATCTGCTCTCCGCTGGGACCGCAGATATTCTCCTCACGGATATGGCGGTAGATTTCTGCCACTTGCTCCAGATTCAGCTCACGCGCCAGCACCACCACATCGGCAAACTGCGCATAGAAGCGCAGGGCTTCCACATTGCTGATGTTGAGCTGTGTGCTGAGGTGTACCTCCTGCCCTATCTGACGGGCATAGCTCATCACTGCCACATCGGCGGCAATGACAGCCGAGATACCTGCCGCCTTTGCCGCATCTACAATGGTACGCATCAGCGGAATGTCATGGTCGTATATGATGGTATTGACGGTAAGATAGCTTTTCATACCATGTTCATCGCACATCCGGGCTATCTCCCGCAAATCGTCGATAGTGAAGGTATTGGCCGAACGGGCACGCATGTTCAGGTTCTCGATACCGAAATAGATGGAGTCGGCATCTGCTTGTATGGCTGCTGCGAGAGATTCGCGCGAGCCTACCGGTGCCATGATTTCGAAGTCACTGATTGAGTGTTTCATCATTTCTTTTTGAATTAGAGTATGCAAAGGTAGGCTTTTTTTCTGTACTTTTGCGGACAAATCCGCTTAGATTATGAAGATTAAAGATATAGACCTGGGCCCACGCCCCGTATTCCTCGCCCCGATGGAGGACGTCACCGACCCTGCTTTCCGCCTGATGTGCAAGCACTTCGGAGCAGACATGGTATATACCGAGTTCGTTTCTGCCGATGCCTTGATACGCTCCGTAGGCAAGACCCAGCAGAAACTGAATATCAGTGATGAAGAGCGGCCCGTAGCCATACAGATATACGGACGGGACACCGTCACCATGGTAGAAGCCGCCCGCATCGTGGAGCAGGCACACCCGGACACGCTGGACATCAACTTCGGCTGCCCCGTGAAGCGCGTTGCCGGCAAGGGTGCCGGTGCCGGTATGCTACAGAACATTCCGCTGATGCTGGAAATCACTCGTGCCGTGGTAGATGCCGTGAAGATTCCCGTCACCGTGAAGACCCGCCTGGGCTGGGATGCCAACAGTAAAATCATCGTAGACCTTGCCGAGCAGTTGCAGGACTGCGGCATTGCCGCCCTCACCATCCACGGCCGTACCCGCGCCCAAATGTATACCGGTGAGGCGGACTGGACACTTATCGGCGAGGTGAAAAATAACCCACGCATGCACATTCCCATCATCGGCAACGGTGATATCACCACTCCCCAACGGGCCAAAGAATGCTTCGACCTCTACGGTGTGGACGCCATCATGATAGGCCGTGCCAGCTTCGGCCGCCCGTGGTTCTTTAAGGAAGTGAAGCATTATTTGGAGACGGGCGAAGAACTCCCTCCGCTGAGTTCCGAATGGCGGCTGAACGTACTCCGCCAGGAAGTGGAAGACAGCGTCAACCTGCTGGATGAACGACGGGGCATACTGCACGTGCGCCGCCACCTGGCAGCAAGCCCACTCTTCAAAGGGATTCCCAATTTCCGCGACACCCGGATAGCCATGCTGCGGGCAGAGACGAAGGAGGAACTGTACCGCATCTTCGAAGAGATAGAACCGTTGCTGCCATAGGAGAAAACCCGCATACGATTTTTCACCATCGAGTCCGATACTTGAGCAATCATCCTCACGCCCCTTCTTGAATAGCTTCTGAGAGGGGGGGCAGTATTCAGACGCAGATGACACGCTTTGTTGCCATCCGCATAACTCACTGTCTGTCAGCAAGAAATTTTGCCAACCACTTGCCTTGCCCTTGGCAAAGTTTTGCCAACGCGGTGGCAAAGCCTTGCCAATGGGAAGGCAAAACCTTGCCAACAAGGAGGCAAGAAAAAAAAACATTGTTTCTTTGGCAGAAAGAAACAAGTCCCTATATTCGTCTTCCCAAGAAAGAATCCCATAAATATGTCTTTATGAAAAAGAAAAAACTACTCAAACAGCTCATCGTAAACTTCCAGCATTCACTTCCGGCAGAAGTTTATCCGCGTACATTGGTATTGCCCACAGACAGTGGAAAGATAATCACCGTGCCCGACTAGCGGAACATCGGCTGCGCAAACCATCGCTTGAACATCCACGTGGCCAGGATATAAATGCCGAAAGCCGATACGAAACCCACGATAGAGTCTATCAGGTAATGTGCCTGGATATAGACCGTAGCCCCACACAACAGCAGATAGAAAGGAAACAAGCAGGCAAACAGACGCTTGCTGCCACGCCATGCCATAATCATCAGTACCGTAGACATTCCGACGTGCGAACTGGGAAAAGCAGCCGTGGGGCGCTCACCCACCTGCTGGGAACTCTCCACCAGGTTGTAGAAGAAGCCGTGCTCATAGCCCGGACCGGGAAGAAGTTCCTGATGGTGATGGAAATAGTCACCGATGGACGGGAAGATACCTTGCGCCACATGGTCGCTTCCAATGGCGGGGAAGTAGAACTGCGGCCCGGCAACGGGGACGAAGATATAAATAAGGTAATAGATGAAGAAAGCGGTGACGATGACGAACGAAACCTTCTCGAAAAGGTCGAAACGATAAAGGAAATACCACACCACCACCAGCAGAATCATCGGATAATAGAAGAAGTATCCCATATTGAACGGCTCGCTCACCCACATCTGCGGAAACCTTTCACAGAACCATACAGCAGGCTGTCCGCCAAACATCCACTGCTCCACCGACGCGAACACGTGGTCGAGATTGGGGAATATCCGGTTGAACTCAAAGGTGTCGGGATACCAATAGGAAAGCAGTGACATCTGGATGGCTATGCGCACAAAGGCAGAGAACTTGCAGGGTGCCAGCCGGTAAAGATACATCAGCAGGAACGTCATACCCGCAATGACAACACGGTCTGCAAGCATCTGCACCGGATGATCCATTTCCTGAAAAAGAAACAGAATGAGAATGGAAGTCAGCAAATTGTATATCAGCGTAATCTTCTCTACCGCAAAAAGCCCCTTACGGGTTTCTACCCTTTTAAATAAATCTAAAGCCATCCCTTATCCTTATACCAGGCAATGGTTTCCTTTACACCCCGTTCCAGGTCGTACTCAGGACTGAAGCCCAGTTCCTCGACGGCCGGTGTGATGTCACACTGCCAGTTGCGTTGTTTCATTATTCTATACTTGTCCGAATTGAGCGTACTGGTCTTGTTCTGCCGCTTCGCCCAAAATTCAGCGAGCAAAGATACGACTTTCAATACAATTAACGGACATCTCAGGCGAATAACAAACGGGTTGCCCAATTCTTTCCTTATCAAATCGGAAAAAGCACGGCTACTATACACCTTCCCGTCAGCCAGAAAATAGGCGCGGCGGGACACCTGCTTCTCTATCCCGAGGAAGACGGCCTGCACGATGTCCTTTACATATACAAACGTCAAGTCCTGGCGGCGGAAGCCCACAGAAAAGTCCGTATGCTGCCGGATGGACTTTGCCATAAGATAATAATCCTTCTCACGCGGCCCGTATACACCCGTCGGCCGGTAGATGACGTAGGGGAAACCCGGAATACTCTGCAAATAAAGTTCTGTTTTCAGTTTACTGAGCCCGTAGGCGGTATTGGGTGAAGGGGGGTCACTCTCCATAATCGGGTCGTAGGTCCTCTCGCGTACCGGACCGAACACACTCAGCGTACTGATGAAAATAAACTGCTTGGGAATCATGTTCAGCTCCCTCAGCGTATCGATGAAGTATTTGGTCTGCAGGTAATTCACCAAATCGAATTCGTTCTTGTCCACGCACTTCGTCACACCGGCACAATGAACAATATAATCAAACTTATTGTAGGTCCCTTTATGTCCCGAAAGCTGCGCCCTCAGTTCATTGGGATGCGCAAAGTCCAGTTCGAGAAAATGTATCTTGCGGTCACGCAGATACTCGCGGCTGCTGGACGAGCGTACACCCGCCCACACACCGAACTTGCGCTTCAACGCTTCCTCCACGATGAAACTTCCGATAAATCCGCTTGCTCCTGTAATTAAAATCGATTCCACTTCTTCAGTTACAAATTACTAATTACTTTTCATCCGATTACTTTTCATCCAATCCGTCACCTTGGCGCTCCTTTATTACTTTGTCGCCTCGTTACTCTTCTTCACCGGCTCCACATGGATGCTGACCAGTGTTCCTTTGCCGAACTGCCTTTTCAACTTGTTCTCCACCGCCGTTGCCGTCTCGTGAGCTTCCTCCAGCGAGATGCTGCCATCCATACGCACATGCACCTCGATGGCACAATAACTGCCGATGCGACGCGTACGAAGGTGATGCGGCGAGCTGATACCGGGAAAAGAGAGAATTGTCTTTATTATCTCATCCTCTACCTCGGCAGGCAATGATTTCTCCAACAGTTCGTCCACACACGGTATCAACAATTGCACAGCCACCTTCATAATGAAGAAGCTGACAATAACCGCCGCCACCGGGTCCAGCACCCGCCAATGGTCACCCAAAAGAATGGCTCCACCTATCCCCACTGCCGTGCCTATGGATGAAAGCGCATCACTCCGGTGATGCCAGGCATTGGCAACAACCGCCTGCGAATTCAACTTCCTACCCTTGAAAACGGTATATTGATAAAGCACTTCCTTGAAAACGATGGATACCAATGCAGCCACCAGCGCCAGCATACCGGGCTCCTGCAAAGAACCGCCTTGCAGGAAACGGTAAATGGAGGAAGCCCCGTTCCAGAAAATGCCGAATCCCACAAACAACAGAAAGACACCGATAATGGCAGTTGCCAGCGTCTCGTACTTGCCATGACCGTAATCGTGCCCCTCATCCTCGGGCTTTGCTGAGATGCGCACAAATACAATGACAATAATATCTGTAATGAAATCCGACAAAGAATGCACCGCATCCGCCAGCATGGCGGCACTGTGCCCCACAATACCTGCAAAGAACTTGAAGACAAGCAAGAGAAAGTTTACCACACTTCCCACAACCGTCACCCGGTAAATGTCTTTTTCCCGTGTGGCATCTGCTTTTTTGTTCAGAGTTTGCATTTCCATCTGCTTTTCGTCTAAGGTACAGCCTATCTCGCTTTTTGTGCAAATATAGTACATAAATCCATTACAATCTGTCGTCTCTTCATTATTTTCAATAGAATGATAATATTTTGAAGTCTGAGTGAACGAAGGAACGTATTTATTTGTTTACTTTGCAAGAGAGAACAATGTGCACATTAATTCATTATCATTATGGCCAAAAATGAAAGAAAAGAAAGCCGGCAAACGCATGAAGAAGAAAGAACTCGTCAAAGTGTTGCTTGAATTCTTCCACACAAAGCAAGACGAAGTATTATCCTTGAAATACATCTTTGAACAACTTCACCTCACCACACATCCGCTGAAGATGCTGTGTATGGATATCTTGTCCGAACTGTCAATGGACGACTATATCACAGAAGTGGACAAACACAAGTACAAGCTGAACAACCACGGTGTGGAAATGACCGGAACCTTCCAGCGCAAAAGCAATGGCAAGAACTCCTTCATCCCCGAAGATGGAGGTGAACCGATATTCATAGCCGAACGCAACTCGGCACATGCCATGAACAATGATAAAGTGCGTATCGCCTTCTATGCCAAGCGCCGCGGACGCGAAGCCGAAGGAGAAGTCATCGAGATACAGGAACGTGCCAACGACACCTTCGTGGGTACCCTGGAAGTTGCCAAGTCATACGCTTTCCTTGTAACGGAAAACCGTACGCTTGCCAACGACATCTTCATCCCCAAAGAGAAACTGAAAGGCGGCAAAACGGGCGACAAAGCCATCGTAAAGGTGGTGGAATGGCCCGACAAAGCCAAAAACCCCATCGGTCAGGTAATCGACATCCTGGGACGCGCCGGAGACAACACCACCGAGATGCATGCCATCCTCGCGGAATTCGGGCTGCCTTATGTCTATCCAGCCGCCGTAGAGAAAGCCGCTGACAAGATACCCGCCGAAATCTCCGCCGAGGAAATAGCCCGACGCGAGGACTTCCGGGGCGTAACCACCTTCACCATCGACCCCAAAGATGCCAAGGACTTCGACGACGCCCTCTCCATCCGCAAACTGAAAGAGGGACTTTGGGAAGTGGGCGTACATATCGCCGACGTGACCCATTACGTGAAAGAGGGCGGCATCATAGACAAGGAAGCCGAGAAGCGTGCCACATCCGTCTACCTCGTAGACCGCACCATCCCGATGCTCCCCGAACGATTGTGCAACTTCATCTGCTCCCTCCGCCCCGACGAAGAGAAGTTGGCCTATTCCGTCATCTTCGAAATGACGGAAAAGGGAGAAGTGAAGAACTCGCGCGTAGTGCATACCGTCATCAAAAGCGACCGCCGCTTCACCTACGAAGAAGCCCAGGAGATTATCGAAACCGGCAAAGGAGACTTCAAGGAAGAGGTGCTCCAACTGGATAAGCTTGCCAAAATACTGCGTGAGAACCGCTTTAAGGCAGGAGCCATCAACTTCGACCGCTACGAAGTGAAGTTCGAAATTGACGAGAAGGGCAAACCCGTCAGCGTCTACTTCAAGGAGTCGAAAGATGCCAACAAGCTGATAGAGGAGTTCATGCTGCTTGCCAACCGTACCGTAGCCGAAAAGATAGGCCGTGTGCCCAAAGGCAAGAAAGCCAAAGTGTTGCCATACCGTATTCACGACCTCCCCGACCCGGAGAAGCTGGACAACCTGGCACAGTTCATCGCCCGTTTCGGCTACAAGCTGCGCACCAGTGGCACAAAGACCGACATTTCCAAATCCATCAACCACCTGCTGGATGACATCCAGGGCAAGAAGGAGGAGAACTTGATTGAAACCGTCTCCATCCGCGCCATGCAGAAGGCACGCTACTCCGTACATAACGTGGGGCACTATGGTCTGGCTTTCGATTACTACACCCATTTCACCTCGCCCATCCGCCGCTATCCGGATATGATGGTGCACCGTCTGCTCACCAAGTACTTGGACCAGGGAGGCCGCACCGTGTCCGAACAGAAATACGAAGCCCTCTGCGAGCACAGCAGCAACATGGAGCAGATAGCCTCCAACGCGGAACGCGCCTCCATCAAGTACAAGCAAGTAGAGTTCATGACCGAACGCCTGGGACAGACCTTCGACGGTGTCATCTCCGGTGTAACGGAATGGGGCCTCTACGTGGAGCTGAACGAAAACAAATGCGAAGGCATGATTCCCATCCGTGACCTCGACGATGACTATTACGAATTCGACGAAAAGAACTACTGCCTACGCGGGCGCCGTAAAAACCGGATATACAGCCTGGGAGACGCCATCACCGTCAAAGTGGCACGCGCCAATCTGGAGAAGAAACAACTGGATTTTGCACTGGTATAGAATAACCCTATAATTTAAAATCATCCCCGATCCCTTTCTTTCAGAGAGAGACCGGAGATGAGACCTGCACGATGAAGACGATTACTATTACGGACCCTACACAGATTGAGGAAATTATCCGCAAATGTCCATATTGCATAGTGGGCATCACAGACCTTGAAGGAAACCCATATGTGGTTCCCATGAACTTTGCCTATCAAGACGGAGTGATATACTTGCATTCCGGCCCGGAAGGTAGTAAAGTGGAGATGATAACAAAGCACCCGCAAGTTTGCATCACCTTCTGCGAAGGACACGAACTGGTCTATATGCACCGGCAAGTGGCATGCAGCTATAGCATGAAGTCGCGCAGTGTCATCTGCCATGGAAAAGTACACTTCGTGGAAGACATGGAAGAGAAGCGACGCGTACTCGACATGCTGATGAAGCAATACACGGAGAATGAATGCAAATATGCCGAACCTGCCGTACGCAATGTCAAGATATGGGAAGTGAAAGTAGAGAAAATGAGCTGCCGGTCGTTCGGTTTAAGACCAAGCGAACTATAAATACCATCTGCCAGCTACCTGCTCCACATTGATGGAGCGGATAACCGGCAGAAATGTTTGCTCTTACAATGGGTATTCCTCAAACGCATACAACAGCGTCGAAAGATACCGTTCTCCCGTATCGGGCAGCAGCGCGACAATCGTCTTGCCCTCATTTTCGGGCAACCTTGCCAGGCGGGCAGCCGCAGCAACGGCAGCCCCCGAAGAGATGCCGACCAGCAATCCCTCATACTTCGCCAGTTCGCGACCCGTACGGATGGCATCATCATTGGATACCTGCAGCACTTCGTCTATCACGGCACTGTTATAGTTCTTCGGCACAAATCCCGCACCGATACCTTGTATTTTATGGGGACCGGGCTTTCCGCCGGAAAGTACAGGAGAATCTTCGGGCTCCACAGCCACAATCCTTACCTTCGGGTTATTGGCTTTCAAGGCTGCGCCCACTCCGCTCACCGTGCCTCCCGTACCTACACCTGCCACGAAAACATCGACCCGACCGTCCGTATCACGCCAGATTTCCTGTCCCGTAATACGCTCGTGCATTGCCGGATTGGCAGGATTATCGAATTGCTGCAAAATCAGCGAACCGGGGTTGGCGGCCTTCAGTTCTTCGGCACGGGCTATGGCGCCTTTCATACCGTCGGCACCCGGGGTCAGCACCAGTTCTGCACCGAGAGCTTTCAAGAGGTTGCGGCGCTCCAGACTCATTGTGTCGGGCATCGTCAGTATCAGCTTGTAAACCCTTTGGCGGCGGCTACAAAAGCCAGCCCTATGCCCGTATTACCACTGGTAGGTTCGATGAGGGTGGCACCGGGCTTCAACAGCCCTTTTGCCTCGGCATCTTCTATCATGGCAAGCGCCACGCGGTCCTTCACGCTACCGGCAGGGTTAAAATATTCCAATTTGGCGATAACACGGGCTTTCAAACTTTTATTCTTGTTATAATTATTCAACTCCAACAAGGGAGTGTTGCCTACCAGGTCGGTAAGGCGTTCTGCTATCTTCTTCATAATCCAACTGTTTTTAAAAACCCTCATTCCCCCTAAGGGAAAAGACTAACAATCCGGAGTGGAATGAGGTACGTTATTTCTTACAAGACAAAAGTAGCGCAAAATCGGTTCGTGGGAAATACCACAAATATGGTAAATATGTACTATAAATGAGGGATATGTAGGATATTTGACGAGTATTTCCTATCTTTGCCTCCACTTTTAAACTTAAGGATATCATAATGAGTCCACTCAACTTTACCCACATTTTGACACAAGCAGTCGATGAGCTATCGGAAAGCGAATCATACAAGGGACTGTTTCACCAGCATACGGACGGCAATCCGCTGCCTTCGGCAAAAGCGCTGCGCGACATCATCGAACTGGCGCGGGCCATCATCTTCCCCGGATATTTCGGAAATTCTACGGTCAACAGCCGCACGGTGACTTACCATATCGGCGTCAACGTGGAGCGCTTGTTCGACCTGCTGACCGAACAAATCCTTGCCGGACTCTGCTTTGCAGGCGATGGCGAATGCAATTGTTGTACCGAGCTCCAACGGGAAGAAGCCGCTTTATTGGCTGCCAAATTCATCAGCAACCTGCCGGCCATGAGACGGGTGCTTGCCACAGATGTGGAGGCTGCCTACAATGGTGACCCCGCCGCACAGTCGTTCGGCGAAGTCATCAGCTGTTATCCGGCCATCCGAGCCATCAGCAACTACCGCATTGCACACGAACTGCTCAAGTTGGGTGTCCCCCTCATTCCCCGCATCATCACCGAGATGGCGCATAGTGAAACAGGAATCGATATCCATCCGGGAGCGGAAATAGGCGGTTATTTTACCATCGACCATGGTACGGGTGTGGTAATCGGCGAGACCTGCATCATCGGCAACAACGTAAAGCTGTACCAGGGTGTGACCCTCGGTGCCAAGAGCTTCCCGCTGGACGAAGACGGCAAGCCCATCAAGGGTATTCCCCGCCATCCCATTCTGGAAGACAATGTGATAGTCTATTCCAACGCCACCATATTGGGACGCATCACCATCGGACAAGGAGCCACTGTGGGCGGCAATATCTGGGTGACGGAGGATGTTCCGGCAGGAGCGAGAATTGTACAGACAAAGGCGAAGAAATGAGAAGCCTCAAACCTCGTTTAAAAGGCAATATTGCTGCATTTGTCAGGCACTTGTGTCTGTCACGTCAGACACAAGTGTCCAACACAACAAACACCGGTGTCTGAGCCAACAGACGCCAGTGCCTAACAAACGGGAGGCAAATTACTGATAAACAATAGAATAAAAACAGTAAAATAGTAAATAAATAGATGAGCGAACAATCTTTTGAAATGATTGCCAAAACCTTCCAAGGACTGGAAGAGGTACTGGCACAAGAGCTGACTGCACTGGGCGCCAACGAAATAGAAATAGGCCGCCGCATGGTATCTTTCAGTGGTGATAAGGAAATGATGTACAAAGCCAACTTCTGCCTGCGTACAGCCATCCGGATACTGAAACCCATCAAACACTTCACAGCCAAGGATGCCGACGAGGTTTACGAACAGATTAAAGCCATCCGATGGGAAGACTATCTGGATACGGACAAGACCTTTGCCGTGGACGCGGTTGTATTCAGTGAAGAGTTCCGTCATTCCAAGTTCGTTTCCTACAAGGTGAAGGATGCCATCGTAGACTATTTCCGCGAGAAGACCGGCGAACGTCCCGGCGTGCGTGTCAACAAACCGGACGTGCTGCTGAACATACACATTGCCGAAACCAAATGTACGCTGTCTCTCGACTCCAGCGGCGAATCGCTGCACCGCCGCGGTTATCGCCAGGAAGCAGTAGAGGCCCCGCTGAACGAGGTGCTGGCCGCCGGCATGATATTGATGACTGGCTGGCGTGGCGAATGCGACCTGATAGACCCGATGTGTGGTTCGGGAACCATTCCCATCGAAGCGGCGCTGATTGCACGCAACATTGCTCCAGGCGTATTCCGCAAGGAGTTCGCTTTCGAGAAGTGGGTGGATTTTGACCAAGAGCTGTTCGACACGATATACAATGACGACAGTCAGGAACGCGAATTCACACATAAGATTTACGGTTACGACAACAGCCCGAAGGCAAACGAAATTGCCACACACAATATAAAGGCTGCCGGCGTAAGCAAGGATGTAGTATTGAAGCTGCAACCCTTCCAGCAATTCGAGCAACCTGCGGAGAAATCCATCATCGTCACCAATCCGCCCTACGGGGAGCGTATCTCTACCAACGACCTGCTGGGACTTTACTCCATGATTGGCGAGCGTCTGAAACACGCCTTTACGGGCAACACCGCATGGGTTCTATCTTACCGCGAAGAGTGCTTCGACCAAATCGGGCTAAAAGCCACCTCCAAGATACCTTTATTCAACGGTGCACTGGAATGTGAATTCCGCCAGTACGAAATCTTCGACGGAAAGTACAAGGAATTCCGTGCCGAAGGCGAGGAGTTGAGCAAGGAGCGCAAAGAAATTTCGTCCGGCTTCAGGAGAAAGGAAAGAGTTCAAACCCGGAGAAAGACGCGAATTCCGTCCCCGATTCAGTGGAGAGAGACGTGAATTCGGTAGCGAAAGACGCGAATTCAACGGTGAACGCAGACCAAGAGAATTCAAGGACGGCGAAAAGCGAGAATTCCGTCCGCGTGAAAGAAGAGAGTTCAAAGACGGGGAAAGACGCGAGTTCGGTGGAGAACGCAAGCCAAAGGTCGGGAGAGTCTTATCCGGAAAGAAAGAGAAGGGAGAGAAGGAAGGAGGAGAAGAAGATTGACAAAAGTTTCTCAGCAAGTGAGTCAAGTTACTGATAGACACATTGATATTCCAAAATGGAACCTCAAGTCTGAGCAACATATCAGGCTTGATTCCTTTTCAAATAAATAAGTTAACTGCTTGATATACAATATAAGGTCGCAATTTGCGACCTTACAAAACCAAAGCAATGGGCGATTTAGTCATCATAGAGAATAAGATATACGAAATCAGAGGGCAGAAGGTGATGCTGGACTTTGACTTAGCGGAGATGTATGAGATAGAGACCAAACGTCTGAAAGAGCAAGTCAGACGAAATATGGAAAGATTTCCTTCTGATTTTCTGTTTCAACTGACAGAATATGAATGGAATAAACTGGTCGCAAATTGCGACCAGTTACCTCCTAACATTAAACACTCCTATATTTTACCCTTCGCTTTCACCGAGCAAGGAGTCGCCATGCTTTCCGGTATACTCCGCAGCCCACGAGCCATCGAGGTCAATATCAACATCATGCGTGCTTTCGTCCGTATGCGACAATATATTCTTTCTCATACTCCCAAAGAAGAATTGGAAGAACTTAGGAAAAGAATCGAATATTTAGAAGAAGACGTATCTGCCGATAGAGACAGTTATGAGAAGCAGTTTGATGAACTGTTTTCTGCTTTTGCCAAACTAAGCGCCACCATACAAATGAAAAACACAGCTATGGGCAGAGTAGAAATAAAAGGATTCAGAAAAGATGATAACAATTTTAATAATAAAGAGAATGAATGCGAAGAGAGTAAATAAGAGTATTCTGGCACCGCTGATAGCAGTGCTTGCTCTGTTCACTACAAATGTTATGGCACAAGATTTAAAGAAACCGACGCTGGAGGACTTGATTCCCGGCGGAGAAACCTACTGTTTTGCCGAGAACCTGAATGCAGTACAATGGTGGGGAGACGCGTGCATCAAACCCGGTATTGATTCCTTAATCGCTATCAACCCTAAGACGGGCAAGGAAACACTGCTCACCACGCGCGAGAAAGTGAACCAAGTGCTTGCCGAACAGATACCCCCCACCGATGCGACAACAGAAAACGGCTACGGCAACAACACATTGCCGCACTTCTACAATGTCTCATTCCCGTGGACAGACAAACCACACATGCTCATCAAGCAGGCAAAGAAATATATCATCTACGACTTTGAGAAAGAAGAATTCGTATGCGCCATGCCGCAGTTCTACACAGAGACGCAGCATGGAGTAAGAAAAGGTACAAACATAGATTTCAGCCCGGCGAGCAGACATATAGCCTACACCGTCAAGAACAACCTGTATGTGGACAACAAGGCTGTGACCAACGAGCCGGAAGGTATTGTCTGCGGACAGAGCGTACATCGCAACGAGTTCGGCATCTCAAAGGGTACATTCTGGAGCCCGTCGGGAGACTTGCTTGCCTTCTATCGGATGAATGAAAGCATGGTCACCCCCTATCCGCTGGTGGACATCACGTCAAGAATAGCCGTAACGGATATGATACGTTATCCCATGGCAGGCATGCTGAGCCACGAGGTGAAAGTGGGTATCTATAATCCGGCCACCGAAAAGACCGTCTACCTGAATACGGGCGACCCCAAGGACCGCTATTTTACCAACATCACCTGGGCACCGGACGGACGAAGCCTCTACCTGATAGAGCTGAACCGCGACCAAAACCATTCCAAGCTATGCCGCTACGATGCCGAGACGGGCGATTTACAGCAGGTGCTCATCGAGGAGAGACACGCCAAGTACGTGGAACCGCAGCACCCCATCATCTTCCTGCCCTGGGACGATACCAAGTTTGTCTACCAGAGCCAGCGCGACGGCTTCAATCACCTCTACCTATACGACCTGGCGAAGCTCTCAAGCGCCAAGCCAACTGCCGAAGATGCCGTAAGCACGCAACTGACGCAGGGCGACTGGCTGGTGCAGAACGTGCTCGGCTTCAACAAGAAGAAGAAAGAAGTCATCTTCACCGCTACCAAGGAATCGCCCCTGCAAAGCAATATATATAAGGTGAACGTAAACAACGGCAAGCTCACCGCAGTGGGCAACAGCGAAGGAGTACACCACTCTCTGTTGTCCGCATCGGGAGAATATCTGATAGACCGTTATTTCACTCCACAGATTCCCCGTAATATCGACATCGTATCGACTGGAAACAGCAAGAGCATCAATCTGCTGACAGCCAAGAACCCCTACGAAGGTTTTGAAATACCCAGCATAGAAGTAGGCACCATCAAAGCCGCCGACGGCAAGACAGACTTGTACTACCGCCTGATAAAGCCTGCCGACTTCGACCCGGCAAAGAAGTATCCCGCCATCGTCTACGTATACGGCGGCCCGCACGCCCAGATGATAACGAACGGCTGGATGAACGATGCCCGCGGCTGGGACATCTACATGGCAAACAAAGGCTATATCCTATTCAGCCTCGACAACCGTGGCAGCAGCAATCGTGGACTGGAGTTTGAAAACGCCACCTTCCGCCAGCTGGGCATCGAAGAGGGCAAAGACCAGGTGAAGGGCGTAGAATTCCTGAAAAGCCAGCCTTATGTGGACGGAGAGCGTATCGGAGTGCACGGCTGGAGCTTCGGAGGACACATGACTATGGCGCTGATGCTGCGCTATCCCGAAATTTTCAAGGTAGGTGTTGCCGGCGGACCCGTCATCGACTGGGCATACTATGAGATAATGTACGGTGAACGTTATATGGACACTCCGCAGACGAACCCGGAAGGCTACAAGCAGACGAACCTGAAAAACCTTGCCGGTAACTTGAAAGGACACCTGCTCATCATACACGACGACCACGACGACACCTGCGTGCCGCAGCACACCCTTTCATTCATGAAGGCGTGCGTGGATGCCCGTACCTATCCCGATTTGTTTATCTATCCCACGCACAAGCACAACGTCCTGGGACGCGACCGTGTGCATCTGCACGAGAAGATAACAAGATATTTTGAAGAATATCTTTAATGTACAATGTACCATATACAATGTACAATTTGCTATGCAGTGCGGGCATGCAAATAGGGAGTAGATGGTAGAAGAAAGAAGAGAATAAAAGAGAGAATAAATCATTAAGTATAACAATCTGTACAACTTACCTGATGTCCCACAGCACAGACAAATTGTAAATTGTACATTATAAATTGTAAATGAACCCATGAAAATATTATTATTAGGCTCCGGTGGCCGCGAACACGCTCTGGCATGGAAGATTGCCCAAAGCCCGAAAGTAGAGAAACTATATATTGCGCCCGGCAATGCAGGTACAAGCGAAGCAGGCGAGAATGTGAACCTGAAGGCGACAGACTTTCCCGCACTCAAGGCCTTTGCCCTTGAGAAAGAAATCGACATGATTGTTGTGGGTCCCGAAGACCCGTTGGTACAAGGCATCTTCGACAGCTTCAAGGAAGACCCTGCCACCTGCCATATCGACATCATCGGCCCCACCGCCAAAGGTGCTACACTGGAAGGTAGCAAGGAATTTGCCAAAGGCTTCATGATGCGCCACAACATCCCCACTGCCCGCTACAAGAGCATCACCGCCGACAACTTACAAGAAGGACTCGATTTCCTCGCAACCCTCGAAGCGCCTTACGTACTGAAGGCCGACGGACTGTGTGCAGGCAAGGGCGTGCTGATTCTCCCCACACTGGAAGAAGCTCAGAAAGAGCTGAAGGAAATGCTGGGCGGCATGTTCGGCGATGCCAGCGCCACGGTAGTCATTGAAGAGTTCCTCAGCGGCATCGAGTGTTCCGTATTCGTGATGACAGACGGCCGCCACTATAAGGTATTGCCCGTAGCCAAAGATTACAAGCGTATCGGCGAAGGCGACAAAGGCCTCAACACCGGCGGTATGGGCAGTGTTACTCCCGTACCTTTTGCCGACGAAACATTTATGGAAAAAGTACGCACCCGCATCATCGAACCTACCGTAAACGGTCTGCTGGAAGAAGAAATCGGCTATCAAGGCTTCATCTTCCTGGGACTTATCAACGTGAAGGGCGAACCGATGGTCATTGAATACAACGTCCGCATGGGCGACCCCGAAACCGAAAGTGTGATGCTGCGCATCAAGAGCGACCTGGTAGACCTGCTCGAAGGCGTTGCCCAGGGCGACCTCGACCAGCGTACGCTGGAATTCGACCCTCGCACAGCCGCTTGCGTCATGCTGGTGAGCGGAGGATATCCGGAAGTCTACGAAAAGGGCAAGGTGATGACCGGATTCGAGAAGGCTGCCGAAACAGACAGCATCCTCTTCCATGCCGGAACAGCCACCAAGGACGGACAGACCGTAACCGCCGGTGGCCGTGTCATCGCCGTCTGCTCCTATGGTGAAACGAAGGAAGAAGCCTTGCAGAAGAGCTACCGCGTGGCCGACATGATAGACTTCGAGAAGAAATATTTCAGAAGAGATATAGGATTTGATTTATAAATGAGAACGAAGAGATTCCAGAACCGGATAACGGCAGGGCGGTTCACACTACCCGCCGCTATCTTGATTTCAGTATCCTGCTGGATACTGACTGCCGTTCTGTTGCCCGAGACAGAGACACAGCAAAGCGGATATTCCCTTTGGGAAACATTCTGCGACTTCTGCATCCCCACCTGGGCAAACCGTCTCTTCAGCTTTATTCTGTATGCCGTCATCGGGTATTTCCTGATACAGCTCAACAATACGTTCGCCATCATCCGGATGCGGGCATCGGTACAGACTTCCGTCTACTTCCTGCTGATATCCGTCTGCCCCAGCCTGCACATGCTGTATGCGGGAGACTTGGCATCCGCCTCCTTCCTGGTGGCACTGTTTTTCCTCTTCAGGAGCTACCAGCAGACACGGCCCACAGGCAGTCTCTTCCACGCCTTTGTCTTCATCGGACTGGGCAGCCTACTTTTTCCGCAGCTCATGCTGTTTGTCCCCATCTTCTGGATAGGCGCCTACAACTTCCAGTCTCTCCAACCCAAAAGTTTCTTCGCCTCCTTGGTAGGATGGAGCGTACCCTACTGGCTGTTGCTGGGACACGCCCTCTACTACGGGCAAATGGAACTCTTCTGCCAGCCCTTCCGCGAGCTGGTGACCTTCGCTCCCATCCGGTTCGACTATCAGCCGTGGGAACTCGCCACCCTCGGGTATCTCCTTGTTCTGTTCATCGTCAGCGCGGCACACTGTCTCATTGCCGGCTATGAAGACAAGATACGCACCCGGAGCTATCTACACTTCCTCATCCTGCTGAATTTCTGCATCTTTGTCTATATCGGACTGCAACCGGCATTGAGTGTCCACCTGATGTCCTTCCTGCTCATCGGTGTCAGCATCCTGGCGGGACACTTGTTTGTACTGACAAATAGCCGCAGTTCCAATATATTCTTCATTTGTGCATTTATCGGATTATTCATTCTATTAGGATTCAATATATGGACGCTTTTGTAGATACACTCGTACAGCTGCTGATTGACTGGGGATATGTCGGTCTGTTCATCTCTGCCCTATTGGCAGGAAGCATCATTCCGTTCAGTTCCGAGATAGTGATGGTAGCACTGGTCAAGGTCGGTCTGAGCCCGGCACTGTGCGTACTCTCCGCCACCTTGGGAAATACGCTGGGAGGCATGACGTGCTACTACATGGGACGTCTGGGACGTATAGACTGGATTGAGAAATATTTCAAGGTAAAAAGGGAAAAGATAGAACGGATGCAGCATTTCCTCCAAGGGAAAGGGGCACTGATGGCTTTCTTCGCCTTTCTGCCTTTTGTGGGAGAGGCCATAGCCATTGCACTGGGCTTCATGCGCAGTAATCTGATGCTGACCACCACGTCCATGTTTGCAGGGAAACTGGTGCGCTACATAGCTATGCTGTGGGCACTGCAAGGAGCCATTTCGATGATGAATTATTGACATGTAGTGAGTTTGAGCAATAGATGTATAGATACAACGCATTGGATGTATAGATGCAACGTGCTGGATGTATAGATGCAGTACGCTGGATATATAGATGCAACAACACGATGAACTACAGAGAATTAAATCAAATAAAAACATTCAACAAAAGCAGAAGTGATGCAACGAATCATAGAGAAGACGGAAGACGGAAGTGCGACACTGTTTGTACCGGAACTGAATGAACATTATCATTCGGTAAAGGGGGCACGTACAGAGTCACAGCACATCTTTATCGACATGGGAGTGAAAGCATCCGCTACTGCCCGCCCGCATATCCTTGAAATCGGTTTCGGCACCGGACTGAATGCCCTGCTTACACTGGAAACTGCCGAAAAGGAAAAGAGACCTGTGCACTATACCGGTATCGAACTCTATCCGCTTGCATGGCCGGAGGTGGATGCGCTAAAATATAGCGACAATCCTCTGTTCGAGGAACTGCATCGGGCTGCGTGGGAAGAAGAAGTTGCCATAACTCCTTATTTCACACTGAGAAAAGTGCAGGCAGATGTCGAAACAATAAGCATCGACAGTTTGTTAATGATTAATAAATCTCCGTTCGACGTTGTCTACTTCGATGCCTTTGCACCCGAAAAGCAACCGGGAATGTGGGAGGAAAAAGTCTTCCGGAATATCCATGCCGCCATGAGCACCGATGGCGTGCTGACCACCTACTGCGCCAAAGGAGTAGTACGCCGCATGCTGCAAGCCGTAGGATTCAAGGTAGAGCGTCTTCCAGGCCCCCCCGGAGGGAAACGGGAGATACTGAGGGGAAGGAAAGAGGAAGTGATAATGGATAAGGAATAGTTGATAATGGATAGTTGATGCCCCCTGCCACAGCGCAGCCAAATTGTAAATTGTAAATAGTAAATTGTAAATGAAAAAGTTTTGTTTTTTACTCCTCATAGCCACCTTGCTCTTCTCGTGCAAGCAAGGAGGCCAACAGAACAAGAAGAATGACGATAAACCCGTGATTACCGTCACCATCGAGCCGCTGCGGTATTTCACCGAAGCCATTGCCGGCGATGAATTCACCGTCGTCAGCATGGTGCCCAAAGGTTCAAGTCCGGAAACCTACGACCCCACGCCCCAGCAGCTCGTCGACCTTGCCCAAAGCAAGGCCTATTTCCGCATCGGCTACATCGGTTTCGAGCAGACATGGACGGAAAAACTGACGGACAATGCTCCCCACCTGCAATTCTTCGATATGTCCGAGAATGTGGAACTTATTCTGGACGATACCCATGCGCATCACCATAAAGACGGGCATGTACACGAAAGCCATACGCACGCCGGTGGTGTGGAACCCCACATCTGGAACTCCACCATCAACGCCCAAATCATTGCCGGGAACATTCTGAATGCACTCTGCACCATAGACAAAGCCAATGAAAGCACCTACATGAAACGTTACAACGCACTCATCCGGCAGATAGAGCATGCGGACAGCCTCATCTGCCAGATGCTTTCCAGCCCGAATGCCGACCGTGCCTTCATGATTTATCATCCGGCACTTTCCTACTTTGCCCGCGACTACAACCTGCACCAGATTCCTATCGAGGCAGGTGGAAAGGAACCCTCCCCCGCCCATCTGAAGAACCTGATAAACTCCTGCAAGAAGGAGAAGGTACGCATCATCTTTGTACAACCGGAATTCGACCGCCGCAATGCCGACCTTATCGCCCAGCAGACCGGAACCCGGGTGGTGGCTATCAATCCTCTCTCATACGACTGGGAGGAGGAGATGATGAATACCGCCAGAGCGCTTGTAAAAGAGTAAACGATGATTCTGTCCATTTAACGAAGAAGAAGCTATGCCTGCATCCCCCATTATAGAGATAAAGAACCTCAGCGCCGGATACGATAACCGGACCGTACTGCATGATATAAACCTGACTATCTACGAACGTGATTTTCTGGGTATCATCGGTCCCAACGGTGGTGGAAAGACTACCCTTATCAAATGTATACTGGGACTGCTGAAACCCACTACCGGGGAGATTCTATATCACTCCTGCCCCCCATCCCCCTCCGAAATTGCCAATTGTCAATTATCAACTGTCAATTGTCAACTATCCATGGGTTACTTGCCCCAGTACAGCAGCATCGACCGGAAATTTCCCATCACCGTAGAAGAGGTCATCCTTTCAGGACTCAGCAGCAAGAAGCCGCTGGCTTCACGCTTCACCGCCCGGCACCGCGAGAAAGCCTCTGCCGTGATAGCCCGCATGGGGCTGGAAGGCATGGAGCAGCGTGCCATCGGCGCTTTGAGCGGCGGACAGTTGCAACGTGCCCTCCTGGGCCGTGCCATCATCTCCGACCCGCAGGTGGTGATTCTCGACGAACCCAGCACATACATCGACAAGCGTTTCGAAGCCCGCCTCTACGAACTGCTGGCAGAGATAAACAAGGATTGCGCCATTATTCTCGTCAGCCACGACATCGGCACGGTGTTGCAGCAAGTCAAGTCCATTGCCTGCGTCAACGAAACCCTGGACTACCATCCCGATACCGGCGTTACGGAAGAATGGCTGGAACGCAACTTCAACTGCCCGATAGAGTTGCTGGGGCACGGGACGCTGCCACACAGGATATTGAAAGAACACAAGCATTCTCACGGATGACTGGAAGCAAAGGAGGCCGGCCCATTGTAGAACCGACCTCCCGTTACCCTTCCGAATAACTATCCGACAATCTTCTTACCCGTCATTTATATTGGAAAGCCTTATACGAATGGGGCAGTAATGACAAACGGAAAGAGTTCTTTGGTGTCACCGGACGCCTGCTCTGTACGGGTTCGGCAGGAAGGGGAGCCAGAATATCCCCATTCTCCAGATTTTCCAACCTCGTCACCTCATCATCGGTAACAATACGCACTTCCACCGGTTCATCATTGAAGTTCTCCACCACCAGTGTTTTATTGTCATACACAAACAATCCGACTTTGGAGGGAGCCTCCAGATAGATATCCATATCCCTACTCATAATGCGGCGAATCTCATTCAAGGCTTTTGCCGGAAAATCATATAAATTTCCCATATCATCGGGAATGGTCAATACATATAGATTGCCGGCGGCATAGGGAGCTCTCAACAAAATAGGATACCCCGATACTCCTCCCGTCAACGGACGGCCCGCACTGACTACTTCCCAAGCATCATTCGTATAATACTGAACCTGCGGTATCAATAAATCGCGTCCGGCTTGTCCGTATCGGCCAAAATCATTGACAAGAGCTTTCAAATCGGTACAACGCAATTCCGCTATTTCGGCAATTTTTTCAGGAATGGCTTTCAGCAAGCCGCTTGTAATCACCACATCCCGTCCGCTTTGCAATTGCTTCCTAATGTCGGTCATGAGCTCCGGAGCTTGAGCCGCCTGGGCAGTCAGCAGCACCACTTGTTGGTCTTTCGGAAAAACGGGACGTATATCCATCGGCAAACCTATCATGCCCAGATAATTCTGCAAGAAATCATCACCCGCCACATGAAAAGGCTTGTAGGACTTGATGCCAATGGGGTTACCCAACTTACCTATCAGTTTATCAGTCTGTTTCAATACAACATCCGCAATGCGTGCCATGGTGGTAGGCTCTATGGAAGTTCCGTCCTTCTGCCGGATAGGGGCAGTCATCTCATCATAATTAAAGCTGGTGCCCATGCCCTGCCAAGGGGTACGGAACCTGGGAGACAACTTCACGCCCAGAAGCTGGTTATAGGCAAAGAGAATGATTTCGGGAGCCTTGGCAAGCATGGTCAGATGCAGCTGCTCAGCATAGCGGTCCATGCCTAGATTCAGTCCACCGGAGTCCACCCATCCTCCACCGTTGTAGCCCGGACGCAGATTATCGAAATAGCGGATAATATTATAGCTTAGATAATTCTGCAGATGCTGGTTGCCGGCAGGGTCCCTTGTTTCGGTACCCGTCCAGACACCGTCAAAGAGTTGGGGACCTTCCTCCAGATTAAAGCCCAAACCTTGGAAATGGTCGTACCAGTTGGGATACTTGATGATTACCTTTACACGAGGATTCACCTTCTTGGCAGGTTTCAGCACAAGGTCGCGCCCGGCTTCAGTCATCAGCTTCAAACGGTATTCCGTCCAGCTCTGCGCACCTTTGGCTTTTATCTCTATGTCCGACTTGCAACTGGTGAAGAAAAAGTCATCCAGAATAAACTCGTCAAAGTGCTTTGCCGTATGTTCTGCAATCTTTCGCACCATCTCACGATGCTCGGGATTGGAATAGCAGAACGTCTCGAAACTGTTTGCCTCGTTGATGGTGTAGGTAATTCCTCCGGCAGTCTCTATTCCCCGGTCATGGAAAAATTTCTTAGCTTGCTCCAGGGTGGCGTCATCCACAATCAGTAAATCACGATGTGTTTCCAGATAAATCTTGTCCACTTCCAACTGTTGTGAAATCACATTCCAAGTCGAATCCAGCCAATGGATGTCCTTCATCTTGTCTACCTCGTAGGCACGTACATAGACCGATACCTTAAAATTGTCATAAGCTTTTGCCTGCATGGCCATAGTGCAGACCATGCAGAGCAGAAAAGCTACAATTACAAACTTATCTACCTTTATTTTACTGTTCATTACCATTCAATATTTTCTGAGATGCCAATACCATATACATAAACCACGTAGCATGTCCGCCCAAACAGTATTCACCTTCCTGCCATAAGAACGGGAAATGAAGTAATTCGGGCAAGTCGGGACGAATCAGATTTGTACCCGGAGACACTCCACCCGGAATATAAGACCAGTCGGCACGGTTGACACCATAGGCAGCTTTCATCGTTTCGGCACCGACTCCCGTTACAAACGCTGCCTGATTACGTCCCGGATGCATACCGAGCAGGTATTGGACAGCATTGAAAATATAGTCCGGTGCAAACAAGTCAGGATAGGCAGCATGCAGGTAACAGTAATTGTAGCCCAGATGCTGGGGTTCCCATGAACCGGAAGAACGGTTACCTCTGTCATGCGGCACTCCATACGGAGTTTTACTGCTATACTCCTGATACATAGCCTGCAACTCCGGCAGTGCTTTGCGAACAGCCTTGCTGAAACGTGCATTTCCCACAGCTTTGTCGAAACGTCCGATGAACCAACCCGTCTGACGGATATTCTTGCAGATGAAATCCTGCTGCTGCAAAACGAAATCACGGTACTCCACTTCCTTTGTCGCCAAATAAAGTTCTACGGCAGCATGTACCTTGGCTGTCAGCACCCGGTTGTTGTCGCAGCGGGTAATCCTGAACAATTCACGGGCTATCTCCAGACAATCCGCTCTCAATGCATCGTTATGTCCCTTCAAGACACGTGAAATACCTGCCAGCCAGGCAGCCACCTGAAGTTCCCTACCAGGGTTGTCCTCCGTAAACACCCAGCGGTCGTCGGCAGTCCCACTGACATGGTCTGTATGGGCCGACGCATCACCCAAGTGTGCATACTGGCGTACGGTAGGACACAGAATCCCTCTGTAGAGACGCCCCAGAGCCTTCCAACCCGCCACTATCGTCAAAGCACCGTTTTCCACCTGCTGCAACAAGTCATTCTTTCCATCCGGCTGGTGAATCTCGACTATCTTCTTTTCAAAATCTATGGAAGTCTCGTCCCAATAGGCACCAAAGTTCTCACAAGCCATGGCAAGTATATAGGCCTCGCCTGCCTGGGATTCCACACGCAAGTCATAGTCCCCTGCATCGTGCCATCCACCCACATTCAGCCCTGGAACCAAATCACCCGGCTGGTACTTACAAAGAGTAGAGGTTCCCTGAGTATATCCGTCTATATGGTTGATATCGGTTTTGGCCATACGTGCATCGTCATGATGACAGAAGTCATGCCATACACGGTATTTTTCGTTCACACGCATGTGGCACATCTGTACCGGCAAGAAGTATTCCACCTCTGCCTGCCAGATACCCTTGTCCCACACATCTTTGGCAATGCGGAACACCGGAGAAGCAGCATCGCCGTACATCACCTGATAGAGCCCTTCTTCCGTCACTTCCGTGAAGTCGAACTGCAGATAGTGGTAGCGTTGGAAATCTCCCCAATCCTTGGCAGCCTGCTGCTTTACCAGTTTCCTGCCATCGGCAACAATGCGATAAAGGGCAGGTTGCTTGAAGTCTGTATCCCGTTTGTCCAACTCTATGACAGCTACTTTCTTCTGTCCAGGATGGTAACCTACTTGAGAGGCTTGCACCACCGGTGCATAACGCCAGTCTTTAGTGACTGTCGGACGGATTATCCATTTCACCGCACCTTCCTTTGTCCCTGCCGGGAACTCCGAACGGAGCACAAACCAACCGTTGTTATGATTTATCCTTCCATCATACAGCAGCAAGTCTCCTTTCTCACTTTCAATCGTAATCTTTGCCAAATCATCCTGAGGATTGAGTACAAACTTTTTCCCCTCGGCAAAAGGAGCAGAGACGATATCATCGGCAATCATCGGGTTATAAGTCTTTCTATCCAACAGCAACTGGTCCAAATCAGCTTTCCCGCCAGGGTTGAAATCTCCGATATGCTCCATGTTGGAAGACTGTTTCATGGTGGGCCCCATCGCCTGGTGGGGAAAGACTCCCGTCCGGTTGTCCATAATCCACGGCTTGCCCAGCAAAGTGGAAGGTACCAATTCCAGATTAAAGCCCAACTTGCCGGCAAACCGCTCGGGCACCGGTTGGTCCAAATCAACGGTCAATACCAGATAATCCTTCTCGCCTTTGACCTTAATGGTATAGCCAAAAACAAAATCCGGATAAAGCATCGGATTAAAGCCTGCCATATGTTTGGCCGAATCCGGATAACTCAATGTGACACGGATTTCATTGTCAGCCTCATCCACCACCCGGCTTCTCATCTTGGGCAATCCCTGCCACTGCCCTTGCGAGATTTCAAAGCGCACATCTCCATTGGCAGCCCTGCGGTCTCCATTCAAAACAAGGGTCAGTCCTCCCTGGTGTCCTTCAGGGTAGACGTCACTGAACACCATCACATTGGCCCCGCCATTCTCAAAATATCCCGATGGATTGATTTTGAAATCCTGGGCGTGTAGCCCCATACAAAGCATCAGTGATGCTGCACCTGCTATAAATTTCTTCATAAATACTATTTTAAACGATTATGTATTTCCACTCCCAAGCGTACCGTATGATACGGGCAACGCCACATACTCACTTTGGGAGTATCCTTCTTGGGTTCTCCATCAAAACAATCACTGTACCATTCACCGTATTCCCGGTCTATCATACAGTCCTTTACGAAAGTCCAAACCGTATCGGCCGATTGCAGATAAACGTCATTCCCGCTGATTTGCCAGGCATTGACACAAGCTATCATCGTTTCAATCTGGCCCCACCATGAGGCATGCCCGGTTGTTCTTCCGCCCTTCTTTTCATACATCATATACCCTTTGTCACTCAGTCCTTCCGCCAAGCAAGCATCCGTCACATCCAGCGCAAGCCGATTCGCCCTATCCATCAGTTGCCGGTCTTCTAACACACGGGCAGCCTCACAAAGCAGCCATCCCGCCTCCACATCATGCCCATAAGAGTCCATCTCAACCAGACTGTTCCATGCATTATCAAAGAACAAATTAAAATGCCTCCTTGAAGAGTCATAAATACGGTCCATAAACAACCCGGTGCAGAACTTGAGTCGTTTCCTCAGTCCGTCGTCTTTCCAGCATTGATATAAAAGGGTATAAGCCTCCAGCACGTGCAAATGCGCATTCATAGTCTTGGGTGCATTGTTATCATAATTATCCAGTTGTTTCCAATCTTCAGTAAAAGATTCCACATAACCGTCATATTGCGATTCACGGCCTTTCTCCTCCAAGGTATGATATAAACCGACAGCCATATCCAGACTCTCGCTGTTACCTGTTGCCAGATAGTGTTCAGCCAGCCCATAGATGGCGTAGGTCATGGCATACGTATATTTGGAAGCATTCAGCACCTCACCGTCAGGATTGACCAGCCAATATACCCCACCATGTTCCTTGTCTATAAATGTATCAATGAAGTAGCGTTGCGATTTATCCGCAAGCTTCAGATAAGCCTCATCCTTAAACGTACGGTATGCGGCAGAAAAACTCCACAGAATCCGGGCATTCAGAACCCCTCCTCTCGGAGCATCCACTACCGGAGTACCATTCCGCAATACAGTTCCATAAAAACCGCCGTCGGGAGCCACTGCATAATCCATCCAAAACGGCAACACGCTGTCTCTGACATTCGTGACAATCTCTGTACGCATGCGTGTCTGCATATCTGTCTCCCCTAAATGCGACCGGCAACCTGCCAGACAATATGCAACCAGCAGTGCTATCCAATAAAACATCTTCCTTTCCATAATTATTCTCTAAAACCATCAAACTTTTCCTTGTATAATTCCCCGTTTATCAGAGACTGGTGTTCGTCGTCTCAAGTACTGGTGTTTGTCATGTCAGACACCGGCTTTCATCACGACAGACGCTGACGTCTATCACAACAACTACTGGTGCCTGACATTTCACTCACAAATATTTTATTATTAAGTGTTTATCTATAATTTATCAATATCCCGGATTCTGGTCAGCCTGATTGATGAGCGGGTTGGTCAGAATCTCATTCGTCGGAATCGGGAAGATTTCCTGATAAGCCTCGTGCTCAAAGAAACGGAATGAGTCACCAGTCTGCAGACAAGCCTCTTGTGAAGAGTTGGCTGCTGTCTTCGGATATTCGGCGGCAAACCACTCTTTGCACATACCCATACGGCACAAATCATGGTAAAGCGAAAACTCGGCATTGAATTCATGGCGACGCTCTATAATCAACGCCACCTTCCATACCGGAGAAGTATAGCCTTTGGCTGCCTTATAGCTTGTATAATAGGTCTCTGCATCCGGCACTTCCACCGTCTGGGTATTCAACATGTCGGCGGGTAGGTCAATCATCGTCGCTCCCATCTCCAAATTACCCCAAGCACGGTTACGTATCTGACGTATCATGTTCCATCCGGTAGCGTTGTCACCTGTCTCGAAACAACATTCTGCATAGTCGAGCATGATGCCTGCATAACGCTTCAGAGTCAATGAAATAGGATTGAATACTTTGTTGTTCTCACCTGGCTTGCATCTCCAGTATTTCAAGGAATAAACAGTAGGCATATTTTCGGAACCTTGGAAAAGACCGTCAAAACCACTTGTCACCCCTACAGTCTGCCCGGTAATAGGATGCGTATCCCCTTTGGCAACAGCAGAGTACTGGCGGCGTTTGTCACCCGGTTCAAAGGAACGTACAAACTCCCAAGAAAGACAGAGAGAACCCCAGCCTCCCCATTCGGGTGCCGCGCACATATATCCGTACCACATCATGGCATCTGAAGACGAATCGGCTCCCCAGCCCATATATCCTTGTTCATGATACATCACCTCAAATACAGATTCTTTGGTCCAATGTGTATCCCAGGCATGCAGGTTACCGAAGCAGGGCTCCAATGAATAGGTTCCACTGTCCACTATATCCTTCAGTTCCGTCTTGGCTTTCGTAAAGTCTTTCTTCAACATATACAGCTCGGCCAAATAAGCTTTGCAGAACCCCTTGGTTATACGTCCGTATTCACCATTCATGGGTAACCAGTCCAGATGGTCGCGTCCAAAAGACAAATCTTCCTCGATAGCCGCATAAGTCTCATCCACGGATTCCGGACGTGCCTTTCCTACCGAAGTAGTATAGGTTTCACCGGTAAGCAACATCGGTACCCTTCCGAAAAGTTTCGTCAAGTAAAGGTAGTTATAACCGCGGATGGCACGTGCTTGCGCTTCATAAACGGTCTTGGAATTGCTGTCCGCAAATATAGAGGCATCCGCCGTCTCCAGGCCAGCTAGGAAACGGTTTGCACGGTCCACTGCACGATAACTCATCCGCCATGCAGTCTCCAGGGAACCCTTATCGGGTTTCCAGGCATGACGCTGCCATTCCGCATCCCAACCGGAAGCCTGACAGTCCATCGTAGAATGGTTGGCAGCAAATACCTGAGGCTTGAATCCCCATGTTTCGTCATCACCGGAACCGTGCTGGTCCGTATAAAAGGTATCATAAAGTCCGTTCAATCCGGAAAGGACATTCTCCTCCGTTTTAAACATGAAATCTGCCGGAAGAATATCGTAATGATCCACTTCCAAATAATCGTCACAAGACGTTACGGTGCTTAAGGCCAGCACACCGATCAACAGTTTATATAAGTTTTTCATAATCATATTTTTTATCCGTTAGTATTAGAACTGTACACTCAGACCGAAAGTAACCGACATCGGGAACGGATAACGTCCTCCGTCAAATCCCGAATACAATACATTGGAGTCACCGACTTCCGGATCGCCGAACTTATTGTACGAAGAGATGGTACATACATTGTCGACACTGGCAAATACGCGTGCATTTTCCATTTTCACCGGTTTCAGCACATTCTTCGGGAATGTATATCCTATCTGAATATTTGAAATCTTCAGATAATCCCCCTTCTGGATGTAGGCGTCGGACACACGCATGTTCTTATTATAGTCTGTCTTGGTGATACGCGGATATTTGGCGCCGGTATTCGAAGATGACCATGCATTATTGATATATTCCTTCAGTACATTCTGATAACCGCCGTCGGGTGCATAGACTGAGGTCAAGCGGGCCGAAGAATAAGAAAGGATATCCATACCGGCTACACCGTACAAGTTCATCGAGAAATCAAAGTTTTTCCAGGAAGCGGTAAGGTTCATTCCGTAAGTGAACTTGGGATATCCATTGCCTATAACAGTACGGTCGGCATCGGTAATCTGCCCGTCACCATTCAAATCAACAAACTTATAGTCGCCGGGCTGGGTAGTCTTGTCCTGATATACACCACTTTCAACTCCCTTTTCAACCGCCAGCCTATTCATTTCATCAATTTCGGCCTGGGTTCTGAAAATGCCTTCTACCTTCCAGCCATAGTAGGAACCTACAGGATAGCCGTTCTGTGTAATGGAGTGGTTGTCCCAGTTGTCGCCATCTTGTGCTGACCCTGACTTGCTGAATATCGGATCGCCGACTTCAATAGCCTCGTTCTTCAGGGTAGACCCATTCAGTCTTATGCCGATATTCCAATCGCTGAAGCTCTTGTTCCACGCAGCAGTAAACTCGAAACCTGAGTTACGGATATGTCCCGCATTAGTATAGACATTGGAGAAACCGGTGGAAGGACGAATCTGGCGATACAGAAGCAGATCCTTTGCGTCACGGATAAAGTAATCGGCAGAGAAAGAAAGCTCATTGTTCATAAAGGCAAAGTCAATACCGATATTTGTCTGCTCATTGGTTTCCCATTTCAGGTTGGTATCAATTTCTTTCTGCTGGGCAATACCGGCACCGTTAATCACACTCGAACCATTAAAGAACCAGTACATTGCATTTGCCGAAGACAACTGTGCTATGGACAAGTTGGTACCATTGCCCGCATTACCGGTCTGTCCCCATCCGGCACGCAACTTCAAGTTACTGAACAGTTCTAAATCCTTAATGAACTTTTCCTCGGAAAGACGCCAAGCTACAGAAGCGGAAGGGAATGTACCATAACGATTGCCGGCACCAAAGTTCGAAGAACCGTCGCGGCGTACCGTTGCAGTCACAATATAGCGGTCGTTCAAAGTATAAGTCAGACGGCCGAAGTAAGAAAGGAATCTTGTCTTCAAATCCAGCCCACCATCCGTTTGCTTAGACGATGGGTCATTGGTCAATGAAATTTTGCGGATGTTGTCTGCCGGGAAATCGTTGGCACTGGAATTCAGCCAGGCACCGTTCGTATCGCTGGTAGAGAAACCGGCCATTGCACTTACGCGGTGATGCTCATTGGACCAGTCATAGTTCAAGAACGCTTCCAGACCGAGTGAAGTGGACTGGCTCTGGTTCAGCGAGAACGAGTCCTTACGGTCTTGAGTTCCAAAGGTTCTATCATTATAGGCTGTATAGCCATTATAACCTTTTGTATAATAATTATAACTGGCAATAGTCTTGAAAGTCAACCCTTTGTACAAATCGAGTTGTAGGAAAGCACTAGCAAGCATACGGTCCCATTTATTAATACTGCCGGCAGTCTTGGCAGCAGCAACCAGATTGTCAGCTCCCTTGTTCACGTCTCCATTGCCTTCTTTCTTGTAATGTCCCCAAGTACCGTCGGGCAACACAATAGGCATGGAATAGAAAACACCGTCCTCTACATAATCCATGGTTGGAATGGCTTGTGCATAGTTTCTCAGGTTGCCTCCTCCCATCTTTTCCGAATGTGCATAGTTCAAGTTCAAGCCTACATGCAGAAAGTCTTTCACTTTGTGAGTGATATTAGCGCGTGCCGTCAAGCGTTTAAAATTCGACTCAATCACGATACCCTGGTTGTTCAAATAACCCAGAGATAAGTTGGCTTGGGTATTTTCGCTGCCTCCCGAAGCAGAAAGGTTATAGTTCTGCTGTAATGCCGTGCGTGACATTTCATCCTGCCAGTCAATGCTGTTCAGTCTGCCTATGTAATCCTCGCCATATGCCAGATTGGTCATGGCAATACCGTCATTCTTGACGGCGGAACGTACAGCACTTGCAAACAAGCCCGCATCAGCCACATCAATCTTATTCGAATTGAACTGGAGGGCATAGTTGGCCGAAAAGTTCACCTTTGCCTTCCCCTTACCACCGTTCTTGGTAGTAATCATAATGACGCCATTGGCACCGCGAGTACCATAGATTGCCGTAGCCGAAGCATCCTTCAGAATTTCGATGGACTCTACATCATTAGGATTCAAGAAATCGATGGAAGTTCCTACCTGCACACCGTCCACTACATAGAGTGGGTCGGCAGAACCATTCACGGTTGCCACACCGCGGATACGGATGGAGAAACCTCCTTCCGGGTCACCGGAAGAACGGATGACAGATACACCTGCCGCAGCTCCCTGCAAACCTTGTCCCAAGTTCACCGGATTCCGCTTCATCATTTCCTCCGCATTCACGGAAGCCACAGAACCGGTGAGGTCGGATTTCTTCATCGTACCGTAGCCCACAACAACTACCTCATCCAAGGTTTCGGTATCCTCCTTTAAAGTAATTTTCAGAGCATTCATATTCCCGGTTACTTTGACCGTTCGCGCTAGATAACCGATGTAACTGGTCTTCAGCGTAGAACCTACGGGACACTGCAAGGAGAAGTTACCGTCCAAATCGGTAATCATACCGTTTGTCGTACCTTCCACAATGACATTGGCACCGATGATGGGCTCGCCTTTCTCATCCACCACTTGGCCCTTCACAGTAACTACACTCTGCTGTACGACAGTGACACCTGCAAACGGCTGTACGCTTGTTGCAAAGAGAGGTCCGGCACATGCCAGCGATACTGACATGATACCCAAATACTTCATCACATTTCTCATAAATACTAAATACTTAGGTTTAACAAATACCCCGGTCATAAGCACATCGGGAAAAAGATATGCGACACAATTTTGTGCCACTATAGAGGCACTGCCGTGCCATTGGGAAGGCACATCTGTGCCACCATAGTAACACAGATTTCGGTAACTATATCCCTTTCTCTTCCATACCGGCAGGGGTGAATTCAATATAGATTTTCAAAGATTAAGTTCAGAAACTCAGGGAAGTGCCTTCAACCTGGTTCAACAGTTGCGGTTTGGCCTTTCCACAATCCACTTTCACAACCTGAATACGGTTGTCGGCAGGTAGACAAACCAATCCTTCCGCCTGCTTCTTGTCAGCACTGTATACCTTCAGGTTCATTTTGCTCCAATCCATCTCAACAGTGGACTGCGCCAACTTCAGATGAGGAAGTACCGAACCGTCACGTACCAGCATGATTATCGGCAGACTGCCTGCTTCAATTTGGTGCCATCCACCTTCGTAGACTTTCTCTGTCTGGTAGTCTATCCATTTTCCTTCGGGAAGGTAAACTGTGCGGCCCGTCATACCGGATTCAAGCAAGGGGGCAACCAGAATCTGCGAACCGAAGAGATACTCGTCATCCACTTTCCATGCTCCCGGATCATCGGGAAATTCTACAAACAAGGCTCTTAGCATCGGTAAGCCCTTTTCTGTACATTCCTTAGCCTGAGCATACACATAAGGCATCAGACGGTACTTCATCTCTGCACTCTTGCGGAAGACATCCTGCACACGCTTGCTGTCGTACAACCACGGCTCTGTCGGAGGTGCCCCATGCGCGCGGGTATGGGAAGTAAGAAAACCGAACGGTATCCAGCGGCAATACAAGTCCTCCGGAGTGGCTTTTACAAAGCCACCCATATCATGGCTCCAAAAGGAGAAACCGGACAAGCCGAAGGACAAGCCTGCACGAAGCGTACCTAGCAGTCCCGTGTTCGTAGTTGCAGCATCACCGCCCCAATGCAATGGATAACGCTGGGAACCGGCCCATGCGGCACGTGCCCACATTATATTCTCGTTGTGCAACTTCTTGGTTATCTCGGACACTGCCATATCATAACGCACTGGATAGAGGTTATGCTCATACCATCCGCTCTTGCCGGAAGCGTAAATACCGTTCAGTGGAGCAGCCTCGCCGAAGTCTACTTTAATGGCACTGACACCGATATTCAGCAATCCCGCCAGTTTGTCCTGATACCACTTTACGGTTTCCGGATTGGAAAAATCGAGCACCACATCTTCGTAGGGAAGTTCACCATTTCCATTTTTCACATACATGTCTTTCTCTATCAGTTCAGAGAAATAACGATTTTTAGGAGTGAAATAAGGCAACTGCCACAAACATACATGGAAACCTTGTGACCTCAAATCCTTCAACATCTGCTGTGGATTCTGGAAACGGTTCTCGGAGAATTTATAGTCACACTGCCAGTCCACATCAAACCAGCCGGTATCGAAATGGATAACATCGCACGGATACTTGTTCTTACGGATATTGGCCGCTACATCATAACCTTCCTTTTCACTGAAATAGGTAATACGGCTCATCCACGTACCGAAAGACCACAAGGGGGGCATGCCCGGCTTTCCTACCAAATCGGTGTACTCGTCCAGAATATCTTTCGGCTCGCCGAAGAAAACGAACAAATCCAGGTTCTCGTCACCCATGAACATTTTGTTCAGCCCAATATAGGTAGCACCAAAATCACAAGTCACGGGAGCGGATGTATGCATAAACATGCCATATCCCCGGTTACTCATAAAGAAAGGAATCGGTTTGTACATCTGGTCCGTCTCAGGCCCTTGTGGGTCTGTAACAAACAAGTTCACCTTCTGTCCGGCCTTGTTCAGCCCAGTGGCAGACTCTCCGCAACCAAAAATCATTTCATCCGCAGTCAAGGTAAATACCGGATTGATGCGGCGGGCATTGTCACTTCCCCGCTTCACAAAACAGAACGGTGTATATTTTACCTGCGTAGAGTCCGCATCACTCAAAGCGGCAGTCTGGCTCAAGATACGTCCGGCTTTATCCTTCAAGACGATTCTCCAGGGATTCTTGTTAATCTGAATGGTTCCATAGTCACTGGAATAGACAATCTTGTCATTCGTCTCGGTAACTTTCCAGCTTCCATCCCTGCCCGGTTCCTTTGCCAACATGATGGAAGCGGCAGGTTTAGGTTCCACCGGGGTCGTTAGCATACGGATACGTACCGTACGCGGAGTTACAAAGTCAATCTTGAATTTGAGGTTAGGGTCATTTTCATAGGCAGTGAAAGGAAAATCGAGCATTCTCATTTTCCGGGGCTGTGCACCGTTGGTATTGAAGGCTTGACGGGGCATCAGATGCCCGCGTTTCCAGTTCACCAGCCCTTCACCCGACTTGGCATCGAATGACTCCAGGTGATCTGCAAAAAAACAAAGTATTACTCAAGTCACGGAAATCGGTACTCATGTCCAGAGGTTGGTTCATCAGATACGAGGTACCGTCATTGACATGTGGCTGTGCCAACAGATTGCCGCCGGCAAACAACAGCATCGCCACTGCTAAAAGTTCTTTCTTCATACTATTAGGATTTAAATGATCTTGCCTGCAAATGTATTTTTCTTAAAGGAAACACAGATGCCTTAAAAATGTCTTTTAATATCCGGTTTTGTTTCATAGAACCCATATAGGGTCATTGGAAACAAAATGCATACTATTTTTCACCAAACGGAGGATATCATCCCACGCGAATACGCAAATCTTCCCTTGCTCGTTCGGAGGATTATATTTAAGTTTGCAGTTACAATATTGTTAATCCTTCTAATAAAGAAAATACATGAAACAACTGCTCCTATTCCTTATATGCAACCTGGCCTTCCTCCTTACTGTTCAAGGTAACTCAGCGGAAATCCCGCCGGCTGTCATGTTCAAGCAGCTCTCTACAACAGAAGGACTCTCCAACAACAGTGTCCGAAGCATCTACAGAGACAATAGGGGATTCCTCTGGGTGGGGACAGAATCAGGACTCAACAAATACGACGGCTACTCCTTCCAGCAGTATTACCAGAACAACTCCGACCTGCCGGACGATGCCATCAGCGAAATTTTCGAAGGACCGGACGACAATGTATGGATAAGGACTTCCAGCGGCTACAGTATCTATAATTATAAGACTGGTAAATTCGACAATGACTATAAACCCATACTCGATGGGCTGCAAATCCCCAGTAAAAACATTCTGAGGATGGGAAAAACCTCCAAGAATGAATTTTGGGCCTACGACTATTCCAAACTTTACATACGAAGCATGGACAACAGCTCCATCAAAGCCTATCCACTGGCAGTTGAAAAGATTTCAAGCCTCTATATAGGTGTCCAGTTCATTTATATAATGTACTCCAACGGTACCCTATACAGTATCAGCAAGCAGACTTCCGAAGTCAAGGAAATAGCCATTCCCGCCATCTATAGACCTTTGCTGGAGAATCATGAGCCACACATTTACATAGACCAAAACGAAAACCTATGGGTATACACCTTCCAAAACAGCCTGCTTTTGCACAAGAACAGTTTTACACAGCAATGGGAGAACATCAGCCTAAACAATAACACCCACATACAGTACAATCGCGTGCAACGCATCCTCGACCTGGGAGACGGCAACGTATGGATACTTACCAGCCATATGGGGTTGTTCGTTTACAACGCCCTGACCAAATCTCTTACCAACTTGGTGCACAATCCATTGAAACCGCACACCATTGCCAGCAACAATCTGAATACCATTTACCGGGACAAAGACGGAACCATATACATAGGGAATTTCAAACACGGTATTTCCTATTATAGCCCCATGTCTCAAATCATACTATGCAACAAATCCCTGGAATATGATGATATCCTAACCTTCTGCGAAGACACAAGCCAGGAATCCATTTACTACGGAACAGACGGTACGGGACTAATCCGACGTTCACTGGTGACCGATTCATACGAAAAGATAGCAACTCCCGCCAATATTGTAGTCGACTTATCCATCGACTCCAAAAACCGCCTATGGATAGGCACCTTCCAGAAAGGACTGCTATGCTACTCGAAAGGGCAAATCAAACAATACACGGTAAGTAACAGCCAGCTTCTCGAAAACAATGTGTATACAGTAGAGGTGGACAAACACGGATACATCTGGATAGGTACCATGAAAGGATATATACAGAGGTTAAATCCGGAAACCGGGCAGTTTGACACCATCTTGTACCGTCCGGGAGAATTCTTTGTCCGTGATATGTACTATGACAAAGACAGCACCCTTTACGTAGCAACCAGAGGAGGACTCATTATTATCGATACGGAAACCCAAGCCTATAATATATACGCCGAAGCCAGCCGTTTCAAGGAGAACAATATGCTCACTGTCTATAAGGACAGCCGGGACCTTCTTTGGATAGGACATCCACACGGACTGAGCATATGGAACCAGAAGAACGACTCCATCTACTTCCTTAACCAGAAAAACGGGCTTGCCGCCAATCTCGTCAGAGCCATCACAGAAGACAACAACAACCAAATGTGGATTGGCACCGGCAACGGCATCTCACGAATCAAAATAACAAACGATACATACACCATCGTGAACTACTCCGTAAGCGACGGACTGATATGCAACGATACCAATGTCCACGCCATCCTCAAACTGCAGAACGGCAATATACTGATAGGTACTCCTCAAGGTTACCAGACTATCATTCCACAAGACATCCTGACCACAAGTTATGATGCCAACATTTACCTTACCGACATTGAATTCAAATCCGGAATGCCCCATCCGAACATCCTGAACGGCAGCTCACTTGAATGTGCACAACATCTTTCCTTCACTGAAAAGGAAAATTCATTCACTCTGTCCTTCTCCGCTCTCGACCTGGTGGAAACGGATAAGATAAAATATGCCTATAAGATTCATTCCAACTGGATTTATGCTGAAAACAACAAAGTAAACCTATCCATGCTGACTGCCGGAAACTATACTTTATCCGTCAAGGCATGCAACTCACAAGGCATATGGAGCCCCAACGTCAAGGAACTGAAAATAAAGATACTCCCTCCTTGGTGGCGCACCTGGTGGGCCTATACCATATATACCGGTATCATTTTGTGTATCCTTCTGTCCATTATCCGCAATCTGCGCTTACGCCAAAAGCAGAAACAAATCATGCAGGCCATCGAGGTGGAAAATGAAAGGCAGCAGAAAATCAACAATATGAAACTGCAGTTCTTTGCCAACATAAGCCACGAACTGCGGACTCCCTTGTCACTTATCATCAATCCGCTTGAAGAGTTTTTCGTAGACCATCCCGAATATCGTAAAGGCATTCTGGATATAGTCAAACAAAATGCCGACTATCTGCTGGAATTGATTAACCAACTGCTGGATTTCAGAAAGCTGGATGCCAAGGCTGAAACCCTGAAATGCAAACATGACAACATCCTTATCATTCTGAGTGAAATATTCCACTCTTTCGATCCGATAGCACAGAAACGGAACATCAGCTATAGCCTTACCGCTCCACAACATTCTGTATTCATGGATTTTGACTATGGCAAGATACGCAAGATATGCACAAATATCCTGTCAAATGCATTCAAGTTCACTCCCAATAAAGGAAGCATCTCACTGGATATTGCCGTAAGAGGCACAAATCTGGAACTGACCTTTACCGACACCGGTTGCGGCATAGAGGATGAAGCCAAGGAGAAAATATTCCAAAGATTCTATCAGTCGAGCAAAAACCAGTCGAGCAACGGAGGCAGCGGCATTGGACTGCACATTGTTTCCGAATACGTAAAGATGCATCAGGGTACTGTCTGTGTCAGGGATAACCAGCCTTGTGGTTCTGTATTCCTGATTACCCTACCCCTGCACCAGAACAGTAATGAAACCAAAAACGGAGAACCGGTCGAAGAACCGGAAATAAAGGAAGAATCCCATCCATTCACCATACTACTCGTAGATGACAACTACGACTTCTTGAAATTTCTCTCTGAAAGTCTTGCCAGGCAGTATCATGTATTAAAAGCCACAAACGGAAAACATGCACTAAATGTACTGGAAAAGGAAGATATTGATTTAGTGGTCAGTGACATCATGATGCCCGAGATGGATGGTCTGGAACTATGTTCAACCATCAAGAATGACATACGCTACTCCCATATCCCCATTATCCTCCTGACAGCTAAGGCAAGTGAAGAACACCAATTGGAAGGGCTTAGCGTTGGTGCAGACGACTATATCACCAAGCCTTTCAATATGGAAGTCCTCAAGCTGCGCATCAACAAGATTATCGAGATGAACGTCAAACGTCAGGAAATATTCAATCAGGACATTAAAATCGAGCCAAGCCGTATCACCATCACTCCCCTTGACCGGCAGCTGGTGGAAAAAGCCATCCAGATTGTAGAGGACAATATCAGCGAAACCGAGTTTTCCGTCGAGGAGCTGGCCAGCAGCCTGAATATATCACGCAGCTATTTCTACAAGAAAATGATTAAGATAACGGGAAAGAAACCCATCGAATTCATCAGGACCATCCGTATGAAACGTGCACAACAACTCTTGACAGAAAGCCAGATGCAAGTTTCGGAAATTGCATATACCTTGGGGTATAACTCCCCCAAGGTATTCTCCAAACATTTTAAAGAAGAGTTCAACATCAGCCCATCCGAATTTATAAGGCAGCAGGCTGAATAGCAACATTATTTTGACATCAAAGCATCCAACGAAGACACCAACGCCACCAAAGCGGCACTCCAATTAATGGCTATCTCATTGGAAGCATACGAACCCTCCACATCTGCATAAGACTCATCCGGCAGGTTGGAAGCATAAGCAATGCCATCCTGCTGCCCAGGATTGGGACCGCCAACCAGGAAACCGGGAAGAGGTGCCTCTATATCATCCGATGTAGAAAGACGATGGTGCGGATACAGAGGACTCTTCATCCCGAAACCGGTAACATAACAATATCCCGTGGCATTCTTTCCTAAAATGTAGTCCATATTGCGGTAGGCGTTCGTCAGGTACGACTTCTCGCCCGTAAGCAAATAGGCGCAAACCAGTGAAGTGGCTTGGTTAGCACACCCTTCGGCAAGGCATCCCCAGAAGAAATCTTTGGCATCGTTGCCGTAAGGAGCATGGAAAGGAGAACGGTCAGCACCCCGCACAGCCTCGACAACATAGTCCAGTAACAGGTCTTTCATGGCATTTGCCAATTCCACGTCTTCACCCTGATATTCCCTGCCCGGTTGCAGCCAGGCAAACACGCCCAACGCAGTGGTATTGCCCCAAGAAGGAGTCTTATATGCAGTCGGCAGATGCTTCTTCACTTGTTCCCGGTAAACGGGCTTTCCCGTAGCAAGATAGAGCTCGGAAGCCGCCCAGAAGAATTCGTCATCGGCACTACGATCACCGTAAGCTCCCGTAACCACGGCAGGTTGATATTGCTTGTTGAGGAGGTCCTGATGATAGAGCGCTTGCGGATGCGCTTCTGCCCAGGCGTAAGCACGTTCGGCAGCCTGTAAAGCCACTGTCGAAAAGCCCGGATAATCCTCTTCGTAAGGAGTAAACAAGGCAGAAGCCTGCGCCAAAGCCGCAGCATAGTCCAATGCCGCCGTTACTGATTTCTGAACCACATAACGAGGCTGCTTACACTCCGTAGGCTTGATGAATCCCTCGAACGAAGGGGTAGTCAGCTTGTGGTAGACTCCTCCGTCGGCAGGGTCTTGCATAGTCAGCATCCATCTCAGGTTATAGTACATCTCGTCCAGCAAATCGGGCGTGTGGTTTCCGCTTTCCGGGATGTTCACCTGTTGACGGATAAAATAATCAGGAAAGCGGGCATAAATCGCCTGCATCAGTCCAATGGAATAGGCGGAGTTCACAATATACTTGTTATAGTCTCCGGCATCATACCATCCTCCCGGAGAAGAAATCACCGTTCCCGCCTTACGTTCCGGCCCGGCAGCATTGGGATGTATCAGTACCTTGTCATCGGGATGGCCTGCCGGACGGCTCCACCGACCCGCATAAGTCGCTTCGATGGGCATGCCCGTACGTTGGTAATAGAAAGATTTCAAAGCAGCATCGGCCAAAGGGGACAGTACTCTTTCTTTATTTCGAATGCCACTGAATCTCCGTTAACCATCAGAAAATAGTTTCCCGGTGCCGTGATGTCACTGAAATCCAATATCGTCCTGCTCTTATCCGACCAAGCAGATGAAGCAATATATCCGGGCTTACCGGAAAATACCCGATTACCCGTGGCTGCATCTACTATGGTAAATTCACGGACCTCACCGGTATTCACCACAGCTACTTTTTCCTGCTGGGGATAGTACCCTAACTGATTCAAACGTATAGTTTCTGAAGGATGCCCTAAAGTGGCCATCCCTCCCAGAACTGTAAACAGACATGTAGTTATATTCATATCACTATTCTTTAGTAATCATTTATATTATTCTATTTCAAAACTATTTATCAGACAATAAGGTAATGAAACTGATGGCCGGCAAGTGTACCCGTACCTGCCCATTCTCCACTTTCACTGCAGTTTCCTTCATGCAGTCTTTTGTATTGGTCACATAGACTTTCAGTTCCTTCACTTCTGCAGGGATACCGGAGATGACCGCCTCGCAATCTGCCCCATTATTGACCATATGGACGGCATATTCCCCACGCACCATATTTCCGAAAGCCGCACAGTTTACGTTTTTCTTGCTGCTACTGACCGGAATGGCCAAGGCATCGGCCGGAGTGGAGGCCAGTTGCTTGATATTCCAGAAACGTTGCGTAGGACGCAAAGGACCTTTGGAACCATAAATGCCGTCTCCCCACAACAACGAATAGTCTGAAGTAAGCTGCCACTGCAAGATGGACAATGGCTGGCAAATGGCACAAATACGCGTATACAGATTGATTTCATAAAGTGCAAACGTCGACTCATTGAATATCTCGGCATAACCATGAGCAGCGGCATCCGTACTACCCTCACCAACCAAGAGTGGTACATTGATCGCTTTGGCAGCATCCGCCCACTTCTTTAACGTAACATCATCACAACCACGCCATGAATGGAAAGAAACTGCACCAATATACTTATGAGTCTCAAGATTGTTCAAAGCAGGAAGGATGAAATCGAAAGTCGTGGCATCCGAATTGTCGCCAAGCAGCATGCGGGTAGGAAGATTCAACCCTGCCAGATAAGCACCGAACTCCTTAATGAAATCTGCATGTTCCTGCGGAGTGTGGAGGACATCAATACCCAAATCCGATTCATTGAACGAGAACATGGAGAACTCAATACCATAATACTGTTTGGCATACAACAGATAATCTGCCATGGATTTATAAATCTTCTCCTTTTTCCGGTTATCCAGACGATAAGCAATGACACCGCCTTGACGAGCATAACTTGCAGGACCTCCGTCAATGGCCCACGCAGGTGGAAACCAGCAGCTTAGTATTACCGGCATTCCCATCGCCTTCAAGCGCTCTGCCATGAGGAGACTTTCCTCCACCCGCTTGTTCAGTCCCCCATTCTGTGCGGTGGCAATAGGGTCGGCTTCCTCTTCCGGTTGCCACAATCTCCACGGAAATTCCACACGTCCATAGGCTACACGCAAATTTTCCAGACAGTAATCTATCACTTTAGGGTCGGCAGCAGGATTCTGCAGGCGGAAATTCCCTCCAAAGCCTGTAAACAGACTGCCCGGATTCTGCATATCCAATATAATTTCCGCGTCACTATGATCTATCACTCCGGAAGCATGCAGTGCCATGGACAATGCAGTTCTCTCAGCCTTTTTCAGAGTCGGCATCAGCGAGATATAAACTACGGTACCGGTGGATTCTTTTTCAACCGTGGCCTTTACAGACTTATTGAACTTGAATTCCAACTTCCTATTAGCCGAAGTAACGGTCAGCTTCCTGCCACTTGTCCTTACTTTGGCATCAGCGTAGTTTTCCGGACTTAAAGCAATACAGTAATAGGCTGTCTGGTTCAAAGTAGTGTCCGACAGCGCATCAATAGAAATCTCCACCAAGCCTTTTCCCTTATCAGTCACTTTCTGATGGAACTTTACACCTCGCAGAGTAGTCGTCACTTCCTGCATATCCCCCTCACGATGGAAAACGGGACGGACCTGCTTCTCCTTTCCGGTAATCTCCATATCCCCTTTCAAGGTTCCGACACGCAGGGACGACTCAAAGTCTATCAATTCACCGTCTACACGGACACCCGTGATATTGCTCCATGCCATCACTTCCGTCTGGGCAGAAAGCGGCAGAGACAATATGCCACACAGCAATGCAGCCATTCCCAACTGGAAAATTCGTAAATTCTTCATTATATCAAATATATAAAAGGTTGTCATTTCAGTCTTGTATCAATCTCAAACCCCATACGGCTGTTATGATAAGGACAATTCCACATACTTGCTTTAGGTTCCTTGTAGCGGGGAGTCCCATCTTCCAGCACAGTTCTGAACCATTCGCCATACTCCTTGTCTATCATCCGTGATTTGATGAAGTTCCAGGTACGGACGGCACTGTCCAGATAAGATTGTTCACCGGTCAGCTGCCAGGCATTGATGCATCCTACCACAGTTTCCGCCTGGCACCACCAGGAAGCATCCTTCCTGATTTTGTCCTTATGCCGTTCGTACATCATAGCGCCCATCGAGTTGATGCCCTCTTTCAAGGAGGCGTCTGCAAGTTCCAAAGCCACTTTCCTGCATTTCCCGATGACCTCCGGGTCACCCAGAGCTTCTGCAGCTTCCGTCAGCAGCCAGGAAGTTTCGATGTCATGCCCGTAAGAGTCGATGTCATCCAGATTGTTCCAGTTTGAATCACAGTATAATATCAGGTGATGTGTTTGTGAGTTATACAGTTTGGTTGTTATCAAGTTTATCACTTTTGCAAGGCGCTCGCGAAGGCCGTCATCTTTCCATACTTTATATAACGCTGTGTATGCCTCCAATACATGGATATGGGTATTCATTGTTTTGGTGGCAACACCATCTCCATCATATCCCAACTTTTGGGGAGTTCCCCATTCGCGGGTAAAGGATTCTATATAACCGTCGTTTACGGGATCTTTGATTTTGCTCTCCACGGTCCGGTAAAGCTCTATGGCTTTTTGCAGGCTTTCATTGTTGCCTGTTGCTCTGAAATGTTCGGACAAACCGTAGATGGCATAAGAGCAGCCGTAAGTCTGCTTGTCCGTATCCAGTGGAGTACCGTCTGCTTTTATCAGCCAATATACGCCTCCATACTGCGGGTCGATGAAGTGGTCTATGAAATAGCGTTGCGCCCTGTCAGCCAGTTTGCGGTAGGCAGCATCGCCATACATCCGATAAGCGGTTGAAAAAGTCCAGAGGATGCGGGCATTCAGTACGCCTCCTTTGGGAACATCCGCTATCGGGGCACCGTCACGTCCCAATGAACCGTAAAAACCTCCGGAAGGGTCTACACTGTATTTTCCCAAAAAGAGAGGATATTCTCTTTCAAGTCTGAGGTTATCTCATCTTTTAAAATCTTATCCGCGTGTGATTGCGCTTTTAGGAAAGGTGCAATCAGCAGCCCTACTACAATCAGCAGAAAAACGGGAAATAGGTGTCTCATAATGTAGCGATTTAAGAAATTGGCCATAGTTACACTGCAAAATTTACTAAAAAAACAAGTTGTCATTACTCATTGCCATCCCTTTTTCAAGGGATACAATTGGTTCCGATAAAGGTCAATTTTTGGGTACTGAATCCTTGTTTTGTCAAACACTGGCCTTTGTCGGCTCAAACACTGGCGTCTGTCGGCTCAAAGTCCAGTGTCTGTCAGCTCAAACACCAGTGTTCGTCAAGTGCTACAATATCTGCCCCAGAAACATAGGCAAACACCGGAAAAAGATACATTTTATAACGTTATTGGCTACAAACAAAAACCATCCGTTTCCTTTTTAGTCCGTATATTAGTGGAGAATTCTGTAACTCAAAAATAGATACTATGAGAAAGAGACATTTTCTATTCGCATCCGCCCTGGCACTGCTCTGCAGTAGCGGTGCACTGCATGCACAAGATTTCAAGCTGACATCTTCCGGTTATTTCAAGAACCAGGGAGTAGACGTCATGGCTTTTGATGACATCTATCCCGAGGGACACCAAGGAGGAGTATGTATCATCATGAATGGACACCGCGTAGCAACGAATGGAGACATCCGACTGGAAGCCACCCCCGGACAATGGCAGCCCGTACCGAAACAACTCGACCGGAAGCTCGGCGACAACAGCATCACCGCTACGCTCTGCTATCCCGACTCCTCACGCCACCTCACCGGATTCAACCCGATGATTTACCCGGATCTCCACCTTATATATACGGTACAAGTGGAAAGCAAAGGTAAACACATAGAGGTGACCGTAGACCTGGACCGCCCCATTCCCCAGGAATTCATCGGAAAAGTGGGCTTCAACCTTGAATTCTTCCCGGGTTCCCTCTTCGGCAAGCCCTGGATTATGGACGGTCAGAGCGGCATCTTCCCGCAACAACCCAACTCCCCCCTAATGACAACCCAACCCAACTATCTGCATACGGGAAATTATCATGACGGCAAGCAATCGCTGGCAGACATGGACAAACTGATAGGAAAAGGTTACAGCCCGATTGTGGCCGACGACATCATCAGCGAACCTTATGCCAAAGGCCGTAAGTTTACCTCCCGCCCCGACGACCCTTACAACAAAGTAACCATCGAATCATTGAGTGGTGACCTACAACTGTTTGACGGGCGTATGAACCACAATAACGGCTGGTTCGTACTGCGCAGCAACATAAAACCGGGTGTCACCAAAGGGGTCGTCAAATGGATTATCACTCCGAACGTAGTGGCCGACTGGATGTATCAGCCGGTTATCCAGACTTCACAGATAGGTTATCATCCCGCCCAGGACAAGGAAGCCGTCATCGAAATGGATATACGTGACAATAGAAAGGAAACGGCACAAATCATCCGTATCGATGCCGACGGCGAAAAGGTTGTCAAGAACGTCACTCCTGCCGACTGGGGTAAATTCTTGAGGTATAACTATCTGAAAGTAGACTTTACAGATGTAAAGGAATCGGGGCTTTATAAGATTAAATACAATACCTCCGTGTCTCCTATCTTCCGCATCGACAATGACGTATATGCCCGTGGCGTATGGCAACCCGTACTGGAATACTTCCTTCCCGTACAGATGTGCCACATGCGCGTCAACGAGAAGTACCGCGTATGGCACGACTGCTGCCACATGGACGATGCCCGGATGGCACCGGCACACAATCATATCGACGGCTACGACCAGAAAGAGGGCCTGTCCAAATTCAAACCGGGTGAAGTGGTTCCCGGAGTGAACATAGGCGGCTGGCACGATGCCGGAGACTTTGACCTCCGCATCGAATCCCAAGCCGGAGAATCCTATATCCTGGCACTGGCCTACGAAGCTTTCCACCCGAATCTCGACGTGACTTCCATCGACCAGATAAACCGTGTGACGGAAATCCACCAGCCCGACGGTAAGAATGACCTGCTGCAACAAGTAGAGAACGGCGCCCTTACGGTAGTCAACGGCTACCTGGCACTGGGACGTCTCTACCGGGGAATCATCTGCAACGACCTTCGCCAATACGTACTTCTGGGTGATGCCGCCGCCATGACGGACGGAAAAATCGGTAATGAAGACGACCGTTGGATATTTACAGAGGACAACCCCGGACGAGAACTGTCGACAGCCGCCCAACTTGCTGCCGTATCACGCGTATTGAAAGGCTTCAATGATACATTGAGTGTACATTGTCTCGACATTGCCCGCAAAGTATATGCTTCTACCGAAAGCGGCAACAACAAAGCCTTGTTCCCCAAAGTGCAGGCAGCCGTAGAGCTGTACCTCACCACGGGCGAACAACCCTATATGGACTTCATCCTGGACAATAAGGAGCTCATCATCAAGCAGATAGGCCGCATCGGCTGGTACACGGCACGCGTAGAACAACAGTTTGCACAGATGAAGAACAAGAAAGCCAAAGCCTTCTCTACCGCTTTCCGCAAAGCTCTGGCCGGATACAAACAAGAACTGGACAAGCAAGTGCATGAAACTCCTTATGGCGTTCCCTACCGTCCGAATATCTGGGGTGCAGGCTGGGATATACAGCGTTTCGGCTTCCAGCATTACTTCCTGACAACCGCCTATCCGGAAATATTCCCGAAAACACCGGTATTCAATGCCCTCAACTTCATCCTCGGATGCCACCCGGGTTCCAACCAGGCTTCCTTCGCCTCGGGTGTCGGCGCACAATCGGCCACTGTGGGCTACGGACTGAACCGCGCAGACTGGTCGTACATTCCCGGTGGGGTCATTTCC